>Ga0315915_1000722_pt1 | contig 36201 bp, 24 predicted proteins | sample MpolbnodulesMG_FD_207738 | JGI IMG/M metagenome (GOLD analysis project Ga0315915, IMG submission 207738) | Medicago polymorpha root nodule microbial communities from Los Angeles, California, United States - branched nodules | ecosystem: Host-associated > Plants > Roots > Nodule | place: USA...
TATTAAGCCTAAAATTGTAGGAGTATATGAGATTATATAATCTTATTAATTAATCATCAATTCAAGTCAAAGTGACCAGGGGTGGCAAATGAACTAAAGCCTCGTAGGCACTCACAAAAATGGCATGCATTGGACATGATAAACACCCAGATGTATGGGTCTTGGCCTAGGGTCGGTAATGATCCTTAAATTTGAATGTGTATGGGTAGGGATATTGAAAAAACCGTGTTCACAGGCATCCACGGAGAAAATTTGACACATGCACGGAGCAAGTAGTTTAACGAGTATCCACAAATATAATAAACGGATATTTAACTATCTGTTAATAAATTATGTAAATTACTAAAATATCCCTCTTCTCTCCATCTTCTCCTCCAGCATCGACTACCATCTTCTTTACCACTTGCTGTTGTTGTCTCCATTTCACCTTCCTCTGGTTCTCAATAGCAGGATTTCTTATTCTCCTTTTTTTTCTCCTTCGCAACCATATTGCACTATAGGGATTGTTTAGGGTTCTCGAATTATATATTTTGTTTATGATTTTAATCATTAACATTTTAATTTGTTACATATTTTAATCATTAATATATGAAATTTGTATTGTTTATGAAAATTGAATGAATTATGAAATTAAATATGAAATCATTAATATATTCTCCCATAAATAAAATTAATATGTTCTGATTTTATTTTTATTGTTTTAGATTCTCACGAGTTCACTTCACCGGATGTATCCTTTTTGAAAGATTCACCGGATGTATCCTAGTCTAGGACTTTTGAGCATTAAATACGGACGAAGCGCCTATCTGAGAATGAAACCTTGACTTTTTTTGTTATGTTAGATCAAACGCATATTGGTCTTTTCATTTTTTTTAAATTTTTTAAATAAATATTTCTATTAGTTTTAATAACCAAAACAATAACAATTATATAAATAAAAACTCACATCATAGTTTAAAATAATTAATATTTTGAGTGAAAATCACGACTCATGTAGGCAATAGAAATAAAACGTAGATAACAATCATCACCTAACCAAACAACACAAGGACTAAATAGTACCCATAGAAACTTTAGCATCCATCAAGATTAATTGTTAATTAAATATTTTTTTAATGAAATTGTTCATTAAATTTAACCATTAAATAATCCAAAAACCAGTATGTACATTTTTATTAAAAAAAACACTTAAATAGTTACATGCTCCCCGCAAATATTAAAAGTTTTTTCCTTAAATAAACCTAAGCATACCTCTGATGAGGAGTAGCATTCAATTGAGAGCAGAAATCTTGTATAGCTTGTGAAGAACCCATATCATAGAGGCCGAGAGATTCTATGAGAGGGTTAAAAACAGTTGGTCCAAAGTAACCACTTCCAGGAATGACATCTTTATTGTTTTTCTTGATATCCATAGGAAGGTCATGAAGAGCTACAACAACCATTTTCATCTCATCCATAAGGGTCAAAGGAATGGAATGGTTAATGATCCTAAAACAACCCCATTTTTCACATGCATCTCTTAACTTCTTGCACTCGAATTGCTCTGAAATCTTCTCAAGATCAATGAACGGAATAGTCTCACCCGTCATTTTTCTGTTGCTTTTTCTTTTTCTTATGTTGGGGGATACTAGAGGGAGCAAATATAGAAATACAAATATATAGATACATATCAATTGTCAATTATACATAACTTTTTATATTAAGGATATCTTTAGTCAAAAAAGATGTAAATATATTTAATGCAGTCAAAAAAGATATTTAATGTGGAATACAATGTAATGATAACATTAATTAAAATATATACAAAGTTTATTTAGGAATATATATATATATATATATATATATATATATATATATATATATATATATTCACTTCCTAAAAATAAAAATAAAAAAAGCAGTCAAACTATTTACAACTTTCTATGTTAAGCCATGTAATGTGGAACATAATGAATTGGAAAAATAATATCTTTTGACTAAACATATAAATTAAAATAGAGTAAAATGGAAAAATGTTCTATTTTCAACTTTCAAATTGAAAAGGAATAAAATCAAAGAAAAACAACGTTTTAATATAATATAATATAATATATATTGAAAAAACTAAACGATATATTCATACATTCAAGTTGATAGAGTATGTCGATACAATACAAATTCAAAATCGATAAAAACAATAAGGATAAATTTTCGAACAAACCCACAACATTCATATCATTAGCATAAAACGGAAATGTACACATGTCTACAAATATAACTATATTTAAGTTTTTGGAATATCATGTCTCTGAATCTGCAATGTTGATGACAACAAAGTCGTTAATTTGATCTGGACTTGATCAAGACTAATCTTTCAACCTGAATCAATTAAACATCACACTAAGACGGGAAACCAAAAACACGCTGCACAAAGACGGAAAACCAAAACAAACAATGATGAAATCACAAAAGTGAATGAAAGATGACCGAAAATATGTGAAAATAATGTATTTAACTAAAAGAGAGATTAACAAAACAATTTAATTTGGAAGGGGCAATTTACGTTTAAAACACTATAAATGATCCATCTTCAATAAATCAGGAAGAAGAAAAATAACTACAGTTAGGGTTTGACAGAGAGAGTTATAAAGTTGTTTCCGTACTATTGAAATAAAAAATAACCAACTTAAAAATATAAAATTACAAACACAAACATCAATTCAATAGGTTCAATTTGTCACATGTCATTTTGTGATTTATTATTATTTCTTTTATTTAGGGAAAAAAATCACAAAATTAGGACGTTGATTTCACTAGGCACCCTAATGTATCCCCTAGATTTAGACCATTTGATATTCTGTGAGACAAATTTAAGAGTTAGCAGCTATGAGACATTCTCATTTTGTGTTTTGTTCTAATCCTTTGACTTTGATTTTGACCTTTTGACCATTAAATGTGTTAGACATAGCACTTAATATGAGAGGTGCATATTGTAAATAGTTCTATCCATAATCATGTTCTCTTTTTCTCCAATATTAACACCCTCTTCCCTCCCATCTTCAACGGTAATAACAACTTTCCGTTACTCTTTTCCTTCAAAAATGCCTTCAACAAGTTCTCATACTCTATTGCTTTTCTGATTCTCTAGGTTCTCAAGTTGGAAACTTTTTCTCTTAAAAATGGTGGGTTTATCAGAATTAGAGGGATTACTGCTCCTTCAGTGGTACCTACAAGTAGAAAATTAGCTATATCTTCTTCTGGTGATGGCAATGCTTCTGTTCAGACTGATGTTCCTTTTCCTTTTGATTACTCTGAGCTTCTGGAACAAGTTAGTGTTTCATTATCTATGCTTTGATTGAATTTTTTGCTTCATTGCAATGTAGTTGGAGTTTAGTTATATCAGTGTTGTGTAGAGTCATAATTTGAGTGAAAATATAACTTCATTGAACATTTAGGTTCTTTTTTGAAAAATAGTTCAATTAAGTGCTTATAACATAAACGCTTATGTATATGTTATTTTTATAGCAAAAGATAAAATAAAGTCAAATTGTATGTATTATAAGCTCACGTTGAGAGCTATAAAATAAGCTGAAAATTGTCTATGGAATTAAGTTGTTTCCATAAACCAAATTCAACTACTAGGTGAGAATTGCCTCCTTTTTAAACTTTTAGCAAGATTCTTATCTAACCATGTGAGACTAAATCCACCCCTCAAAGCCAACACAAGGCAACCCAAGTCCACCCCCTCAAAGGCAACACAAGGCCTAGGGGCGGACCGCAATAAAGGCGGAATTAATTGTTTTTACGCATGTGTCAAGATTGTACACTACATAAAATTGCAGTCAAATACGGATAAGACGATCCTAGTTGCGGTCGCAATGTTGTAAACATTGAAAACCATGATGTTGTGGTCATAATTGCAGTTGCGAACTGTGTTATGTGCACTAAGAAACATGTAATAGAGCACTACAATGGGGGTTTGGTTATATCAGTATTGTGTAGAGTAATAACTTGAGTTAAAATGTATTTTTTTATTGAACCATTCTGGTCTTATATGGATAAGTAGCTTAATTAAAAACTTATTATGAAGTGCTTATGTATAAGTTATTTCTATAACAAAAGATAAAGAAAAGTCAAATTATTATTATTTTTTTATCGGAAAAGTCAAATTGTGTATAAGCTATCGTTGAGAGCTTATGAAAATAAGCTGAAAACAGCTTAGGGAATGTCATAAGTTGTTTTCATAAGCACGTTTATGCCACTATATAAGCTTAAATAAGTCAATCCAAATATACCCTAATACTTTAAAGGGATATAATTTATTGTTTCTGTCAAGACTAAATTGCAGCCATGTGACGAGATCCTATACTACAGAAAATTGTGGTCAAATAGGAATAATGCACGATGTAGTAAGAAGGCATGAAATTTTTTGATGTCGCAGCAGTTGCGAACTGTTTTTTAAAACCTTGGTTTTCTATCATGTGTACTCAAAAGGATGCTAATAAAGCACTAAAATTTGTGTATTTCCGACAGGCTAGAGTTGCAGTGGAATTGGCTATGAAGGATAACAAACAGTTAATGGTGAGTTATATCTAATAACATTTTTATTAGGAATTAAGACTGGAAGTTACACACTCCAAACTGAGGAGAAAATCTGTTATAGAGCCTATAATGAACAACAATCTTAAACAGGAGATTGAGTTTCCCACGGCTGGACTCGAATCCGTACCAGGTCTTATGTATTTCAGTTTCCTGGTTTTTTTAGGGTACAGTTGTTTCAAGTTATAAATGCAATTTGATTCATCTCACTGATTATATCACAGGTGATGGTGAAGGTGGAATAGAGATGACCGGAAGCATGCAATTGATTCGTGAATTTTGTGACCTCTCCATTTCTGCAGAGAAAATCACGCGGACAAGAATAGTAATTTTCTTGATTTAGAGCACCATTCTTCTTTATGCTCCCAGTATTCCTTTCATGATGAAATGAAAAAGCCTTTCTTCATTACTTATGAAAAAAAATCTGCTCCTTGCTTTTCTTTCACTTAACTTGGATGTTGATTTTGGTTAAAAGGATACAATCTAACCAAGTCTATAGTTAGTTTCAAGTCTCTTGTTCTATAACTCTTATTCATAGCATACTAGCATCCATTATCATCGGTACACTACATGTTATGCCCCTAAGCCAAGATTTATTATCGGAAATGAAGATTGTTGATAGTTTGATTAGTCCAAATACCTACAACATTCACATATCTGCTGTGTTGTCAATTGTGAATCATGGAAAATAACAGTTTGTTCAAATTCTGCTTAGCTACAGTGCTATATCGCAACTATAGCTGCTATTTGACAACACTGCACATATGTATGTGCTATCTTTCATCATGTGCGGTTTTTACAAAGCTATTGCAATCACTCAAAATGTTGTCTAGTTTTATAGAGATGGTCATGAGAAAAAATTTATTGTAAAACACAGCTTCATCGCTTCCAGTTGAAATTGATGTACAACCTTGTAAAAATCAGTTTTTTCCAGAAGCTAATGAAGTCGACTTTGCAAGACAATCAGCCTTCAGTGGAGCTTCTTTTAAGTTGGACTATCTGACAAAGCCTTCATTTTTTCAAGATTTTGGTTTTGTTGAGAAAGTAAAAATGTCAGACAGAGTGAAGGCAGAAGATGAACTTTTCGTAGTAGCATACCCGTATTTCAATGTTAACGGTAGATCCAAACCTTTGTTATCGTTAATGTAAACAATAGAAGGAATTTTCTGGTTCATGATTACTATTGTTATTTCAGAAATGCTTGTTGTGGAAGAACTTTACAAAGAAGCTGTCGTGAACACTGAACGGAAACTGATCATTTTCAATGGAGAACTCGACCGTATCAGATCTGGGTGTATCCTTTTGCAAAATTATGCAGCTATTTAATAAAAGTTATTTTCTTGCATAAGTGTTTGTTTGGTGGTGATTAAGAAATGAGGTATCAAAGATGAGATTTTGGAAAAACTAGTTTTACTAGCAAGTCTCAATCTCCTTTCAGAAAATAGTAATCCTTGAACGGATCAAGATTATCCACCGTTCTTTTACCCAAAGCTTGCTGGACTTACGAAGTCCTTTCTACCTTCGATGGAAACTGTGTATTACATTCATAATTTCAAGGGTCGTGATAGAGGAATACTTTTCAGGTCTGTAATGCTTGTTATTGTGGTAATTTGGGAAATGTTAATATCTTGCTTGGATATGTATGCAGTGAAATTTGGTGGTATCTAGACTATGTTTGGCTTAGTGAAACGTCGTATGAAACTCATTTGTTTATGTGTTGTGTCTTGACTCAAGTGTGTTTATCAAATTTTATGTAGGTGCTATCCAGGACCCTGGAAGGTCCTGAGAAGAGTGGGGAGTAGTAAATTTGTTTGTCTACATCAGCAGGATACTATGCCATCCCTCAAAGAAGTTGCCCTTGAGATTCTTCCAAAAAATTGATTTATCAGTTTCAGTAATAATGGTAATGGTAAGAAATTCCTGCTTCCTTTGTGTGTGTCCTTAATTACTTGGTGAATGTGTCTTTTACTTTTCAGAGCTACATTAGTCTTAATTTATATGCCTCAGACAAGGAACAACATTGGCATTAACTTAAGGTTCTGTTTGGTTTCAGAAACATTATCTTTTCAATTTTAGTTGCAAAAATGACACATTTTTTCAATGTTTTTCATACAAAATTTTGGAAGCAGAAAACTAAGTGAAAATAACATGTCTTTTTTGTAGCTAAAACTGAAAACAAAATATTAAAATGAAAACCAAGGCCCTGACATGTCTATAGAAAACAGCTTACAGTCCCTTCTTGTCTCTGAATGAAGAGAGAAAAATGACAAGAAAGTTTATGAAACTTTATGTACTGATGAACAACAGGGGATGGTGTCCAGCTTCTTCTTCGGAGATTCTACGGTTGGCATTTGATTAACGAAGGGTTGAGGTTGTGATGGTCAAAGAAATGGCGCCTTTGCAGTACTGAAGTGGTATACTTTTAAAAGCTACCAAGTTTGTTGCTGTACAGTTTGGAAATTCATATGAGCAATACAAGTTTTCTGTCTGTGTTTGTGTATTAATTGTAAAGAATTTTTCAACACTCAACAATCACTGAATCAATCCGGTTGATCAAATCACTTCTTTTGTGTTAGAATACTAGCATGTGTTATTACTTAGCTTGTAATATATTACTTGACATAATATAATTATATGTCGGCAAAACTTAATTCATTTGAGTGATGAAATTGAAAACATTAGAAAATATATACCTATAGTCTATAGGTAGGGTGAAGCTTTGTCCACCTTCAACTATAGAGTATAACTTGCAATACAAGTAACAGTTACTCCTTCCTTCCTCTTATTGGTTGTAAGCTAAACTAAAAAGCAGTACATTCATAATTGCACATATAAAGTGTGTCAGCTCATCTACAAGTCCAACCTAACAGTCAAATGATCTTAAAAGTTTTTCTTGTTGAATCCTATGCTATACGGTAACCAATATTTTATAGTACTACTATAAATTATATGAAACCCTCATCTCACACTCTGCAACAACAACATATATCCATCCATTGATACCTTCAAAACTAAAATGTCTCGAGAAATTTGCATACTGCCATTCTTCGGACAAGGCCATCTTTTACCATGCTTCCAACTATGCAACCACTTAACTTCCACAAACTTTCACGTCACCCTTCTCATCTCCTCCACCCTCGCCACTTCCATTCCCTCTTCTCTCCGTCAACACCCTCTCTTTCAACTTACCCTAATCCCATCACAACCCCCACTTCCTTCACCGGACCACCACCATGACGAGCTTACTAAAGGGCTCCAAAACATTTTCTCTAACTACCCTCGTCCAACCCGACCCGTTTGTGCCATCGTCGATGTCATGATGAGTTGGTCGAACGATGTTTTCAAGAAATTTGAAATTCCTACAGTGGCATTCTTCACCTCAGGTGCATGCTCCGCCGCCATGGAGCTCGCAACATGGAAAGCACAACCCTTAGATTTGAAATACAGTGAAATTTGTTTTCTTCCCGGATTACCCGATGACATGGCACTTACCTACTCTGACCTGAAACAACGTCTTCACGACCCTCCTCCTCCTCCTCCTCCGCAACATGGCATTCCTCCACCTCCACGTGAATGTGGGCCCAGTAAGATGGGTTCACCTAAACTTGGAGGGCAACCACCGTGGCTGGATGAGATACAAGAAACAATAGCATTAATGATCAACACATGTGTTGATCTAGAGCTTCCATTTATTAACTACATCGCGGACCATGTCAAGAAACCAGTATGGGGTGTTGGACCACTTTTGCCGGAGCAGTATTGGAAATCATCTGGTTCAATTATCCACGATTGTGATTTCAGGTCAAACCGGTTGTCCAGTGTCACCGAGGAAGAAGTTATCCAGTGGTTGGATTTTAAGCCACATAGCTCAGTTTTATACGTGTCGTTTGGTAGTGAGGTGGGTCCCACAATGGAAGAGTATACAGAACTAGCCCAAGCAATGGAGTCATGTGAGCAGCCGTTTATATGGGTGGTTCAAACCGGCTCGGGTAGACCTAGTCCTCCTCGTTTGGGAGGAGAACCCGATTTAGGAATACCTAAAGCAGAAGGATATTTTCCTCATGGATTGGATAAAAGAGTTGGGAATAGAGGTTTGATAATACGAGGATGGGCACCACAACTGTTGATACTCAGTCACACATCAACAGGTGGATTCTTATCACATTGTGGTTGGAATTCAACGATTGAGGCTATTGGACGTGGGATTCCATTGTTGGCTTGGCCTATAAGGGGTGATCAATACCATAATGCCAAGTTGGTGGTGAGTCGTCTTAGGGTGGGTTATATGGTCTCTAATGATCCATCAGAAAAGGTGGCCAAGGATGAAATAGTTATGGGAATAGAGAGGTTGATGGGTGATGAAGAAATGAAGAAAACTGCTGAGGTTCTTAGTGCTAAGTTTCGGAGTGGGTTTCCAAGAAGTTCAGTAGCTGCTTTAGATGCTTTTAAGGATTTTATCAAACAGAGATTTGTTTAGGTTCCTTTGCTCAAACTTCTCTATAGTAGACAGACGGCCCTATGTCCCCACTATAGAGAATTACAATCAACTTAATCTAGTCTAATTCATATAAATAAATTAGTAAGAAAATTGGTATAAAATCTTTTGCTAGAATGAATTTAGTTTCGAGTCCTGAATCCTGATATCCTAGTATTGGTGCATTATTACTACTTTAAAACCTTTCAACCGTTGTATTCAAATTCAAAATTATTAAATTAACATATTTCAGAGACAATGTTAACGAATTTTACTACCATGCAGCTACAAGAATTCCAAATTTTTATCATCAGCACTGATTTTTCACTGCAAACAGTAAAAAATGTCACTGGTTTACCAAGAAGAATTAATGGAATTGATTCAGATTCAATACATCGTCAATAATAATAATAAAGAGAACAAAAATTTTCACAACTAAGCAGAAAGCTACAAAGACAGTTTTAAGACTGTGGTGATACTTCATTATCGGATGAAATATATTTCCAAAATCGAATATGAATATGTTGACAAAATACAGATCCTATACCAGCTTGAACCTGAACTAAATAATTACAAAAACAAAACAGAGAAAGAGAAGAAAATTTTCCTTTTAATATGAAGAAAGAAAGAACCAATAAGAAAACAATGAACCTACATCCCAGGAGATGAAAAATTATACAAGAGCATATTGCAAACAAATGATTCTGTATAAAAGAACAATAGAAAAGATTTGGTCTTGTCATAATGGATCTGGATCCAGTTTTGGGTCTACCGCAGTTTTGAGCTCTAAATGAGAAATTCGAACAGCTCCAATAAGCCTCTCGGGCAACTCATCAGGAGTATTTCCCTGTTAATAGTAACAATCTTGTCAAGATTTCGCAATATAACTCGAAAGACATCAATTAACTGTCAACAAATTCATTGTCAAAATAATTCCCATACTTGAACTTGTCAAGCACTTACTTATAACAAATTCCAAATTTTACATCTCAAACACATTCCCGTGCATAGTTACTACAATATATGAAATAATTTTTCTTGCCAGCAATAAAATCCTCCACAAGTTAAAATTAAGTATTTATAACTCCTAGCACTTGCGGTGACAAGCAAAACAATTTGGGAAAATTAGGGGAAATGGTAAGGCAGATTTGTTCTCGATTTGAAGGTCTACACAATCAGCAATATTAAGGACCCACAGCCATCGGAAGTGAATTCAACTAAAATCTTTTTTCAAAAAGAAAATCAACAAAAATCAAGTATTTCATTACATGTGAATCCAAGTCATTATACTTTTAAAACTTGAACACTGAAATTTTTCTACTGAATGCAACAGTTAAATAGGTCTATCCAATTACACTCCCATTTAAATCCTAAGACTTGCTTAGACATTCATTACTAGCCTATGATATCTACACCATAAAAAACATACCTGTACAAGAAAAGCCATATCAACCACCAGTGTTGTAATCACACCAATAACTAGCCCCAAAACTCCATTAGCAACAGTAGAAGAACCAATATCAACATCAATCTAGGGAACATACGTCATTCATTAGTGGGAAGCTTCGTACAACAAGAATAGGCAAAAATGTGAAGGTAAAGTTAACGAAATTTTACTTCTAAATACTTAGGACCACGAATATAGTTGCAATCAACTGCCTTTCCCAATAAACAAGGAGTGCTCCCAACACTTTGGCGTACAATCCATGAACCCTGCATTTTTTAGTTGGAAAATCAATAACAATCAAGAAGCGTATAACATATACTTGTTTCTCTGGCTTTTAGCAAAAAAGGCAGTAGTTATAATTACAAATAGAAAGAAAGAAAAAAAAGCATAGCAAAAAATTGGGAAAAATGAAGGGGAGTCCTACTCTATGAAACAAAAAACATGGTAATAAATGATTTAGACATGTGGATTGAGCCCGGCCAAAACATGTATGCAATATAGTTGTAGCATGAAGTGCCATATTATAACTCGCCGTGCATCCAATTTACAGGTTGTAAAGTTAAACCCTGGGAAAGTGAACTCGGCCATATGCTACGTTTATATATTACAAGTTTTAAATTAATAATCCTGAGCATTACTGATTTCTGGGGAAAGGACATTTTTATGTTTTGCTTGATTTTTATTCTCGTGATGAGGTGGATATGAAAGAAAACTATCCAACCCAACCATTAACTTACACTCAAGCTTACTTTACTTCTACATGATTCTTTGTCCTGGCATTTGAAATATGAAAACATTCTATTAAGAGCATAAGCCTGAAAGGAAAGCCCACTCCAAAATCTGTTATAACCGACAAACTCAGCCAACCTATATTTGATCTATCTTTTCTGCATTACTTTACTAAGCTATGCACTGGAATGCTAAGTCCATCTAAACATTTGCCAAACCATGAACTGAACATTTATAGAGTGCTTCTTACTTATGTATTGCAGTAAGAGTAGAAACTATAAAATTTATGAATCTTGTTCTGGACTATTGAACTAGTTTTACATTTTTACTTTTTTTATCAGTTGCAGCATATAAAGCAGAATTTTGTTGTGATAGTGATAGCATTCTTTTAATAAGCATTTGATTGTTTCTCAGACTGAAAAACTCAATTGAGTTCCCAAGTTAAGTTATACCCTTCTCATCCCCTCCAAAGGAAACACACAATAACACACAAGTTGATGTCAACGACAACCTTGCTTGTAACATACTCCAAATTAACCATATGGAGAAACTAAGAAATAAAAGAAAGAAAATAGTTAATGCAAGAAATAATTGGCAGAGTACAAATACAGCCATCACAAGAATGTTTGTGACAGCCACAAATTATAAAATTAACTCACTGGAAGTAGTGAAAGTTGCCCAACATAGTGATGACAATATTAAATGAATACCTTTGGGACTGATGGGATGAGTTTTAACCTGCTGTTTCGGAATTCGTCATCACCATCAACAAAGCGTTGCAAGAGTGTTCCAGGAACTAACTCCTTGGTCACAAAATAAAATACCATACTGTAATGTGATGAAGCTGGCACCTGCAGCCACACAACACGCATTTACTTCAAAATTTTGTAGTTCAAAGTTTATTCTTAGTTATATTATTAGAAAAACTTGCCTGAACATTGATGATAATAGAAAAATATCCTTTTTCAGACGCGACCTGCATAGACACCAAAAAGAAAAGGTCCATTTGTCAGCAAAAGCCTCAACGAAAATAAAAATATATATATATATATATATATATATATATATATATATAATAAAAAATAAAAAAAAAATAAAAAACACTAACAGACACCAATAACTTGAATAAATTATAAATAGTATAAGGGAAATTAAATTCACCAGATTAAGGTTGCACTTGTTACAACTGATAACCCTCCTATCTAAGAAAAAAAAATGGTCCCCCTTAATCTGTGTTTCTATCACAGATGGGTGGCCAGGTGGGTGAGCTATGTCTTGGCCTGCAATGAGGTGTTTAAACGACATGCTGGTGTGTGTTGTTTTGAAGTTATAGAACATATAATGAAACAGAACAACAGTATAAAATTGTATATGTTCCATGTAGTATTCACCACCTAAAGCAACCTTGCAATGATGACAAGGAGAAGCCCTGTGGGATAGTGTGTTAGGCAGGCTGAAAGGTATTCAACAACAATAAAATTTGGTTCATAGATCCAATTTTTATGAATAATTTTAATTATGTATTGAAGAAAAAACAAAATGCAAAGGGAAAAGAATGGTTTCGATAATAATTTCCAAAAAAGCAAGGATGTGCCCTGTATCATATCGTGCTTTTAATAAAGGTCATAGAATTTGGATTAGATCTAATACCATGTTAAAATTTGGATTAGGCCCTACTCAAACTCAAAAGCTAGAGTGAGAAGGTTAGTTAAAAGCACTGAATCTGTGATACAGTAACCTGGCAGACAGCTGAGTCATTTCCCTATACAGCAACCTGCTTATGAGTGTTATACTTCTCTGTTTACCTATACACATCAAGGTGACACTGTCTATATTTTGATTTATGTGGATTCATCACAGGTAACTCTTCCTCTCTCTCATTCAGAAAATCACTCATAAGCTTCATCATGTTTTTGCTCTTAAGCAACTTGGCAGTTTGGATTATTTTTTGGGCTTAGAAATTAAGCATCAGCCAATGGTAGTTTACTTCTTACTCAAGCTAAATATATTAGTGACCTCCTCTCCAAAACTGATATGAGTGATGCCAACCCAGTTACCACTCCTATGGTCTCTTAACACTAAACTCTCTAAAACTAGGTTTTTTTTTGCTGATGCTTCTCACTATAGGTCAGTGGTTGGTGCTCTTCAATACACCACCATTACCAGACCTGATATTAGTTACCTAGTTACCTCTCCAAAACTGATATGAGTGATGCCAACCCAGTTACAACTCCTATGGTCTCTAACGCTAAACTCTCTAAAACTGGGTCTGTCTTTTGCTGATGCTTCTCACTATAGGTCAGTGGTTGCTGCTCTTCAATACGCCACTATTACCAGACCTAATATTAGTTACTCTGTGAACATGGTGTGCCAGTTCATGTCACATCCTCTTGAACCTCATTTGTAAGCTGTGAAATGAATTATGCGCTATCTAAGAGGCACTCTGCATTATGGCCTCGTTTCAACCCAGTTTCTCTGCATCAACCGTTCTCTCTCGCTGCTTGTTGTGATGTTGACTGGGCTGCTGACCCAGATGATAGGCGGTCCACCTCAGATTCAGCTGTTTATCTGGGCGCTAACCTCATATCTTGGTGGTCTCGCAAGCAAACTGTGGTGGCACGCTCCAGTACAAAAGCTGAGTACCGTAGTTTAGCCCAAACTACAACTGAAATCTTATGGGTGCAGACTCTGCTCACAGAGCTGGCTGTTCCCTTTTCTCTACCAGTTATCTTCTGTGATACACAGGATGACAGTCCTGTGTTACATGCTTGCACAAAAAACATGGAAATTGACCTGTTTTTTGTTCGAGAAAAGGTCATCAGCAAATCCCTGCGCGTCACCCACATTCCTGGTTGTGATCAAAAGGCAGATGAGTTCACGAAGCCTCTCTCCTCAGCTAAGTTTTTGGAGTTCAGAGAGAAGCTCAATGTAACTGCATTGCATACAGCACAGTCCCATTGAGCTTGAGGGGGAGTGTAAGGATAGATAAGTTTTCTAGTTCAAATATTCTTTGTATTCAGTTTGCTGAGCTCATTGTGTATGCCAGCTATACTGATTACTCTATGCCAGTTGTTATCAGCTGTCTGCCAGGTCACTGTAACTAACCTTCAGTTAGTTACAGTAGTGTAGGTTAAGCACACAGTATATATAAAATGATGTTGCTCATTCTCTTTGTATCAATCACAATTACAATCAATACATAACAGATTTCTCTCTCTCTCTCTAGTTCAGCTTCACTCTAATAAAGTAAAATAATATAGACAGAGTTCTAATTCTCACTTGTGCTGCACAACCAGGACGCTTAGCCACATGGTCCATTCTTTTTGAGTCTTTAAACCAGTCAACAGCAACAAGATCCATTAGATGTTTTCCTGCAGGAGCCTTCACAGTTCGCCATAAAGGAATCAGAATACACCAAAACAATGATAAATTTGATTTGGAAAAGGTGAAAGAACAATAGAAAACCTTTGACTTGTCATAGCAAAAATGCTTGCTTCTGACTCTAAAGTTACTTCCATCAGATATCTTCCAGCAATCCCGAGCATTATCACGATCATCTCGGCGTAAATTACCCGAAAAGGAAGATAAGTCAATCTCATCATCGGGCTCTTCATCCAAGGCTTCAGTTCAGAAATACTTCATGATTAGATATAATCAAGCCTAGGTCATGTGCTTGCATCACTGTATGCAGATGCTTCATGCCCATGTATTATCATTGTAGTATAATTATATTAAAACTAGGTATAGCAAGCAGCTACCTGTTTTTCTAACATCACTCTGACCAATTTGGAATGCCTGAAATATTAAACATTCACACTTAGTGTTTATAAAGCAAATGCCAACACTATAAATGAGGGAATGCAAATAATACATCTTGATCTGGTTCTGCTATTTGAAAATCCTCATCGTCATCTGAATATTCATCCATCAAAACAGAATTTCTATTTGCAGCATTTTGATCGAGAGAAGTAGAGTTAACAGAAATATCATTTGTCTTCTGACTCTTCTTTGAAGTAACAGATGTTGAGAACATATTAACCATGACAGGAATTCGTGGAGGAGCATTCCTTTCATCTGACTGGGCAAACCATTCACGTAAACCTGTAGAGAGAGAAAAGATCGAGCATTTTGAAACTACTCATTGTAAAGCATGCCCTCCCACGGAGAGAGGTATGAAAAACTGATGATACAGAAGGGATGTCATTATCATTCCATAAGAAAACTCTATATCACATAAAGAAAATCAACTCACCAGCCACGCTATTTAACATTTGGCGGAGACAATGCTGCTGGAAAGACGGTATATAACTCACTCCCCAACCCTTCAGATCAATCTGCATAAGATGCTGAACTTGTGTCCTGGGCCTCCCATTTCGAGGTTTTAAGGGGGAGATGTTATATCCTCCACCTATACAAACCAGCTTTTAGACCCATGAAATTTCATTGACAATTTTCATCTATGAAGGTAAGGAGATTGTATATTAATTAAAATGATATGGTGTGTTTGTTTCAAGTCATTTAAATGCATTCCCGAAAAATATATGGATAGGGAATGAGCATTGCAATATTTGTTGCAAGGTTAAAAAATTATTCCTACATATAAAAGATTCCGGAGAAAAAATAGCTTCACATTCCCAAGGGATGGCTTTTTTTTTTAATTCCTATGATTACCCCTACACCCCACTCTAATAAATGATTCCCAAGGGTATTACTATAAATGTTAGTCAAACACTTTTTCAAAACCTACATAAGAATAGGATTCCCATCCTTATACTACTAGGAAACTTATTCCCAGGAATGGATTTAAAAAACTTGACACAAATGTCCCCATATTTTAATGACAGTTACATAAAGCCAAACAAAAACCAATTGGTTTTAGGATTTAAGATTTGATGGTTTTCATATGCTTGCAATATCCACCTTTTTAGTAATTGATACAAACACTTGGAGTGGAAGGTCAAAAGACAATATCCTCAAAAGCAGAAAATAGAAGGTACAATCAAGGCACAAAAAAAGCCAAGCTGCTCAGTCCACCAAAGTCAAAAGAGCTAACGCCCTTATAACAACTATTAGCAAAACACAAGAGTGGACATCTGCGTAATCCCATTCTATTGACGACATTGAGAACCCTAGAAAATATAGACTTCTCTCTTGAACTTTGAAGGATGGAATCAGATCAAAATGAAATCTTACTCTCAATATGTGCCCGAACACACCCTGGTTGTGGACCACAGTTATCATGTTCTCTAGAGCGAAATAAAACAACTGCATAAAGAAGAAATACAAATAAACATACATAAATAATAATATAGGGGATGATAACATGTACTAAGGAACATATAAAACCTTCTACTAACTTAAAAAAGGAAATTATTCAATATTCTGAGTTCCAATATAACAAATTATTGTTGCATCAAAATAGAATATATAGTAAATTATTCACTTTTCATTTAATATTTTCCAGTTCTAAACCAGTGCCGTAGCATAAACTGAAAACTTTGAGCGGAAAAAAACAAATTTCCTACCATAACTTCCATCATCATTTCGACGCCAGTAACGTACATAACAAAGATCACGGGGCCACACAAACCTGCCACAATGAACACATGACATTATATCAATATAATTAATTACTCTCTGGATGTACACCCATTTTTCAGATAGTTTAAACAGTCCTAAATCATGCTTTCACAAGTACAAAAAACAAATCAGATTTTAATAGGAGATCTAGATATAAGTCTACATGTATGAAATTTATTCAGAAAATTAATATTACAATATTACAAGAAAATTTGGTTCTATTGCGAAAGACGTTCATGTCCATTTATGCAAAAAGAATGATCAAGTTAACTAAAGTATAAACTACAAATTATTATCAATGATGGAGATGTTAGATTATCTTTACATTGGGAACCAGTCCAGCTGAAGTCGGTGATAAAGAACTGCTGTATGCCCATCCACCTCCTCAACTAACCTACCTTCCTGGAAACTGCAATCCCATCTGCAGCAATGCAAATAACGAGAAGCTTACAAATTCAGGGATAAAATATTTGCAGAATTATAGATCATCACCATACAAGATTCACTTTATCTTTGTTGAGTCCCAAATTGAAAAAGATATAGCTTAAAAATATGTTTATAAGGCATCCCTCGCCATAGAAGTCATTTTTGTAGGGATGAGATAAGTCCAACCCAAACTATAAGATGGCATCCGAGCTTATCCAAGGTCCATTGAACCACCCATTATTCGGCAACTCAGGTCAAGCTCCAGATGTCAAGTCTTGGGCAAGAGGGGTGTGCGTTGGAAGTCCCATGTTAGATAAGATATGGTCTGAAGATGTGTTTATTAGTGGGAGGCATCCCTCATCTTACAAATTAGTTTGCAAGGTTGGGTATGGTCCAACCCAAGTTCTAAGAGTCTCATTCAAATGGAATTGACTCTTGTTTCCTCCCTTCTTGCAAACTTAAACTCTCATATTCAAGACCATTTCAGCTTATGCAGTATCCATTCAAATCTCCTTTAAACAAGAGTTCTAATACCGGTGGATAGGTACAAGAAAAATAGCAAAGAGCAGAGAGGAAACTGTTTTGCGCTCATTTATTAAAGCAAATTCCAGACCTGTATCACAGTATCAGTATGATAACATTCTGATTTGGAAAGGAAAAGAGGTGATTAAAAAGAAAGAGAAACAACCCAGGCAGTTAGAGAATGCCTAATCTCTCCCAAAAGTGTGAGCTAATCCTAGCCTACCTCTAACGACTCCTGTTATCAGGTTATATAGCCCCCTACAACAAGATCCTCTCCCACTCCTTTTGCCAATTCAGATTCAGCAATTAGTTACGTAGAGGATGATATTGCATTCTCTCTCTAGGCTATGATTCTCTACATGTCACCCCTTTTTGTTCCTTCTTCAATACACTGATTATTACCACGTCCTATCAGATGGTTGTGCTTTTAAAGTTATTTTACTTTATTGATAAGATACTGGAACTACCCCTATGGTACCAAGAATAGCTTACCTCTTTTGGAGACATGCATCAGCACCTTAGTCATAACTTTAGGTGTTTGACTAGGTTGTCCAAGACTAGGTAAGTAGTTCTCTAAACAAAGAATTAGATGGACGCTTTACAATCTCTTAAAATGACAATTCTAATTTCTCTCCCATGTCATAACAATTTTTTCCATAAACAAAAAGGAATGGGAATAACACATAATCTGCAATATATTATAGAATGACAGCAACAAACACAAAGCAGCATAAAAATAGTGGAAATTATGCAGAACACCTACTCAAACCGTGTCCCATCCATGCTCATCACAAGCTCAAAAATTTCTTCACAAGAGGCCTCCACAACTCCCACTGCCTTCATCGCCCTACTATAGCTCCTTGGCTACATAAAGAACCAACGAGAAGATGGTTGTGTTTCCAAAATATTCTAAGAAATGTAGCACACCAGAAAAATAAAGGACAGAAAATAACGCACAAGGTAATCAACTTCAAGAAGTTCTTCAAAAACACGAAGTCCTGTTGATGTCAGAAGGAAAATCAACTCAGTAATAACTTTATCTTTTACGTCACCACAGCAGTAGGTTGATATATCTTATCAGTGAATGCAGGAAACCATACCATTTTGGCATTGCAAAAGACGCCAATGCTTCCTTGAGAAAGCTTGGTTATTGACATTCTGATTTGACAAATCTGAATCTATTTCTCGCGTCCAGTCAAAAATTGACTCTGGAGGCCCTGCAGCTCAAAAAAGAAAAGGCATAAATATAGATTATAACAGAGCAATTGCAAACCCACAAGCAGAAAGGATACAAAATGGACCATTTCCAATTGTTGTCCTCCTTAACAAATTTGAATGAGGCTCGTCATCTTCATCCTCCTGAGCACTAAACCTGGGGATCCAAAAACAATATTGTATGTTATGAATATATACAAGGAGGATATGCATGATAAAAATGGTATTCCAGAACTAAATACAGTAGAACTAGCTCAACAGTGCAACAAAGGAGGGAAGGACAGCTAAGTCGTGATCTATTATATCTTCTGAATAACTGCAGTTGCATCTCCAAAGAATGGACAAAGGAATGCAAGAAGACTATCTTAAGGAGGACAGGCATAATCCAATCACATAGGAAACAACATTACCAAAAAAGTGGGTATGCTTTACATGTGCAGCCTTCTACAAAATTAAGTGGAAAAAAGCACAGCACATAAACACTTACTGGCTTTCACGATCCGAGGAAGAAGCCGTCTTCCCATTGTCCATCCCAGATTTGTATTCAAAAGAAATATATTTGTTACCATTTGACGGTTGTGCACCCTGATGCTGCATGCATTTAAGATTAATATCATATTATCATCATGCATTTAAGTTTAATATCATATGATCATCAACTTACACGACAGGAAAGCATGTCCTACTAAGATGAATTTACAAAAACTAAGATCACAATTTCATCCATGTAAAAAAATTGTCTCTTTTCAAACCAATCTACATCAGAGATAAAGTCTATCCAAAAATTTAAGAACACAGATATTGATGCACATTTAATGAATACAATAGGATTATGCCCTGATGAAACATACCTGATCAATGACATACTCAATTTTTTCCTTCCAAATTAGGGCCTCTTGGATGTTAAAAGCAGCCATCTGCTACAACAACCCAAATTATAAAATGTCAGCAACAGCTAAATCATTATATGAAAAAGGCTAAAAAAAACAAAGTAACATAAATAGACCAGTATAAATGTACATTAGATAAAAATCAACTCACCATAACCCGATGGTTCTTTTCTTTCTTGTTGTAAACAGACAAAACATATACCATCTACACAAAAATAAGTAAAAAATAAATACAGGGATGCATATCTAAAAAAATGCAGGAAAAATTATGGACTAAATAAAATCACTGTCAGTATAGTAAATCTCTAAATGGTTTAAAGAAAATTATATTTCAACTACAAATAGGACTACCAAAACCCAGTATATGCCACTTTTAAATAAAACCTGTGGTCAAATTGTTTAATTAAACTTTACATGAAAGAGAAAAAATATGTAATCAAAATTGTTGACATGTCATTCCCCTCTTCTAAAAGCATTCATGATTTTAACAGTAAAATAGGAATTTTTTTTTTTTTGAATGGCAAAGAAAATATATAACGCTCAAGAGTATAAAAAAGGTTCATATACAACTGTAAAATAAGAATTTCTAACTACTTTACACAATGACTACGGATACATCACATTCCAGTAAATGTAAAGTAGTAAAACTAAAGGAGTTGCCAGATAGCATGTATAAAATTATTATTGTCTATGAAATTGAAGCAGCTGGAGCAACACTAATCGCAGAATGAAACATAGTTTCTCAGCTTGTAGAGTTTGGGTTTATCAAAATGCTGGTACTGAACAGGACAAGTGCAAATTGATGCAAGTAATGAACATCAGGTTCACAGACTATAGACGTATCTCTGTATCCGTATGTGTTTCTTTAATTTCAGGGAAAACTGCATATTTAATTTTGTGGTGTCCAGCTATATTTGGAGTAGGCACTTGCTTGTGGACTTGAAGTTGGAGAATTTTGTTTGAACTTTGAATAGGTATAGTGGTTTGAGGAGGAACAAGGACAAAAAAGTTTTGCAGCAGTGAGAAATTTATGCATTAATTTGACATCTTTGGAACCTGAATGTGAAGGCTTGGATTTTGAAGGAGAAATCTATGTTCTCAAGTTTGCTACAAGACAAGACAGATTTCAGCTTCACTTTGGCATTTACCGCACAAAAAAGATTAGGGGATTTCTGTGGTAGTCACGCAGATAGATTAAAAAGCTATTGTATCAATTTTGTTTTTTCATTTGATGTCTTGTTGAAGGAAGATACACCTCCTACTTTACAATATATTCTTGTAAAGAATTCCTTTCTTTTCTTAATCTATGCAAGAAAAACTTAAGTCAGAAAATTCTCATAGAAGGTGTTCATGGGACTCTACACAGCTCCATAACTAAACTGTAAACCTAATGGCAGACAATAGGGTGAAAGTTTGTGTGTGTAAAATTACGTATGTCTAGCATTACTCTACTACATTGAGGCTGATTTCATTTTTTTTCAATGTTTTACTAGATGCCATTGGTGGTAAACAACCATAATTTGAATCAGTGTTGCCAGTGGCAGACCATGCCAGAAAACCGAAAACCCAGCATACTGACCGCCACCATATCTGAGTGTGGCACAGCCATCCGTCAAAAAATTGGCCATGGCGGATATTTAACTTGACAACACTGATTTGAATACACTGTACACGTCATAAGATAGTCCATGTTGACATCACCTCACTCCATCAATTACTAGATTCCATTCAGTGCATTTTCGATTTCCTAACAGGATTACTCTAGATACATACAAAATCCAGTAAACATTTATCAATGCATATCAACATAAAACAAAAATAACGATCAAACCCCATCCCAGTGAGTGGGGTCAGCTTATATCAACATAAAACGATACGAGAGGAGATAATCTTGACCACACAACCATATATGGATTGTCAAGATTGTTTGTTTTACTTGCATCAAATCTTGATAATCCATTGTAATTGTATGATTAGGATTAACTCCTCTGATTAGTATATCAGAACTCACATGTCCATGATGCGTCTTCAATCCTCTATCCTCCACTCTACAGTTTCCATCAATTAGCAGTGTCTTAATTGGAACCTAATAACATCAAACATAAAAATTAACAAATATTAATAAATAAATAAACAAATATTTCATAATCATCAAGTTTTTTAGGAGCATATTCTCTCAAGCATAATAATAATTCATGAAAAGTTAAAAGTCAAATTCACAAATTCCCTTCACTTTTCATATCAAAATAAAGTGATTATTATCTAAAAAAAAGTGATTATTCCATGAAGTGAAGCTTCTAACCATCAAAGTTGCATCAAAAAACGAAAATCTAACTGAATTTAGGTATCCCAGACCGAATGAAAATAATCAAAATCATGAAGTAACGGTGAAAATTCTACCTGATTATCTTGCGGTTTTCTTTTGTAATAAGCAAGTAACCGTGACTCCAAAACGAAGTACCTCATGTGAATAAACGATCGACCGATTTTTCGCCGGCCATATCTCACCATCCATCCTTCATACACGACTTTCGACGACATCGGAACAAGAATTTCAAACTTCGAAGGAAAATTCGGAACGAATTGGAAGTTTTGCGCCGGCGGAAGCTGGAGAAGAAGAATCTCTGCTTCGGCGAGATCGATTGGTAGTTAAGAGAATTTATAACTCATCGCCGGTGACGGAGATGGAAGATCATGGAACTGGAGATTGCACTACACTGTCTGTTCTTGATTTTTCCACGGAATTGAGAATTTTTTTATGATTCGAAATTAGAATTCAGCATTGGCGGTGGTTGAAATTGTTGTTCTCCGATTTCTCGTCGGAGTTCGTTCGCCGGGATCGGTGACGGCGATTAGATCGGTGTAACTGTGAAGAGAGAGAGAGAGAGAGAGAGAGAGAGAGAGAGATTTAACGAACGTGTTAGATCCCACGTAAGTTAGAAAAAGCTGTGACCGTGTAAGAAGCATTTGACACGTGGAATTTTATGATTGGACCGTGAGTGTTAGGTGCGCGTTGGCGCCGTGACGTTTTCCCAATTTTTTGAATAGAGGTGGCGTCTTGTTCCAATTAATACAGTAATTAACACTAATCGGAACTTTTGTTATTTCTTTGTGCAATTGTCTATGAAGTTTGGTTTAGTTAACAAGACGTTGATTCATCCTCAAAATTATAAATGCGATTTTTATCGTTGATTCATTCTCAAAATTATGAATTTGATTTTTATTGTTGACATGAGTATTTTTTTCGTCTTTAAAAGTGCAAATGTTTCACTACTTTGAAAGATCGATTTCATCATTTATTAATTTGGAGTAAAATTCTCTATAGATCGGTTTAACACATAAATTTTTGGCACTTCAAAGATTAGTTCAACACTTGAGATCACACTTTTAGGTTGGTTTTCATCACTAGATTAATATTGAGGTTAATTTTTTATTAAATTGTAGTTTGATATGACAAAATCTTTATAGACTACATATATAGTGATGGTTCTGAGGTTCGAACCATCATAACATTTGACCAAATAATTTTGATATTTTTACGGGTTGAGACAAATTTTATAAATTCTATTGTGTTCATCTAATTTTTGTTATTAAATGTTGATATTTTGGTTGTTATTTGTGGAGTATACGTGATTGAGGAGGGGTTGGGGTCCCATAGTAATTTTTGGTATTAAAAGATGAGATGACGAATATGACCTTGACTATGGGAGATTGAAAATTTGTTTGTATTCGGATTTGTGGTAATTGTGTGTGTTTGTTGGATTTAGGTTGGGTATTAACTTGTGAAGGTACACAGTGTGTAAGTGTAAGTGGGATTAGGAATTGGAATTTAATTTGATTTTATGCGCGTGGGTGTGGTGTGCGTGTGTGGACAGCCAAGAAAGGGTGACGTTATTGAGATTTCAAATGAAGGGCTCTTGTTTTGATAGTTAGGCAGATAGTAGAATTTGAACAAACATAAGGACATGGTAATCCCTAAAAAAAAAGGACATGAATGGTAATCATGTTCAAATCGTTAGAACATTATTATAGAAATGAGTAAAAATTGTATATGTTAAATTATGCTATCAGAAAAATTGATTTCACGTAGGTTGAAAGAAAAACTGCTTTAATTAAAATTGAGTTGAAAGTAAAGTAATTTATTTTATATTTGTTTTGGTTTGTTTTCTCTTTACTTTTGGTTTATTTTATTTCTTTCCACAAAACTCCTATCGGTATCATTTTTGTAATTAAGTCACTTTTTAAATCATTTCTATCGAGCGGGAGTGAGGAAATTTGGAAAATTCATTGGCTTAATTGGGATGAGGTTTGTTCTGATAAGGAGTTTGGTAGATTGGGGGCCTTAGGAATTGGGGAGCTTAATTTGGTGTTGTTAAGGAAATAGTGTTGGAGGTTATATAATGATCAAGACGGTTTACGATTTAAAGTGTCAGTTGCATAATATGGAGTTGAGGGTGGATGTATCAGGGGAGGCGGTTCTCAGGCGTTAGAGTAGTGGAAGGATTTGTGTGGTGTTAAAGAAAGGGTATGAGATGGGGAGTGGTTGGTTTAAAAAAGGTTTGGTGCGTAGAGTCGAAAATGGAGAGAACAATTATTCCAACGATTTTTTATCACTTAGCAGTGGTTTCTTGTTGTTTGTGGCGGCTGTAAGTTCAACAATTTTTTTAAAAGTTTGTGGCAGGTTAAAGCCATTGGTGATGTTCTTCGCCTATTTTATTTTTGAATTCACAATTGGCCTTCGGAAATACGTAAACAGTCGCAGGTAATATGAGCAAACAATTTTTTGACATTTGTGGTGGCTTAAAGCCGCCCGTAATATTTCCCGTCTATTTTATTTTTGAATTATTTGGTTGTCGAAAATAAGTAAGAAGCCACTGATAATGTTAGCAAGAGTCGTCGGAACCTTTATTGTGTCCTCCTATAAATACTCCATCCCCTTTCATCACACTCAAATTTTCACAATTGAGGCAAGAAATCGAGGCTTCATATATGTCCTAATAAAGGGAGTTTTTCAATCTAGGGCTTTTTTGATACATCTAGTGTTGGTTAAAAGGTGGACCTTTGTGTTCTAGGTTTAATTGTATTTTGATTTATGTGTAGATCCTACTATTTAACGAGACGAAGAGGGAAGGTTGGGGGTAGAGGCTCCGAGTTGGAGGGTAGGAGGAGGAGATTGTTCGCAGCATAAGAGGGATTAGTCGTTGAATGTATTTCTCTGTTAGATAACTTTGTTGTGCATAACAGTGTATCTGACAAATGGATTTGGAAATTTGATCCTGAGATTGACTTTCGGTAAAAGGTGCTTATCATATTCTAAAGCATAATGTTCAACATGGTCGTAATTCTCATTCAGAAGTCATTTGGAACAAAGTAGTGTCTTTCAAAGTCTCTTTGTTTAGAAAACTCTTAATAAAAAGATTCTAACAAAAGAAAATTTGGTTCGGCGTGGTGTGATGCCTTCAGGTTCGTCGTTGTGCTCAGGTGAATGTGGAAAGGAGAAAACAACTAATCATCCTTTTATGTACTAGTACAATATATTTTTTGGCATTTGACCTTCTATTTGGCATTGGCTAGGGATTTCGTTGTTCAACCGGCTGATATTTTGCAATTTGGTGGCGTACATTTATTTCAAAAGGATTCTCAACGTTGCTTCTAGTCCTCGCAAATTTTTTGCAACAAGGTTTGTGGTTTGAGAAATCAGAGCAATAAAAAGTGTGATTTGGAAGATGTGTGATTTATTCTTGTTTGGTGTTTTGAGAAATCAGAGCAATAAAAAGTGATTTTGTGGAGGGTGGTTTCTAATTTTTTTTCTTCTAGGTTTTGTGAAATTTTTAGGTTGAAGATGTTGTGTTGTTGTGTTGATGAATGCACATAACAACAAAGGGAAGAAGAGGAGAAGATGCCCGCGGTAGGAGAAGAAGAGGAGAGAAAAAATTAGGATTTTTAATTTAACATTAGGGGTACTTTAGATATTTCACATCTTTAGTATTATTTTATATAAGAAAAAATCATTATATGTATGCCACGTGGAATTTAAAATATAAATTTAATTGGATTAAATGACATGTATGCCGTATGGAATTTAAAAAAAAATCAAAACTAAAAAATATAACACATCAGCATGCCATGTCATCCATTTTGCACAGTCAGCTACCTTGAGGGGTATAAACCAAAGAATTTGATGTTTCTACTGAGAATCTCCAAGTTTTTTTACAGGGGTATACCAAAAGACGCATATATGACAGGAGTAAAAGTCATTTAACCCTGAAAAAAATGGATAAATTACACTCTCCCTTAAAGATGCTTGAATCACACTTCATTATCCTCTTGTTTTAAAATATACACTTCCCTCCCCTCTTATGCAAAATTTAATAGAAAAAATTACTCTCCCTCCCCTAAGAGAAGCTTGAAGTACATTCTTCACCCCTCTTATGTTAAAATTTAAATTTTCCTCCTTTAATAATATTTTTTTATTTCGAATAATTCATCAACAAAAATCTAACACACAAAATATGAAGAAAAATAGCATTGTTGGTCCATTTTAGTATAATAAAAATTTGAATGCATTTTTTTTCGATTTTTGGTTCACAATATAATAACTAATTAACATATATTCTTAAACCCTATTCAAATATGAAAAAACTTAAAATAAAAATTAAAATATGTGAAAAATTACTAAAGCCGATAAATTATGGCTATTTGAAAGTGAATTTTATATTCTAAATTATAAAAGTATAATCAAATATTTAATTTAATTATCACTGACATTGAAATTATATGGAAATGGATTTTATTTTTTTTAACTGTGACTCAAAGTTAGTAGATATATTATAAAAATATTTATTTATGTTAAAATGGACTAAAGTGTAGTGCATGTTCAATTATTAAGGGAGGATTTGAAATTCAAGCATCTCATAGGAGAGGGAGTTATAACTTACTCAAGGTTTTTACTTCTAAAGGGAGAAAAATGTATATTTTAACACAAAAAGATAGGCAAGTGTAATTCAAACATCTTTTAAAAAAATGCAGTGTAATTTACTCAAAAATTATTCTCTTGTATCGTATAAACATCAAAACTATTTACTCTCCTTCAAATCATATTCAACTATTATTACTTTCAAACCTCTTTAAAATATACAATCAAAGGCGAGATAGTGTTTATTAAATACAACCATTAAAAAGTTATATCTCCATGTGAGACACACTTGAATATCCAAAAATAAGGTTCTACGTCGAGGATGTTATAAAAGTAAATTATATTAAATCAAAATGGGTTTTGATGGAAAAAAGAAGTGCATATAGCCCTTATATGAGTAAATGTATGAATTCTGCTCTTTACTCTACAAAAATCACTCGTGCCCAACTGTATTTTCAATTATACCCTTGCGTGAGTTAAGTTACGCTGCGTGACTTAACTCACGCACCCCTATAGCACAGTGTGACTTAAGCCACACACAGTCACACACCAAGAAATTTTCTATTCTATATAAAATAAAAAGAATGGAACAAAAATAATACATAAATAAAAAGAATAAAAATTGAACAAAAATAATACATAAAACATCTCATTTTATTAATATCATTGATACAATTACAATAATTTTTATTAATATCATTGATACAATAATTGATACATTTTATTCGAATTTATTAAATCTATTTCTTTGGGGTAAAAAGAGACGAATCTTGGGGCAAAAAGAGACCAACCTTGGGTTAAGAAGAGACCGGTCTTTGTGGGGTAAAAAGACATCAACCCTTGGGGTAAGTCTAAATCTGGTTCTTTTTATACCCCAAGAAGATTCTTTTTACCCACAGTAAAAAAAAATTGGGTAAAAAAAACAGATTTAGTTTTACCCCAAGGGTTGACCTCTTTTCACCCCAAGTTGATTGACCTCTTTTTACCCATCGATTGACCTCTTTATACCCCTCGATTGACCTCTTTTTACACCAAAATAAAGACTAAAAAAGAAGGAAAGTAAGGAGATTTATAGGGGGAGAGAGTGAAGAGGGGAGTGAGAATGTGAGATGGTGTGAGGAAATAGGGAAGTTTGGAGGAGTATTTAAAGGTGGAAATGGTAACATAGGTTATAACTACCATAAATATAGTAAAAAAAAAACGTGTAAAAGTTGTAAAAAAAACGTGTAGATTGAAGGTTAAAAAGCTGACCAAAGTCCAAAAAACGTGTGTTCTTGAGCTCTGACCAACCGGCCAACTTGTGTGAGTTAACTCGTGCACTGGCCAGTGGTGCGTGACTTAACTCACACAGGGGAATATTTGGAAATACAGTTGGACACGAGTGATTTTTGGTGGGTAAAGAGCATAACTTTAAATGTATAGATCTTGGTGCAAAATGGTTAGATCCTGAGTACCAATTAGGCCCAACAAGTCTCTTATAAAGTGACAATCTTTTTAAAGAATTTTGCTCTTTACCCAATATTTTTTGCTTGCTCCCAACTGAAAAGACCAAAATGTCCTTGCGGGAGTAAACTCATGCTAGTGTTAAATTTGTGCGAGTTAACTCACGCTGCGTGCTGTTTTAAGGCCAGGCAGAACGTCATTTCCTCATTTTCTATCAGAAATCCTCAAATCTCTCTCAAATCTAAAATTCCTTCCACTTCAAATCAAACAACACTCCAATAACAAGTAAGTTTTCATAATCATACACCATTAACCTTTTTATGTTGGTATGTTAGATTTTTTTCACTTAAATTGGAACTTTTTAGTTTTAGGGTTTTGTTTAAAATTTGATTTTTTTTTTGCAAGAAATGATACAATGTTACATGTAAACGACTTATATTGCTTAATTGTTTTGATGTTTGCATGTTTATGTTAGATTTTTTCTCTTAAATTAGTTTTTTTTAGTTTTAGGGTTTTGTTTAAACTTTGATTTTGTTGGCAAGAAATGATACAATGTTAAATGTAAATGACTTATATTGTTTAATTTTTTAGATGTTTGCATGTTTATGTTGTAGTTATGAGTTTTAGGGTTTATGTATAATTTGCACTCCATGTGTTTGATGAAATGTTTGAATGAGTTTTTCATTGACTGTGTGATTTTTTATGGTGTAGGTTTGAAACAGTGACCGATTTGTTCAGTGTTAGCATACGCTTCAACGGTGGAAATCCTCAGGTGTTCAAGGTTCAGTACATTAATGTCACGTTAAAAGGTCTCAAGGATCAACTGGATGAAATCAACCAAAGACTCAACCCCGGAAACACAAGAAGGGTGGAATACATTTGGTATGAACGTCCAACGTTGGACGGCGGGAGGATAACATTCAGTCGGCTAGAATTAAAGAACGGCGACGACGTGAGGAACATGTTCTCGATTTTTTGGCAGCACAACATGTTCCCGTGGATCGATATGTTTGTCACGTTGCTGAGATCGCCTGAATATTTTCTCAATAGTTTAATTCCGCTAGAAGATCATGATTAGGTAGGGAATGTAGTGAATGTAGTTGGATAAGGTCAAACCTGTTAAACAACAACTCTCACGCATTCACCTGGAAGTTGTATGTTTAGGTAGTGCAGTGAATATAGTGATTTGCAAGCCCCTTTGAAAAGTCAAAAGATTAAGGGAACACAACATGTATGATGCAGAATCAACTATATAAGTTATGATATCGAATTCCTTCATATAAGATGAGTGTCACGGAATGCACCTCATTCTTTATGTGATGACTCGTCTTATATGAGAGAATTCAACGTGATAACATATATAGTTGATTTTGTATAATACATTTGTCGTGTTATCTTCATTCTTTTGACTTTTCAACAAAAGTTTTAAATCTCTACCAGAATGTAATGTAATGATACAACATATTTAGGAAGAATGTAATGTAAGTAGATGAAATTAAAACTAAATACAATTGTGTATTTTTTGAATTGATTATGTGTACTTGTGACTTTATTTTTTACATTTATTTTTTAGGGGTATGATTTTGAATTTATTTAATACGCAAATTTTATCAAATTTATTAAATACGCAACTTTATTCAAATTTATTTAATACGCAACTTTATTCGAATTTATTAAATACACAACTTTATTCGAATTTATTAAATACACATATTTTATCAAATTTATTCAATACACAACTTTATTCGAATTTATTTAATATGCATATTTTATCAAATTTATTCAATACGCAACTTTATTCGAATTTATTCAATACACAACTTTATTCAAATTCATGCTGGGTTTAATTAGTGTTCTAAGACATTATATTATTTAGATAACAACATCATAAAATAAATGCAAATATAAATAAAAAGAAATAAACAAAAATAATACATATAAAATCTCATTTTATTAATATCATTGATACATTTACAATAAGTGATACATTTTATTCGAATTTATTAATCTCTTGGGGTAAAAAGAGACCAATCATCTTTGGGGTAAAAAGACATCAACCCTTAAGGTAAATATAAATCTGGTTCTTTTTATACCCCAAGAAGATTCTTTTTACCCACAGTAAAAAGTTTTTGGGGTAAAATACAGATTTAGTTTTACCCTAAGGGTTGACCTCTTTTTACCCCAAGTCGATTGACCTCTTTTTACCCATCGGTTGACCTCTTTATACCCCTCAATTGGCCTCTTTTTAAAGGGTAAAAAGACAAAGACTATAAAAAGAAGGAGATTTATAGGGGGAGAGAGTGAGGAGGAGAGAATGTGGGATGATAGTGTGAGGAAATGGTGAAGGTTGGAGCCTGGAGGGGTATTTATAGGGGAATGGTAACATAGGTTTTATATGCACTAAATGCAGTCAAAATCGTGTAAAAATGGCGTAAAGTCAAGGTTGAATAACTGCCACCGAAACTGACTTACGAGTCCGCTACGATTTACCACCGTCCAAAAAACGTGTTCTTGAGCTCAAACCACCGACCACAACAACGTGAGTTAAATCGCAAGGGCAAAATGGTCTTTTTAGTTGGGAGCGAGCAATTCATGTTGGGTAAAGAGCATAATTCTTTTTTAAAACGAAGAGTGTTGTTTTAGGAAAATCGCTCTTCTCTCTTTTAAAATTGTTCATTCCCTTAATCTAGCGTGAGTTAACTCACATCCAACATTTTTTAGCGTGAGTTAATTCATACTGACACTTTTAAGATCAGTTCAATCACTTTTTAAGTCAGTTAAATCAATTTTAAAAATGTCGATGTAAGTCAACTCACATTAAAAAATACCCAGAGTTAAGTCATGCTAAATAGGAGAAACGAAGGAGCAATTTTCTTTATTTTAGTCACAGCTCACAAATCATGACTGGTGAGAGGTCACTACAGTTGAGCACACGACGACACATGTGAGAATTGAAAAACTAGAAACATGCAATGCATACACGAAACTACGTGGCAGTTAAAATACAGCACCCCAAAACACAACGCTAAATAACAAGTCAAAATAAAAAAGTCCAAATTGGCTTACCTTTCTTTTGTTTCCAGGTCCCACTTTTGATTTTTTTTTCTTTTCTTATCTCATTCCCTTAATAATAACAATAAAATAATCCTTTTGTATCTCTTTCCATGTGAAGAGACCACATCCCTTAATTAACAAACAAAAAATCTTACAAATCTATGTAATTATTTGTTGATAGTAATAGTTCTTATTAATTGTCTTTTATGGAAGTAACCAACTTTTAAAACACATTTCAAATCATATGATTTTTAGATGGAAGTTTTTTAATGAATATTTGATATTTTTAAATGATGAAAGAACGATATGATATATTTTTTTATAAAAAATATCAAATGTATATCATAAATATAGATCTAATCTTTCATAACCATCATCTTCAAAACCCTCTAAAAATAAACTCGCAAGCATACTAATGATTTAGGATACTAATACAGTTACTCTAATAACATTAGTCGATCGTTCATTATGATTAAGCTTCAAACCTCAAAATCTCTAACATACAATAACTTTATTATTTTGTCTATCTAACAAAATATCTATATATTAAGATTCCTTTAAAAAAAAAATATAGTATATTGAGATTGGTACGTACCCATATGCAAAAACAGCGAGGAAAGAACGTATTGACATAGGAAATTTCCTATACTAATATACCCTTTTGGGCAATTCAATCACTAGTTGTTAATATTTTACCTCCCTTTTCATTTCACATACAATTAAACCAAATAAGAGAAAAACTTTCAAGGTTTCAGATCCCACAAACCCAAAAAAACCTTCACAATCATTCATTGATATTGTTGTGATTTTGAAGAACGAAGCTTTTCATTTTCAAAACCAATCACTACTATCGTAAGTAACCCTCTTTTCATTTTCATCATCATTCTTTCTTTTTTCTTTTCTTCACTTTTACTAACCCATTATTCATATCTAAAAGTTCTTAATTATTCTTCTCTGTAACCTTATAAAAATCTTAACTTTTTTTACCTTCTCACACAATCTTTCTAAAAAAAAATTATTTATGATTCACTTATTAGTACTAGATTGATTAAACTTGTTGGGTTCTCATAATTCAAAATTTTCCCAATTTCCATAGTTCTTAATGGATCTTCATGCTTCTATAATTTTCCTCTTCACATTGATTTTTTTGTTTGTTTTTTTCCCCAAGTTTGGATTTTTTTGTTTTTTGGACTTTTTCTTCATTGTATAGAAATTGGACTTTTCTTCATGGTTAATTTTCAACATGAAGAGAAATTTGATGAAGTTTTTATATTTCTTCTGCTTTGGAAAATGAAAAAAGTAGTTGACTGACTTTAGGAAGCTGTCTTTTTCAAGTGATTAATTAGTTGATTAGGATTGCTTAATTAACAACTCTTGATTTTATTTGTTTCTTAAGAAAATTCAAGGACTTTTATTGGTTTCAATTGTAAAATGGAAGACTTTTAACAATTTGAGTTTTATTAGAAAGTAGTAAAAATTGTAGTTTTCTTGCATATTAGATAGTTCTGATTCAGAAAAAGCATACTTTAGTTCCTTGAACTTTGAAGTTTATGGCTTATATACAAAGATTCTATCAAAAAAAGGCTGCTATTTGATGCTTGAAATTGATTGGTATAGGTTTATATAGAGGATATCTTTTGGAGATTGTGTATCTGATTTGTACAGCTAAGAAATCATTCAAGGGCAAGTTTGATTTAAGTACAAGAGAGTGGTAAATATTAGTCAGAAAAATGGGATCTTTCAAGGGTCATGCTTTGCCGGGGACGTTGTTTTTTGTAGTTGGGGTGTGGCATATTTGGGCTTCTATAGTGAGATATGTACGTAATCCAAAGACGTTTCGTGTTCGGGCATGGAATCCTGTACCGGGTTTTGATGGGAGGCTAAAGTACTTGGAGCTCTATGTTGTTGCAATTGGTGCTTTTATTGATTTGTGCGTTGAGTTTTTGTATTCAACTCACCTCAAGATATTTGTTGGTGGTGTCCTTAACCCTTCTCATATGAATGACTTTGAGCACTCTGGGATGCTTCTTATGTTCTTTATCTATGGTGTTGTTGCTCTACTTAGCGAAAAGACCAGGTTGGTTCCTCTCTCGTTCTCTCTTGTTTATCGTGTTTTTGTTGCTTTCAATCATTCATCAATTTTCACTACCTGTGTAAATAGAATAAATTATGCTGATATAGTTTAAATTTCTTTATCAAGCAAGACTGTCTTTCTCATGATTAATCATAGATAGGTGCTCCAATACTCAAGTAAGATGTGTTCTAGACAGTGTTGTCAATTGGGGATTGTAGAAAATAACCGTTGTTCATATTCCGCTGTGCTACAGTGCTATAGCATCAGTGTAGCCAGCCACTATTCGGCAACACTTTGTATTAAATAGTGTATCGTAGAACAATAATGACTTGTTCTAGATAGGGCTTTATGTCGCCTTTTGCTACCTTGACACGCAATTCAGTTGCATAGTTCTGATTTTCAGGGAAAATCTAGATCCTTTTTTTTTCTTTCCGGAAACTATGCAACTGAATTGTGTGGTTGACAATACTCTGACGTGGAACCTCCTCTGTAGTATGGATGGACCTCAGGTTTAGGCACGAATCCTCCATCTAGAACATCAATACATTAATCATCCTAATTTTTTTCACTCACTTTTATAATCATAAAACAAAGTATAATGCACTATGCTATAAGTTATTTTGCTAGTACGAGTTAAAATTTCCCTCTGCATCCATTTCATCTATGTACTATGGAAATTAAACAAAAGATAGAGTAATGTTAAAATGCAGCTTTAGTGGTTAACTGTTATTCTTGTAGTCGTTATGTTGTTATGTATATAGTTACTTTCAAATGCAATTGGATTTTAAACGCTGTATTGTCGAAAACAATGAAGTTTATTTTTTTGAATTCTGATCAAAACAGTTAATGAATATGTAAGATAGATCGGTCATGCTATTGATAACAGCAGAAACCCACAAATCATGTAGCAAAACTCCAATAAGTCCATGATTAGGCAGTTTAACTGTAAAGGTTAATATTGTGGCTTCTGCAATGTATCTGATGATCATATATGCTTTTGTAGCTGTCTTTGTGGTTGCCCCTGCAAAAAAAGCTGTTTTAAAGAAAGTTATTTAAATTGGTGTTCTCGCTAATTGGTCGTGTTTCCTTCTGCGTGCCCACTGGATATGTTAGTTCTTGAGAAGCCTAGTACTCTCTACTGTATTATTATAATATAAAAAAAGTTTCACTTTTAACTTTCTGTATGACTGTAAATGGTGCATTCTTTGATGCTTGTGGCACAAGGATAGTGCAAGGAGGCTAATAATCTAAACAATTTAGATAAGAGAAAAAATAATCTAAACAATTCAAGCTAATGGCTTTGAGAAATAAACTGAATAAGAAGGCAAGGCTAGTCTCATGAATAGGCATTTCTTGCGAGATGCACACATTCTTCACACTAACTCCAGAATTCAATTCTCAAATATTTGATAATGCTCATTTTATTCAATATCTTCAAATTTATGCATTGCAAGGTTGTATTTCATTTGTCACAGTCCTGCATCTTTAACTAAATACACACACACAGATTTCTTCTCCCTTTTTCAATTGTGCTTGAATATGCATTAACTTTTAAAGAACAGAACTTGAATTTAATTGCAACTTCTCTTTCATGCATCTTAATTTGTCTTGCTGACCATACTCCTCTCCGTTTTTTTTTCTTGCATAGATTTCTTCCATTGCAAGAAGGTATTCTATGTTTCCTAGCTGCCATGGCATTTTCCGCCGAGTATCTTCTATTCTCCTTTCATTCAACATCACATAAAGGTCTCGAGGGCTATTACCACACCCTCTTAGTCTTCCAAATAGGACTATGCATTTTATCTTCAATTGCTGGAGCCCTTCTTCCAAACAACTTTCCAGCCGATTTATGCAACGGCATCGCTTTAGCACTGCAAGGCATATGGTTCTATCAAACTGCTTTTGTTCTTTATGGCCCTATGTTACCAGATGGTTGCAAGATTAAGGACAACAAGATCATGTGTAATTCAGTTGACAGTGAGATCCGCGGCGAGTTGCTAGCTAACTTTCAGCTCTTTGTTGCCATCCTCGCAGTTCTTGTTGGAACTGTAGCGGCTTATGTATTTGCAGCTTCAAGATATGCGAATTCTGAAGTTAATGATTTACATACAATTCAGGATGGATTAGATCAAAACTGAAGTAGGGTATGCTATTTTGGTTTTTCTCTTTCTTTTTTTATTTATTTATTTAGTTACACATGAGTATGTTGGCACTTAGTTTCTTATAGAACATGTCTGTATATTGGAGTTAAAAGGTGAAAAGAAGATTATACATTTTTGTTGTGCAGTGACTTTTAGTAAGTGGTGTAGAAGGAATAGGAAACTTATTCTTTAATGTGGCATATATTTTGATTACATAAATGAATTTGAACAATTTATGTGTCGCTGGTTTCATTTTTTATTGTCAAAGTATTGAGCAAAATTATTGGACTTCTGCACCAGGAGATAAAGATCAGTTCATGCTCATTTTATTGTCATGATGATGAGTAGTCTCTAAGTTTATTCTTTAATTCACATTTTGAAATAAATAAATTTTATTTTATTCATTTATTTATCATTTTTAAATAATATATTAATCATTACTATCTTTTAATTATACTCAAGTAAATAGTGTATAATTATTCAAACACCACCTAAAAAATAAAAAATAAAGGGGGGAGTTTTTCATCCGATTTGATTTTATATTTATGAATTTGCAATATATACACAACCAAAAATTACTTGAGCATTTTTTTTTTTTTGAGCAACTCATTTTGAACCTAATTTTTTTAATAAAAAATTACTTAAAGAATCTAAAGTTTCATTTTGCAACTTCTATATCCTAGTGAAAAATTGTACTCATTGCTTTTCCTTG
>Ga0315915_1000725_pt1 | contig 36077 bp, 22 predicted proteins | sample MpolbnodulesMG_FD_207738 | JGI IMG/M metagenome (GOLD analysis project Ga0315915, IMG submission 207738) | Medicago polymorpha root nodule microbial communities from Los Angeles, California, United States - branched nodules | ecosystem: Host-associated > Plants > Roots > Nodule | place: USA...
AAACATACTCAAAATGTGTTCATTTGCCACCATTCAAAACCACATTATCATTAAACATCATTTAAACAGCATAGGCAACAACTACATTCATTTATCAATTCATAAACTACACATGCGATCATCAAATTGTCAATTTTAAAATCAACCCTAACCACATGCAAACTATTCTAATTTTTTAAAAAATTAAACCTAAACAAACTAACATTATCATTAAAATGATTGATACAACTTACTTGTGATAATGTGTTGTTGATTTGCTTGCAATTCGCGAAAATGGCTTTGGTGAGAATTGGAGAGAGTTTGAGAGAAGTTGGGAGAAGTTTTGAAACTGATATGTTTGTGTTTTTGTTTCTGTTTATGTTCAACACGCATCGGCAATTAACTGCCGAGGTTTTCCTCGGGAGTTAACTGCAGCCGGTTTTTCCATTCCTCGACAGTTAACTGCCGAGGAACATTTCCGTCTTTTACATGTGTTTTTCAGCCAAACCATATATGTCAACAGCAAATTTCATGAACTAACACGTAAGAAAGGAGTCATAAGTTGGTTTGGTAGTTCAAGGGATACACGTAGGTGATAAGGGGTAAAAAAAAAACTAACACCGTAAAAAAGATTTCAACTAGTTTAGCATAAGTGGTTGGTATGTTCGATGTGTGAGTTTTTGCATATCTCGTATTCCAAGTTCAATTCACATTGATCAAAAGAATTGTAAAAAAAGAGTTGCATATACAACCATTTAATCGCAATATTTTTAAAATATTTTTTAAAACTAATCTAATAAAGTGGTATAATAATCAAATACTATTAGATATGTGTGACAAAAAAATGAGCAATAGAACAAGCAGATCTTTCTCATATTCTCCCTCCGTTTCTAAATATAAACAAAATTGCATTTTTTGGTTCATTCATTTAATGATGTATGTGGTCCATATTATGAACCACATTCATCATTAAATGAATAAACCAAAAATATAAATTTTGCTTATATTTAAAAACGGAGGGAGTATGTGTAAAGGATCAATTGTTGACGTATATGCATGCATACTACTACTAATTAATGAGTAAAACAGACAATTTCGTCCTTGAAATTGTAGGCGTCGGTCCAACTAGTCTGAGATGTTTACGAATCAAGCTTAAAAGGGTGTATTCAATTAGCACAATATTATCTTTTTTCAAAAGCTTGAATTGATTGTTTTTAGAGTTATGTTATTTAAATATTTATTTATATGACAACCATTTTACAAAGAAAATGAGGATTGACACAAAACCAAAGCAATGGAGAGAGAAAGTAAAAACATAATGTGAATATGAAAAAGAAAGTCGTTATAAAAGTTGTCAAAAAATATTGTTTAAATATCATTTCTCTTGTTTTTAACGCATGTTTGGTGGTTTTGTATCCAAAGAAGAAGAAAAATTAAACTTGCTTTTCACGAATCTACAATAAAAATTGTTGCATTGGAATTGATTGTACTGGTACCTCAATGAGAAACTTATGGAAGAATATAAATTGTTCAAGCTATTAAAATATTTAATTTTCAGGTCCCAAGCAAATTTTTTATTAAGAATTTATAGTCTGATTTATAGTTCTATTCAAACGGAACATAGAAAGGGCATGTGGTGATTGTTAGATGCTCTTTCCGTCTCATGTTAGTGATCCTTTCAAATATGTCTCAAATATTAAAAACAAGAGTCAGGATCCGTTAGTTGACACCAAATTCTATCCGTCTTTTTTATCATCTCAACGGATGACATTTATTCACTTTAGTTGTTCAGGTGAAGACTCTTTAGCGGATAAAAGAAATCACGTTTCTTCTTCTTCCTTTTCCTGATCTAACAGTTTTCTTTCATCCTTGGTGGTGATTACGTTACTCTCTTCTTTTATCACAGGATTCCAAATTCAATGAATTAATTCAATGATGGTGATTGGAAATAAATTATCAACGAAAAGGGGATTAAAAGTTTGCAGGGTTTGTTGTGAGTGATAATCCATACTTAACCCCCATTATAATATTGATATGTAGAAAATTTGCTTGATTATAAACATTAAGATAAGAAGGGGAAAGCTAATCATATAAAATGGAAAGGGGGATGCCGATCGATAGAAAAAATTGATAATAACAAAGTGAAGTTTGAAATTGTGAGAAACATAATCAAAATCTATTCCTGGAGAAATCGAAAATAAGAGAGCAATCTTATAATGGAACTTTTTCTGCAAATATAAAAGCATCATAGCTATGAGTGAGTTCAGGAAAAAGAAGAAGAAGAAGCGTGATTTCTTTTATCAGCTAAGGAGTCTTCACCTAAACATCTAAAGTCGTTGAGATGATAAAAAGGATGGATAGAATTTGGTGTCAACGACTGATGTCAACGGATCTTATAAATGAATCGAAGAGAGTAATTCTTTTATTAAATTATCTTTTATCATCTTTCATAAATGAAGACAAATGTCGGTACAGTTCAAAGGTAATATTATAAATTGAATCCTAGTAGTACTATATATATATATATATATAACTTATAACATTGAAACTCTAATGTTGTCACAATAACATAAACAAAACGATAGTTGCTCTATAGTCGCAGAGGTAGACACATTTGATCAAATTATGTTAATAAATATTGTGTGTTCATCTTTCACTTTTGTCCTCTTATTTAATCTTTTGTCACTAATTGTTGTTGTAACATAAATTGGTGTAATCACAATGACAAACATAGAGAAATATATTAATTTGAAAGTGATGAAAGTAGTATTATTTTGAGGATAAAACTGGAGAGGAGACAATTAATATTGCTTTGAAAAGCAGATAATAGTCCATTTTGGATTTATTTTTTTACAAATGAATCACACATAAAAGGACAGAGGGAGAAATAATTTATTGAACTCAAATTATTGTGCTTTTTATATTTATAAGTTAGCCGTATAGTCCTATTAGGTTTTACAATGTATTTTCTCCTTTTTTATAGGTACTATATATTCTCTTTGTAATTCTTATTTTATAAGTTATGTATATATGATCCTCTTAAAAAAAAAAATTACAATCTCTTAAAAAATGTTATGTTAATGGTATTGTTGAAACCCTAACTTCTTTCTCCTTCTCCATCTTGTAATCTCTATCGTTAAAGGTGATCACACGATAAGAGCTCGAATTGAATATGCATATTATTTTGGAACCTGATATGGTACATTGCAGAAAAGGTAGACAAAGAAACAGAGGTTCCTTATTTTGCAAGTGATTGAATATAAAATATTTGATTCTAATAATAAAAAGCATATGTTGAATGCAACTTTATTTGATTTTTAAAAGGAAATGCTAACAAACGTTCTTACAAAATTGTTTAAACAATCAAAGGCAGGGTCGTTCCTATGAAATAAGAGGCTCAGTTCTATTTTTGAAATAGACCCCAGTAAAATCAAAATGTAATTCTTTTTGTGTAGCTAAACTTCATTAAAAAATCAGAATCAAAAGAATTTTTAAACACGAAACAAAACAAAATAAAATTAAGTGAAAGAGAGGTAAAATTTACCTAACGGTGTCGTTTGGAATGTCACTCCTACGTCGTAGGAAATAGAGAAACGAATGGTTTATGCGAAAAAGAAATAATTGTTGTGATTCTTTCAATGAAATAGTTTTTCAAATTGACTGATTAAGTGATTATTCAAATTGATGGTGGTTTAATAGCATCAAATTTATGTCCAAAAAGTGGAACTAGAGTCTAGGAAAAACTCATACGTGTACTGAAGAAAAAAAAGTAACATATAATTTTTTAATTTAAATAGGGGTGGGTATTATAATTTTTTTTTAGACGGTTCGGTAGTGCTTCGTGCACTTCCCAAGATCCGGCCCTGATCAAAGGTACTAGATTTTACATGGAAAATTGTATAATTACGGCTTTTAATTTACATATGTTTGAAGTATATTTTTAAGATAAAACTTCTTTCGGGAAGTTCTTTAAATAATACTACCTCCGGTCTTACTTATAAGAGAAAATTAGTTCAACAAAAGTTAATGTAACTGGTTCAAAATTTAATCTAAATACATTAACTTTAGTTGATCCAACTTTCTCTTATAAATAGAACCAGAAGGAGTACATCCTAAAGGATGATTTGGATCAGTTTGATTCATTGGTATCCTCTCAATAATATAGCACTAATAAATTCATTAAACTAGCAACCATATTTTGAGGTGGAAAATATGAAAAGGTTCTCACTTTCGGTGTTCTTTAATTTGCATGAGTGCGCAATCACCTAAACTTTAGCTGGTCTATCCGTTTTGTATAAGCGTCACTCTTTTCAGTTTTGGTATCCATCATTAATAATAGTAACGTACTGTGCTAACGTGGATTAATTGAATTATAGTAAAAGAACTTAAGATGATTTTATATTTGATTACGACATATTCTAGAGTTCCTTCTAGAGATTGACATACTTGGATTATTCACATTTGACATAAACGTGAAAATACCACATGCATTTTAAAACAAAGTGAATAAAAGAGAGAAATGATATTTGTACAACCAATTTTTAACAACTTTTATAACAACTCTCTTTCATATTCACATTATGTTTTTACTCTCTTTATTGCTTTGATTTTCGTATCAATAGCTACTTTTCTTTATAAATTTATAGTTGCTTCAAAAGTTATCACCATAATAGTTGTTCAAATAACGCATCTCAAAATTTAAAACGGAGTGAGTAAAGATTCGGATCAAGTGTAGACTTGGTTCACCATGTTATCTTAAATGAAATTAAACCAAATATAGCTTACAACGCCCAATCATTTTATTCATAAAACTGTTGATAAAAAAAAATATACCACCATTCTACCAATATCCCAACATTGAATTGTTGAGCTAAACACACAAGTCTTAATATAGCTAATAATCATTAGGACTCATGGTTATGGTTTCTTATCCTTCGTGCATGTAGTAGGATATCACATCTTATTTGATGTTCAACCACTTCACTTCTTTAGTAGTTGAACCATCATTTTAAAGACACAAAAGAAACTTAATCTTTCTTATCCTTTATTTTTCTCATGTTACACTCGCTGATATTATATAGTACTATCCATCCATCCATATACATACATATTTGCTGATTGGACTAAACTTTGAGATTCCATCTTTACCTTTTTTAGTAATACCAAATCTCCTTACCTATTTTTGGTACTATAAAAAATTGTAACATTATCATGAAATCTGCTATTGTTGCCACGACACAAAAATTGCATGCTAGCCATGTGCACTAATATTCCTGTTTCACTTTCATACAACAAATACCCAATCCCAAGGACATAAGTAACCATCCTCTATTGAGTAGATTTTTACCACGTAGCATAGTAATAGTCACCAATGAAAAGTAAAGCACAAAAACACATGGATCAAAATATTCCCTTTTATACATAAAATCAAAAATGCATAAGTTACATAATTCAAACACCAGATTCAGAAAGCAAATTATTGACTGATTTGAAAACAATACAACAAAAATTAACATAAAACAATTACATAAACCTGCAGGATTAAATAAATATGCTTATTTTTCTTCTTGACAATTGCAGGGATAAATAAGTAATATAGCTTAATCCTTCAATATTTACACTTCACTCCACTGAAAATCTCATAATCACCATTTTGGCACCATCTTCAAAATTCAACACTCTTCTACATCAGCAATTCATTAACCCAACCGAGATCAGGGGCAGGACAAGACAAACCATTGACGTCACCACCACCAACAAGCTTATTAAGGTTGTCGTTATTTCCCAAAAACATGTTCATATTGTTGTTAATGATGTTATTGTCAACATCATTGAAACTTGGTGTCAAATTCTGATGAATAGATTGTGAAAGAATATTGAAATGTTGTTGATGATCAAAAGAAGAAGAAGGTGAAACAATAAAGTGTTGCTGATTCTGTTCCTCAGGAACATCAAGAGATTCAAGATAACCCATGTTTTGTATCTGAAGTGCTTTAGCAGCAGAAACAGGTGAAGAAGAAGAAGATGAACCGTCATTGAAATTCATCCCTTCAAATGAACCCAAAAGATCAATAAGCATGTCTCTATAACGAAGATTGCTACTATTAATCGACGAACCATAGCGCGAAAGCGATGAAACACCATTTCGTGGCTTCATCGGAGACATAGGTGGTGATGCCGGTGGTGAAGAAAAATGAGACATACCAAAAAGTGTTGAAGTTGGAGAATTATTAGCACCATTACCATTACCATTACCACCACAGTGACAAAACAAACAACAATTGTTTGATTTTGAAGCAACATGGTTATTCAAAAGCTTGTTATTTTTCTTGTTGCATGAAAAATGTTCATTTGAAGATGGAGAAGATGATGTAACTGGTAGGATTCTTAATTGACGAGGAGTGTGTGCAAAGAAACAAACTTTCCTCTTACAGTTTTTACCATCTTTGCATGCTTCAGTTCTGTATCTAGCAGGATGAAGCCAGCATTCAAAAACACCATGAGCAAACTCACAAGTATCGCCGCGGTTACAGCCACCGCGGCGATACTCAGGGCAAACTGTCCCTGAGTAATGAAACCGCCGTGGATCACGGCGGCGAGCTTTTTCACCAGGGTGAGCGAATGGACAGTCAGTCCAGTCGTGGCTCCGGCTACGAGTGCACCGGCGGACTTTGAACTCATACATTCGGAAATGGTCAGATGAGTAAGGATCATCGGAGTCTGAGTCAGAGTCATTGTGTGGGAGGAACTTTTGGAGGATGGTGTCGTCGGAGAATATGTCAACGGCGGTGGTGGTGTTGCGGCGGGTGAGAAGCTTTCTTGGTGGGATGTCGATGTCTCTAAGGGATTTTTTGGGAGAGAGAGGTTGGTAGGAAGAATGAAACTTGTGTTGTTGGTGTTGTTCAGCACAAATAGTAGTCATTGTGAAATGGGGGTGCAAATAATAAGACACGGGGGTGTGGAAATATGTTAAGAGAGAGTATATATAAGTATAATGTGACGATGTTATGTTGTGAATGGAAAGAAGGGGTGAGAGAGTTATTATATAGGGAGAAGAGAGTGTGAGTTGAGAAAGAGAAAAAAAAATGGTGACAAGGATGGGAATAAGGGCTGGTAAGGGGGGGTATGTGGCTAGGTAGCATTTGAGAGTAACATGCAAAAGAGGGTATGTGGCAGTTTGTTAATTCATTGGGGCCTAATGTTTTGGCTATGTGTAATTCGATTACAAGCTCTCAATTCAACAATATCCGTGCCCCTTGTGACATGAAAATTCTAGATCACGATATATAGAATGTTTATATTTATTTATTTATGTATAGAATACACAAAGAGGTGTCCATGCAATGTACTTTGATACATTGCATTTCTTTTGCTTTGTCTTTTCGTTTTTTATCCGTTTCTCTTCCTTGACTTAGTACTAATATTGATTGAAGTTATCCTACAAATTCTCATTCGTAACTCTATAATATAAACGTAAATAAATAAATAATTTGTTGGATAAGCATGCGATAAAATTGTTGGGCTCATGACTCATGAGGTTTAAGATATCCCATATTAAGTCAAAAACAATCACACAAATAAACTGCCTCTTAATTTAATTTTAACTCATTAGATATATAAGTTCTCTTATTTATATGTTACTTAATATTTACTTTTTAATTTAATCTAAGGCACTTTACTCACATTTAAAATATAAACATCTCTAGATTAAGCTTAAGCTCGTCCATTATTATAGATATGATCCTAACAAACGGAAAGTTTTCTATTCACTAGTATACTAGATCAAAGATAGAATAAATTCTGTGAGCTTTAGTTTGCTTTTACTTTTGTATATTTGTTTATTAAAATGTTCATAAAATTACTTTATTTAAATATAATGTTAATAATTAAAAAAATTCAACTAAATATAATTAAATTTTATTTAAATTTAATATTGTATAAACAAAGATTAAATCAACAAAATTTAATTTTGTTTCAGATTGAGCAAAATTTCAATTTGAGTTCGATCCAAATCCAACCGAGATCTAATGAAGAGTGAGTCCATGCTATTAACAAACTTTAAATTCCACTGGATAGCGATCCTAACCTATCGATCTAGACCGTCCAATCCATATCTAATATTGAAGTCCTCGTCATATTATTACAAGTGTCTTCAATGATATTTGTTAGGTGTCACAACCAAAATTTTACTTATTCCTTATAAATACAAAAGCACATTTAAGATTGAGTCATATACCTTACTCTTTGTCCATATAATTGTCTTACTCTCCTTAGTCTTTCACTGACTTGAGCGTCAAAGCACGTGTATCCTTCCAATGAAGAAGAACCCACGGTGGACGAATGACAAACTCCTCTCTCTATGCAACAAATTTCAACCCTCAAACAAATCATCATACTTCCAATTACAGGATCAATTTTTAATTGAAAAAAGAATTAAACGAAATGGAAACATTAATTTATTAAATAATTTCTGTACTCTAATACGTCTAAAAAAAAACTAACATTTAAAGCAACAAGGTAGTATTACGTATAGGGACGAAATTGATTACATAAACTATATATGGACAAAGGCAGTAATATTTGTTCATTTGCTACGCATTGAAGAGACAAAAATATTGATTTTTTAATTGTGATGGGTCATTTAAGAATTATCAAAATAGCGAACACACACATTTTTCCTTCTTCATCAAATCAAAATAGTATAATTGTTGTATAATTTTTTTTCCATCAAAACAGTATACTTTTTGGTGAACAACTCCATTCTAGCTAATCTCTACGATTTCGTCAAAAAAGAAAAAGAAAAAAAGAAACCTGTCTGTATCAGTTGAAACTTGAAAGTATAATGTATATTCGGTCGAATGTATATTTTTGTTCCCAAAGTGATTTCATTTCACCAGCTGTAATATTTTAACAAGAAAAACCTTAGGGATGATAAGTTAGTCACGATCACATGATTTATTTCGAATTTAAGATAGGATCTGATCATTTTTGCTGAATTTAAATCGACATATGTTATATATTATATACTTATATACATTAAATATATAATTTAATAGATAGATGATGTATCTGTAATAATATACTATATTTCATTGTGAAAATAATTTGTAAATTTATAAGAGTATAAGTATATCTATGTTGTCCATTCATATTTTCAACCAGGTAAGGGGGAAAAGAGGGTGTATCTTTTTGAAGAGTTTGGTCAAATAGTTTTACTGTGGATTATGTTGATAAGTGGTTCAAGGTAGGACAGTATCTAACAATTGTACAAAATATTATCAATAACGTCGTCTTTTAAAAGTAGAAGCTTATTATTATCTTTGTTTTTACGGTTGAGATATTTGTTTGATGGTGTCGATTTTGACAAAAGGGAGATGAGTTGAATTTTGAAAACATGCCTACTTATTTTTCTTTTTTTGTGAAATTGACATCGACCAACTCACTCTCCCATAAGTTTTTTATTTTATTTTTTACTTTAAAAGCCGATGTCAAACATCAATGAATCTTTAGACGATTGTCATGAATGATGCGCGCAGAGGGGAGGCAAGCAAATGTTATGGCCTCCCCCATACATAAATTAATGCATTGTATAGTTTAACCCACTAATACACTCGAAGTATTCACCATTCAAAAAAATATGGTAACTCATTCAATTCAAGTCTAATTCACACAATTGAAAAATAAAAGAAGTAAAATTTGTCGAAGAATATTTTCAAGTTTGTTGTTATCGTTCTTTCTTGTACTTTAGAAGACAGTCTAGGCTAGCAGTTCGTTTGATGGTGTAAGAGAGGTCCATATCGGCCTGTGCATCTGGTGGTCCCTCATGGTCCCTCGGTTGGACAAAAGATAGGGATATCTTAAAAAGACACCACAATTTTGAGGTGGTTTTTAGTGAAGTTTCACATATGATTACATTGGACTATGTTTGAAAGTCATTCGAAACTTTAACATAGTATAATCTCATAGTATAATTTGTTCTCATAATTGAGGTAGCGGCTGAATTGATGTCAATTTGAAAGAAGAAAAAACAACATTAATGCCTCAAAACTTAACTTATACTGTATTTGTTATTGTTTGTTTTTATCAAATTAACACCGATCACGACATTGTCTTAGCTGTATTTCAAAATTTTAGACGATTTTTAAATATGGTATACACCGTAAATTACACCAGACACTTCTCCAATCTAACATTTGCCTGATACTCAAGGTAAAATGTAAAAAAAAGATAAGTAAACATTTATGATATCCTCAGGGAGACCCCGAAGTCAGAAATGATGAGTGGGGTGAAAAGCATGCATTTAGGCCAAATGGGTCCAACAATCCCACTTATGAATTCTATCAGACGAATCCTAAATACATAGGTCTATGATTGAACTGATGCGTGTTGAACTGTTGGTAACTTACTATCCTTCCTTAAAACGACAGCTAGACAACTAGGGCAGTAAGGGAGTATATTATAGGGTTATCTTTAGAGTAGTGTGCAATGGGGAAACAACTCAATGCAAAAATAATCGACTGTAGTGTTTAAGTTTGAGGTCCCCTATCTGCCCTCACCTACATTGTCGGTTATTTTCATCTGCCCAAAAGACTAATGTTAGTAAAAAAGATCATGCTAACCAGCGAGTTAAAGAAAAATGTCACTCTTGAAACATTTATTAAAGAAACAAAAAAGAAACAAATTTTGTACTAAAAATAGCATTTTTTACACTTGAACGAACGAATAAAGTTTTAAGAAAAATATATAAAGAATGTTAATCAGTGCTCCAAAAACAATAATTGAACAACCAAAACAAATAAGTTTTTGAATTTTTCTAATTGCATCCTATATATTCCTGGTTACACCCCAAAATAACAAAATTACCCTTAAATAAAATTTAATGCCTTATAAAAAAGTTGTGTAATTATTAGTTTTTTAACTTGTTAAGATTTTCCTACTATTAATAATCAATAATAACTTATGTGGGACATTGAACCCATAGGTACTCATGCTTGTGACATTCTTTGCCCGTGAATGAGGCGTACTGCTGGCACCTGTGAATGAAATTTTGGTGATGGGCTAATTTATGCATATGCATGCATGCAGAATGCTTACACAACTACCGACAGACTTTCAATTCTTGCCGTGACATGTGGATATTTCATGCAATATATGCAGCTGAAGAGGACATAGTCCTTGTGGATTAGGTTCTCCTTTTCCATGGCAGCATTCAAATGGTCAGTAAATTAACTCTATGAATTTGCAGATTGTTATGTTGACATCTCAGCACGAATTACCATGTCTCACATCCTCCTTTAGAATATATTGACAAAAAGATTTTCATTCCATGGGTTGCCTATAGCGTTTTCACTGTTCTTGAATTTTTTTGGACAAAATCATTGTTTTTGAAATTTAAAGGCTAAAAGTTGTATTGTTACCCTTTCCAAGTTTCCACAGATAGAAAAGGAAAAGTTTTACCTATTCATTGGAGCCTGAAACAGATAATAATTTATAGATTGGTAAGCATTTATTTCCTTTTAACATGTCCGCAGTTATGTAATGGCACTTTAGAGGAGACAATTTACAAAAATAATATCGGTATACAAGGAACTGACAATGTACTTCGTTAGTTTCTATCAAAACGGGATATACAAATTAAGCTGCAGCATATGGTGCTCTTCCAGCTGCTTGTTGATTTTACTGGTCCTTGCTATTTCTTGTATAGTTGTTAGACAGTGATAATCTTGACTGTGGCTGAAAAAAATCAAACGGTGTTCCTGCTCCAAAAGATCTTCTCGTGGAATTAGGAGAATCTGATAGTAGAGGTTCAAATACAGGATTTCTGTTTTTGGGTTGTGCTATTGACAAGGTAGAAACATCTTTCTCCATAGATCTGAGCTGAGGTTCAATTGTGGCAAGAGACAAAATTGGTCCCCCTAGGCGTTCAGCCTGCTGAAGTAAATTGATTTTGCTCGACTTATATGTATATCTAAAGTACTTGATGGCTAGAATTGGACCCATCCCGGCTGCAGTCATGAGCTGTATGGAATTATAGTTCCCATCAAAACATAATCAATGCAATGAATAAATAAAATGCTTAGCCAAAAGAAATGTGCATGAACTTGGCTTCTCACTAGGGCCATGATCTATGTTAATTTATTCATAAAGGCAAAAAAACAATATTTCATTTCTTTTTCAACAAAAAAACTGATGAATGTGGTTATAAGTATAAGATTTTGGTACAAGATTTATTGTGAAATCTCATGAATCAACAAAGGAAAGAAGAAATAATGAGGATTATGTTTGGTATGTTTGTTGTGTGCATTTTCAGTTGTTATACTTTTACTAATAATAACAAAAATGTCACTATATTTTTGTTTTGCTTTTGTTTACATAAAATAAAGGAAATAAAAAAAAAATCATTGTATGCATCAATCATGAAGGGAGAAAGGGAAGAGAGAGCAGTTAAAATGAGAGTGAAGATCATTCAATGGATGGCAACAGATGAACTAAGGTACTTACAAAAATTGTTATCCAATATGATGGTTGTCGACACAACCGGAACATAATTGTATACATCCCTGACGAAGGAAGAGCACTAAAGATCCAGTTGATGACATAAAAGCCAGCCAAGTTACCCCATATTGCAAGATGTTGCAATATTGTAAAGGAACTGCAGGCATCAAACATATAGGTCAGACAATCAAACAATATAAATTTTTCCAGCAGATTGAAGCAACCAACAAGTACTTTAAAACTATATGATATTTTCCCGGTTCCCTTACCAATTAAACTACATATGCAACCAAGCAAAAGAAAATTACACTTCCCTATCTTGAGATGCTTGAATTACACTACCTTTCCCCTCTAATTTTTAAAATTACACTACTCTGAAATTTTAAAAACTACACTCCCCTCACTTGAAAGATAAATAGTGTTTCCTTTAATCTATTTAAATATAAACAAATATCTTACTGTATGGTAGCAGATATGAACTAGCCTCTTGGGTTATTTTTCTTTTCTCTACAACTTCTAGTGTTACCAATGGCTATTTTGAATATCCTGTTATTGATTTTAGGACTTAAAAAGATGAAATTAAGATATAAACACCCTTACTATCAGTATTAGACGTTCACCCAAATTCTGTATTTTATTCTTCGAAGTCCCAAAATCAAAACTAAGTTACACATGATGCTGAGAATTACAATGAGGAAAATATCTTATATTAAGATGGGCTAAACTGTGATACATATTCATCTCTCCAGTAAGGAGAGTGTAATTTTTAAAATTAGAGGGAGGTCAGGGGAGGGGAGGGAAATGTAAAAAAAACAAGCTAGTTCTTAAGAACGGAAAAGCATCTAAAGTTGAAAAATCAAAGTGATGTTGTATTGTGAGAAGCTTTACTTATATTAAAGCTTACTTGGTCTCCATTGTTATTACAAAAGCCTGCAACCATATACAACCAGAAAGTGCAACCATTGAAACCTCCTCCATTTCACTCTTATCATAGGCGTATGAATGTATGCTTATTATAAATACAACTATTGCCTGCAAATGACAATCAATAACAATTAGGACCTATAAGGCATAAAATGTTTCTGTAATTAAATAATAGATTTAGAGCAGAATTTTTTTCTATTTTTCATGGAACACATTACAGCTCAAGATGATAAGCTTCCTACAATTCAGTAATTTATAAATATTGGTTACCATCAAAATATAAATACGCTCATGAACAACACTTACATGAAAGAGGGATCGCCCAAACCATCCAGCAAATGTACTAGGATTTAGAAGCCTGTTCCAATATTGAAAGTTAGTTTCATGTTCATCAATGAAGTTGTTATTCAGTGTAAGTTAAATAACATTTTTACATGTTCGTTTGTTAAAAAGGATCTTCAGCTGTAATAATTTTTTATTGTTCAGTCATAAAAATTAAGCTATCAATATTTATTTTTTTTAAAAAAAGTTGAGTTGTACTGAACTGGAAATTCTGTGAAAAATGAGAAGGCTTGGTAGCATTTAAAAAAGCCAGGGATAATAGCAGCAAAAATGGCAAACCTTCCCGCTTGGCAGTAGAATAAAATTTGAGGATGCTGGAGCACAGTTTCCTCACTAAGATCTTTGTCAAGCACACTGACTAAAACAGGAACACTAGTATAGAAAACATTATAAGCCATCAAGCTAACCGAATTGAAGAGGCTGGTTCCAGACACACCTGAAATAAATGAAAAACTGAAATGGAATAACTTGTCAGAACCTTAAAAATTTGAGAATAGAAAGAAGTTGTAGTGTCCTCTTGCATTGCAACATCATAATCATTAACAATAACCACTAAAGAATAAAGTGAAAAGAAAAATAACACTGTCAATGTTTCCTTTTTTTCTGGGCCAATTGGTGGGGGTTTCTGTGTACTTCGTAAACAGTTACCCCACATTACTTGCAAGGGCATTGTTGTATGTATGTATTGTTAGATTTTTTGACATTAGTGATTGTACTGTTAACACAACTGAAATAATATTCAGAATGTTTTTCTATAGGCATCTATGTTCAAAACAGTTTCATGCTTGATGAAGAAAAAAAATATGAAGACCGTTGTTGGTAGAAAACTCACAAGATTTGGATGAAGCATATCAATAAGGACTTATAGAATGAATACTGCGAAAGAAATGCTGTGCGGTTGTATGAATACCGGCCATGGACCAGAATTAATCTCTTTAGGAATCTAAACTCTGCATATTAACAAAAGAATCATAAGTGAAATCATGTAGTTATGCAGATAAAACAAGAACGAGAAACCACCAATCTGCCTCGTATTTCCAACCACAAAAAAAATATAAACCTTCAAAAGAGTGTTGAATCAAATTATGGTTGCTAAGAAAAACGTAATATAAATTTTTAACAGGAGAAAAGAAAAAGATATGTGCAAAACTCTTTAAAAACTAGAATACAGATCATCGTCTTACTTCCGATGCTGTAATCAGCTGCTCTTGCTGCCTGCAATCCTTCTCTGCCACTGATGCCCACACCAATATCTGCTTGTTGTATCATCCTTACATCATTTCCTCCATCACCAATTGCCAATGTTCTATAGTCACATGATTTTAAGATCTGTACAAGCTGCAGCAAGAAGTGGTATACAAGTCACAACAGTGCCATAATTTTCTGATAAATTAGCAGAAAAAATACAACAGTAGTATTATGTTCCACTAAGAGTAAAGCACAAGATATTTGGTCTTATCTTGTCCTACGTCTTCTTTCTTCTGATAAGTTATTTTTGAAGAATATAAAAAGGAGAAGAGAAACTAAGAAAATAATGTAAAACATAACTTCTTAAAACAAGACAAGGCAACATAATTTTATACACAAATACTGTTGTAAAAAAAAACACCTGTGCTTTCTGCGATGGCGTCACACGGCAGCATATAGCAGTCCTTGACAATACTGCCAGCTCAGTAAAAGCTTTACGGTAATGCTTAAGTGCAATCTCAAGAGCCCATCCATCAACAACAAAAGCCACGTCCTGTTTGACGGAGCAAAACAATGACAATATTAACTTCAAAACCTTTATCTTGATCCGTATTATACTTGTTTAATATACTAGTCCAACAATCCAATGTATGCATACAATAAATACAAGCCACTTATCACTAGATTTTATTACGAGGGAAATAAAACAGATAAAAGTAAGACAAAAAGCACCACAAGCAAATAATAATGATATCCTCCAGAGTCCAAAAGATACCACCAAATTAAAAATCAGAAAAAGAACACCAAAAAAGCGAAGCTTCCCAATTACTGGATTTAAGTTGATAGTCAGTAAGCATACCTTGGGTTCTGAGGTAGTTATCCGCATTGTACGAAGCACTCTCTCTAAACTTCGGCAAACCTCATCCTCTGTTTTTCCATCAATTAGTAGAAGCTGTCCCTTTGGTTCTATGAATTGAGAAGGGATGAAATTGAAAAAGGTTCTTAAGTATTACCATCATAAGTTATAAACCTTCTAAAGAAGGATGCATAACACTAATTGAACAATAAAAATTAAAGCAAATTGTGAACATCCTCACATATCCAAGCTCTTCAAAAATGGGACTACAGGCACAGAAGTTAGGTAAAGTAAAGTTGAACCTATTGTGCTGATCTATGTTGATAGCCCTAGCTGTGACCAGAAACTTCAATTTGTGATAGGATTTTAGACATTTTCAACACGAATAAGGTTTTCTAGATATTTTCTATTATTAAGCTTTTATGTTGATAGCTGATCTATGTTTTCTAAATAAGTGTTGTTAGATATAGTTTGAATGAAGGGTATAGATGTATGCTTTTCCTCGCTATGAGTTGGACACTTGAGTTCAATTCACACGGATATAAAAACTGTTTTATGATGCTCAGTGCAGCATACCTCGCATGTTTCATATCCTAAATCCTTCAAAAAAAAATCAATACTCACACCTAAATTTTTTAATCAGATTTGGACACGGAAAAATAAGAAAAGTCTCAAAATTTAATTGCTTTTTGAATATTAAATCACCCCTCGGAATAATAAATAAACAAAAAAGGATGACCGACAAGAAATGAAAAACACACATCCAATAGGTGTAAAAGGGAAGAGAGAATAAAGAAAAGCTGTGTAAACATTTATTATGAGCCTTTTTGTAATCAAGCAAAGGAACTATGTCAAGTTCCATATCAGTTACAGAGAGACCAATTGTTCTTTGAGGGGGGCTATATCACCCTCCAAATCTGTTTACATCACAGACTTCTTCATTTATATGTAATTTGATTTTGAAAATAAATTTTAAATTAATCCTTTCATATATGCTATTCATTCTCTTGGGCTACCCCAATTAAAAAAACTTAGCTCCACCCCTGCCATCAGTTTGGTTGAGGAATTGGACAGATTTACCACTTGTACACTTTTACTCAAATAAATGACATAAAGAAGAGATCTGTCACGTAAACACACAGAAAAGTCCGTCTGTTTCTACATGAACAAAGAGAATGGTAGGGCAACCATGGATCATATTGAGGCTCTTTATGTAGCTTAATTATTTGAACAGACAGAGACACAATAAGGGTACTATTTACACGACACAGAATAAAACTACAATAATGTGCATGATCACAAATGTGCACTACCTGGGGAAATAAAATTACATGACAGGGCAATTTGTATTGCAGTATTCTGCTTGTCGCCTGTTAGCATCCAAAAATTTATTCCAGCTTTCCTTAATGTTTCTATTGTTTCAGGAACTCCATCCTGGAAGATATCAAATAAAAAAGAATGAATGGTCATTCATCACATAAACACACAAGGGAAGTCCTTTTAATTTATTCTCCCTTTAATCCCTTTAACTATCTAAAATAGAGAGAAGTTCAGTAAAATTGGAGGATTTTAAAAATACTATCTTAAATCAGATTACAACAACCAACGACAGTCAGGCCTTTTCTCACTAGGTAAGAACTATCTAAAAAAGATTGCTGTCAGCATATTCACCTGTAAACGATCCTCTATTGCTGTAACGCCAAGAATTTCCAAGTCATGTTCTACTCTTTGGCAGACCTCAGCTACTCTCCACTGTTAAGCATATTAAACTGATAAGGCAAGTTCTTGTACATTATATAAAACCAGTAACAAGTGTGTCCTTTACCTCTCTATCAACCAAAGTGCTACTAGCTTCTTTAAACATCAAAGACCAATCTTGATATTCATCTTTCTTTAACTCACGCCACGCCAAACATAGTGTACGTAATCCCAAGTGAGCATATTGCTCTGTAGCTTCAATGAAATGCCGGGTTTGCTGCCCTGTAGTAAGTTATGGTGTCAATCATACAACTAAATAACTGTTCAACAAATGCAGGCATTAGAGTAATCACATTCTGGGAAGTTCATCAGTTGTTTCCGTTTAGTTTTGGAACTTTTATCAGCTAAATTGACCTAATAAGTTTGGAGAAAATCCCAACTGATCAAAGCAATGTTTCATGTTCATGACAAAACCCATTGTAATGATTTGACTCTAATTGGTTGCACCAGATTTGCTTTTTCAACTTCTTTTGATGGTGCTGTTTGCAGTGCATTGTTATGTAAAATATATAATCATAGATGTAGAGAATGTTGGGCATAGTTATTTACAAAGTGTGTGTGTGTATGTGTGCGCACACGCGTATGTGCGCGCGCGCGTATGTGTAGTATAGAATAGATAGATAGACAGACTGTTAAGGTATAGGATAAAGGATAAGGAGTTAGTATAATACAGCGAGGAGATACTTCTTAAGGATATGAAATAAGGAGTTAGTTTGTTAGGATATGAGATAAGGAGCTAGTTTGTTAGGATATAAAATAAAGTGGAGTTAGTTTGCTAGGATATGAGATAAAGAGGAGTTAGTTAATTGATTAATTATAGAGTAGCATGTATAAATAAGAGAATAGAAGGATTATTGAGATTTGTAATTTCGTGATAGGGCAGTGGCTCTAATGTAGAGGGGAAAACCCTTGGAGAAGAGTTTTCTCTCCAATTCTTCCTTATTTTATCAATAAAAGTGTTCTCTCTTTATTTCCTTTCGATTCAATTCTTAGGTTCCTAACACAGACATGGATATATTCATTGGTAAGTTACCCAGTGATTGGAAGTCCAAATCACAGACTTTGTTTTGGGTTTCATTTAACACGAGATTTTCTGTCAGCCTGTAGAGTGGGCATTGTAAAAAAATTCACCAATTTGAGGTAGAATCCAAGCCTAGAGATCAGTTAAGTCAGTTTTGAAGCCATCCAATTCATCTAAATGTATAACAAAGTTGGAGGGTAAGGTACTTGCAAACAGTCGTGAAAGAAAGACCCTGTAAATACTACTCCCCCCGTCCCAAATTATATGTCGCTTTACAATACCAATGAAATATTGATGTTACTTTTCCTATTATATCCTTAAATATTTATTACTCTTTCTTCTTTCAATTCTTTAATTTATCTTTCCCATACCATTTATTAAGGGCAATTTTGTAAAACAACTCATAATATCACTTTCCCATACAAAATTAATTACATTTCTTAATACGTGTGAAATGGCCAAAACGTCATAAAATTTGGGACGGAAGGAGCATTTGATTGTGTTAAAATACAAATAAGTAAAAGAACAAATAATCTACGTCATAAAATTTGGGACGGAGGGAGCATTTGATTGTGTTAAAATACAAATAAGTAAAAGAACAAATAATCTAACCAGCACGGGCATATGGAAGAATAGCCTCATCTGCTCCTTTTGACAGGAGAAGGATCTTCCCATTTTGGCAATCTTTCAACACTACTGACATTCGTTTCCTATCAGAGGTGAACTCTAAGGTTTCCAGGACTTCATACTGAAGTATAGAAGTGTTGAACTTGACTTCTGAAATATCAAAGAACATGATTATATAAGCCTACGTAACCAACTAATTAGCCATGCTTCCAAAACAAATAGCAAATAAAATGTACCAAGTATGTTTCCACTCTTATTGAAAAAAACCATATGCAGCTGAGCAGCAGCTTGAACAAGAGCATCTTCATCCTGAGACTGTGCCTTATACAAGATATCTCCAGTTTTACTATGTACAACAGTACAAGAAACAAGTATAAATTTAAACCATTATTCTCAAGGTTTAATAAAAATGTCTAAATTAAGAAATATGTTGACTTTAACAGTTTTCATATCTGGGTCCTAGCAAGGATGAAAGCAGAATCACCTCCGTGTAGGTATGACAGTATTACATATTGCCATAACTGTAAGAAATCGTACAACATCAGAAGAACCACCGGAAACAGCATTAAGAAGCTCTACATCTGCATATCACGGGATGGAATTAATCAGGAAGGAAAACTTACAATCCAAAACAAATATCATCATACAACATTCAGTGATCAAAGAAAAACATCAATGGGTGCATGCATAGGTAGTGAAAGGTGAAGAAAGGAACAATATATTAATTATACTCTTCACCGTACTACATTCAGTTCATCATGTACCAGAGATTTATTTCTATAAAAACTAGTGTTCCATCTTGATCATGTCCGAGGATACTACTAACGCCTATTAGTTGAGAAACCCAATATTGTACTTCAGTTAAATACAGGTCTTAAATAAGAAAACTAAGATAAGACCGGTGAATTAAGGAAACATTTGGACCTGGTAATGCTAGAGCCCTTCAGAATACCTTAAGTGTGAGAGCAAGCTCAGCTAATTAAGGTTTTGAGGAATTCCATGAAAAACAATTATGTTATATACCAGAACCAAATAAGTGTCAAGTGCATTGCTGCTTAACCGTGTAAGCTTAAGCATTTCTTTTCAATTTCAATTTATTTAGAATGCAACTGCACCCTTTAGGTTGGTTGTTGAAGGAACCAAAATTACGACTTATTTTTTGTACATGGAAACATCACAATTTGTATTGAATTTCTGAGATTATTAAGGTTGAGAGGTCAATGTGCCTAAGATATGATACAGTACACGCTCAGCACAAGAAACCAACTCTTTTATTTAGGAAATTTTCAACATATCAAGCTACAAAATTGGTATCCGGATGTGAATTTGTCGTCAATTTAAGCAAACTGTGCAGTTAAGAAAAGGGTTCTAATAAAGTTACTACATGACAACAACACAAATAGTTTCACCAACCAATCATACCTTTCAATGCATCTCCATTCTCATTTCCATAGGAAATACCACTAATACAACATCTTCTAAATATCATTTTATTCTCAGTCAGGGTGCCTGTTTTGTCCGTCAAAATGTACTCAACTTGTCCAAGGTCCTCGCTTATCGCTGTACTGTCACATATGACAAACATGATTCATAAACAAATGTGTTAAAGTTCTATTTCATCAAAGTAATTAGTAATCAGGATACACCAACCACTCACTTTGTTGCATGTGATGGAATGCTAGTCTCTAGGTCAATCATTTTCTGGTCCCAGTCAATAAACTTTGCATACATGCTCTTCACTAAATCCAGAGATACCTGCCAAAGATGGAACAGCTGTATAGTCACATTTAAAATAATCAAAAATTAATTAAAAACTGGTATTAGCACTATAATTATCAGTTCAAGATAATTAATTAGTTTTAATGGCATCCTTTCACAAAGTACATAAGGTCATCAATGTTCTTCCTGCAAAAGATTACCACTACCGCTCAATTTTTTATTCTGGTTGTTTTTAAAATGAGAATATAAATAAAAAAACATGTAGGGTATCATGATGGAATGAAATGCCAAAACATATACCACTGGCTCACCTTAATTGAAATGGGTATCATGATGGAACAAAGAAGCTCGAACCGCAAAGGGATTACCAATAATTCATACCAAGGGCCTTCATGAGGGTAAAGAACATACCATTGCTTGAACAAAAACAAACAAACAAACAAACATTAGGGTCCAACCTAAAACATAACATTTCAAAACATGGGAACTTCAAGAGAATAATTACAGAAAAGGCATTGAAACATAGCAAAAGTTTAAACATACGTAAAATGCGGAAAAAATCCTTGAAGAATACAATAGCAAAATGATGCAAAGGATTATGAGTTATATCCTAAAATAAACCAAAGACCTTCATTTAGAGTACACTTTACGATTTAGTAATTACTCCATCCTTCTCAAATTAGGTGTCCTATTTACTATTTTCCCTGTCTCATATTATTTGTCCCTTTTATAAACCAATACAGCATTTATTATCCTTTTCCCCCAAACATACATTTTAATCATCTAACTACTTGACAAACTATAATTAATATGAGTATTTTAGTAAATGAAACACATTTTACCATTAAAATCAGCACTACTAACCATTTCCTTAATAACCGTGTAAAACTCAAATGGGACACCTAATTTGAGACGGAGGGAGTAGTCCACATGAAACAGAAAGGAAGCAAAAAACAAACAAACCAACCTAGTCTTACTAGAAACAAAAATAAAATTGCAAAGGATGCGAGCTCCCTCAATGGAAGCAAAACTAAATGAAAGGACAATATTCTTTTTTTGGTGTTAACCCTCTGGCTCCTAAAGGGAAAGAGCCCTAGTAATCCGGAGTTCGGTCGGGAGGTAAGTAAAGGATGGTCAAGAATTGTTACACCCAAGAATCGAATACGGGTTCTCCCGAATTATTCATCCTTGGGTGGAGCTCAGTAACCGCTTGAGCTCAATCACTTGATTAATATAGCAATAAAAAGACCACAAAAACAATGTAGTAACTTCTAACAGGCATAGGATTTGACTCAATTATAAAGTGCTCAATTATAAAGTGCATAAGAATTAAGTTCCAAAGTGTGACATACTTTCCTTGCTTCCGTGTCCTTCCAAACATTACCCGCTATGCCAAGAACCATAACAACAACAATTTGGAATATGAATATAGCACCAGTCAATTTGTCGATCATGGCATCCATAGCAGTGAGCTTTGGTTCTGCAATACCCCTACTCATGCCCAATTTGGTTTCGTTACCTGAACAAATTAACATATCAGATATAAAATTCAAACTTTCTGATTAAGTAAATGGCTCTAAGAGTTAAATGTGTTGTTATACATGGACTTGCCTGTATAGATAGCAACTCCACATGCCCACTCAGTATTTCTCAAGTAACATGACTGAAGAATTGTGTTTTTGATGGTTAAAGGGCATACATCGTTATCAATAAATGGGGGGTACAATCGCATGTTTGCATCAAATCTTCTGACGTCTTTATCTGGACTGGGACACTCAATTACACCCTAGACACATGCACACACACAAAGAACGAGAGTAAGTAATAAGTTTGCCTACATAATTACTAATTGACAGTAAACTTCTAACAATTCAACAAACTATAGTTACACTATAGATAAAATCTTGCCTTGATTTTGTGTAATAATTCATCATCGATTCCCATGCAAGCAGGAGGTATGACCCGGGTCTTAAGATCAGTTTCACCATCCAGTGCAGAAGTCTGAACAAAATGCCATATCATAAGGTCCTTGAAATGTGTGTAATGAATTGTGTTGTTGTTTCCCCAAAAAGAGGAAAAAAGGAAAAGAGATAATAATGGAACTGTGTTTGCCGCAATGCCACACACAGGCAGAGGACCAGTTTTAGCATGATTCATGACTTAATTACCTCTACATAGCAAACTCCTTGGGGATCAGACGTGCCAACCAAAACAAGGTCACAAGGAACTTCATCATTTTCACGTAGCCATACTATATTACCCACATAAATATCCTGGGCTTGAATCTGCAACACCATCAATGAAACAACCACATAAACAAATTAGATTTACATAAAACAGACCACATTTGTCGTTTAAAATGAGAAGCTCACATAACTCTTACTACCTACAACATTGTTACAGGGAAAACCCATAGATAATTTCTTATATTTCAAAAACCCTGACAGATAACCTATGCAAAGGATTTTGACTAAAGTCGGAGTAAATCATACCGAAATGAAAGAGTAACAATATCTTAAAAAAAATCAACAGATTGTACTCTTTTATAAACTAGAAGACAAAACGAAGGATAGTTATTCAAATGATGACCAACTGCAGGAAACTGTAAGCTAAGTCCTTTTTAACTTGCTTTACTGCTGGGTTGCTCTGTTATCAACTAAAATATATTTCCTGGGCCTAAGCTAAGAAACACAGAACAAAAATATATTTAAGAGAGTAAAATATGCTTCTTACAAGTTTCTTGACGCCCTTCCTAACAACCCATACTTCCTTCTCATTTGCCTTTTTGTCTGAAAGATATCTATTGTAATCATCCCAGGCCTCTTTTGATGCAGAGACTGCAAAAATAAAGATAAGTGGACCCCATGTACTGGCAGGATTAACTGGAGTAATGAGAGGCCATAACTGCAGGCAAGCTATCAGCAAAAAGTACTGATTCATGAACCGGCTGAAAAGAGGTGGAAAATCAGATGGATTAAAGGATATTTATATTTCATTGGAAATTTGACACAAATTTCCCACCAAGAAAAGCATGTTTTGCCTCAAGGAAAATGTGTGTAAATACTCCTCCGTCCCAAATTATAAGTCGCTTTGGGAAAAAAATTAAATCCGAAAAAATTTATACCAATGAAGCATTAAATGTTACTTTTCCTATTATACCCCTAACTATTTATTAATCTCTTCTTTCAATTCTTTAATTCCTATTATACCCCTAACTTATAATTTATCTTTCTCAAACAAAATTAGTTACCTTTTTTTTGTACAAAATTACCTTTCTTAATTTGTTTGAAATATTCAAAACGACTTATAATTTGGGACGGATGGAATAATTCATAATACTTAAGGAGGCTTCGACAAACTAAAAAAAAAGGCTGAATCACTAGAATCTAAGATGAGTTCCATTGATGTTTTATTCTCGACCTACATTTACTTCACTGTTTAAAATTATGTTTCCCTAGTGTAAACTGTATAATGCATGTCCAAACAGAGGATCTATAATACGAATTTTCCATCTTTGCAATTAAACCTCTGTTATTTAGTATCATGTTATAGATGACGCAAAATGAGGTCATGCTTGAGACCCTTGAAGCAGTGTTGTCTATTGCGGATCGCAGAAAATAGCGGTTTGTTCAAATTCCGCGATCCGCTATTTCAAAATATCTTGTACTAGATAACGTATTGTGGGACAATAGCGTTTTGTTCAAAATTCGCTATGCTATTAGCGCCACTATTTAACGACACTTGCAATGAATATTAAGCAGCATCAGCAGAGAGTTTACCTGAACTGTTCCCATAAATTTTTCGGAAGAAAGTTCAATACGGTATATTTTCTATTTGATATCCGATTATCACAGTAAAATTCATGAGATGTTTCATCATCATCAATGTAAACGTAACGCTTCATTGTAAAATTTTGAGCATCTAATTCTGGATAGATATATAGATATTCTCTACACCTCCATTGCAATGCTCAAAGAGAACAATTTGGAACGGTCTCAAACAGCCGTGTTCTGCAAGCAACAAGGAGATTAAAAAAAAAATATCAGATTTGCACATAAATCTTGATATCATGAAAAATAAAACAGGGAAGAATATCACCAAAGATAATTAAAATAAACCGAGCATCTCAATAAGTAGCCTACATTAGCAAATTAAGGTTGTGTTTGGATTGATTATGAACACCTTATTTGGGTTTGTATGACATAAGAAATTGTCAGAGTGTTCGGGAGAATTTATGAAAACAGTTTATGACATATCCACAGGTTGTTTCTAACTTATTTCAATAAGCTCTCCATAATAACTTCTAGAAAAAAAAGTTACTATATTTTCTCTTTTATAATGAAAATAGCTTATACATGATTGTTTATATAGTAAGGCCCTGTTTAGATTGGCGTGTATGAGCTTATCTAGTGGCATAAGCACTTGTGAGACTGTTTGAGAGAACTTAAAAGGGCAACCCGGTGCACTGAAGCTACCGCATACGCAGGGTCCGGGAAGGGGTCCCACCATTTGGTGTATTGTACGCAGCCTTACCCTGTTTTTACACAAGAGGCTGTTTCCAGGACTTGAACCTGTGACCTTACAGTCACATGACAACAACTTTACCAGTTGCGCAAAGGTTACCCCACTGTTTGAGAGAACTTATGAAAACAATTTTCATAAGCAACTTTACACTTATTTTCTTAGGTTCTCCATGATAGATTATGAAAACAGTCTATAGCTTCTACAGAAAGAATCTGACTTTATCTTATTTCGTGCAATAGAAATAACTTATTCATAAGTGCTTGTAAAACAAAGCTTAAATAATCATCCAATAAGTGCTTAATTAAAGTGATTACCCAAACTCGTCCTAAATGCCATTCTATTCTTGACTTATCTAACTTAAAAAATGCTAAAAGAATTGAGCACACAACTTGAGATATATTGTGAATGATACCTTTATCTAAAACTAAAAAGATCAAAGCTCAACTGAATATCGAGATTCATAGTGAATTGAACATAATCAGATAAATATGAGGCAAAAGTCTTGGTACATGTTTGGTATTACAGAAAATTGGACAAAATCACGGTGGCAATGTGATTTAGTTGAAGCAACAAAATCTTAGTATAAGCTTCAAAAAAGCTTCGTCATAGATCGTAAAATTTGAAAATAGAAATGGAACTTGGATAATAATTAATATGAATGATAATCGTAATGAATAAAAAATGGAAATGAAAGTAAAAGAGAAATACTCGAAAAATGAGAGGAATTGAAGTTTGGATTGTGAGATAATGGATTATGCGTTCGATTTGGATGCAGAGAGAGAGAGAGAGTACCTATGTGATGTGTAAATGATGATCCTTTGACTGTTTTGTTTCGTTTCGCACCGATAGGAATTACGCGTGTGTGTTTCTCAGATTCAGATGATCTTCGTCAATGGCGTCTTTCCTTTCCTTTGGGCTTTGGGTTTTTCGACCGCCTGGACCCACTCTCGTTAAATAAATTAATATTCTTTTTTTTTTTTTTGACTAAATACCTTTTTTATTCTATATTTTCTTGGTGTATTCTTTTCGGGTTAACCTTTCGATTTTTAGAGAAATGATTTTTAATAATTGAAAGTTTGAAAAAGAATGTTTTTACTCATAAATCAAACTCATATTTTTTTAGGATTGTCAGTATATTCAATATAAAAGTGTTTGTCCCACATTGGTTTCACTTAATAGAAAGGTGAGTGTATGGGTGTGCAAAAAAACTAGATTACTTGAACGGATTTGGACCCAAACTAAAATTGTTTTAAGAAAACCATATATGTTTGTTAAAAAACTCAACCGACCCAAACTGAAACTGTTTTACTTGAATCATATCAATGTGGAACCAAACTTGAACACTCACCTTCAACGGAGAGTGTTGCTAGGATTTGAGATTTTTAAAGAAAAAAATATAAAGGAGACATTTGTTTTATTTTTATCATTTATTTAAATTATTTTACTCATGATGAAGTTATATTAAACAATATTTTAAAACATTGATCAAAATATATATAATTTAAATCATAATTGTTTAATTTGTATGCCCTCTTAGTATAAAAATTTGTATATTCTTAGTTTATCGCAATGCATCATGTTTGTAACATTAATATTGAATTATTTTAACTTTTATGGTTGTATAGTGTTAGTAATATATGATGGGAAATGTTAAAGAGTGTTTTAGGACATTGATTAAGAGTATAATAATAAAAATATTATATTAAAAAATTGTGAAAAATGATAAATTTAACTTTTTAAAAGTTAAAAATTTGTTGAATTCAATCAAAACTTATTAATTTTGGTATTCTTAACAAGTGCTTTAAATACCCTTGTCCTTGTTAGCAAAAACTCATGTTACATTAGAATGGAAGTTGTGGAGTCAATTTCTCAAAAACTTAAAATGTGGTATTTTCAATTTTAATTTTTTTTTCTTGCTTAATCGTACTAGCATTTTCCATATACCATAAAATATCATTCGAGTAGAATCATTCAAGTAGAGGAATATTCGTGTGTGAAAGAATATGGATTCCATTTCTCCAAAGGCTGCATTTACGACGGTAGCTGTGTGGGTCAACAAGATTAAATAATGTTCCCTTCAAAAAAATAATACAACCTCAAGAGATGCATGCACTGTCCGATCTCATGGCATGCTACATACATACTGTTCTATGGACTCCTCAAATTGCTCAACCCAGAAGAAATGTCGATCCAAAAATAGCTTCAATAAATTTTGAGTAAAAAAAACCGAATGTTAAGAAATAAACCAAATGTTAAGGAATGACCTCATTTTTTTTTTGTGGCGCCGTCGAGAGGAACCTGTGGTGGACCCTGCGAAACTCTTAGCTTGGAAGTGGTTCCTGGTTAAGTGTCATGCTAGTTCATACTCTTTCTATGAGTGGGAGGTGCAGCCCGTCCTTTGTTGACAGCGGTAGGGTGTTGTGGTGGTTGTGCTCCTGGGGTTGTGGGGGGGTTGGGTGGGGGTCTGTTTGCCTCTACCCTTCCGGTCTGGCTTCCTGGGTTTCTCCTTGCGTTCTTTTTCTTTGCAGGGTTTGGTGTGTGTGTTGTGTCCTTTTGCGTGATTGCAACTTGGGTGATTTTGTCCTTTTTCTTGGTGTTTTTCTTGTTTTTGGTGGTGCCCCCAGGCTGTTTCTGCTAAATCTTTTGTGAGGCGTGGAGTTTCCCCTAGGGGTGTTTTGGTGTGGCGTCTTCAGGCGGCCTTTAGTGTATTTGTACAATTTGTTGTTTTTTATCTATTCATATATATATTTGTCATTCAAAAAATAAACTAAAACTAAAAAGCACGAGATCAACTAAGAGGAAGAAGAAGATGAAAGCACTTTGTATTATTCTCTTCACAAGTGTGTTCTTTACATGTCAATGTAGGTCCTATTTATAGGATACAAAAGTTGTAACTTACAATTATATGAAGAGTCATGAGACTAAATATCAATAGGAATAAATAAAGTCATTTAGTCATAGTAGTTGAGAAATATAGAAGGTCTAGGGACAATGGACATCCACATCATATTTTCATTTATTCATAACACTCCCCCTTGGATGTCCATGAAGGATGTGCCTCGTTAAAACCTTACAAGAGAAAAACCCAATGGAAAAAAAATTCTAGTGAAGGAAAAAGAGTACAACTATCTTTTGTGTCTTAATCTGCCTCGTTAAAAACCGTACCAGAAAAACTCAATGAGATAAAACCATGGTTAAGGGAAAAAGAGTGCAGAACACATTTGTGTCTCCCCCTCATAAAGACAATTATATATGAGACGATGAAAGTCAAATAATCTTTTATGCTGGTTATCCAAAACCTTTACTTGACGGTGACTATGTAGAAAGATATGGTATATCTCCATGCTATTCTCCAAATTAGCTGTTCTTGAGATATTTTCTTCATATTGAGTTGTAGAAAGAGTCTCAGTGTAAAACTAGAAAACCACAAGTTTCTCGTATATGTGAAATCATAATCCTTAATAAAGAGCATTCTATATTTCCTGATGTAGTGCTAAGATTTTCAAATGATCGGATGATATTGTTGTCTCTGACCAATTCAAATTGTTCATAATTTTTTTGAGGACGTGATCTTTACTCACATCAACTGACATCACAATCATTATATTACATAATCAACTAGATTTGTTCATATTGACCTTTATATAACAAATTTTAGAATCTCTTCAGGAGTTCTAATAATATTTATATGATTATCATAAAATCAATTATAAGAAATTCATTTCCATATCCTTAAAATGGACAAATGATGTCATCTCTTCAATAGTTTTGATTGTATGTCTTATGCAAATGAAATCCTCGGGGAGTTTCATATAACCATCACTATCAAGTGAGCCATACAAATAAATTGTAACACATCTTTCATATAATTTGAGCATTTCATGTGCTACTGAACTTAATCAAAAAAGTTCTTGAATTCACTTCAGATGAATATTTCTTTAAAGAACATATGTCTCTTAAAAATAAAGGGTAGACATGTACCTATTCACTTCAGATGAACATATCAAACTCCATATATATCCATTCTAATTTCCTTTTCGCGTGAAAAATCATATATATCCATTTAATTTCACACTTTCAAGTGTGCAGACTATGAGTCCAAACAAGGTCTACTTTGTATGAGTCCAAACAAGGTCTACTTTGTGAAGTGAGTTTGATTTCAATAGAATTGTCTCTTTTCATTTGTAAATATTTTCATTATCTATAACTTTAATAGACTTTAAACCATGATCCTCATTATTACTTATCACATACAGCGCTATATTATATTCAAAAACACGTCGACGTTGACTTCATTTTGGTTCCATCTCATTCCATTGAGATCTTTCATTCATGACATAATTTATTAATATTTCATTACTTTCAAGTACCTGATTAGTTCTTCTAGAACTGAAAAATCAATTATGTCAGAAAACTCTTTTAGAGTTTCTATATCCTTGTTTGGGTTATCACTCCTTTAAGCTCATTTTCTTATTCGAGGCCTTTTATATTTGAAACCGATTGATCTATCATGCTTCAGGCACGGTTGAGACTCATTTGGTTATTAGATTATCCGACAAGGACATCTATTTCATTTGGAGCATTAGCAACTGATATTTAATTTGTTTACCTCTGCAAATGAGTTATTTCTTGAGAATCAAGACGAGACAACAATATTTCCTTTCAAATAATTTATTTGAACTTCAGGTTCACATTTTCAGCTGCTTATTTCCCCCTAATATTGGAAAAACTAATCCATCAATTGATAATCAGCCTACTGGGCTGTAAATAAGTTGGCTCAACACAACTAATGATAGATGAAGATTCATATCAAATATATTTTTCCAATATTCTTTCAAGATTTATCTTAGTGCATTATATTGGAGCAATTATGATATACACAATACATCCAAAATCCACTTAGATGAGAAATGTTAGGTTGTTAATCTAAAACCAATGATAGATTAAAGAGGGGACATATATATAGTAATGTGTTAGCTTGATGCAGATCAATATCTCAATACAAGATTATTGGTTCCCAAAATAGAGTTTATAAGACATGGTCTCTTACCAAACTAGAGTTTATAAGGTATAGTCTGATAAGTATCAATCATACAATTAACTTTAGACGTTTAAAGAATGGATGCTCAGGTCCATTTTTATGAGCATATGCTACCAATTGTTCAATATCAATTGACAAATGATACTTATCAAATGCTTTCTGAAAAGTTCAGGAAAGAAACTCTTCTTCAATATATATCTTTTTTTTAACTAGTTTCTACATCATAATAGATTCGGGATAACCCAATCGGTCTTGCCAATGATTTGTAAACTTTAGGTTTACAGTAATATGTGCTTCCATTGCACTGATAATATAATATGTAAACTTCATGTTTACAATAATATGTGCTTCCATTGCACTTATTTTCTCCAGAGTATATATCGTAATATAGAGATATTTAACTTTTTTTTTAATATGATATCAATTTAGAATGATATCCTTGAAACGTAATAAATTTCTTTGAAATTAGTTTCAAATAATGCTCTTCTAGATATCATATAATGCATTATCAATGTGTAATTCTATTACTCCATAAAACAATATATTTGCTCTTCTGGAGCCTTCAATATTTTTTATTTATTTTTTTACCATCAAATATAATAATAAAATCAGTTTCTTCGTATCACTCATCTAAACATTTTTAAAGTCTTTTGCATAAGAAATATTTCATTTACAAACAATATCCAACAAAATATACATAAAATTATTATGCTCCTTAGCAAGTTTAAGTTCTAGGAGCAATATTTGCTCTAAACCTCAAAATAGTATATGATTTGGAGAGTTTTCGAACCAAAAATAAAAAGAAGAAACAATAGTATGTATTTCTAGTTTATTGTGGCAATTGTCAAAAAGATTAATACCATTGCTCACATAATCATAAAACTTACCTGAAAGTTTCTCGCGTGCACAATACGATATGCTCCAAGTTTTCGAATCTCAGTTGGTTAAAGTTTCGTGATGATAACATGTTAAGAAATAAACTAAAAAACACAAGATCAACAAAGAAGAGGAAGAAGAAGATGAAAGCACTCTGTATTATTCTCTTCACAAGTGTGTTCTTTACGTGTCAATGTAGGTCCTATTTATAGGATACAAAAGTTGTAACTTACATTTATAAGAAGAGCCATGAGACTAAATATCAATAGGAATAAATAAAGTCATTTAGTCATAATAGTTAAGGAATATAGAAGGTCTAGGGACAATGGACATCCACATCATATTTTCATTTATTCATAACACTGAAAGGTTTGTGCCATTGGAATATATATTTCGATGAATTGAGTAGTTTTTGAGCAAAAATGAGGGAGCCAAAGAGCAATTCCCATAAATTTTATGCATTTGTTTTGCCCGTTCTCGGTAAGCAAGCAGCCCACAACAACTCCTAGGCATTGAACACATTTCTGTCTTTAAGGACTACTAGACCATTGACCCGTACTCCACACGGTTCTTATTAACCGTAATACACGGGAATAAAGTATACTAAAGAAAAAAGTTGATTTAATAATAAATAGTACAATACAATTGTAATAATATTAACATGTTTAATCATAAATTATGAAATACCCATTTAATAATTCGGTCGCACATGGTATCATACCAAAATTTATGTATTATGCAATATATTGTCTTAGTAAAGATCACAACATTTACCTAAAAAAAAAATATTATAACATATTTTATAAGGCTATAAAACCGTAATATCTTATCAAGTGTCCTTTTTTTCATGAAGAAAATATCAAGTGTCCTTGATGAAATAAATTCATTTAGAGACAATTAAGGCATTTGAGAACTTTGAAATTGCTTTGTTTTTCATCTCTAGAGTAGCGTCCTTCAATTCCACTTTATATTATTAGGTTGTGATCTAAGAGAAAGTTAATTTCGGATGCATAACAAAATACATGCACTCTAACATAAGAAAATGCAAGAATATAATCATTGAGTAAGAAGAAATTAGTCTTTTGCGAGGGCTCTTTTTTGGTGATGTATGAGTTTCGAACCCCGAAACTTGCATATATTACGTATTATCTTTACTAATTGAGTTCAGCTCACAAATACATTTTTGAGTTGTTAGCAATCCTTTATCCATTATCCGTACTATATTACCACACCACTCTTATTTATAATTTGTATGCACAATGTCACAATAGAAAAAACACACATTAAGCTTCATTTGAGATAAGCTCCACTCTAAGATCTGTAGCAACAATGGCACTTTCTTCTTTGTCTGCAATAGGGAAAAAATATTGACGAATTAAAAATAGGAAAAAAGAATAAGCATAAGTGACCTATCAAAAAAAGAATAAAAGTGACTTACTTACTTATATGAAAGATGCTCTCGAAAAATTAAATCATAATTCCTTTTGTCATAATAATTAAGTTAAACTAATCCTTTCAAAAGATAAAGTTAAACTAATAATAGAGCTTATATGGTTGTAAAAAAAATAAATTAAATGGAACACAATGGTCGGACCTGAAAAGTTATTATCCTTCTATTTAGGGGTGGGAACAGGTCAGACCGTTCGATAGGGGCCTACAGCCTAATCTATTTAAAGCACAGTTCGGCCCAACTCGTTTAATTAAAAAGTCCGGCTCAAGCTTTTCATAAAGCCTATTTATTTAAATAGGCTAAGACTAAGGCTTACAAAAAAGCCTATTAAGTCCGTCGGGCCGGCCTATTAAGCTTTTTATATATAATATACCTTTCATTATTGATAATGTTGATGCTTTTTTTATAAACTCAAGCTTTCATATGATTTGGCTATTTAGTAGCAGGTATATTGGTGCGATTAGCCCTTCGTAAGTATTTGTTATTTAGTATAAGTCATATTTGTTTGCTTTAGACCTTCATAAATTTTGGCTTATTTAGTGGTAGGCTTATAGATGTTGTTAGGCATTAGTGTAAAATAAGCCTTTAGGCTTCATCAGACTTTTAAAAAGGTCGGACCAGACCTTGAAAATAAGTCTATGATGGACAATAGGTCATGCTCAGGCCTATAATTTTTGAAGTAGGTCAGACTTAGGCTTTACAAAACCCGGCCTAGCCTATCCCATTTCCACCCCTACTTCTATTATCTTCATAGTTGAATTTAAATACAATTAACGTAAGGCACCCCCATCATGTGAGTATCTTCTATAGAAGAGCCTACAATGTCAACAAATTGAAGGTTGTGTTGCAATTACTTAACCTAAGTTATTCAACAATTTGAGCCATTGTGTACCCTAAATTTCACTTTATTTATCGGTACTAATAATCATTATTTACGCAATTAACCACCCTAAAACTTTAGTCTTATTAACAAATATCTAACTTTACAATATGCGGCTATTTATGGAAAATGTTTCGGTCCAAGCAATGAATTATCAACAAACACTGTGAAAGACTTGAAAAAGTTGTATATTGCTTTTGAAAATGATGTCAAAACATAACAATAGATCTTAGAAACATGTATATAAGATAAAATAATTTATTCTTTCAAACTTTAGAACGTATAGTAGATAAATAATGTCTTACATGTAAGGACACACATACCTAAGAGTATCAATCACATAATATTTATCTAACTAAACAACTGGAAATATTTCATCCTAGCACGGTGAGACTTCTTACTTGCCTACAATACTTTTCTTCTGAAATACATGTCAAATTACCTATAAACAAAAATCACCATAAATTTTTTGTAAAAAATACAGCTCATATTTTATAAATGTTCAAAGGAAAGAAAGCCAGGTTTATTTTAGTAACAGTTGAAAGCAAAATAAATATTCAATGTCATATGAAAATATTACACTTCAAACAATAATTGCAAGTAGAGAAGAAAAAAATATTATTATAGCAAAAATTCAAAATCAAAACTCGACACTTTAAAAACTAATAATGATATATGGAGTATTGCAAATTTGAAATCGTTTTTTAAAATTACTTTGCTTAAAAAACCAAATTATAAGTTAATGTTCACATAAACATATCAAACATGTGGAAGAGGAAAAAGTAAGAGAAGAAAAATTGATTCACAAAGAGGATTTTATTTTACCTCGGTTTCTTACATGTCTTCCACATCTAGCGTGGTCGTGGCATGTTCTCATGAGCAAATGAAAGTGACAAACAATCCCTATATAAAAACCTCCAAACCCAAAAAATCCTTCACTATTAGTGACTTGTAAGGTTGAAAAAAAATTATGTTACAAACAAAATCAGTTTTCATTGAAAGTAAGAAAAGTTATAAAACATTGAATAAAATAAGGGAAACCAACATAACGTGAATATCAACATAGACTACCATGTTGGTTTTGTTGATATTATATGGGTGCAAGTTAGGGAAGATAGGGACTATTAAGGTCCGTGAGTAATTAGTACACACAATTTAGGCAGGAGTAGGATTAGGCATGTGCTGAACATTGCCTAGGTGAATGAAATCGTGCTTTGGAAACATTAATGGTTAGTTAAAACAATTATGGTTAAGGCTTTGGAAACAAACAAATTTATGGGAGAGAGAAAATGTGATTCTAATTTGAATTTAAATTACCATTGATCCGTTAGCTTTGGTTGTGGTAGGGGTAAATATGTCATTAAGCAACTAAAACATGATAAAGGAGGGAAAAATTAAGGTAAGTGATCATGGTTTAGTGTTTGCCAAACCTAGCAATTAAGCTTAATGTTTGTTTAGTGTTTGCTAAACCAAGCTCAATGATTGCTAACAACTCATTTAGTCATAAAGCATAAAGAAAATATTTGAAATGATTGTGATAGTAAGCTATAGAGAGTGGCGATAAATGATTGAGTATCATGGTATAAGTTTAACTAATCCAAGTTATTTGAAAGTATCATGATTTGATTAATCCAAAAAGCTGTTTGACAGGACAAACTTATTCAACCTGCACAGAGAAAATTTAGACATTTAGATATTGTGTGGGTAAAATCATTCAAGAATCCTGATAGATAAAATGTATTCCTCCGTCTTTAACTATCAATAAATGGCAGACCTATGCATAACAAATATAAAAAGTAAAACAATTTTCAGTGTAATAAGTATGTCAAGAAGATAGTGGAACCCGTGACATCAAGAAGAAATGCAGAGAAACAATGAAGAATAGTAATGTAATTAAACAATAAAAACACTTAATTTCCATCAATTCATTAGCATTCACTTCAGGAAAAGTTTAAAGACAACTCAATTACCCAACAATATAACCTTCAAATTTAGCAAGATAAATAAAAAAGCGAAAGTAGACAAAATAGTGAGAACTCATCAACACACAAAAGTCATAACTAATGGCAAACTTGCATGCATGTGGCCTCTATATACATAGAGAGCCAACTACATTAATTAGGTATGCATTGAAAGTTTAAACATGATGCATTAAGTTAAGTAGTTGGCAACACAAAAGACATTTAAGTGATGACATATTGACATGTGCATTTGGGATGGAAATTCAAATTTTAAAATTAATTAGGTATGCATTGAAAGTTTAAACATGATGCATTAAGTTAAGTAGTTGGCAACACAAAAGACATTTAAGTGATGACATATTGACATGTGCATTTGGGATGGAAATTCAAATTTTAAAATTTGAAAACAACATTAATGAGGTATGATAGCTTGTTT
>Ga0315915_1000727_pt1 | contig 36045 bp, 27 predicted proteins | sample MpolbnodulesMG_FD_207738 | JGI IMG/M metagenome (GOLD analysis project Ga0315915, IMG submission 207738) | Medicago polymorpha root nodule microbial communities from Los Angeles, California, United States - branched nodules | ecosystem: Host-associated > Plants > Roots > Nodule | place: USA...
CTTTGATCTATGATTTTCGAAATTAATACACATATGTGATGTTTTTGTTCTTAGAATGGAGGAAATGAGTTTCAATTGAGGAGAAAAGATAGTAAAAAATTGAGAAAGAGAAAAACAAGAAAAGTTGAATGAGGGGTGAGTGGGTGTGATTTTGAAAAAGGTTAAAATTGAAATTTTCAATGGTTTGTAGGGTTAGAAGTATATAGTTGTTGGGGTATAGGGTATAATTTCCTAAAAACTGGTTCTAGCAGTGAATTACAATCCGGTTTAAAACCGGTTCGACCTGGTTTGGATTTAAAAACCGGTTTACAAACAGATTGGCCACTAAATCCGGTTTAATTTTTAGCTCAGTTGCAAAATCGTAAGCAAGCAAAGAACAATTCAAGCTAGGTTCGGAAGCGCGTAAGATGCCCACCAACAACAACAACAACAACCCATTAGTTTCTGTACTGCAATAGCACCACCATGTTTATAAATTTTGCTGACATCCTCAATGAAACAACAAGCATCAAATTGATAGTGATGTGCGATTGTGTCATACAAGACAGTTGGAAGAGTTGTCTTTCCTACGCCATGCATCCCCATGTTCCAAAAACTCGGCAACCATCATCATTTAAACTTAGTTTTAAAAGATCTTCTAATGCTTCGACTCGAGTTCTATTCCAAAAAGGTCATCAGCAGAACAGAACCTGAGAATATATGACCCAACATTTCTATTGCCGCCTTGACAACACTTTCGATCACTTTAAATTCTGGCCTGATGGAGACGTGAAACAGAAAAATAGCTAAATAATTATTATTAACCGATGAAAATAAGGAGAAAACTTGAATGATCTATTGTTGTTGTAGCTGGTGGTGGTGGTTGTGGTACACTTAGTGAGGTGGGATGCTTGTTTGATGGTGGTGGTGGTGGGTTGGTGGGGATGAAGGAGAGAGATGGTGGTGGAAGATAGTGACAAAAAAATAGTCATGAGAGTGTATGATAAGATTGTGTTCTTTACTTGATCTAATGGTTGAAACTTACTTTCGGAATTCTTTTACTCACCCACCGTAAATGCCACCGAGAAACTACTTGTTCCAGATGCAATGGTAACAATCATTAGATATAAAGGATTTGATACCTGAGATCATGCACAACTAGCAGAATTTACAATGTAAGAGTTTTAGACAAATTTACGTAATATTGTCAATCAGAAAATTTGAGGGTCTGATTTAATAGATATAATGATAATAGAAGATTTTGCATTTATGGAATCATTACTTGACGATGATACTTTTCTTTGTTTCCAGAATCATTAATAATTTGCTCATTTCCAAGTTTAGGGAAGTATTAAGAATAAAGCTAGTTACTATCAACAAAGCAGTAGGTAGTTTATTTGTTAGAATAAAACAGTTTTCAGTTAGCAGTAGGTAGGTCTCCATAATTCGTTAGTTGTAACAATATAATTGATAGTTTATCAATAATCAGAAAGTTAATGGTAAAAGTAATGGATACGAATAAGGTAACATACCGGATGATCTTGATTGTGACAAGAATGGAAATAAGGAAAGCCTGTGGTGACATGAAGAGGATAAAGTTGACGGAAAGGTTGAAAGGACTTCATAATGATAAGCCATTCATCTTCATCAGCTAAGTAAAATGGAATAAGATCCGTCAGGCTCATCCTGAGTGTAAAAGATGAAACTGAAATTGAGCTAGATCAACTCAAGTGGATGGATGTTCTAACTTGTGACTGAAAACAAAACTAAAAATTAAGAGTTAGTAGTTATGGTCTTAATTTCCATGCCAACAGAAAATTAAGTTAATGTGAAACGAATATCGCATAGAGATTAAATCAAAACTAAAAGACAGGTGAAGATACTTACGAGGTGAAGGAAATTTCTAGGTGAATATTTATTTGATATATTCTTTGTCGAGTGAGAGTCCGAAGTTGAATGAATGCAACAACATTTCTTTATTTTACAAGACCTTGAAAAAACAGTCTTTCAACACGGTAAGGCGTGAGAATCAATTTTGGTTTTGGAATTTTCTGCTCATCATTTACCTCTTTCTTGTATTGTGAATGAATCATACAATAATTAACCTCTCTATCCAGTTTTGCACTGTTCTGTTCTGAAATCTAAAAAGGTACAAAACAACACAAGATAAGAGAAAAGGTCAATCTCTAAGAAGCCAACATGAAGAGACAGTATACAATGAAATTGGTAGAGGCAATACGAAACATCACTGAAGAAAAAACATTGCCTGCAGCCTCATCAGATGCTGCAGGGATAGTAGAAGAAGCTGCTGCTAAAACGACACCTCCGGTTGAGTCCTTTCACCCTGTTCTTGTACTCTTACTGATTGGTATACTTGAAGGCAAATAAATATAATTAATGTTTATTAGTATCAATTTAATTTGTCTAATAGGTTGTTACAGAAAGCTCATTTCCCAAATACAAACTAGCGCCATTATTGAGGGAGGCTGCTCTTGATGCTTCTGTGCCTGGTGGAATCATTGAATCTCAAGCACCTCATAAGGTTTGTGTAACACTTTTGGTTCTTAGGCTTTTAATTGTTTATTAGTACACATTACAATCATAACACCAATTGGAATTGTACAATATTAAGGGATCGAGTATGATTATTTGATTGTGACTTCTATTTAGACACAAGATTACACATTACAGCATGCTTTTCAAATTCAAAAGTTTGAATATATTGTTAAATAAGTAAGTGAAACTTCAGGATAGTTTCTTGAAACACCAATAAGTGAAGCTATATAAATTAGAGCAATCTTAATATCTTTAGATTCTTCAAGTAATCAATTACTTGTTTTGAATGTCTCTTGATTTTTGTTTCGTAAAGACCTACAAGAATAGTATAGAAATGGCTTATGACAAAGTCTACAATCTTCATATATATCGAACATGTCTCTGATCATCCCTCGTCTATGCATGTCCTTTTCTTGCTGATGTTGATGCTAGCTCCGTGCAATTCAAAAAATCATGAAGACACCCTATCTGGTAAGTGATGAAAAACTTTGACTTGATTGGGAGAGGTTTTTATTTTACACAACTACAGTTATAAAGTTGGATATTAACCGTGATGTGGTTGTTATAAACCAAAGACGAGCCCATATTACAAAGGCTTAGTTGAAAATGGAGATGGGAAGATATCGCTGGCTGAGTCACCACAATGCTTGGATGCAAAGGCGGCAGGGGCATTTATAGACACGGACGGTGATGGACTGTTGGCGTTTGATGATTTTGTGAAACTTATGCATGGAAAGAACAAGGAAAATAAAGTGAATGGCTTTAAAGGTGCTTTTGAATTCTATGAGATGGATGATTTGGTTTCGCAGGCTCCTAAAGTGAGTCATCTTTGTCTTTCACAATTCAGTGTTATAATATAGGCTGTTTATGTTATTAGATTCTATCATTTGAGTTTTTTCAAATAAGTTAAGATAAAATGAAAATTGTATCATAATCTTTTTTAAAAATTGGTAAAATATATTCCATTTGTATTTCAATATCTGATAGCATTCTTTTTCATCTTTAGTTTAGAACAAAATGGATAATATGAAACTTGATAAAATGGATAATGTCTGATAGCATCTTTAGTTTAGAGCAATCTTAATATCTTTAGATTCTTCACGTAATCAATTACTTGCTTTAAATGTCTCTAGATTTTTGTTTGGTAAAGATAAAAATGGCTTATGACAAAGTCTACAAACTTCATATATATCCAAAATGTCTCTGATCATCTCTCAATGTATGTCCTTTTCTTGCTGATGTTGATGCTAGCTCCGTGCAATTCAAAAATATGGGGAGAAACCACGTCTGGTAAGTGATGAAAAACTTTGACTTGATGGGGAGGTTTTTATTTTACACAACTACAGTTATGAAGTTGGATATTAATCGTGATATGGTTGTTATAGAGAAAGGTGAGCCCATTTGAACATTTATTCAAAGCCTTTGATGAAAATGGAGATGGGAAGATATCGCCGGCTGAATTACGACAATGCTTCTTGGATGCAGAGGCGGCAGGGGCTTTTATAGACACGGACGATGATGGACTGTTGGCGTTTGATGATTTTGTGAAACTTGTGCATGGAAGGAACGAGGAAAATAAAGTGAATGGCTTTAAAGGTGCTTTTGAATTGTATGATATGGATCATTTGGTTTCGCAGGATCCTAAAGTGAGTCATCTTTGTCTTTCACAATCCAGTGTTCTTATAATATAGGCCGTTTATGTTATTAGATTCTATCATTTGAGTTTTTTCATATAAAATAAGATAAAATGAAAATTGGTTCATAATTTTTTTTAAAAATTGATCAAATGTATTCCATTTGTAATTTCAATATCTGATAGCATTCTTTTTCATCTTTACTTTAGAACAAAATGGATAACATGAAACTTGATAAAACGCATTCCATTTGGAATAACATTAATTATCGTATTTCTCGCTCTTCTTCAGGCAAGTCGGAGAACTGATCGACTTCCTGTGTCCCGGAGGGATTTGAAAAACATCACACTCCAACAAAAATATTTGAACTGCACCGCAATTGGGAGGATGCTTGATGTTTCTCCACAGCATCATGGGATTTTACTAATGTTATTTGGTAGCATCCTAAGTTACCTTGCAAAAACATCTACCACTCCATTTGAATTTCAAGTTGGAAAAACCAAAAGCACACCAGAGTCACTATTAAGCTTTCATGAAGCATTTTATGGTTTCATCCCAGAAATAGCACATATCACAGTGTTCATGATATGCTATATTCTGACTTGGAGGCTGGTTTTGCCACTTCAACCTGGAGTGCAGATATTTCTTGTGCTGCTATTGATTTCTGCACCACTCTTTTATTTCCCCGACCTGATACGCAAGGCTTCAACTTTAGGGGTTGATGTCTCTTGCGGCAGCTCATTCAAATTGCCTCTCATTGGCTTTACCTGTATAGCGGCTTTTGGCATTACCCTTGCTTTCGGATTACTGACATTGTTAGTGGTTTACTTGAACAGAAGATTCATACATGGAAGGAAATCAACAAGAGGTCAAGATATCGAGGTCAACTCGAATGATTTGATCAATGTTTGAGTAACATGTAGAGAAAATGTCTTTTGACATCAAAGTTTAGATGTTGAATCCTTTGTTTTTTTTAGTTTCTGCTTGTATTTCTTAAGAGAGGTGCTATTTATCTCTAAAGAAAAATCATGAAGGTATCACGAATGGTTTGTAACTGTGAGATATGGGATTTATTGGAGTAAATGGGTGTGGTTTACAAATAAAGAGGTGGAGGAGGATCGATATATAGTCAATTGCAGTCGTGATTTTGTCGTGATAACATTTTTGGGGACAGGTAGCATTTTCTATTTACTAAATGTGTGTAATTAAGAACATCTGCATGATGAATATTAAAAGAAATATGCTGTATACAGCGAATTCAAAACACGCGAAAGCATCCGACTGTGTATTCCATCCCATCTTTATTTTGACTTCCGCCTTTTTTCCACCAACAAACTTTAAATACCGCTAAACTCTAATTTGTGATTGGCTAAATTTTCTTTGGTGATCCTTTCGCTATAATTTTCTTACTAGATATAGCAAAGCTTACATTCCCTCAAAAAAAAAAAAAGCAAAGCTTACATTACAAAGTTGATCACATAATGACATTTTTCATTTTAAGTCATTTTTTTAAGTCAATTTATATACGTACACCCTTCGCTCACTATTATAAGCAAAAATTCACTTTTTATATTCATTAAGGCCACCAACTACAACACAGATTCACTTTTTAAAATACAACAACACATCACATAGCTGATGAGGCAGAGCTGCAAATTACAAACACAGGTTCTAGAAGAAATACTGGTATTGAAAACATACACGCAAAGACACATTCATATAATTGTTTGAGTTGGCAGCTTATTAGCATCTTTATTCATCTCACTTTATTTGGTGGTTGCTTTTTTCCAAAAGTATACCAATGCATGAAGAGGCCACCAACTAATGGAACAAACACTTCACCGATTAAGTTACCTGATTGAAGATGCATCAAAATGACCCAAAAGATAAGCATAGCGTTCTGCATACAAGGGAATGCTGCACAGAAACAGCAAGGACGGCCATATGGAAATGCGTTATCATCATGTTATTTGTGCAGTGACCGGACATATTGTACCAGTGTCATTCCATATGTTGTAGAAAATCCCAAGAAAGATAATGGTTGAGACTACAAATGGCAAGAGACATTGTATAATTTCCTTGTGTATATGCCGACTGTAAGTATAGCCATGCTGAAACTCTGGGTCTCTTGGTACGTACGTATTGTACCAATGCAGTTCCAAAGTCATTTTGCGCCGCCAAACCAAAGCCAGGAGCAACACATGATTCATTGTTATCCAGCTGAGAGGACCTGTTTCCTGTAATGCTCAATTGCTTCATTTTCTTCAAGCAAGTACTTAGGATCCTACTTCCAAGGAATGATGTAAAATGGTTTGGAGGATCTGTTAGCTTTAGATTAAAGTTCTTCTTCAGTCCCATAGAAATGGAAATGGTGAGCTGGTATAGTTATGAAGCTCTTGGCCATTCTACATAAGAGCGCCAGGTGCTGGACCTGGAAGAGCTGCAATTCCAATGACCAATCCCAATATTTAGTCATTTAAACTCGGTGTTGGCTTCTGAGTTCTTTCATATATGAATTTTGAAAATCCCCACCAGAAGTTTAAGATATGAGAGTTATTGTTTTTTTGTTTTGTTGCATACTATTGAGCTCTTCAAAGTAGATCTTAATGTGCATCACAGGTTTGGTAATGTGATTAATGTCATAAAATAGTACTCCTTGGTTAGGGGTTTGATTTTTAGCATACTTCTAGGGAAGGGGATTTGGTGTGGACTTCTTGGGAAAGTTGGGAGTTAGGAGATTTGGTCATATATATAATAAGCCTTATGGAATATCTTCATGAAAATGTGAAATAAACCAATCCATATGAATGTGAATTAAAACATTAGCAGAGTTAATAAAATTTTTTGACGCCACCAGAGTTAATAATTAAGCATAGAAACTTTGGTACCAAATACAACTATTAAATAGAAAATAAAATTCAGCAACAAAATATCACAACTTATTTAAAAAAGCACGGCTCTGAAGGAATAAGGTACTGCTTAGAGCTAGTTACAAACACAAACTAGAATAAACACTGGTATTTTTTTTTGAAGAAAGAATAAACACTGGTATTAAAAACACACATAGAGGCATAGATATATGTTTAAGTTTGCAGTTCAGCATCTTTATTTATATCACTTCATTTGGTGGCTGCCAAAAGAATACCACCCCATGGAAAGTCCGCCAACTAATGTAACAAACACTTCGATGATTGAGTTAGCTGATTGAAGATGCATCAGAATGGCCAAAAAGATAAGCATAGCTTTCTGCATACTGGTAAATGGTGCACCAACAAGAATCATTACAGCAACAGCACAAACAAACATCATAAAACCGAACAACCCAAGCAAGGATGACCATACAGAAAGGCGGCCATCGTGTTCTTTGTGAAGTGACGGGACATGGATAATTGATAACTGGCTGTTCCATATGTTGTAGAAAATACCAAGAAAGACAATGGTTGAGACTACAAAAGATGAGAGACGTTGCACGATTTCCTTATGCATGTGCTGGTTGTATTCATATATGTAGTCATGCTTAAACTCGGGGTCTCTTGATATGTTTCTATTAGACCAATGCAGTTCATTGTTATCCATCTGTGAGAACATGCTTCCTGTAATGCTCCTTTGATTGTCCTTTTTTACCCAATTGATTGGAAGCCTACTTCCAGGGAATGCTGTAAAATGGTTTTGTGGGCACTCTCCAAAACTACACTGAAAATCACTCTGCAGTGCATGAAATGAAACAACATATAAATAGTAGTAGTAATAAATCACATAAAGTAACAAACTTATCAACTTACCCAGATACTTGAAAGGTTCCGCTGACGAACATATTTGTAGCATGATAATATTTCAGCTATATCAAACCAAAACTGTTTTTTAGTTTTCTTTTCAGCATGCTTGCTCCTTATATATTGAGCTAATCTTCGTTTTGCTTCAGCAACGGGATTCTTCTCATCAAACTCGCGTAGGAGGCGGGTTAAACGAGAATATGATGCCTATCAATTATATGAATATGATAACATGTACTTCGCGTGGTCAAATAAAAATAACCAATACAAAAGGAACCTCCGTAGTCTAAGCTTAGCTACCTAAAATGTCCATCGACGGGACCAGAGAGCTTAATCAAAATACATACATCTTACAAAAGAAAAAGATAATAATCTGATTGCTACAACTGTATATATTAAGTTGAGTATTGATTAATCGTGATATATATGGTTGTTATATATGGACTAGATAAGCCAATATGAACGTCTGTTCAATAAATTTGATGAAAATGGAGATGGGAAGATATCACCGGCTGAGTTACGACAATGTGTGGAGGCCATCGGTGTGAATTTATCTGCAGAGGAGGCAGTGGCAATTCTAGATACGAACGGTGATGGACTGTTGGCGTTTGATGATTTTGTGAGGTTTGTGGAAAGATGGAACGAGGAAGATAAACAGAATGACTTAAAAGAGGCTTTTCAAATGTATGATGAGATGGTTCATGATTATGTTTTTAAGGTGAGTCGTCTTATTATAAGTAAAATACTCATTAAGAATACTTGTTAAACAATCAAATAAAGTAATAATGTCTGATAGCATTTCTTTTTTTTTTCATCTTTACTTTGGAAGAATGGGATGGAACCAAATTTTCGCTTTTGTTCTATACATTGCAATCTAAACAACAATTACAGTGTAATTTTATTTTGTTTGACTAGTTATAAATTGATATTTCAAACTAAGGATTTCATCGAGGCTGGCAGGGGTGGAGAGTACGTACTACTCCTCTTTCCATCCTCGTCAATCAAAATACTCCCCACCCAAGTTCTCCGCCTTGGAATCATTTCCCTCCTCGGTTTCCATGGAAATACCCACTTATTGATCCAAATGGACATTTCTATTTGAAACATAACTGCAATAATTAGATTTTGTGGTTCTTGCAAATACAGTTCTTTGGAAATCGGGATGCACGTCGATGGATTATGAGAAATTATAAGTCTGCGCTTGTTTGGAGCAATCTTAAGGTGAGCCATATTTTTCTTTAGCTTTCTACTCTACTCATATTTTGTTACTAGATTCTATCATTGTTTTTTTTCTAAATAATCAGATGGTTAACATAAGAAGAGAAAAAATTAAAGCATTCATCGTAAAAAATTGATGGTATTTCTTGCTCTTCTTCAGGCAAATCGAGCACCTAATCAGCTTCCTATATCCCGGAATGATTTGAAAAACTCCTTACACCATAAGCCTTTTCTATGTTTTGCACTTGGGAGTATACTTGACATTTCTCCACAACAACATGGGATTTTGCTGATGTTATTCGGTAGCATCTTAAGTTACCTTGCAAAAAACTCTACTAGTACTCCATTTGAATTCCGAGTTGGAAAGACCACAGACACACCACAATCACTTATAAGCTTGGATGAAGCATTTTATGCTTTCATGCCAGAAATGGCACATATCACTATGTTCATAATAAGCTATATTATGACTTGGATGTTGGTTTTGCCACTACGACCAGGAGTGCAGATGTTTTTGGTGCTACTATTGATTTCAGCACCACTTTTCTATTTTCCCGAGTTGGTCCGTAAGGCTTCAACTTCAGGGGTTATTGTGACTTGCAGCGGCTTATTTAAGCTACCTCTCATTGGGTTTACTACTTTGGCTGCTTTTGGCATTACCCTTATTTTTGGGTTAATGGCATTGCTAGTGGTTTACTTGAACAAGAGATTCATACATGGGACACCAACAAGAGGTCAAGATATTGAAGTTACCGATGGGTTGTTGTCTGTGATATCGAATGTTTGATTGACCATATTATAGTCTTTTGACATCAAATGTTTGATGTTGATGAGTACATTTGTCTTTGGTTTGTTTGTGTGCAAAAACATTTCTAATAGAGAGAAAACAAGTAACCCGTATTAGCTAGGTTGCATAGTGAATATTAAAAAGTTGACTACATAGTGACATGTATCATCTTTAAGCAACTCTTAATCAATTTATACTTCCGTATGTTAATTCTTGAATTTGAACTTCAATTGTCTTAAACTATTCGTCTTTAGAATAAGGCAATTTGTTTAGATTTTACTCTAGAAGTAAAAAATCAGACACCCACCAAACAACGCATATTTTTGTACCTAAATATTTGCACTCATTTATCCTGTAAATGCTAGTTGGTAGCTTCATGGATATTGGAATGCAGAGGTCATGAGTCTAGCCACTAGACTACTTGACAAAAAAAAAATATTAACTCTTAATTTATTACAAATTAAAATACAAATTCGTTCATTTTAAATTGTCCAAAAAATATTTAAAATTTTCAATGTTAATACTTAAATATATAAATTTAATTTGTATAGATGTAAAATTTGCCATTGTCAACATATCTCAATCATTCATATGTTTAACTTTAAAACTAGTAATAATTAAAGTCAAATAGTTTTAATCATCTAACATTTATAAATGACAAACACTTTTAAAGGACTTTAGTCTTTTACATTAACGGTGTACATAAAATTAGGAAAATGCTAACAAGTGTTTTAAAGATACTTGTTTAGAAGTTTAAAGTAGAAATTTTATCTTAAAAATTATGCATTTAAGACATTGAAATAACAAAAAAAAAATTTATTTACATAAAATTTATCATTTATTTCTATTTTTGAATCCTTAACTAATATCTTTAGAGTATTTGTTAACCTAACCCATAAAATTATTGTCAATCTTTTCACATTCATATCTAGGTGTCAAATTTGGTTTACAAGAATCAAATTGCCTTATTCTATATTTCACATGGAAAACCTTTCATTAAAATTTATTTATATAACAAGTAAATATCATGTACAAAAAAAAAATATCATACCGCCCCACTCTTTGTTTTATTTTTGTACCAAAATAAATAAATTGTGTCATAAGAATTCCAACATTAGTTCTTGAAAATATAAACTCAGCATTTGGATTTAAGTGGGTAATGAACTCTACAATTATAAATTGTTTAAAAAAATCTTAGGTTGATTCGCATACTTACTTTTCGATAGAAATTTGGATTACACATTTCCTCCGAGAATCGAATGGTTAATGAAAAATACACAAAGTACAAGGGTATATTTTATTTGGGTTAAATATATTTATGGTCCCTATAAATATACAACCTTTTCGTTTTAGTCTCTCTAAAAAATTTCTTCAACATTTAGTCCCTATAAAATTTTCAATCACCACTTTTGGTCCCTATTTTTAAGTTAATTTTTGTATTTTTTAATGAAATTATGTATAAATGTGTAGTATATTGTAAAAAAATTAGAATTTTTTAACAAAACATAAATTAAATATGAATTTTTAATCGTAAAAAATATAAAAATTCATATTAAATTCATGTTTTGTTTAAAAATTGTAAAAAAATTTGGGAGACATTCTTATAATATTATGAATTTTTCTGCAAAATTTTATTCAAAAATATGAGTTTATTTTAAACGTGGGACCAAAAGTGAAAATGAAAAATTTTAGGCGGACTAAAAGTTGAAAGAAAAAAAATTTAGAGAAATTAAAATGAAAAGTTGGATTAAAAACATATTTAACCCATTTTATTTTCTTTAGAAAAAAATTGTTTTTTTATATCCGATCCATTTGAGAAGCCGGACGGGGAAGCCCGTTATATAAAACAAAAATCACGTTTCAGGAACACGAGAACCCGATCCGGCTAGTATTCCCCACCGTCTCCGCCTTGCCTCTCCTCTTTCTCCGGCTTGCATCGCTCCTATCCCTCACGGACTCTCTCACCTGTTTTCACTTTTCTAGGTGATTCTTCAGGTTTAATTTTTCTTGCTACTTTTACGCTAAACCACGGAGAACAGAAGCACCTGCGCATTTTTTTCTTGCTATTGTTTAAAGTTTGTTGTCGCCGCTAAAGTATGAACTTCTGTGAACATTTATTTTGTTATTACCATTGTAATTTTACTTATTGTTTGTTGAATTTTATCTTTTCAAATTATTCAATTTGCTGTTTCTTTTTTATGTAACGAGTGTTAATTAATGTGTGCACTGTTGTATGTTAGTTATTACCTATGAAGCACCGATTCGGACACAACACAGACACTGACTCTAACACGTAACCATTGGTAGTAATTTAAGAAAATAACATAATTGAATGTAATCAAATGTATCAGTGTTGGACACTGGATAGAAGTGTCCAGTTTGTGTTGTGAGTTGCTCTATTATTATTGAAATTGAAATTGTTATTTTTATTATGGATTTCGATTTCGTCAATAATTTTGAATGTTGATGGGAACAGAAGCAGTGAGTGAGTGAGTGAGTGAATAGTGATTGACTGAAAGATGAACCAGAATCAGCCTCAATCAAGTTCAAGCGAAGGAAGGGCAGATGATGATTCTGCACTATCCGATTTCCTAGCTTCCTTAGTTGATTATACTCCTACTGTCAGTTCACTTTTCACTATTTTTATTTTTAAATTTAATTTCACTTGCATCCATCCATTATATGCTGATATGTGTATCCATATTAATTACTTCTTTAATTTATTGTTTTAGATACCAGATGAGTTGGTGGAGCATTACTTGGCCAAGAGTGGCTTTCAATGTCCTGATGTGAGATTGTGAGTACCTCTTTTCTTTTTCATTCACCATTTTTACCAATCTAGTAACTAAATGTTCTTTTATGCTTCCATAGTTTGAGAAAATATTTAATTTCATGTGAGGAAGTTAGTTCTTTTATGCTTTTGGGTTTATTCTGTGTGAGTGCGAGGGCGAAAATTCTTTCTCTTTGAACTGAACTATGCCTTGGAGTTGGACCGTTCTGAGTCTGAGGCCTCTACCATCATTTTAGAGTTCTTTAAGCTGTATGAAAATATCGGATATATGTTATTTGAAACAAAATTGTAGATACAAGAGATTAGCATAGCAGTTTGTCTTTGTTGTTATATTTTTATTCATAAGACCTTGACTCATGTCTTTATCTTTGTGCATCTTTGTTACCCTTTATTTGGAATCCTATATATACATGGAATCTATTTGATCAGGTTGCAGTGTGAAACCAAGGTTGTCAGTTAAACTAGTTTAATTTAAGTTAAAGAACGATAATGTATGCAATTGCTGTTGCTCTGACTTTCTAGCCTTTGTTTTCTTCTTTTTTTAACCTTGGTATTTATTTGAGTTTGTAATTATTGCTGTTTTTCTATTGCTTTTTACCTCTAGTAAATTTGTACATGGGTGCTTGTGAATATGGTAGGTCCTTTTATGATTCAACATTTCTTTTATTTTGGTTGACTTCTGTTTATTGATTTATATCCCTACTTAAGTTTGATTCTTGGCCATTTCATCTTGTGTTCTTATAACAATGTTTCAGGACTAGATTGGTAGCTGTTGCCACTCAGAAATTTGTTGCAGAGGTCGCAGGCGATGCCCTCCAGTATATTCATTTTGCCCTTTCTATTTATTGAATCTTAACCTTCTTTTTTTGTTTTATTTAACTTGAATGACTGCTTTGCAGCCAATTATATAAATGTGGCACAGTAAATTTGGGGAATAGTGTATCATTGAAATCTATTTCTAGTAAATTTTGGGAAACTAGAAATAGATTTCAATGATTGACTTTTGGCAAAAAAGTTGTTAATGCGTGTGGATGAAGTCGACCAGTGTCGGATGGAATTTTTCCTTTCCTTAATGAATATGTGTCTAAGGCACTTTGTAGGATTAGACACCCAAATTTAATCAAATTCATTTGGAACTTGGCAACTTAATGTTTATGCTTCTGTCCCCTTCTTTTGTATAGGTCCATAAATAAATGTACACGCAATAACTTAATTTTTGTGCTTCTGTCCCCTTCTTTGCAAATGCATTACTATCTCCTTGATCTCAGTCATATAGTGATTTCACTTGACGTTAACTGCAGGCACTGCAAAGCAAGGCAAGCAACAATTCCAAAAGACAAAAGGGACAGACAACAGAAGGTTTTGAGTCTTTTTGACTGATTTTAATCTGGTTTTGTCCATACGCATTCACTGTGTGTCTAGTACTGACACTTCATTATGACAGGATAGGCGCCTTGTTTTGACGATGGAAGATCTATCGAAAGCACTGCGTGAGGTAAGAAAAGTTGTCTTGATTTAGAAGGGATGAAGTTAACTCCTTGTTATCACTAATTGATAATATTTGTTTACATGCACCCTCAGTTATAATGCTATGCATGTATATATATTAATTTCCCGGTATGTGCTCCCATCGATGCATTTGCCTACATATGGATATATCCACACGTCTAGACAAGTTCTTATGACACGCTATCCATCTTTTAGTCTTTTGTGTTGCTAGCTTAGCATAGCTGCTAGCTATAGCATACTGCCTTACCATTAATACAAGTCTCTTCGTATCAACCGTTCATCTCCCTAAAAATATATTGCTCAGCTGCTCTTAGATTGTTGTTTTGTTGCAAGTTTAGAGAAGATGGTGTGTGGTTGGTGTTCACACAGTGGGAAGAAGGCCTTTGCCAAAGTTGTGGCAATTGACATATCTTCATAGAGAAGAGATTGGGGTCAAACTAGTATTGCCTGTTGCTTTAGGGCTCATTGTTTTGAAGTGTCCTTGTTTAGGGCTCAGTCTGACAAGCTGATCTAGCTTCTTTTTCTTCTGTCCTTGTGATTGGTAGTTTGAATGGGTTCATTGTTTTGAAGTGTCCTTGTTTAGGGCTCAGTCTGACAAGCTGCTCTAGCTTCTTTTCTTGTGAATTCCTTTCTGCAAGTAGAGGCAGAAGTGTGATGCGGCAAGCATAACTTTTCTTAAATAGGCTATGCTTATTGTAAGATAAGACCCTACTTATGCTTTGGGTAAGCAAGGCCTACTTCTGATTCCATTCTCCTTGAGGCTGGAAGCACAATTGGTAAAGCACTCTTCCATTCGGGGTTTAATCCTAGGGATTAAACTTGGGTCCTCTTCCCAAAAGACACCACAAATGACACCAGCCACTACCACTTGTGCTCTCTTATGCGGGTAGTCTATCCCAATTTGTGTTACTATCTGTAATCTTCTTCTGGGGTCATTGTTGTTACTATCTGTAGTCTATCCCAATAAGATATGTTAATTTTCGTTGATTATACTTAAATATATGTTTAAAGCACATTTAATTCACTTGCTCTCTTTTATGAACAGTATGGCGTGAATATAAGGCACCAAGAATATTTTGCTGATAGCCCTTCGACTGGAATGGACCCTGCCACTCGAGATGAATGAGTACATTCTTGTTTAAACTTTTGTTCAGACTTCTACATTTCTCACGTGTAGTAAATTCAGCTTTTATATAATGTGGAGTTGAGTCAGTTTTATTAACATGTTGCTAGTTCTCAGATTTATGTTATCTGGAGTCAGACTCATTGTCCGGTATGATTATGTGATTTGTGTTTCATTCTAATTTTTTAATTTGCTAAATTTTATTTTGTAGGAGTGAAATATTGGCTTTGAAGTACAACTAATGCAGTGGTTTTAATGCTGTGCCAACTATAATGATGTCTTCTGGAAGCTACCTGAGCACTGCAATTGTAATTCTAATAACAATATACTTGTCTGTCAAAAAAAAAAATGTACTTGTATAATGTTTCTTTTTCCTTCTTAACTAATGTTAGTTTGTTTTTTTTGGCTCTAAACTTTCACTTGATATGGGACCAGTGATGTGTATCATATTCTGAGTTGGAAATTTAAAAGTAGATTTTTTGGGAACAAGCTTAAGATGTTGCTCAATAGTTTGCTTCTAAAAGATTGCTACGGTTTAGTCGCATATGGGTCAGTTTGGTTCCTATTTTCTTCAAAAATAAACACTTGCAACATCATTTTTTCAAAAAAAAATTTTAGGAACACTGGTTTAAATATTAAAATACATCTAACGGCCTTGGGGCTCTTGAAATCGTGTTTAAATATTTGTTTTTGAATTTTCTGAAAAACCGAAATCACCTTAAAATTAAAAGAAATATGAAAATGTGATTTTAGGAGCCACAAAAAAGGCAGTTAAATGGAGGGTTTTTTTTAGTTATTGTTAAAAGAAAAAAATTCAAACTAAATAATGTTTTAAGTATACTTTCGAAGCAAAATGGAAATTTAAGCCGATTGAACCGAAGAAACTTCCTCTAAAAGATGTTAGCTAAGTTTATATCTATGTAAATAAGCATGTGCAAATATAATATGTAACAAGTAATATCAACCACCTTCTCTCAACAACAAAAAAAGTAATTTTAATCACCTATATCAATGTTGTTTTTTTTTAAATTTTGACATAATCTATTTAAAATTCAACAAATAAATGTTTAGTGTGGGACTTTCACAAGTTAGAGTAAATTTCAATATATAGACAAATATCCAAAAGATGGAACAGTTTGACATTCAAATATCATACTATTTTCATAGTGACATTATTCTGTTGGGCAAATGCATAATGTATAGAAGATGATTGAAGTAGCTGAACAACTGTTAACAAACAAACTTGAATGCACAAATTATAGAACACAATGGAATGAAGAAAAAGTTTGACGAAATCAGTTATAAAGGAAAGATTTCTTTTATGATTGATGCTTATTAATTTTAGAATGAGTTGGTATTGTAAAGAACTTTGGCGAAAGAAAAAAAAAACTTGTAAACTATGAAAATAATATGCTCAAAGTAACAGGATGATTCGTGCAATAAAATATACATTCGAAAATGAAAATGACTTGAATTGTAATGTATAAGAAACTAAATTGAAATAACAAAGAATGTAAACGGCATACTAACATCCAGATATCCGACGATCCTATTATATAGATGTGATTTATAAAAGATCAAGTAGTCCTTAATACAGAGCTTTCGGCTATTTATAAAATTTTAGAAACGGCTAGTGATTTGCATGCTTGTCATGTAATGTACGCCTAACAAACTATCTCCGACGCTGCAAAAATTTGAGTAGTTTACATTATCCAATACACTGATTTTGTATGTTTCTAAGTTAAGTTCAAAACAAAAGGTGAAAAACAAGGTGGATATCAAGTAGCACACTATCCTTCCAACCATGAAATCTATCTAATTGCACAGTTTCTAGAAGGAACTACAAATATAAGGATGCAGCAAAGACGATGTCCCTCTTGATTTTGGACACTGCCTCTTCAAACTTTGCCTCAAGCTCAATTTCTCCAATTGACTTAGCTGCTTCTATTAGCTGCTGAAGTACTTCCTCAAGTCTTCTAATTGATCTAATCAAGCTACCTTCAAAAACTTGTGTAATCTCCATGATCTCATAGAACTTTGAACCTTTCGCCCAAGCATACACAACCTCCATAATATCAGGCCTAAATGACTTCACAAAAGTTTCAACATCAATTTGCACCTGCTTGTGGTAAAAAATGAGATGAAGAAAAAACTTGTTAGAGCATTTTACAACTACGGATGTGAAGAAACTTTAAGCTGAAAATGTTGTGAGTAGGCCAACTCATTACAAGATCAGGATATTTTCAAAATGTTTATATTTTCGAATGTTTATATTGTGAAATGAAAAGCTAAGGACCCAACTCAAAATCAGTTGATGAGATGAATAATATATTTGCTTCGGAAAAGCAATAAAGTCTTGTAATTGGAACAATGATAAGTTTCAGTTCATCAATTTTCAAAATTGATCTTGTAATGAGATTTTTCGAATGTTTAGCTAATATACTAATTTGAGCAGAATTCTCAAATAAAACTGAACAAGTATAGTCTTCAAATGTGCAGTTAAATGCTAGTAATGTGACGAATTGGAATTCAGTAATTACCTTGCATTCAAGCTGAAGCTGGGCAACTCTCCGAGCAGTATCTTGTAATTGTGCATAGAGCAGATCAAGTTCTTCTCGAGGTTTGGCAGCATCATTGATTTTTTCTCGCCAGACAAAACAAGATAGGAGAGAAATCATCTCTTCCACCTTTATGTCCTTGAAGACACCATTGAACATTAGTTCTGTTAAGGTAAGTTCATCTGCACTACTAATTTCACAAGCAACCTTCCCTTTCAAGTCGACCACATTGTCACTTGTAGCATATCTGCATACGAGAAGATCTCATGTGAATAACACTTTGATAGAAAGAAGCATTTATAAACCATAAAAATAAAATTACACAAACATAATTTGGATTTGGACAACAATAAGTTAGCGATAGCCGACACCTATGAAGCACGGACACCAACACGACACCGACACAAATAACTACACTGAATTATGTGATTTTCTCAAATTATTAGCGGTGTCGGCGTGTCAGTGTCTGTGTCATGTCCGTGTCTATATCCGTGCTTTGTAGGCGACACATATCATTACACCGAACTATGTCATTTTCTCAAATTACTATCGGTGTCCGTGTTGTGTCCAATGTTTGTGCTTCACAGGCGATAGGAAATTAAATCCATTTGGGACTTGGCAGTTGGCAAATATAAAATTAGTATAATCAGCATAGTGCATAACTTGAGCAGATACTCGATGTCAAAACTTCAAGGTCTTGCGGCAAAACAAAAAATGAAAGGATTAAGGAAAATAACACAAATACATCACAATTTTCATTACCCTAGCCTCCGAAGAACCCTCTTTCTTGCCTTGAGCTCATCCTTGAATGCTAAAGTAGTAGATGATCTTAATGTTTTCTTAATGGACTTAATTTTTGCAGTCAACTCTAGCTTCCTCTGAAAAACTTTTAACTTTTGCTTTATAAGCGGCGACTTCGCGATTTCATGCTTTTCAAATAGTCTCTCCAAAGCCTCTATTCTACGGGATGCTTTTTTGTATGAGCTACTTTGTATCTGAAAAATGTAGAAATCTAGATAATGATAGTATAATTGGGAAATAATAAAAATGAGGAAAATGAATGGATAAGCACCACACCTTCATGTCTTCTTCAGGATCTAGAAGTGGCAATCCCTTCTCACTAAATCTAGAAAGAGTTTCCATAACTTTTTTCAGTGTGTTTTCTCGAGCTTCCAACGGCAAAAGATCCTTTGGTATGTATAGACGCAGGCTGCTAATTGCATTAACCTGTGAAGAAAAATAAAAATTATACACTAATCATTAGTTATTCCATTAACCTTTTGAACAAAAACAGCTATAAACATACAATTCCATCAAAACCAACATTTCAACAATGAATTGGATAGAAGTTTTATTTAATATCAAATTCCAACTATTGAATTTAAATCCTAGACAAGTTATTCAATGCAACAGCAAACAAACACAAGCACCCATGAGCATCCATGCATGTGCCGTGCATTCACACATATACATGTGCATAAGTAGATAGTGTATTGATTGTGTTGAGCATCGTATTCTTCTTCCTAGAACTGGTTTTATTTTACGGTAGCAATTTTCTTGGAATCATCCGGTGTAATAATTTAAGGAGCATAATATCATATAAGAACATTTAAAAACTAAAAACTACATTTACAGGGTTAGAAATAAATACTCTCTTCGTCCCATTTTAAGTGAGCCTTTTGTTCATTTCACACATATTAAGAAAAAGTGTATAAGTGAAAGAGAGAGATAAATGGCTTTGAGTGTCTTGTCAAGTATTGGTGCATTCTCCATTATCATAAATATAAAGGAGAATATATTGAATTGGGAGTGATGAAAGTAGTATTAATTAGATATAATTGGAAAAAAGTAATTAATATTGTATTGAAAAGTGAAATGGATCAATTTTTGTGGGACAATTTTTTTTTACAAATGGCTCACTTATTATGGGACGGAGGTAGTAATAAAGAAGGGTTTCTAAATTACGGGGGGAAAGGAGAACATGCTCAGTAAGCAGTACAGTGTAGAAAGACCACTCCCTCTTTCAGAGCCAGAGGCTTCTCCAGAAATTCACTCTAAGCCAAAATGGCCACTAACTGAATAACTCCCTTGCTTTACCATACTCCTACTCTCCACCAATAGAAGTCTAGTGCCTCGCTTGTCAGACGCACAAAACTAACTTGTACTTCCTCCTTATCTAGTATCGGCTCAGTTCTATTCAATTGTTTCGCCAAAAAAAAAAACTATATTAATCAATTACGGAAGTTTTATGGGTTGAGAAACAGGCTGTAAATATTTCTATGAGCAGGGTACAAAATCCATCCCCGGTTTTGGTAATAGAGTTATAAGATCATTTTTTGAATTGAAACACTTGGACTTTAAGCACTTTTCTCGTCATAAAAGGGTGCAAATGGTATTCAGTTGTGGTTTCAGTTGTGACAATCACAAGGGTGAATGGTATTCTGACCCATGTAATTGATGAAATGTTATGATCTCTATGCCTCATGTTTCTTCCATTTTCCATCTCTCATGTACAACCTTCTTGTTTTTCACTCCCAACTAATACACACAACAAAGATTTGGAAACGTCGTGTTATTTTTAAAAGGCTTTACCTGAGATATAGGAATTGAAACCACAATAGGTTCTCCACGTTCTTTTAGAGGAACAATCTCAACAGATTTTTTTCCAAGCTTATCTTTTGTCACCACACATCTTGTAAGAATATCAACTTTGTAAGATGCATCTTCCGGCTTTATGCTTGCATCGTCTGAAATGTTTTTTTGATTACTTTAGAACAAGAAAATTAAAATTTTAATGTACAAAAGTAAAAATATAAATCACAAGCCATTGAAAAATCTCACCTTCAGAAACACCCTTAATCCTTTCAAAATTAATGATCAGCCCCCATGTCAACTGATCCTCAATAAAAATGGGGACAAGATCTTCCTCACTAGAAGTGCATTGGAGAGAAACGAGCCTCCCAGGCTGTAAATAAGGTAAACAGTGTCTTGGAGATATCACAATGTCATGAACCTCTTTATTCAAACTTCTATGTTGCTCCAGAAGATTGTAATAATCCTTCAAACTGTCTTCTTCGTCAATAACAATTGATTCCCTCTCTTCTTCAAGAGACTTTATTTGTTTCTGGATACACAGTTATTAAGAAAAACTAATAAATGTCTTACTCTACAAGAAGTATTTTAAACCCACAATCGAAAAGAAAAAATTCAAATGAATAAAGAGTAACTTTAAAATTTTAGAGAGATTGTATTAAAGCCTTCATAAATTTAAACCTCGTCAAGCTATACACTACACAAAAAGGCTTCATAAATTTTAACAAACCTCAAGATCAGGAATGGCACGATCAGCTTGAAACTGAAAAAAAGAATTTCGGAGTAAATTTTCCGGATCACCATCTTCACAGCGCATTTGGTTCAAAATCATGTTGTAGCTTAAATGAAAGGCACTGAAATGCAAGAAAGTATATACATAAGAAAAAGGCAGCAGATCATTTGTAAACGCTACAACATTAAAAATAGTAAACAAGTTTCTTGTGGTAAATGAAGATCATAATATCAAAAGGTTAACAAGGATAAGAAAACCATCCTTGGCTTTGTCTGTGTTCATGCATCAAATTTAGAATTCTCTGTCATGGCATCACTTATTATGTCATAACTCACAAGTCACATCACCATTGCTATCACGTGTGTGATTTTCAAATTCCCAATAAAAAACTACATTAATTGGGTTAGAGTTCGAGTAAGTACACAACTAGGGAACTCTCACAACAGGCTATCAGCCAAATGTGAAGTGCTATTCAAGAACACCAGGAACAATTCCATTAAAAAGGCTTTGGAAAAATTGGGCATTTCAAGAAAAATGGACAAATCACTCATTCTTAGGCAGAATCTTGTGTGCAATATAATTCTTCAATATAACCGACAATTTACCTGTTTAAACTATCAGCTGCCCCTTTAACCATATTTTTAGCAGTAGAAGGCTCCATCTTCTCATCAACCATGAGGATACATACTCCCCGGTCATCAATACCTCGTCGACCAGCACGACCACTCATTTGTATATATTCTCCACTGGTTATCCACCTAAACTTGTCCCCATCAAATTTCCGGACATTTGTAAAAACAACGGTTTTTGCAGGCATATTCAAACCAATGCTGAAGGTCTCTGTGGCAAACAAGCACTGAAAGAAAATAGTTCAGTGGTTGAAAAATTTAATAACTTAATCAAACAAGGAATGTTTATTATATCAATACAAACATAAAAGCAGATATGAATATATACTTGTTAAATACAATACTGATCTCGATATGCCAAAATTTAAAAACAAAATTACTGAGCAAAAAAGAGAAATGGGGAACCCCTACCTAGTAAATATAATATTAAATATTAATATATTATTGTAAAAGATCCCCACATCGGTTGAGAGATGGCCTAAACACGTGTTTATAAGTGGGGGCAATCCTCACCTCACAAGCCGGTTTTCTGGGGTTGACTTAGTCCTAACCACAATTTCTAAGATGGTATCAGAGCCTCCTCCAAGATTCGTTGGGCCAATAGTGTCGGGCGTGAGGGGGGGGTGTTAAAGAGTGTCACATCGGTTGAGAGATGGCATGAATAAGTGGGGGCAATCCTCACCTCACAAATCGGTTTTGTGGGGTTAAGTTAGGCCCAACCACAATTTCTAAGAATTATAATAATATATATGAGATGATATTTTAAAGCAACAAGACTTTGTAGTACGCAGTGGCATTTCCTAACTTGTACTACTGAAAGGTTATCCCTAAACAAAATTTTAGGATAATATGATTCCAAGACTTAAATCACTTGGAAAACTTAAACATCGATATCCATATGATTACGCCACTAAAATTGTTTTCCCAGTAGCCTATTACTACGTTTCCGATCTAATTCATTAGTCACGACCTACGTTGCTGGCATAATAAGAACGAGGTGGAATGGGGTCATTGTAATTAGGTGTCGAGAAACAATTGTTTTAGCAACAACAAAAAGACAATGACATTTCCCTTTAAAGTAGTATTAAATTTTGGCATAGGTAATTCAAAGTGAAAATGGTCTAGACGGTCATGACTAAGGCAAAAATCAGCAAATCTAGCAACTCTTACTAATAATCCCAGGAAGTTGATTTCTAAGGTATATGCTACATCTTCTTTAGTTCAAGTTGATGGTTCTCATATGGCATATCATGTTTTGGAAGGAGGGAATGTTCTTAAAGGCTTTTCCTGGACTAAAACATCTTCTACAGACAGTTACCCATATAGAATTTCAATTTTATCATAATGCTTACAGGAACTTTCACCGTCATCAGAACATTTTTTTTACGGGACACCTTCATCAGGACATGAAAAATAGTTTCTAAAAGCTAAGGTTTTTTGTGACATGTGTTATTTGTTCCGCTTAGTGTGTTCTTCAACCATGTTATTTTTCAATGTTTTGACAGGAATAACAGAGCAAAGGTTTTCTGATAGTGCGTGCCAAAGGTCCATAAATTATCTGGTTTATTTGGTTGCGGATGAACTCCTGTATTTTCAAGGACAAAAGTTTGTTGGTGGCCTCTCTTAAATGCTCTGCTAGTTCATCAATCATGGTCCATCTGACTCTAAATTTCTAATCCTAGCTTTGTTGCATTTTGGAACCATTTTGGCTCAACAATTTATCTGTTTGTTTCTCTCTCTCTCTCAACACACACACACTGGCATATAATAGCATGCAATCCCATCGAAAAAATTGTTACTCGATTGCTAAAAATAAGCCTTAAATATTGAACTACTTTGCCGGCATACAGTTATGCTGATAATGTAATACTTTACACAATATTACAGTCAAATTAACCAAAATAGTTTATGCATTGAATGAAGATAGGTCGTTAGACCTTCTTGAAAAATATAGATGAAGTATTGTATCTCATGATTTTTGTTCACTAACCTTGATTAGACCTTCTTGAAACAAGATCTCGATCACTTCCTTTAGAATTGGGAGTAAACCAGAGTGATGTACTCCTATTCCACGTTTGAGCAAGGGCAGCATGTTTGAAACCTGAAAAAAAATCAATACAAACCCATCATGGTTACAATTTATTTATAGAGGAAAGCACAACTACAGAATAATACATTCTCCAATTCCAAAACAGAAAAGGTTAAAAAAGGAAAAATGAAAATATTTAAGAATGCAGTAAGGACTAAGGATTCCCTTCCCAAGGGACGGAACCAAGTATACATGATTTGGGGATATCGCCACCGCCATGTATCATGTAATACTTGAACCATATGTATATGAAACAGGTTTCACCACCCTAAATTAATTAAGAACCATGTAAAAAAGCATACGTGACCCACTTTCTTTTTAGAACCAGCACACAATTTGCTATGTGGTTCTCGAGTAATATTTTGTAATCGCCCTAACCTTTGCAGCATGCCATTTCATCCTTAATATTAATATTCCTTTTGGAATACTTCTTAATATTAATATTTAACTTGCTGCAGTTTTTAGAAAAATGTAAAAAGATGATGATATTATTAGTTAACTAGATTGAATAAAATATAACTAGAAGAAGAAAAAATTGCTCAAATTTAAACATTATCCTATGTCTTTCAAGCAATTGTTGATTGTGACAATGTGATTTCTCATAAAAAGATGCTCTCTTAGGGGTGGTTTATTATGACGGAACGTATGAATTTAGGTTAGCAATTTTTCAATTAGTTTGGTAATCCATTGTGTTCTTAAATCTTTGCTATTTGATTGTACAGGGTTGCATTGCATACTCCTATTAATAATATTTTTTTGCTTATAAACAAAAAATAACTCATCTTAGAAAAATCATTTAACAAAATAAAAGCATCATGTATGTCACCCCATAGCATGAGATTGTGTCATTTTCATAAGCCGCAATTGCACTCTTACCATCTTTGTTACAATAGAAATTACCCTATTGTTTTTGTTTTTGCCCCCCTCAGTAACTTTTTCTAGTTCTGTCCCTGCCCTTCCCAATCTCACACAATATATGGAAATTTAATAACAAACACGACCAACGCGCCATAGAGAAACCAAAATTAAAATTCATGAATTCAGACGAATAAATGCTTAATCTAGATCCGCAAATCCAATGAATAAATCAGAAATCTACTAGTTCTAAGGAATCCTTGTTTTCATAAATTTTAGGGCGTGATGAAGAAAATTGAATCCGGTTTATGACCGAGTGCTTTTTTAAATTAATAATTGATTTTTAAATCAACAAGAAGCTTTATATAGTTTGTTGAAGAATTTGAAGTGTGTTGAAAACCAGAGATATGCGTGAGGCATGAGAAATGTGCCCCATAGGCGGAAAACACCACAGTTTATAAAGTGACTTGCCTGAGGAAGCTTCTTATCATCATCTGAAAGCATATCCATAGCACACCAAAATATTTTTTCTATGTTGTCCTTCTCTATATCCCCATTAAGATCCATTTTGGCCATCTGCAGAAATCATAGACGACATCAAATACAAAGTGTCACCGCGCATGGAAGAATGAGAAAATATTCTTTTAACAATGAACATCAATTAGAACTTACCTGCATTGCAAGAAACTCACACTCCCTCTTGCTAAAGCTGAACAGTATCACAGGATCGTATTGACGTTGAATGATCATTTTCACCATCTTGAATATGTCGCTTTCTTCAGCAACCTTGCCCAGCACCAAACCTTTTTGCCACTTGGCGTTTTCTTTTTTCCTATCACCATCAGCAGCAGGAATAAGAGCATTCAAAGCTTTCTGAAAGCTGTCTTCACGGAATTTTCCCTTTTCATCCACAACTAAGTACAGACCCTCACTTCCAGAAGGAAATATATAATGTTGAAGGGGGGTTGGTCGGTAATCCGTATAAACAATATGACAAGGTTGTTGGTGTACCTGCAATCAACCCAAATCATAAGACCACCAGCAAACATCCCCACATTCACAAAAATGAATAAAAAAATGCAAATAAATAGAGATTCTATAAAATCAAGTTGAGATTAAATAACCTTGGCCACCCAATCAGCAAATTCTTTGGCATTAGGGACGGTGGCAGATAGGAAGACAAAGCGGGCATTCTTTGGCGACATAACAATGCTCTCTTCCCAAACCACACCTCTTTCGCGATCACGCATGTAATGCACCTCATCAAAAATAATCCAAGCCACCTCCCTGGTGACCTCAGACCCTTTGTATTGCATACTACGCCAGATTTCCGTAGTCATGACCTAAAATGAATAAATGTAAATGTTTATTAATACATATCTAAATTTCATTTGTAAGACCCTTAAATATTTGGGCAGTATATACTTCGTACATTCTTTTTTAGTTGTTTTTTTAAGGTTATCAACATGAACCAAGAAAACAAATAAATCTTGATACTTTTGATAGAATCAATGTCATTTTCCTGCAAGACCCTTAAATATTTTTTATCTCATTCGACCTATTTCTCTCTGCAATAAATAGTTCACGGTATTATTTACAAAATTAGTTAGCGCTGCCTTTTGAACTTTGTAAACAAAATACTTCGATAAACAAAACAATCAAGCTCTTGTATCATAAATGCTTATCAATTATCATATAAGCTAATTTTGTCATAAAAAATAAAAACAAAAGCCATACTATGTTGATACAAGTTATAAGCTGTTTTCGTAAGCTATCCTGGAGAGCTTTTAAAAATAATGTGAAAACAATTTATAGACATATCATTAGATGTTTCCATAACCTCTCCCAAATTGTTTCCATATAAACTATAATAAGATGTTTTCGTAAACTCATAAGCTCTTCGAATCGGTAACACAAGTGACAACTACTTATATAGATAAACTCAAAAAAGGCAATGTAAGAACAAATTCATTCTCGAAAATGACATTTAAAAAAGTAACGGAGTAAATAGTAAAGAGGTTAGGGTAGTAGCATACCAAGCAAGAGGCATTGGGATCAATGGTAACGTCACCAGTCATCAACCCAACATCAGAAAACTCTTCTTTAAACTCTCTATACTTCTGATTACTAAGTGCTTTAATAGGTGAAGTGTAAATAACACGTTGTTTATTTCGAAGAGACATAGCAATTGCATATAAAGCCACAACAGTTTTCCCAGCAGAAGTATGTGCAGACACCTAAAAAATTAATCCAAAATTCAATAATTATAATAATGAAAATGAATTAAAATAGTAGAAATGAAGGTGTTAGTTGTATACCATAACGGATTCAGAGTTTTCGAGACAGGTAATAGCTTGAGATTGAAAAGGGTCGAGTGTGAAAGGGAAGGTCTTTGCAGGTTCTTTTGTGGAAGATGAAGATGAAGAAGAAGAAGAAGGGTGAACGTAGCCATGTGGATATGAGACATCATGAACACAGTCGTGTATTAGTTGTATTTGCTGGGAAGATGATGGTTCTTCTTCTCCCGGCGGCGACTTCCTCTTTAAGGATCCCATTTGTATTGTATTGTGAGGAAATTTCACAGAGCATAAGAACCAACTTGAGAATGAATGGTATGCTCTTCTCTGAATGATGAATTGGGTGCGGCTATAGCATGAATCAAAACGAAAAAAACTTTTCCGAGTGCGTTGGTTACTCCGGCAGTGCAACGCAAAATTGGAAGCCTTCCTTCCTTACTCCGGCAGTGCAGTGCGGCTTCAATTTTGTGTTGTCAAGGGGTTAAAGCGGCAGGCAGCGATTGCATTGCATTATGTTTTTTATGGGCCTCCTCACATGGAACTCGATTGGGCTTATCACATGATCCGACCCGGAAAAGAAAAAAAATACAAAATTGTTTTTTTGACATTTAAAACTTCATAAAGATACAAATAAAATACTTAAATGCCCCCGGTGGTAATTAACTATCGTTGAGGACCCCGGCAGGACCCCGGCAGCAGTTAATTTTACAAAGTTTTAGGCATACACACCCATTACATTTGTCTTGCATGTCTCTCTTCAATTGATATTTTCAGTTATTTATCTCTTGTTTTTCTTCTCTGCTTCTCACCTTCCATTACATCTATCAATAGTGATGAAAATGAACTCGCCTCAACTCCAATCCAACATTTTGCCTATGTTTTTTAACACCTTTGCATTTTTTGTTGCACATACAGTGCGTTGGCTACGAGAAAAAAATTGGATCCAATTTAAGAAGTGGATATGCCAAAGCAGAACATGCATGGATCTATCTCTCATCATCTACATCTACAGCAATAAAGTGCCTATGTTTTACTAACGGTGATGGTAATTTTTTTTTTTTGAGAACTAACGGTGATGGTAATGAAAAAGAATTGATTAAACTTTATAATAAAAATTTATAATAGAAATTGTGAGAAAGTTAGCCATGGAATTACGAGACGTAGCATAAGAGATGCTCAATTTCATTTTGACCATCAAGAATTGAATAACACTTATGAAAGAGGGGTGGTAGGTAGCAGCAGTGGATGATTATAAACATTGAATATGCAGCAGTAGTTAACTGTTGACGGGGTCCTCAACAGCAGATAACTACCGTTGGGGGCATTTAAGTATTTTACTTGTGTCTTTATGAAGTTTTTTATGTCAAAAAAGCAATTTTCGAAGAAAAAAAAACAATTTTTCCTTAAAAATGGAAAATTATGTTCTTAAAAATATGAGAAACATGAAAATGCATATTAAAGCGAAGATGTAGTGTGTGTTTGGTGAAAGGCAAAATCAATGTAGAAAGTAGGGTTAAGAGAGAAGCTACAAATAGTAGTTTTATAAATTCACGATGAAATGAGTTGCAAATTGAGGCAATGGTGGCCTACCAGGTAACCAGACACAAGCTTAGATAATTGGCACAATGATTGTGTATCCAAGAAAATTAAGAACCATTGGAGAGAGCTTCCACGGCCGGTCTTGAATCGCATTCTAGTCAAATAGAGTTCCAATGTTCATCTTTGACAATCTCAATTCCCCTCCTTGCAACCCTGGATTCAGAAAACAAGCAAGATTGAATACCAATATTAGAGCTAAATCCACCCAAAAAATCTCAACAATGGTTTCTTAAAATTTCCCCATTAGAGGCATGGCTTGGTGATTTTCTTGATGCACCATCATCTTAATTTTGATCCTACCAAGGGAAGAGAACACCAAATAAACCCTATGATTTTATAGAAAGGTCAGGGTTGTCAGCAATATTAAAAGCTTTCAAAGTTTATAGGTCAAATATAGTGTTAGACACATAGCCATTGGATAAAATTTCAACCACATTCATTAAAAGACAAAATTGAACTGCAGGTTTTTGAAAAGAAATCCTCTTATTCTGGAATCCAGTTTGATTCCTAACACACCAAATAATATTAACAGAAAAAATAACGAAACTGTAATATTCCTAACTTAGCCGTTACTTGACCAAATGTATGTCCAAAACATGGTATTAGAACCATTACCAATAATCTAATGGATTTGATCCTTAACAACTACAAAGTGGTGTTTTATACCATGCCAAATAGAGGGAGATATATGACATTGAATAAGATAGTCATTTTTAAACATATAACTTTGATCAAAATGCTCAATCTTAATAACATAGCCAACAAAGTCTCAATATAACTGCTTAATTAATAGGCTTGATATGTCTCAAACCCAAACCACGTCCAGTGGTAGGAGCCAGTGGTGGAGCCCTTCATGGGCTTGGGTGGGTCACAACCCACCCAGAAATATTAAAAAATTAACGATCATAGGTCTATTTTGCAAGATTTTATACTATTTTATGTCAGTTTTAAGTTTCAGCTGATCCAAATTCTCACAAAATGGTGTAGTGGCCCACCCGAAAAATTTAAATAATTCAATTACAGGTATATTTTACGAGACTTTAAACAATTTTTCAACGACTTGTAGACCTTCGAATTTGCATGGGTTTCAAATCTCTCGCATATTGTCCTGTCAACTGAAAATTCTCTCATCTAACATTTGTATTGTACAAAAAAAGTTTCATAATTTATAGTAGTTGTTAAATATGTAATTATTTAAGTATCTACCCTAACTTTTTAGTCAAAATTCGTCATTTCAACTTCATACTTAATGCTTATTACAACTTTAATTTGTGTTTATATGTTATAATTTTTTTTAGTGGCCCATCCGAATTTTTTTCCTGGCTCCACCATCGGTAGGAGCACAAACGTATTTCCAAGTAACACTCACTAACTTGTAGGGAAGAGCGACACGAGTCTCTTTGCAACCTTTTCAGCCAATATTAGGGTTTGTTTAATGTTCCAGGATGAGCTTTGGGGATATTACATGACCTCTGAATAGCTGGTATCTTACCAGTGCGAGCAGATTCATCTTTGTTAGTATCTGTCAAGTTAATCAAGGTTAGGTGCAACATAAACCATAGTGATTTTCTTCTAATAAGAGCAATTCATCTCATATCAAAGACCATGGAAACAATTGTTAAAACATATTTTGCGAGAGGTGAAATCAAGTAACAAATACATTAGCTGAGAATAATTTTTCCTTATCTGGAGATTGTAAAATTTATAATTTTGTTTCAGACTTTATCGGTGTGCCTCTAATGACCGGTCTTTCTTGTGTTGCTTTTGTTTGAGGATTTAAATGCAACGAAGGCAATTTTTATTCTCTATATTTCCTAAATAAATAATAACAATCTTTGCCACAGCAAAGACTAGGAAAGTTTGAATTACTACATTTTAACATTTGGAGCATGACTCTTGTCCGCTACTTCTGTATGGACACAAGTAAATAAAAAGGTAAGATTATTTCAAAGGATTTAGGAATTTCAAGCAAGTTCAACATGTTAGGACTTAGGAGTCTTGTTGAAATAATAGAGACTCAGATAATTATAACATAATATAATAGACCAAATGTTTTACCCTCCTTCAATTTTACAAGGGTTAATTAAGTTTTTAGTCCCTATAAATATTCACAGTTTTGTTTTTAGTCCTTACAAAATAAAATCACAGTTTTTAGTTCTTGTGACATTTTCCTTTAGCATTTTAGGGACAAAAAATGTTGATGGAAATTTTTGAAAGGGACTAAAAATGCTTATGGAAAATTTTTATAGGGACTAAAAATGTTGATGAAAATTTTTATAAGGACTAAAAAGTGTGATTTTATTTTGTAGGGACTAAAAACAAAATTCTGAATATTTATAGGGACCATTTACTTAATTAACCCATTTTATAATGTCACTAAAAAGTAAAGACATTTTTAATCAAAGGTTATATACTAAATCATCCCAACAAAATGAGAAAATTGAGAAAAAGTGTCAAAATAAATAATCAAGATATTATACCATTATATTTTATGGTAAAGTGAAAATTACTAAATAAGCGAAGATTTGTAACCAAAAAAACGAAGATTAGTTTAAAATGGAAAGGTTAATCATTTTTTTTCCTACTAAATATAACGGTATGTCAAGATATTATACCGTTGTATTTTTTTGTATTTATACATTTTTTCAATGCACAATATTTTTCCCCTCTTATCTTAATGTTTTTTCCAATGCATACTTGCGTTCGTATAATTTTTTTTATCAAGACAGTGATCTTTATATACCTGAGCTGAGCCCACCCGTAAGGTATTTATTGAAACAGTGTAATAGTGTGCACTGTTTGAACCAAGTTTTTAAAAGGGTAGCCAAAGAATTAAACGCGGCGCAGGAAGTGCATAAATAGTGCGGACCCACACACATGATCAATACCAACACTTTGAGAGATGTAGTAAGTGACATATTGTGTGTTCCAATTCACCACACACAAAAACTCAACATTCATTTCAAATTCAATGACCCACCATTTCCATTATACCTATTGACTTCCTATTCAAGTGGGGTTGGGGAGCACCATCCGTTCATCATGCTCCTTACCACTATCTTCCTTTTCTTCAAACTAAATCCAATTTAGATTTAGATTTACACACTTTGTTAGTATCCACTAATACTAATGCCAATGTTATTAAGTACTTGGATTAATTACCACTAGAATAGTTTGTAGAATGTCTCATTACATCATTATCTCGAGGTTCATTTCCACAAAGATCCAATCCAACACAACCAATGCTTTAGATCATCTATGACTCGTAATGCCTCAATGGCACGAAATGTCTTTCAATGGCTACCGAATCCAAGCCTTGAAGGCGTTGTTCATAAAATTTCGTCCATCACTCTCCAACGACTTCTCTTTAATATACTATAAACATATCGATTCATAAAAATACAACATAAAAGGTAAACATTTTTTCATCTAAAACATGTGACCCTTTGTTTTCTTATTAACTCAAGCGTCATAATATTTGCGAAGTTTTCTCCAATATTCAACAAAACAATGTTCAAGTTGAATCAACTTTCTCCAATAATAATCATTCTTCATTTTCAATTTGCACTTCTTTTGTTCATTGATTTCATAAGCACTATCTTAAGGTACTTTTGTTCAATGGTTTACACGCGCTTCTCCCACCATTTTGGAATCATTATCTTAGTAGCATTTTTTACTCTGGTAGGATCACTATCATCCTTCGTTTGCATCTTTACCTATCTCACCAAATATAATTTTGTATTGATTTAATATTAAATTTCACCATTCAAGCTCCCGTAAGAAAAACTACATTCAGGCCAAACATCAATTTAATCTTTACAATCCTAAAATAGGTGTCTTTATAATCTTTGAAGCGTTATAAGTTTGCCGATTTTCTGCATCCAAAGTTGAATCTCATCAACATAGAGACTAATTAATGCTTAATTAATTGAATACTATATGGTAACTTCTAAACACTTGGACATTTTTTTTTTTTATCTCTTTTGACTTAACGTTTTTCTTAGATTTTCAAACTGTTGTATTTGGATTTTTAAATTATTATCTACTGAAGTTGTTACTAGATTGAGTCACGACCAGGTCGCTCTCTTTAAGACGTTTCGTGGCACTGTCCAAAATTGTGCAAGGCAGACTATCAACCACGCCACCTCTACGATAAAACAAGCTCAGCTACAGCTGTTCAATTAACTACTGCACTGTAGAAAACCCTTCGAGAAATACACCTTCAATATGGTACCAAAATCATTCTTTTAATACTGAAACCACTTTAATATGGTATCGTTACCACTCTATTATGGTGTTGCGACCACTCAAATATGGTGTTGCCACCATTCTAATTATTTACTTCTCCAACTATGATACTATGACCACTTAAATATGGTTTTACATCATTCTAACGTCTAACTTCTTCAAAAATTGAAGAAAAATATATTTTAAGATCATTCATAATTTTGAAGAGACATTATACCGAAAGAGGGACTATAACCTTAAATTATTATTTATTTCGAAGGACATAAAAATATCGAAGGGACTATGAACTTAAGGTCATTCTTAATTCCGAAGGGACATTAAACCGAAAAGGGGCTATGGTCTTAAAAACACTCTTAATTTCGAAGGGACAGAAAAAAGGAGATGAAGAGAAGAAAGACTCGTCAACACAAGTCAAGAAAGGGAGGAGAGAGAAAGAGTTCCCGACAACTCAATGAAACTCGTTGGTGTGATTTTTGAATTAGGTGAACTCTCCTCAAGAATTAAGTTGTAACTAATTTGGAGAAACTTAAGAATTAAGTAAACTTAAAAATTAAGCAACTCACATATCAGCTCAAGTAACAAACTAATCGGATAAATTCAAAAAGAAACAAACCCACAAGATTAGCCGAAACAAACTAATGAAGGAAAGATAGGAAATTCAGTTGGATTCTCAATCTTATCACGACAAAAATAACCTAAAATTACGATAAGTGATATCCATGAATAAAGAATAATAATTATTATTATTTTCATCATTATTAGGTATTTAAAATTAAATACCACTATTTAAACACTAGTGTGTGTTCGATTTTATGTGAGGGACCCCACACTCTATTTTTTCAATTCACACAATACTACATCAAAGTTTAATTACTTGATGTTTAATCTTTCAACCTTCCAATTTTTTTCCATCTTCACACCAATGTTTCAACACTTAGTACAAGTAGCTATAAAACTAACTAAATAAATTGATTTGACTATTTCTTTTTGGCACAAATTCAATTAATCAATCTATACAATATACTCTTCAAAGAAATCGTAAAAGAGAAAATAATCATTAACAACATAAACACTAAAACTTCTGCTCATTTTACAACTCACACTTGAGCTTTTAACATTGCTCTTTAAAGTTACGATTTCAAACTCTCACTTATTAGTTATTACCATTGAACTCTCCATTGAGCAGATAACTCTTTTATTTTATTTTTTAAAGAAAAAGCTTAAAAACAACATCATAAACTTCTAATTGAATATCAATATACAATATCATAAATTACGTTTAACTGACTATTTTATTTCAAGTTAAGTTAATGAAACTCACAAATAAACAAATAACTTGTACAAATTTCATAAATTACTTTTAATTGAGTATTTTTATTTCAAGTCCAATTCAAATTAATATATTCGTATTTATTCGTATAAAAATTACTTTAAAGCAAGTTAACAATAAATGATTAAAGCTTCTTAAAAAAACAGTATTACTCCATGATTACTCTAGCAATAATTACTAAAGGTATTCAACTAAGAAGACCAGTAAATATTTAAAATGTGAATAGTCTTAATTCAGTTAGAATGTGAATTATTTATATAAAAAAAGGCAACAAGTGGAGAGTTTTTTTTTTTTTTTTTGCTGAATTGAAAATGCAGAGAAGTCTTATAAACCAGAGGACCAGATCAAACATGCAATTGCAAAATGTTAACTATATTGTAAAATTAAAATAGAAAAGAAAACAACCACTATGTTTATCTTGTAATAATTAACGCTGTAGTATAGTGTATACAAATAATAGAATTCAAAACCACAAAAAAAAAAAAAAATGATTAAAATTCTCCATTTTGTTTTCGATCAAGAAAATAATGGGAAGAAAAAATGAAAAATCAAATCACCGTTTCACATGGAAAAAGTCAACCAAATCAACGGTTATGGTTGACTCTTCCAAAATCTGCAAGCTTCCTGGAACGGTTCGCACAAAACGACGCCGCTGCAGAGAGATGTGGCTTCACCGCCGCTGCTCTAACGTCCGTCGCCGCAGTCATCTCCGGCGGTAATCCTTTGTGATTCCACCTCCGGTTCGGACTCGCCCTAACCAAAGGACTCATGCAAAAAATACCCGAACCTGACGCGCTCTTCCCATGCCCGAACCTAGAACGCCGCGCCGATGGAACATTTACCGACGGCGTTCTCCGCCACCACGGTGAAGACTCCGACGAGTAACCACTACCAGACGGACACTGATCGCATTCATCAACAAACTCCTCTGTTCTCACCGGAGACATTCCACGATCAGATTGACGGTGACGATGCCTCCGTCGTGCTCCGACGGTAAAATCCTCTGCCATAACATTCCGATCGCGATTCTTCTTTCTGGCAGGTAAAATCGAAGAAAACCACGAAGATGAATCCGATGAAGACGCTTCACACGATGGATCAGATTGAAATTTCTCCGATCTAGTCCTAAACAGATTGGAGAATTTCCAAAACTTGCTCAAACGCTTCTTCAACGACCTGGAGTTGGAATTGACGTTACAATCACCAGCGTAGAACGTCGGACCTAACTGCGGAGTGCTGTAAAACAGTCTTTCACGACGGTCTCCGACGGTGGCGTAATCAGATTTACGGCGAGAGACGTAAGGTGAAACGGAGCGTGGAAATATCAACGGTGGTGGAAGATGATTGTTTGTTTCGGAGGTTCTAGAACATTCATCGGAAGCGCGTGAGGTGAGTCTTGTTAGTTGGGCTTGGGTTTGGGTTTGGGCTTGGGCTTGGGCTTGGATTAAGAGTATGAGTCGTTCTCTAAGACAGGTGGAGCAGACGCCGACGGTGCTAGAGAAATCAGAAATATGTTTCTTACACCTCATTTGTTACATACGACGGCGTTTCGTGTGTGTTTTTGTTGAGTAGCAGCAGCATGAGAAAAGAGATCTGAGGTTGCTTTGTCTTGTTTTGTTTGTTAAGAGAGAGAGTTTGTTGGAAGTGAGTGATGGTTTGGTAGTACTAATAATGAAATGTAATGGTAGAATCTATAATAAATTTGGAGTGAGAAAAAGAGGAGAGAGAGGGGGGTGGGGGTCAAA
>Ga0315915_1000728_pt1 | contig 36045 bp, 25 predicted proteins | sample MpolbnodulesMG_FD_207738 | JGI IMG/M metagenome (GOLD analysis project Ga0315915, IMG submission 207738) | Medicago polymorpha root nodule microbial communities from Los Angeles, California, United States - branched nodules | ecosystem: Host-associated > Plants > Roots > Nodule | place: USA...
GACTGAATTATGTCACTATATAACTTGAGTGATCTTTCAATACCTTAACAATATGCAACCAAGTGACGTGACATAAATACTTACAATCATTTCTTGAGTTAGGATGTGTATCATCTACTTACATCCAAAAGCCAAAGTCTGACACATAAATGATCTCCAAATTGTCAGATCTCTGATGTGAGCATAAACTCTCCCGTTCTCTTTAATAATCCTTATGGTTGCTTTTTCAACAATTCAAACTTTGAATTGCTCAAATATCTGCCAAACAATCTTATTATATACGCTATTTTCAAATGCGTATAATAAAATCATACATAAAAATCCTATAGGCAAAGTGTGGGAAAATACTTAAATTTCTGAATTCATAAATTTCCTAATGGACAATATTTGAGACTGAAAAGTCTCTCTCGGTGATTAAGGTCATCCAAAAATTATGTCATTTCATTTTCAACTTTATTGATATAACTCTTTTGCGATGTCTGAATAATACCTTGAGAAAAATCTCTAAGTATTGAAATGTCTAATACAAAAGAGGTGTCCCCAGGATCTTTCATCACTAACTTTTCTTAGAGATTTCCTTGGTTTCACATAACAAACATATATCATCGTTGAATAAATGAAATAAAATTGACATATTAAACTCAAAATATAAATTTACTCCATCTGAGCTTACTAAATCCACAATTTTCCAGAATATTATCTCAAAACCAAATGAGAGAATTACTTTATGAGAATTTATGGTAACACTAAAGAGACAAATTTCTTAACTTATAAGTGGATTTCATGACTTTGCAAACTATCAACTTTGTATCAATTGAAACAAAAGCTCTATTCAGTTGCACCATATTGTATCATTAATGTCACTATTAAGAAACACTATATTGAAATTCCAAAAGTATAATAAGCAAACTAGTATCATGACTGTCCTAATAGAGTCTTTTAATTAAACTAAATAGAATTTCTCTTTTCAATCAATTCTTAATGACACTAGAAGCCATAGTTCTTGAGGGTGTTGAGTTTGATCTGTATGAATTAATTGCTTAACTTGATTGAGAGGAAGAACAATAATGTCCTCATGAGGATCCAAATATACTATAATAATAGTAACTATATGAATTAGTTTAGAACTAAATTCTTCCTCATTCAATTTCGTTCTATTACCATGTCTCTCCCCCAAACTCAATATCCTCAAGAAAACTTAATAATTTATGTCTCAAAATTTCCTTAATTTGTGGGACGAAAAACTTATAGTTTTCAAATCCTTAAACAATATAGAATGTCACAAGTCATAACTGAATTGACTCTAATAATTGAACTTAAAAGAAACATTGAATCGTAATTTGTAAATAAAACTCAAAACATCTTGATTTATTCAAAGAGAAATTAAACCAAAAATTCATTCAAATAATGATTCACCAAATTGTCTTTTAAATACAAAAATAAGCTAGTAATGACAATCTAAAATTGGTTTAAAAAATGAATAAAGCAATCTTCTTTTTTTCGACTTTGTCCATTCTAAATTGATATATCTTTCAATATCATTGGACATAAGTCAGTCAAGACTACCTTTCTTTACTTGCCCTTATCTTTTGAGGTATTTTTCGAATGAGCACTATTTTATTTTCTCTTGCTTCAGCTTTTCTTTATTTGCACACTTTATGATTTGATCCTTCAAAAGATCATTTCTAACTATAACAGTTATAAACTTAATTGTGCAAATAGAATATTAAATGCTGAATTTTCGAACAAGTCACCTGATAGTCGAAATTATAATGTCTCAGCAAGATTAAATATTTACATAATGTGCTCCAAATATTTTCTTTGCCTAATAATCTTAATAGAATACTCACTTTCCAATGAGAGCTTGTATTTTTCTGTATTGCTTCAAAAGCACCTTAGTTTAAGCAAAGAAAATATGTCCAAAAAAATTGTCATCTTAAACAACACCTCTAATATATATCATATTTTAGCTTTATGATCACACGTGACCAATGGAATTTGGTGTATACTCACCTGTCAAACTTGATTCTCACATTAGGTACTGAATTTGTGAGAGAATATGAGTTTCACCATCCTTATCTAAGGTCTAGATCCATGAACAATATCAATGTTCTTCTTTAAATCCTAAAAATTAGAATTTTAATAGTTAAAAAATTTAACTTAAATTAGCAGATACACAAACTATATTAGTTTAAAGAGAACAGGAGTAGCCAAATGTACTCACCAAAATACCTAGAGAACTATCAATATCAACTTTTTAAACAATAATATCAATTGCTAATGGTATTTTACAACATTGATCAAACAATGACAATTTACTTTGACAAAGAATAAATTCTTATAATTGTCAAATGTTTACCATCACAGCTGTGGATGTAAACTCTTAAATACTTAAATGAGTTTACACTCACACAACATTAGTCAACATGTCAAAATTAATTAATTATAAAACATGCAAAATTTATCTTTATTTGTAAATTAAAAGACAAAAACAAGATACCAATCGCACCATTAAAACACAATCTTTTGATTGCTAAGAATTAATTGCAAGCGGTATTCTCAGTGCAATGATCAAATATTGGTAATAAGTCCTGTCAGATAATGGGTGTCTTTTGACATCCTCATTACCCACATGGAAAAACTTAATAAGTCTTGTCAGATAATGGGTGTCTTTTGACATTCTCATTACCCACATGAAAAATTTAAGAATTACCACATATTTATCATTAGAAGTTGTAAATTAAAAGACCAAAAAACAAGATACCAAAGCACCATTAAAACACAATCTTTTGACTGCTAAGAATTAACTGCAAATGGTAATCTCAATGCAATGGTCAAATATGATAATAAGTCCTGTCAGATAATGGGTGCCTTTTGACATCCTCGTTATCCACATGGATAAAACATAAGAAGTCCGGTCAGATAATGGGTGTCTTTTGACATCCTCATTATCCACATGAAAAACTTAATAATTACCGCATATTTACCATCGTAGGTATGTAATTATTCGGCCAAGTTGTGCCTTCCTTTTGGCTGACTAAAACAGCTCGCATGAACAATTTCATACTACATCTTTTGTAATTCCAATTGAATCAAATCTACACAACAGAGGTTACTTTTGCAACTTGTTGTTTCAACCAAAACAACCAAAATTACTAGACAACTCAATAAATGAATTTAAATGGGTATGATCTTAATTTTACAAGGCAAATGGGAAATGTCTTAAATTTACAAGGTACTACCGACATAATGTAGGCCGAATTAGTTCATTATGTTGCTGAGTAACCATAAGGTCACTCGTCAACCTTAAGTGTGAAGACAAATTCACAATAATTGAAAATAAGATGCAAGTCCCAAAAAAAACACCAACGTGTGTATGGCAATGCATTTATAAATAGAGTAGTGATATTTTGACAACCATTTTGGTACAACCTTTGAGACAACTTTGTTGTTCTCTCTTCTCATCGGTCAAAAGCAATAGAGAGAGAGAGAGAAAAAAAAAAGGAAGAGAGAGAATAAAAACATAATGTGAGTATGAGAGAGAAAATTGTACAAAAGTTGTACCAAAATGGTTGTACAGATATCATTTCTCTTACAAATATCACATAAAAGCAACAACAAACATAGCATGAAAATTATCCAAAATGCATGATTGGAGAAAAATATATTATTGTAGAAACTTAATAACAATAAACTTAAAACAACAATCATGTTGTAGACCAAATGTTCAATTTTAAATCAGAAGAAAATTGAATCTTATATGCCAAAAATAATCATGCTACAATTAATTCACATGTGTACTAAATGATTCTTTAAACAAATAAAACATAATTCTAGAAGAAATGTTTTCCTAAAGGAAACAAACTTTATATGTTTATATATAAACAAACACTTCTAGTGTCCATATTTCTCAAAATTAAAGAATCAATCCTTATTTTATGTACTACCAACTTATATCATAATATTTTGAGATTCATCGATAAAGGTAACAAATATTCCACAAGTATATATATAGTATCCAAATATATATAACAAAACTTAATTTGCCTTATTTCTCAAAATAAACTTTTAAGTACAAAACGAATGTGAATCATTTTTAATTTCAAATAGAAATCAAACTAAAAGATATGATAAAAAAATTTAAAATTAATATAAGGTTTTAATTTTCAAAACAAATCAAATCCAAATACTTATTTTTAGGCAACAAGGTGTATTTGCTATAAGAATAACCAAATAGGTATAGTTGCGACATGACTTTATAAATAAGTTAAATTAAAAGATTTGATTTAAAAATAAGGACCCGAAAAAAATTCGAATCATACTTAAATTCAAATTAAAAATGTTATCATATCCATATGAAGAAAAAAAAACTTCAATATTACAAGCGGTCATATAATTCTATTTGAAAATTATATAAAACCAAACGATTTGATATAAAATCAAATCACTAAAATCAAACAAAATTCATATAGTTCATCAATTGAAACTAATTAAACCTTATATGAAGCAAATAAGCGATCAACAGTCCATATTCATTAAACCATAAATAAAATACAAAAGCCTTCATAAAAAAAAACAATGGACATTCATGAACAACTTCTCGTTCAAATAAAAAATTTCAAACCAATATTTCTATAATTTAAAAAATTATACTGGATGGATCAACTATCAATAAAAAATTGGCCGCATCATATATTACCTTTTAAATATAGGTTTCTAAATCACACCAAACTGAAATCATTAAAGGTATGGCCCGCCGTATAAGATCAAAATTGGCCAATCCGTATCCTTAATCCATGAATCCATGAAATTCGTTTATATTTTCATCGATGTACATGTATTTTTTTCTTTTACAAATTTATCTTATTTTGCAAAATCACTAAACGATGCAAAAGGCAATCGCATAAACAAATTTAATTTATCTTATTTTGCAAAATAATAAAACGATGCAAAAGGCAAATGAATAAACAGAACAAAACAATAAGAGCTGGAAAAAAAATACTATACTCTTCATCGATTAAACGAGTTTCAACCGGATCCATGGGTTACAACAAAAGAAAATATTTATTAAGTCTGGACGATAATAATCGAAAAACCCCAAAAAACCAAAATAGGGTTTACGCAAAAAAAAAAAATTTTTGAAGAACCAAAGTAAAACTCAAATCATGGATAGCTTTTAATTAATTAATTTCAATTTATCCCAATAAATCAACATGAAGACCGCTCTGATACCACTTGTTGGAAATTTAGGTCTAAATAAAAACAGATTTCATAAAACAAGTTCAATAATTATGAATCAACAGTGGAAGCAAACAAAATATTGAACATGATTATGATCGGATCTACGACATGTTTGATTTATCAAGGATATTAAGAATTAGGGTATTATGAATACCTGGATAAAGCTTTCGAAGCAGCCCTCTCAACAACAACAAGGTGATCTAAAACAAACAGAAGGGGTTAGCGGCGGCTGATTTGGTTCTTCCTCAACCGGTACCTTTATGCCTCTAGTTTCTCTTCAGATGGGGAGAAGAGAATGTTTGTCGTGTACGGTATATTGGGGAGCATAGCCTATTTTATATTGGATGACCATTAGGGTTTCCCATTATTCCGTTAATGGGTCATCTAGACATCCACTCATATTGAGTCCATATCCATTAATTAATTAATTAATATTCTAAACAGAAATCTAATAGTCTTATTACTTAATTTGATCATTAATCAACTAAGGCTCACAATTTTGATAAATAGCTAATATAATTATTATTACGATATTTGCCCGCATAATGATATTTGAATATAATAAAATATTCCAACAAGATATTGCAGTAGATAAATGTATGCAGTTCGCCCACCTATTCATCAGTTGCCAAGGCACAATAGATTTTGACTCGAAAGCCAAGGTTATTACCTGCAGCATGGAATCTGTTTCAAGCCGTATAAGCTAATTCAATAGCAAACATTGCACCATTTAGTTCTGCAACTAAAGAGTTTGTGTTGACCAAAATATAAACAAAGGCACCAAGAAATGCAGCATCGCTATCTCTAAAAATACCTCCACAAGATGAGGGACCAGGATTGCCAACTGAGGCTCCATCAATATTACACTTGATCCAATTGAACACTGGGGCTGCCAAATAACCTCCTTAATTTTAGGTGCATTTCCATAATTAATTTTGACTGAGAAAGCTTTAAGAAGCACAAAATCGGCAATTAAAGTGTTTGCAGCACAGTTGGAGTTATTACCTGTCATGGTAGTTCCTAAGATGATGAGATTAACAGCTGATCTGAAGTTGATCTTCTTGCTATTAAATTTCAAGTGATTCCTGCAAAACCAAATTATGTTTATGATGTTGATCACTGCTGATAAGATCACAATTTCGCAAAGAGGTGACCAATTTCTCTGACTAAGCTGAATGGTTTCCTGAATTGATGGACCCTTGTGTTATTTTATGTATCAATGATAAATATTTATCCTTTGTTTTTTTTCTATTCATCAATGACACATATTTATCTCATGTTTATTTTTATGCTTCAATAACAAATATTTATCCCATGATCTTTTTTCTTTTTCAAATTTATCGGTGATAAATATGTGTCTCATATTTTTTATGTATCTTTGAAAAATAATTTCCCTATATTTTTTTATATTTATCAGTGACAAATACTTGTCTCGTATTTTTTTATGTATCAATGATAAACATATATCTCGTGTTTATTCTATTCATCAATGAAACCATTTGTCTCGTGAATTTTGTATCTATGATGAATTTTTGTGTTTTGTTATTTTAATGTTTTTCAGTAACAAACTTTAGTCTTGTGTCTTGTCCTTCTTTTCAAAAATATTTTTTTTCAAAGAAAAGTGTTTCTTTCATTTTTTTTTTATGTATCAAGAACAAATATTAGTCTTATCTTTTTTATGTATCAATGACAAATATTTGTCTCGTGTTTTTCTATTCATCAATAACAACTATTTGTCTTGTGATTTTTGTATTAATGATGTATATATGTGATGTGATTCTTTCAATCTTTTTTCATAACAAATTTATGTCTTGTCCTTTTTTTGAAACATATTTTCAAAGCAAATTATTTGTTTCAATTTTTTTTGTATCAGGATCAAATATTAGCCTTGTATTATTTATGTATCAATGACAAAAATTTCTCTCGTGTTTTTTCTATTTATCAATAATAAATATTTATCTCATGTTTTTACGCATCGCCGACAAATATTTTATCCCATGATTTTTTTTTCTTTTTTGAACTTGGGAAATTTTGTGTTTAAAAGAAGATTTGAGGTGAAGGTAACATTAATTCATGATATTTGAAGATATATTTGTGTAGAAATTTTTTTGATTCAATGAAGATGATGAAGATTCAAAGGAAGATGATGAACATCTTCATCATATTTCTAGATTTTTTTCATTTTTAATAAAAATATATTTTAAAAAATAAAATTATGTATTTTTTTAATAAAAAAATGAGAAAAAGGATGTATATGTGTTTTTATGAGAGATAAAAGACGTAAACGGAAAAAAATAAAGATAAAGGACCAAAGTGTTGCAAATAAATAAGATAAATGACCTCTAATATAATCTTGTCTATTATAAAATAAAAATTAAAAGTATTAAAAGTTACCTTATGATTAAAATTGATTTTTTTTAGAAAAAATTGACTCATTTATTTGACATTTAATGTTGTCAATGTATATTACATTTTGATTGGTTGATATCATGAGGGGGTAAATATCCCCTGGGTAAATACCCCTAAACAAGAGAGGGTAATCTAAAAAAAACCAAAGATTTTTTGTAATTTGTTTTCTTAAAATAGGACACATAGCATTTGCATGTATAGAGGATATTTGATTGTCATGTGGATTATGCATTTTGAACATTTGCATTTGTATGTAGAGAGGATTCTTCGAATGTAACGTAATCTAGAATTCTCTTACTATTTGTTTTCATCAACATATTTCTTTTGTTGTTCATTGTAGTTTTTATTTTCTTTCTTTTCTATTTTCTCGTTACTCCTTAATTTCCATGCGTTGATTACGAGTGAATTCTTAAGAGTTGTGGGTCATCCTTAAAACAATGTCTTTTTTTCCTGTCAATAACTTAAGCAATGAACTTTGGGGCGTGCTAGCTACCCTTTGTTCCTTAAGAACCATGTTATGAAACATGCATAACGGATAGAGTTGAGAGAAAGCTTTAAAACTTAAAAGTGTGTTTGTGATAAGTTGAGTAATAGTATCTAAACAATTCCTTTTACCATATGAGCTTAACTCTATTGACATGGACAATTTATTATAATATGTAGGAGTCAAGATTCGAACCAAGACACTTTATTTATTCATGTTAAACATCTTTTTTACAAAATACCTTAAATAAAAGTCTCATCCTTCTTAGGGAAGTAATTCGTAGAATAAATCTAGTAAACTTTTGAAATAAACACCCCTAAAATTCTTATTGATTATTAATGTTTCTAAGGGAAAACTCTTATATTGAGTAAATAATGAAGTTAGTTACAATTTGACTATCTTATATATACTTAATAAATAGTAACCGACATCAACGAATAAATAATGATGACTAACCTATATAAAAAAAATGCGAACAAGAGATTTTAATCAAATTGGATTGGATGTATCGTTGAGTTTGAGTCGAAATCTTTTTTTTTTTTTAGTTAAAATCTTATGAACATACGATAACTTTTTTTGAGAGGACATATACAATGACTCTTTAAATATTTATTTTGGCGGTTTCATTAGGTGATCATTGTTTTATTTTTGGATAGAAATTAGGTGAATGTGTACCCAAAAAGAAAAAGGTGAATGTTATCAAGAAATTATTCTTATTTATTTGTTTTGGAGTAAATTTTGATATTGAGTTTTTTAGATTATCATGAGATAAAGATTTTTTCTACAGACTAATAAAATAAAATAAAAATATGTAGAAAAATATTCCTTAAGTTCTATTCAAAAACAAAATAGGTATGAACCTTAAACTTAATTCAAAATTTAAAAAGAAATTAAAAAGAATATTATTCATGCAGAAATAATGATTTCAGAGGCTTATCAGAAGAGTTTTGAGTTTACAATCAATAAATAATAATGCTTATAGTCACACTCCTAGCAAAAGAGTACTATACTTCAATGGAAACGTGTTTGAACTTTCCATATATGGTAGGAAATAGGAATCTTGAAAACATAGAGGAATATCTTATGAATAAACTGACTGAAGTTTGAAACTTAAAATAAATTTCTATTGTGAAAAAAGTACAAAAGATACAACACTCCAAAGTACAGTCAACAACCATGCAAGCAAACAGAACAAACAACTATCATTTAACGTAACATACAGATACATAAACCAGACTTAGGTTGTTGTTGGGGTATGCCATTCAACTCTAAGGACGAAATTATTGTGGTAGTCAATCCCATTGAGTCTTTCAATAGCCATCTTTCCAAGCTCTTCATATCTTCGATCGGAGAGTTGAGATTTTTCTTGCGTGCGTTTCTTGTGGTATCGAATGGATGAATGTAATCGATTCACCTTATTCTCCACTTCTGCTATTTATAAAGGAGGAGGATTTGGGTATTTTATTTGGGCTTGGGGTGTCTTTTTCAGTTTCACTTATACCCTTAAATCTGCTGACGTCTTTGGAAAAGATAATTATTATTTGTTACAACATGAAAATATGTAAAATATCTATTAAATATTATATTGATTTTAATTAATTTAGAATAGATTATATAGCATAAATATCTCAACAAATTACTTATTATATTTTTAATTTTCTAATTTTTTTTTTAATCATAATTCAAATTTAAATATTATTATTTATTTTATTTTTCACTAGGGAGAAGACGAACACTAACCTGCCCGTTTTCCGCTTTTTTTATTGAGCTAACATTTGAAAATTTTGAACGATGTTTTTTTATGAAATTTTGATTTTGATTAAAACTAAAAAAATATCAATATTTGTTGCTTTCAAGTTATAAAAAATCAAATTAACCTTGATTATATATTTCAACGACACCGACAATAATACAATATATAACAAATAATATATAATCTAAATTCTTTTTTTAATGACACCAACAACAATTTTATTATAGAAAAAGTTGTTTAAGGGTATAATTGAAATGATGAAAAGTAAGTATAAATGTACTGATCTAGTTTGTTACATTTTTTCAATGATAAAGGAAAAAAATATTCATATCGTGTTTGTTACATTTGTTACATTTGTTTTACTAATATTCTTATCTATTTGTTACATGTGTTATTTGTATTGAAAATTGAGAGTATTTTTGAAAAGAAAAATCAACCCAAAAGTGCCGAAAGGGGTAGTTTTCTTTATATATAGTATATATAGTATAGATATAAGCGTGTCACTCCGATGTTACATTGAATGTTCATTTTCAATCAAATGCTATCTTTTTTATTATAACATACTAGCAAAAAGACGAGCATTCATACTTGTCTTTCTGCTTTTTTTTACTGTGTTAACGCTTGTAATTACGAACGGTTTTTTTTTATAAGAATAATGTTTTTTATGAAATTTAATTTAAAAAAAATAGATATTAGATGTTTGAGAATTTCAAAGTATAATAAACTCAACAAACTATGTTTATCTTTTTTGTCAATGACGTCCACAATATAGCACATATAACATAAATCTTTTCTAATGACACCAACAATATAATATTATTATAGAAAAATTTGTTGAAGGGTATAATTGAAATAATGAAAAAATTAAATTTAAAATCACATTGACCACATTTGAATTCAATCTAGTGTCAATTTATCAAACACATATACCGTAACATAAATCTATCCATAGACACTTACTAATAGGGGTGAGCAGAAAACCATGACCCGCCCGCAACCCGTTCAAACCGACATCAATTTGAGTGAATCGGTCGGGTTCGAAATATAATCGGGTGTAAAATTCAGAAACAACTGAGTTTAAACGGGTGTTATTGGTGGGGATCGGTTGTTGAAAACTTAACCCATCGGTGTCCTAGCCCGACCGGAAGTGTAAGTAGACTAAAATTATGCTAGTGCTGGTAGTTGCCACATATAATATTTCCTAGAGACTCACAAGCATGTTTTCTTCCAAGATTTTCATTATTACTTGCCTTGAGACTAGACTACACCATGACACTAATTACTTTCTATTTTTTCAACGTATAATAGTACCATTTCTTTTTAACATTTTTTATTTATTTTTCTCTCACATCTCATTAACCTCCTAGCCTAGCACCTCTCTCTTTCCCTTCTCAATTTCTTCTCCTCTCTTTCAATATGTTGTTCTTTTCAACTTCTCAATCTATCTCTCAAATTGTTCTTTTCTTACCTCCATTAATTTTAAGTGTACAAGCTTTTTGGGTGTCACTTTAAAAGATTATTTTTGAGGTTGTTGATGTTTATGGGAACTTATAAAACGATTCTATGACCCTTTCAGAAAATTAATTGTGTGAACAAGCATTTCACCTTTAGAAAAACACCCAGTGTTCTCTTCTTTTGTGGAAGCTTATGTAGAGTATGAGTATTTTCAGATCTGTCAAAGGTTTCAAGTTAACATGTAAACAAAATATCAAAGTTTTCCTTTGTTTTTTTTGTTTTGTTGAAAACTATGTATTCATGAGTATTTTTATTCTTTCATATCTATATTGTTTTTTTGTCTAAAACGATTTGTGTTTCATAGCCTTCAAAATTCTGCTATATTCTTTTCCAAAACCGTGAGAACCCACCCACTGAACCCGCAATCCGTTGAACCCGAAACCCGACGGAACTGATTCTTCAAACGGTCGGGAATAGTTGAGTTATGTTCTCCTTCGGTTATGGTTGGTATGGGATTTTTGAGCCCGAATCCAACCCTAACCGACCGATGCTCTACCCTACTTACTAACTAGCAACCGACGTCAACTAATAAATAATGATGACTAACCTTTTAAAAAAATAAAAAGTTCTTGAACAAGAGATTTTAATCAAATTGGATGGATCATGGATATATCATTGACTTTGAGTTGATTTTTTTTTTTTTAAGTTAAAATCCTGACTTCATACAGGTAGTTCCTACAAATCCAGAGACTCGGCTTTGTAAGTGAAAAGAGGTCCGTAGTAAAATAAAAATGTATTTTTTTAAAAGAACAATATTTTATTTAAAAAATAAATATAAGGTGTCGTTTTCGTTTGCATACGATAACTTTTTTTGAGAGGACATACGATAACTCTGTAACTATTTATTTTGGTGATTTCGTTTCATTACGTGATCGTTGTTTTATTTTTGAACGGAAATTAGGTGATTGTTATCAAGAAATTATTCTTATTTATTTGTTTTAGAGTACATTTTGATATTGAGTTTTTTAGATTATCATGAGATAAAGATTTCTTTCTATTTAAAAACAAAATAGGTATGAACCATAAACTTAATTCAAAATTTAAAAAGAATATTATTCATGCAGAAATAATGATTTCAGAAACTTATCAGAAGTGTTTTGAGTTTACAATCAAAAAATAATAATGCTTATAACCACACTCCTAATAAAAGAGTACTATATTTCATTGGACATATTTGAACTTTTTATATAGGCTTAATAGCAGTTTTATCCCCTTCAAAAAGTTGTGATTTTGACCTCCTAAAAAAAAACTACAAAATCACCCCTAAGTTTTGTCCTTGTGGCAGTTTATGATCCCTAAGCCAATTTTGACTTAGTCAAAAAAGTACATAAGATATCCAAAGTACAGTCAACAACTATGCAAGCAAAAAGAACAAACAACTATCATTCAACGTAAACACACAGATGCATAAACCAGTAGCGGAAATGTATACTTTTAGGTTGTTGTTGGAGTGGACCATTCAACTCTAAGGATGAAATTGTGGTAGTCGATCCCATTGAGTCTTTCAATAGCACTTTGAGCAGCTTCCTTGGTGGCAAAGTTAACAAAGGCAAAACGGCCACTAAGGCCAGTGTGTTGAGCAATAGCAACATCGGCACTGATGACATGACCAAAAGGCTGGAAAAGTTGAAGCAAATCATGGTTCCTTGTCTCGGGCGGGAGGTTGCCTACGACTACCAGAAAAGAATTCTTTTTCTTGTCATTGGATGACTGCGTAGTCATCTCTTTCACAAAAGCCCTCAGGTATGGAGGTACAAACATACCCGCAATCGGAGGTGTATAATCAACACGAATAACTGGATGATAAACAGTATTATGACAACAACTTCTTGGACAAGGTAATGGAAACTCAACCTCACTGCCGAAACCTGTAGATAGATACATATCATTAGATTGATAGACATGAAAATCGTGATTGCAAAATAGTGAAAACTTATATGGGAGATAAATAATAGAAAAAACAAAAGCGAAATCCTTACTGTCATGTGCAAACCACCATGAGGGATCGCGGACAGGAGGTTTGGGTTCAGAGGAGATCATAGTGCCGAAGTCTCCACACCGTGACTTCATCGGTTTCATCTCAATTGCTGCCATCTTTCTAAGCTCTTCTTATCTTCGATCGGAGGACAGCGTTACTTGTGGTATCGAATGGATGAATGTAAACTCACCTTGTGCTACTTATAAAGGAAGATTGTTATGCTATATTTGTTATATTATTGCTCGAAAAAATAAGTATCGTTTGTTACAATATAAAAGTGCAAAATATTTATTCAATGTTTTATTTTAGTTTTTAATTAATTTAAAATATCTATACCATTATATATTATATAGAAAAAAAATAATCTCTTTCAAAAAATGTCATCAATTTTCAATACAAATAACACATGTAACAAATAGATAAGAATAAATTTAAATATTAAAAAAATGCAATAAACACGATATAAATACATATATGTCTGATTTTTTCATTTATCATTTAAAAAGTTTATAAGTATATTTATACTTACTTTTTCTATAATAAAGATTTTTAGGGGTATATAGCTCACTTGACATGGACAATGCATAATATATGCAAGGTCCGGGTTTCAAATCCCGGCCACCACCAAAAAAATATCTCTAAACAACTTTTTCTATAATAAAGAAATTTTTTGAAATAACATTTTCTATAATAAAAATTGTTGTTAGTGTCATTAAAAAAATTAGATTATATTTTTGCTATATTGTTGGTGTCATTGAAATAGATAATCATAGTTGGTTTGTTTTGTTATAACTTGAAAGCAACAAACAATTATATTTTTAGTTTTAATCAAAATCAAAATTTCATTAAAAAAAAACACCGTTTATAATTTTCAAACGTTAACACAATAAAAAGAGCAGAAAGACGGACACGTGAGTGTAAGTTATCCAAAAGCCGATGAGTTTAAGTTATCTTACTTTTTAAAATATTGTTATTCATTTCATTCCAAATTACCCAAATGCAAGAGGGCCAAACTAAGTGCAACATAGAGCGCCCAACTTCAGAGATACCTGTTAAATAACCAAACTGGAGGTAATGGTCCAAAATTCCAAAAGGATCCACCGAAGAGAAACCAAGCCAATTTCGCACAAGATGCCAAATAGAACCAAAGACATTACAACGCAAAAACAAATGATTTGTTGATTAAATGTTGCCACAACCACTAACACGTAACTGAGCATCATGAGAAATTATTCCTCTTGTAGACAAATTGTTCTTAGTTGGCAACCTATTATGAAAGAGACGCTAAGAAAACAATGATACCTTCAAAGGGACGTCCTTTTGCCATATGAAATCAGAAACTGGAGTATAATGTTGGTTCCTGGATATTAAGAAATTGGTAGACACTATGAACACTATAGCCTACACTTGGATTAAGTTGCCAAAGCCACTTGTCATCCTGATTATCCTACAAAATCACATTGTCAAGCTAATTCCTACACTTCCCTACTAGCTCCTCCTCCCATGCCAACAATCGACGACACCACTTCCAAGGACCTCAATCTCCCAAACCTAACTGAAACACTCCTGCCACAATCATTCATTAGTTCTCCAATAAATCAAACAGATATGCTATCTTTATTGATAAACATCTGTCTATTAAGGGTGTTTGTGATTTAGTTTGGATTTATTTTATCGGGAAAAAAATCATCTAATTTAAAGGTGAAAATACCTTGTAGTTCAGTTTAATTTGAATTGCTTCTTTAAAGAAATATTTTTTATAAGATCAGACTCAATCAATTATGTACGGTTTTGAATGAATAAATTGATTCAACTTTATTTATTGAGAAATGATATTTGTATAATCAATTTTTCATAACTTTTTGACAACTCTCTTTCATACTCACATTCTCTGTATCTTTTTCTCTTTATTGTTTTTGATCAATAAGAAGAAAGAGAAAGAAAGTTGTCACAAAAGCTATACAAATATCACTACCCATCACAAAGGTGTGCCAACAAACCATGTTCAAGACTATCTAGTACATCAGTAGCTCATAACATTTGCACTAAAGCACCCACTAAATGTGCATCAAAATCTTTCTGCTAAAGCCAACCCACAATACTGTTAAGCAAAGTACAGTGTACTAAAATGTACACACATTGAGGGGCGAATGGCTTGCTATGGATCAATGCTACCCCAAAAGAAAAAAATATCTTGAGTAATTAGTATAGTTATGTATGTAATTATCTCATTAATATATTATTCGGCTACTTCAAACAATTTTATTGGCTTAAAGAGAGATGATATTAATAAAATATTGATAATCTATTTACTTTAGTATCAATTATAGATAAATTTGACTTCTTAAAACTTTATAGAGCTCAACTTTTATAAATAATTATTGTTAGATTTTAGTTTTTTCGTTGTCATTTCGTTAAATATAAGTAAAAATTATTATAAATTTATTTTACTTAATAATTAAGTTTAATATATTAGTTTTTAAAATATATTTTACTATTTGGCCACCTCGTAAAAATTGTGCTAGCTTCGCCGCTGCACACATTACTGCATATTTTTTAGCTGATATATCAACAAATTTCTTATAGCGCACCTCTCACATATGATATGCTTCAATAGGATGTTCAGTTTACCTATAGCTGCCAAATTCAAAACATTAAGATAAGCTACATCATTGATACAAATACACCTCTGTGGTGATATTTTAGTTATATAGCCTCAGAATTTTCAATGAATAATTTTCCTTGAACACCAATAATCTTCATCAGACTTTGCAGTACTTTTCCATAGTCCACCTTTGAAATCCCCATTTTGCTCATTATTCATCAACAATCTCCAATTCATGATAGAATCTCCAAGCATTACCCTTACCATTTAATTTAACCACTTTGCATAGTTACGCAGATGCCAAGGCACAATCTTAGTTTACTCAATAAATGATAAATCCACTGATGAATAGAAAAATTAAAGCCTTTAACCTCTACTTTCTACAGATCCGGCTTCCCTACAGTTGGAGTTTTCCGCATTCATGGGTTCAGGACATCAGTTACCGCTAAGTCAATGTTGGACGATCTAGATTCAAGCTCGGTATTTTGAATATTAAAAAAAAAAGTATGTTTTTAGACCATCTAATCTTGATCGAATGGTGACCAATGTTCCAAATGCAGGATTTCGTGTGGTGTGGGAATCCAATTTCCATCGCATAAGATACGAGTAATATCTTTTATTTTATTTTTAATTATAAACACTAATTTTGAGCTAAATCTCTCTTTTTGGACGAGAGTATCTAAAGAAAAAACTTGTTGATTTTAAAAGGTTTATATAGAAGAATATTCCTTAAGTTTCTACTTAAAAACAAAATAGACATCAACCTTAAACTTAATTAATTCAAAATTTAAAAAGAACTTAAGGAATATTATTCATGCTGATATAATTATTTCAAAGGCTTAACAGAAGAGTTTTGAACTCAAAATCAATAAATAATGCTTATAATCACTCTAATAACAAAAGAGTAATATACTTCAATGGAAACGTGTTTGAACTTTCCATATATGGTAGGAAATAGGAATCTTCAAAACATGGAGGAATAGTTGAATTAAGGATAAATTCCAATTGTCAAAAAAGAACAAAAGATAAAACTTGAAAGTACAGTCAACAACCATCCAATTATCCGAATCATCAAATTCAACTGTATAATTAACAGATACCCGTCAAAAAAAAAACTAATAATTAATCAGTTAGATATTAATCTGCAATTAATTAGGAGGATTAGGATCTTCTAAATAAAAATTATATCTTCTAAACAGTACGGTTGAGATTGAGAATCAATATGAAAGATATTTTTCCAATTAAAAAAACACGCTTTCTTAGCCTTGTATATATACACACACGTGTTTCAAATATTTCCTATTCATAGCCACGTTTTAAATTTCCCTGTTAGGTCTTTAAATTGAATTATCAACATAAATTTTTCTCATATATAAACTTCCCAAATATTTGTTTCCTTATTAACACAAGACGCGACTCTTCAAGGTTTCTCTCATACTACTATTTTATTCCTTCCTCTCCAAACCAAAAACCTCAAACATGAATTGGGTTCGGGGTAAGATGTTAGGTAATGGCACCTTCGCCACCGTCAACTTAGCCACACACCCACAGAATTCCCGTACCTTTCCGTCTCTCACCGCCGTCAAAACCTCTGATACTTACGGCTCCCATTTTCTCGTAAACGAGAAACAAATACTTGATAGTTTAGGATCATCCACACATATTATTAAGTGTTTTGGTGAGGATCAAACTTTCGAAAACGGTGAAGAGTGTTATAATATTTTTCTAGAATATGCTGCTGGTGGTACTCTCTCCGATCAACTCAAGAATCATGGTGGTAAGTTACCGGAGAATCTCATTCAGCGTTACACGAGGTCTGTCGTTCAAGGACTCAAACATGTTCATGAAAACGGTTTTGTTCACTGCGATTTGAAGCTACAGAACATTCTTGTATTTGAGGATGGCGAAGTTAAGATTTCGGATTTTGGCCTTGCTAAAGAGAAAGGTTTAAAACATGGTGGAAAATTGGAATGCAGGGGTACTCCGTTGTATATGTCGCCAGAAGCAGTGAATGAGAGTGTTTATGAATCGCCCGCAGATATATGGGCTCTTGGTTGCGCTGTTGTGGAGATGGCTACGGGTAAACCTGCATGGAATGTAAGCAGCGGTTCAAATATGTGGTCATTGTTGATTCGAATTGGGGCAGAAGACGAATCACCTTTGATTCCAGATGAATTATCGCAAGTCGGAAAAGATTTTCTCGAAAAGTGTTTCATTAAGGATCCTTTGAAAAGATGGACTGCGGGGATGCTTTTGAAACATGAGTTTATCTCAAGTGATGAAACTGTTTCATTGGTGAAAGAGTTGATCAATGAGTCACCATTGTCAATATCACCGTCTCCGAGAACTCACTTCGATTTTCCTCATTGGGCTTCTTCTAGTGTTACGACTTTGTCTCCTGATACAAAGGAATTATGTGAATTGAAATTTGAGCAAGGTTTTTGTTCACCGGACGAGAGGCTTCAACGACTAGTCACAGATCAAAGACCGTTAGATTGGTCAGAATCCGATGCTTGGTGTTTTGTTCGGTCAAATTAAAATTTTGTTAATTCTTTTGTTCTTTAAGCTATAACAGTTATAATATAAAGATTCATTGTTTTGACGCCACCATGGCAAGTGTATATACAGAAATTGATTTGTTCTTTTATGTTCATTGACGTTTTTTATTTACTTTTTTGTTTTATGTTCTAGTTTTCAAGCAATAATTATGAATGAACTTTGGCAGCATTTCAGAAACAATATATATGAATAATGAATTGTTCCCAAAACTTTAAGATCTTAACCAGAAGGAAGATCTTCAAGAGGTATTATGCCCTTGACATTACTAGTATGAACTGCAGAAATGGATTACTTCAATGCAATGCAACCGTGTTTAAACTTTAAACTTTCCATAGATGGTAGGAAATAGGAATATTCAAAGCGTAGAGAAATATCTCATGGCAGAATTGAAGTTTCAACTTTGAACAAAATATAAATTTTTACAAGTGATAGATCTCAAGTGTTAATGTGTTCCACCTAAAAAGAAATCCTTCGAGAAAATCTGACCTTAATTCATAGGTGAACTATTCATTGTCGGATTGTACAAACAAAAAATACACTAAAGCTTATAATAGATGAAGCATATTCTGAACTTGCATTCTTTCTCATACTAACACTACAAGTTCTTCTACTTGAAGCTCCATCCTCAAAGATGGATTTACTTGGCGAGTGGGCTTCAAGAACTCTTCCTTCTAGTTTAGCTATCAGACTTCCTTCGACCCCTTGTGGACTATAATCCCTTTTATGCATGTTAATGATCTTGCTATGAAAATAATCAATGTTTGTGACTCGCCTCCTCTATACTCAATTGCCTCGAGCCATCATTGATGAAATCGTTATTTAAATCTTCACTTCAACTCCAAAGTTGAAGATACTTTCATTTGTTCTGAAAACACTACATGGAGTAATGGTTACTACGCTATCAAGACTGATTTCAATTGGCTTTTTAAGCGTAGAATTGTCAATTTTATATGTGGTTTTGGATCTGGTGCCTCCATCTCCTAAAAAGGATCAAGTTCCTTGTTTAGTTGGCTTGCAATCATCTTGTGTCAATCATGTCATTACTACACAACGCAACTTGGATCCCAATGGTCTTTGTACTTGGTGTAATGCTCATGATGAGTCTTTCCTTCATTGTATTAGAGACTATATTTAGCCTCTATAGAAATCTTTGTCGTGCCCTTAGTTTCTCAAATATTGACTTCTTTGTCAACATGGATCTGATTAGCTGGCTAAGAATGGCTTATCTTCGCTCAACTCTAACACTTTGTCCACATGTGTTTCGTGGTCTTGGAATAATTTTAATGCTTATTGCTTCTCCAACTCACCAATCCTTCATTATCATCTTACCATGGAAGATCGCAATATGATTTTCACCTCCATCTCTTGCATCCCTATAACTCTCAATTAGTGATGCAATATGATATATGGGTTAAATGGAACTCCTCCAATCAAGCCATTAGAACTAAATTTGGGGTTTAGCTTCATCACCTTTCCTAGAATCATATCTCTAGTTTCTCGGGGCTCATTGCAGAATCCTCCAAAATTCTTAAGCCGAATTTCATGGCACCTATCATGGGCTTTTATTGGCTAAGCAATTGAATCACCAGGGATTTACTTTTCCCACCTTGTGGGTTTCCTCGCACGCCCTATTTTTTTCCAAAAATGCCCTTGAGTTTCCGGAATGGTGTTTTTCCAGAATTTTTTTATTTTAAGTTTTCTATTGTTGTGGAATTGGTTGCTAACCCTTCAATCATCTTCATGGATGAACCAACATCAGGCCTTGATGCTAGAGCCGCTACTATTGTGATGCGAACTGTGAGAAACACAGTAGACACAGGGAGAACTGTTGTGTGCACAATTCACCAACCAAACATTGATATTTTTTAAGCTTTTGATGAGGCAAGTTAATTTGGAATTTGAAATCTTTACAATTCATGACTCGTGATTCTAATGCTTTGAAGTGAGTATTGAAACTTTACTTTTCTCATTCATCACAAGAGTTCTGGATATGTCAGCTTGATACTTTGAGCATTGTTATGCAGAGAAATAAGTACTCCAACACCAGGTTCCCAGGATTTATTCTTCCCAACAAAATATTCCCAACCATTTTTTATGCAATTCAAAGCTTGTTTCTGGAAGAAAAAAAATATTGGTCATACTAGAGAAATCCTCCATATAATCACATTCCGGATTATAAAATCCGAATTGTTTTAACGCATTCCGGATTATGTAATCTGGAAACATCATTTTTCACTCTATTTGTTGACTTTCAACGGAGTGATTTACATATTTTGGATTATATAATCCGGAATGTGTAAAAACATCCGAATTATGTAATCCAAATCCATCCATTGAAAATTGAAATCAACAAATTCCTTCATATGAATTAACCAAGAAAATAGGAATGAGACTTCCACTTCGATAAATACCAACAATCAATCTTCTGGTGGAGCAAAAGCTAGGTCGGAAGCTAGTGCAAGCACCTCAAGTTATGGTCCAGCTAACAAACAACAAAAACCTAAGAGTGTTGAATCTACTCAAGCACCAACTAGTAAACCATCAGATTCTTTATTAGCACCGGTAAGTTCCTCTGGTACAGCAACACTAAGGGTCCGTTTGGTTCGAGAGTTTTGGAGGGGAGGGGAGATTTTTAATTTAAAGTGTTTGGTTCAATTTTTAGAAGAGGAGGGGAGGGGAGCAAATTTCATTGCACTGTCAAAATTATCCTTATATTAATTTAAAATCTCAATATTATCCATGTAAAACATTTATTATTATTATGTTATATTATCTTTGAAACAACTTTTACTATTATTAGGTTATAGGTTATATTATCTTGTAACAACTTTTATTCCATATTATTAACAATTTTTTCTTGTAACAACTTTTATTGTATATTATTGAGAATTTTTCCTTGTAACAACTTTTATTACTCATTGTAAAACCCTATTACTAATTCATTATTTCATCGTCTACATCATGTTGTTATAGATTACATCATTATTGTTTCGTTACTTTATTATCCTTATTTAATTAAGTTTAAGGGTAAAACAGTAAAATAATTTTAAAATCCCTTCCCTCCCCTTGTGAACCAAACACACTTTTAATTAAAATATCTCCCCTCCCCTCCCCTCCGTTAAAATTCCTCTCCTCCCCTCCTATTTCTCGAATCAAACGGACCCTAAAGAGTAACAACAATTTGGAAGATCTTACAAAGCCTTTGTTAGAGAATGACGAACAGGGGTATTTGATTTGAGGAAGAAGATGGGGGAGAAATTGGAAGAGAAAAGGCGTCATATTGAAGAAAAGAGCAAACCCTTGTCATATCGATTTTGTCCGGATTTTAAAATCCGGAAAGCACTAACAGGGGTATTTTTGAAATTTTGCAGGGCGCATGAGAAGACAATAGGATGGGAAAAGTAACACTCTTATGTAATTTGCTTCAAAGGATATCTTCATTGTATTGAAATCCTCCATGATCCAACTCGAAGATTCCACAAATTTGCTACTTTGATCCAAGACATTAAAAATTTACTCCATCAATATTGACATATCGGCATCGCCTACATTCATTGAGAATGAAACAGATTTACTGATGTTTTTGCTAAATTATGTGCTTTCTCTAGCATAGATTACATTATCCATTTTCCCATGCGTTCTTGAACCTCCTCATCGCAGACTTTATGGAAACTTGATTTCGTTGAGTGTAGTTTCCAATCTTTTTTCCTTACTTTTATTTTTTATTTCTTTAGCCTTGTAAACAAAAAAAAAATATGTCATTACGTGTCCATTAAGCATGGTTGAAATAGAAATGCAATATTCAATTTAGCTTATGGTTGTAAAGACTATTTTTTTAGCTTATAAATTCATATGATAAATTTTGTAAAAAAAAATCATATCACAAAATTAAATATGTGTGGTAATGTTCACTTTATTTTTTTGAAAAAAAAAAGAGAGACTAACAACCCAAAGAAGAAACAACTAAAAACTAACTAAAATGAAATAGTAACAAGTGTAGAGAAAATGGCTTCAGAGGTATCGTCAACTAAAATAATCTTCAAACTCATATAGAGGATTGTTGTGAAGGAAGGATGCCTATATTCATAATGTTTGTTGCCTCATGATATATAACTTTTTTTTCTCCCACTGGTTTATAGTATTTTTTTCAAATGTTACTTTTAAGCAGTGTTTGAGTTTATAGTGTTTTTATCTCAATTTTATCGTTATTATTTTTACTAAAAACTTATTTTTACCCTTTATAATTTAAAATAAAAATAAGAGTGATAATAGTGTATGCGTATGAAAGATCAACAAACGTCACTAATACATACAAGAGATATATATATTTATAAGCAAACAAGAAACAAAACTGAGTCAAACAAAATATGTACTTGCATAAGAAAATATTCAAATAAAATAAAACTTAGACTGACAGAAACTTTTTTTTATTTTGTAAAAAGAAAAAGAAACTAATTTTTTTGACAATTATAGAAACTAATATAATAATAATAAAAAACATATATATTTGATTAATAAATTCAAACTTACCAACTTCTAAATATCTTTTTTGGTAATAGTCATTTTAGTTTTTGAATGTATAACGAATAGCCACAATAGTGAATAGTCTTTCAATGTATCAAAGTTTCAAAATAGTCTCTAATTGTGCACTTTGTTAGTCAAAATAGTCATCGACATTAAAATGTTTCGTTAATATTGTCATATTAGTCCTTTAATATACTTACTTATCTTCGTATCAATTTTTACAAGTACTTGCTTATTATCAATTCATTCCCTATATGAAAAGATTGTGAGTATTGATGATTATTTTAGCGTCGACAACTATTTCGACTAAGAGTGCACAATCAGAGACTTTTTTAAAATTTTAATACATTGAGGACTATTGTAACTACTCTTTACATATTCAAGGTTCAAACCGAATATTACCCCATCTTTTTATGAGGAGAACTTTATGTGTGTTTGTTTCAAGTTTACCAAATTTATTCCTAAGAGTAACATTCCTTGGAATATAAAGATGGGAATTTTATTCCAAAGTATTTGGGAAAAATATGTTTGGTTAACTTTATAATATTCCTAGGAACCATAAAAATAGGAATTATAATAGGTAACTATTTATGAATTTGTTCTCATCTCCATAGGAACTTTATCCCCACCCTTTTTCTTGGGAAATTTTTTCTATTCCCAAGAACATTTTATACCCGGGAATAAAATTTAGTAAACTTGTAACAAACATAGGCATGAATCAACAAATATAACTTGAAACAAACACACCCGTACTTTATTAGCGAATTGAACCGCTAATTTTCTCCCCCTTAATGGGACTCAAACTCAGAACGTTTAACTTTTATTAATATATCATTTGTTCAAGTTTGAATTCACGACCACCAACTTTTTATCTCAAATCAGTTGAACTACTCATTTATGTCTACTTCCGAAGGTGTTAGTGGTACTCGAACTCGGTCCTTTCAAGTTTAAGGTTTTTTGTTGCTCCTGTGGGAAGTCGTGACCATTTTCTTCATTTTGGGCACCTCGCGAGGTTACCGCTTTCTTCACATTCATTTCTCCGGATGATATGGTTGGCTTGGGTATGAGTTATTTGGAAGGAACGGAACAACCGTATTTCTCAGCAAAAAGTTACAGTACCCAACAACATAGCAGATCAGGTTAATCTTTTCAGTGGATTAAGGCTAACTTTGTCACCTTTGTCTTCAGTTATCATGACGGATGGCTTAGGCCTTTGTCTTGTATGGGTGCTAGGATGTAATTTTTCTGTTTTTGCGTTTCTTCTTTTTTATTGTGGTGTTCGTTGTTGATGCATATGTGAACTAACATTGTATCTTCTTTTGGATGATTCTCTTTTGCACGTCTTGTGCGAGATGAATCATTAGTAGTAATATATCTCATTTTACCTTGTTCAGAAGGGAAAAAAACATTATCATTAATATTATCATGAAAGAAATTTATATAGAAAATCAAATTAAGTAAAAGGATAGAATAGTCTCTTTTTTATCAAACCTAACCAATTTTTTTAAGGGTCATGTTAACCAGTGTCCGAACACTAGTTAAGCAACTATAAGTGAAAAGAAAAAACAAAGTTAGCATTAAAAACAACACTTTTTTATGTTTTAAAAAAGTAAAATACATAATTTTCGAAAAAATATTTTCTTTTATGATTTTTTAACCGGTGCTCGGGGGTATTGGTTACCGTTTCCTTTTTTTAATTATAGTCCAAGTCTATGTATAATTATTTTTGTTAGTTAAGTATATTTAAGGACGTACCTAACGAAGGAAGGGGGTTGTAGCAAGACGTGAATATAACGCGCCTTTGTTCCTTGATCACTTCTTCCTTAATCTGCTTTTTTCCTCTTCCTTCACCAAATCCATATCCTTTCTGTTGCTTTCTTCAACTGCTCCTCTCTCACAGTCACAGACTTTTTACCTTCAACAACAAAAAGTCTGTGACTCAATTCTTTTCTAACCAAAAAAAAATTAAAAAAAAAAATCATCTCTAACCACAAAAGTAGAATGAAGGTAAGAAAATTACATCCCAATGTCTCTTCTACTAATCATATTATTGCATTCATTAATTGTATTTATATCTACATTAAATATATTAATCATACTTTTCTTTTCTTTTTTTTAAAATTTCTCTTATACATTAATCATTTTCTCTCTGCCTGTTTTTTAAATCTTACAATGTTTCGTTTTCTGCAGAGCCAAATCTTTGTATTAATCGTCATTTGTTTCTTCACATATTCATCCACCTTGAAGGTAATAATTATTTTTTTATTTTTTATTTTTCGATATTTACTATTTTGTTGTTTTTGTCGTTTGTTGTTTCTAACAATGTACGAGGTAGCAGATCGGAGAAACATGCGGTTCATGTGACGCTGGTCTTACATGTCAAACATGTCCTGCAAATGGAAATACACGACCCAGATGTAGCAGGATACTATCTTCAAACCCCATTAACAAAGTTTGTATCTTTTCTTAAATTTTAATTGAAATTTCTTCTATGATGTTCTATTTTAATTAATTTTAATAATGTGAAGGTGAAAGGTTTACCGTTTAATCGGTATTCATGGTTAACGACGCATAATTCATTTGCTATGGCTGGTGCAAGATCAGCCACAGGTTCAATTATCCTTGCACCTATGAACCAGGATGACACTATTGCTGATCAACTCAAAGTAAGATTTGCTTTCCCTTTTCATATTTTTTATTATTATACTAGATTATAATATAATGTTTTAGCTTAGCTTATGAATGTGAATAGTCTATTGGAATTTGTAGCAAAGTTTAGACAAAACATAGAATAAGATGTTGTTTAGTATGTGAATGTGAATATTGAAATTGAGGTTCCAGCTCAACTAGTTTTAGTTTATTAGTAAAAATTATTTGGCGTATCTTATATGACAACTAAGAAATGGTTTATGGTCGTTTTTTTAATGTTGTAGTAACTCTTACAACGATTTGTTATCATCATGTATGTTTGGTTTCACTTCTAAACGATCAAAATTGATTCTACTTGTAGCTATAAATTGGAACTTTTGAGTTTAGAATTAATTTGAACACTCAAATTTGTTGTTTAATTCACTTTTAAGTAATGTATCCTAACATAAATCATTTTAGTTTCAACTCATTTTTAGCCCGAATTAATTTTACTCGGTCTATTTATTCAAAGTCATTTTTTATACAATCAAACGTACGCTTCTACCTTTCTAGTTTCTACAGTCAAACAAACGCATACACGGGATTGATCCTTCTCTTCCAGTGGCCCTTTTTTATTGATAATTCCCGTGGACCTTCTTTAATATGATGCAATGTATGATGTAATATAAAATTAGTTCATATATGTTTTGATGTCATAAAGTTTGATAAAATGATAAATTTTTCATAGAATGTCTTTTTCTTTTAGGGGTATAATGTCTTTTTACATTAGTTTATAGATCTGAATAAACTTACTTGAAGGGGTAAATGTTGACCACATAAATGAAGTGGGTGTAGTGTAGATGGCACGGATGAAATAAAATTAGTGAAAGTTTATAGTAGTAAATAAATAAATAAATAATTGGAAAGAATCTAAACGCTGTTAGTTGTTGGATTAGTTGGTGTACTAAAGCTATAAAGTAATACGAAATTAACATCGAATAGTTTTATTTTGGATAAAAGAATGCCCATGTTGAACAACCTTGAAAGCACACATCTTACTTGTTAAGGAAAATATACCTGTTCAATGGGAATCATGTGCTAACTACACAATAATTCATGTATGTAGTTGTCTGTCTCATGTTTTATTATAAAAAAAAAGAGGGGGAAACAGCCACTATAAAATATATTGCTTGAAAAAGCAAAATATTACTAACATGCCTTTTTCAATTATCATTTTATTAATGAGACAACCATATTTTAAGTTTAGATGCTGATGTGATGAATGAATTAGTCATAGTCACATTTTTTATGATAGAATAAATTAGTCACAATTACAACATGATACGGTACTCCATTTGAATAATTCATACATTAGATCAGCAATTTTATAAACCAGAGAAGGCAATTTTGTATTCTAATTTGGAGATGCATTTATACTGAAACATCTCATTTATACATATGAGTTCATATAAAAGTGATAAAGAAAACTAACTTAACTAACTCTTAACTTTATAGTTATTTTTTCACTTATCTATGTATCTATTGTGTATCTTAACAGAATGGTGTTCGAGGATTTATGTTAGATATGTATGATTTTCAAAACGACGTATGGTTGTGTCATTCTACTGGAGGCAAATGTTTCAACTTCAGTTCATTCGTAAGTGCGTGGCTCTACTATCTGTTTATATTATTACTTCATCAATCATTAACGACATAAGATAAACTTTGGTGTGTTTGGTTGATTTTGTAACATCCATTTGTCTATGTCTATCAATGATCGGCAGATACCTGCAGTAAACGCGCTTAGGGACATGCGTTCATTTCTGGACGCAAATCCATCTGAAATAATCACCATCTTTATTGAGGATTATGTTAGAGCTCCTGCAGCCCTAACTAAGGTCTTCCAAGCTTCAGGGATTAACAGGTACATGTTCCCGGTTGGTCGGTTGCCCAAGAACGGTAGCGATTGGCCTGTTGTCGATGACATGATCCTGAACAATCAACGATTTATCGCATTCTCCTCGAGATCTTCCAAGGAAGCAGCTGAAGGCATTCCTTTCACGTGGAAATACGTCGTAGAAAACCAATGTGAGTAATTGCATGCCTCAAAAACATGTTTTAACTACTTGGACTTATTTTTGTCATGTGACATGACGCAATGTATATAAAAGATAGATGAAGACGTTGTCATGTGATGCATGTGCAGTAAATTAGTGAATTGTGTTTTATTAATAGTAAGTATGATACGACTATGGAAGCTAATGAACTATGGTTGTATATGTTTGAGAATTTTAGATGGAGACGAAGGTATGCAACCAGGTTCTTGTCCGAGTCGAAATGAATCGCCACCAATGAACACAAAATCTAGGTCATTAGTTCTGATGAACTTTTTTCATTCTACACCGAATCGTTCTCAGGCCTGTGGCGACAATTCAGCTCCATTACTTAGCATGATGAAGACTTGCCATGAAGCGGCCGGCAACCGATGGCCAAATTTCATCGCTGTTGATTATTATCAGGTAGTTATATAGTATTTGTCTAAATTTTCATCAAATCGTTAATCACAAAGGTTAATTTAATACTAATGATTTGTTAATGATGGTTATGATGTTATAGAGGAGTGATGGTGGAGGAGTACCACAAGCTGTTGATGCAGCAAATGGTCGTCTCACTTGTGGATGTGACAGCATTGCTTATTGCAAGGTTTGATTTCTGCATCCCAAAATGATTAAACAATAGCATATGCTGCATATTCATTGGAAACATTTTACCATAAAACTTTACCTTATTGTATTTAACTGTGTTCAGGCAAATGGTACGTTTGGTTCATGTGATGTCCCTCCAATTTCTCCACCTCCACCTGCTTCAGAAGCTGCACCAAATGGAAACCAGCAGTCTCCTAATAATAGTAAAGCAAGTAATGCATGTGTTAGTAGAACAGCTAAGATGATGCAATTAGTTGTGCTAACTTTGGTTGCCACAACTTTCTTGGCGTGGTTATAAAATGCTACTAGTTTTGCAGTGTTTTTAATCATGTATATGTATATGTATGTTGTATGTTATACACATTGAGTCATTTGATTCCTAGTGTTATTTTATGGAATCCGAGTCCTTTTTCATCACTCGGCACTTTATGGTTGTGTTTTGACTTGGTCTGTTGAATGATTCACAACTATTGGTTGCATACTTACATATCATAAGCTGTTTTTGGTTAAGTTCAATTTATTGCCGACAAGTTTCTTGAGTGAACTACCAAATTTGAGCTGGAGCAAGCCATGCCAAAAATGTCTTTTCAGGTTATGCAACTGAGATCTAGTGGAGAGATTTGTGAGATGAGGTATGCATCAATTGTGGGGCTTCATATTTCTCACAGAAAAAAAGTTGAATTATGGTGTCCACTTATGAGATACCTTATAAAGATGAATCGATTTATGGAACTCTCTTTTTACAGCTGTCAGGGGTTCTTTGTGTCAAAAAAAAGAAGCTGTCATGGTCTTTCTAAATCACAACATAAATTCCCCACTGAGTGACACATGGATCTAATGGACCACTGTATTGAAGTGAAGATAATTGTTATCTAGTGACTACTATTTAACATGAATGTGTTGTTATGTGTCTCACTTGTATGCATCATAGTAGTAATTGTCCACCAAGAAGGAAAAAAAGTGTGTGCGTCATCTATAGCTGCTGCATTGTGTTGTGGCTAGGTGTAGGGCGGTTCATGGTTCGGTTCAGGAAGTTTATTGAATCGAACCATTATAACAGTTCGATAAAACTGAAATTTTTTTGGTTTGTCTTAAACCGGTATAAAGATTTTGTACATCGGATCTTTGTTTCGAACCAAACCAAAACTACCTTGACAAAAAAACCTAAGTGTATTTTTCCGAATGGAAGTGAACCAAATTGCTATTGACTGATAGTTAAGATTGTTGGAAGAAAAAAAAACAGAAACTAAACCTAAACCAACATTACGGTTTGAACAAAAGAACCAAATCGTGAACTCTATAACTCGATTTTTCTCGGTGCGGTTTAGTTTAATGGTTCGATTCGGATTATTTTAAACAGATTTAGCATTGGCATGTAGAGGATCAAAGTCCAAAAATATTAGTATTAGCGTTTAATGTGATGTATGTATGTGCATCTCAATGCCAGTTGATGTAAGTTACTGGCTTCTCTATGTTTTAATCATACAATAAAATGTTCAACACTTGAAAGAGATCAAAACAGTCATTTATTGGATGAATTGAACCATATGACTATAATTTACATGACCAAACCTATAGCTAAAATACAATCATCCCCTTAAAAAAGACATGGGACAGAGAAAATGAAGAAATCTCAATGCGGGGTTATGCGAGTATACGCTAAGGTATAGAGGGTTCCAACAATCTAAAGCAAAAAGCATGTTTGTGTTGGCCTTTTGCAATGACAGGTTGTAAAAGGAGGAGTAGCACAAGTTTTTTGTTGTCATTAAAGAGACAGCTATGCAAATTTATTGCTTCTCTACTTCATGATTTGAACTTGTCTCATTAGTACACTTCTCATTTTCAAGCATGCCATTATCAATTGATACAGTGGTCTCCTCTTTCGATCTATCCTCTATACTGGTGGTAGGGGAACTTCCTACGCCTGGATCCCTTCTAACTCGACGTTCCTATATCGATAAGTTAAAATCAAACACTGTCAGTGGAAAACATAAGAAAATCAGGGATGCAAAGTAATGCTATTTCTATATCGTGTTGGAAGTGATCCTTCTAACTTTGGTTTCATTTATTAAACTTCGATGGGGGGACCAGTCAGTTGGTGTGCAAAGAACGACACTGTTGAATTTATATTAGTTCATGATCAAACATAAAGCTTGTAGATAAGCCAAGGACCACACATGGAAAAGAAGTTACTACTTGCTATCAGCATAAATGAATGCGAATATCTATTTAGATGTTGAGATATTTAGCCACATGATTTCCATAATGAAGAGGCTTTCATAACAATACTTGACTCATAAACTATGATACACACTAGTACTAGCAACTTAAATCAAGACACAAAATTAGAAACTAAATTTATCGGTGAATAGAAATTTGATAAATTGGTAATTTAATTTAGCGGGAAAGTGATCGCTTGTCGTCTAGGCTTTATTGAAAAATAATGATATGAAAACTTTTAGCTGTCATATTTCAGATTAACATCTCAATTAATAAAAGGAACTGTATATCCACATGCTATGCTTCCTTATTCATTAACTATTACTATACTAAGGTTGAATTAATTGAAGCAGAAATGATGTTACCTCTTTGTAAGGTGAATCTTCAGCTTCAAGCATGTGTATTACATGCCCCATTTTAGGCCGCTTTTGTGCATTAGGGTCAGTGCAGCGTAAGGCTACAAGAAGAGCTCGCTTTAATGCCCTCGAAGTTGGTTTCTCTGGAAGCTTTGGATCCAACACTCCCTCTGGATTTCTGTTACTGACCATCTTCTTGAGCCACTCAACTAAATTCACCTGAAAATCTTGATTTTTCAGATTCGAACATAATAAACAAAAACAGTGAGGTTCACAATAGTGAAATAAAAAAACCAAACCGAACCTCTTCTGCAGGACGGCTATATTCAACTGGATTCCTGCCAGTAATCACTTCCATAATAAGAATTCCAAAACTATATACATCACTTCTCTCATTCAACATTCCAGTACTTGCATACTCAGGAGCTACATATCTGCGGAAATAAAAATACGTACGAATTATTTGCAACTCATAATCCATGCATAGTTCTTGTAGGTTTTAACCGGACAAATAAAAGACAAAGGAGAATGTACAAACCCGAATGTACCCATGACACGGGTTGTAATATAGCTGCTCTCAGGACTAAGGAGTTTGGCAAGACCAAAGTCAGAAACCTTTGAATTCCACTGCTTACTAAGCAAAATGTTGCTTGATTTAATATCGCGATGAACAACTTTTGGTTCTAGCCCCTCATGAAGATAAGTCAATCTGTCGAAAATTAATATCAGGAAAACCATTTCTTCCCAATCAATCCAAGATTGAACAATATAAAGTGGAGAAAAATAACATCAAATGATGTTGTTATTGCTTAGTGTTTTACCCTTTTGCCGTTCCAAGAATAATGTTCATTCGAATTTCCCAAGTTAAAGGACTACAGGGTCCAACATCACCATGTAACCATTGCTCCAAGTTACCATTGTCAACAAACTCATACACTAACATTCTGTTAAGAGAATAAAAACACCCCATCAGTTTATACTTATAATTATGATACTAGCATAATACAGAAATTAAAAGCATATAAATTAAATTAAATAAAATAGAAGAACACTAGTAGTACCTATGAGCTCCTTCAGCACAATAACCAAGCAACCTCACTAGATTCTTATGACGAACTCTACCTATAGCTTCCACCTCAACCTTAAACTCTCTTTCAGCTTGTCCCCTAACATCATCCATTAAATTACACAAAGCAAAAAAAACAAAGTTAATTAAGTATAAATAATCATTTAAAAAAAGAGAGAATTAAAGAAACGAACCTATTATTAAGCAAATTCTTAATAGCAATATTAGTATTATCCTTCAAAATACCATGATAAACAATTCCATAACCACCTTCACCAATAACATTATCAGGTGAAAATTCATTAGTAGCATCTTCCAATTCTCTTAAAGTATACCAATGACCCCAACCCAGATGAGAAACTTGAGGAATAACAGCATTAACTTGATCCAACGGTCGAGATTCTCGTTCTCCACTATGTTCAACAGAGCCACGTTGTTCAGGATAAGAAATTCTATGATTCTTACCTATCTCAAACTGAATTCTCTTATAACTTAAAGGAGCAGTTTCTTCTTCTGGGTGGTTTTGTTCGTTAAGGGACATTGGGTCGGGTTGGGGAGATGGGTCGGGTTGAGGTGGAACATCGAGAGTGATTTCTGGAACATCTTTGGAGATGTTTGGGATGGTTGTTTTGGTTTTGGTTTTTTTGGAGTTGTTGTGTTTGAAAGCGAGGTAGATGGAGATGAAGAAGAGGAGGAGTACGATGATGACACCAACGATGATGCCGAGGATGACGTAGAGACGGAGACCGAAGATTGAGGTTTGGTTTGAGAGTTGGTCGTTCATTGTGTTTGTGTTTGTGTTTGTGTCGGTGGTGTTGTGCATTCTATGAAGGAAAAAAGAAGAATGCTCTGTTTTTTGAAGAACAGAGTCATGTGTGGTTAGAGAAAGAAACAGAGTTGAGTTGAAAAACGTGTGAATGGATGAGAGATGGATGAAAGAAGAAGAGGAAAGGGAGAGGAGGCAATGGCAGCTGGCATGGTGGGGTCTGTTGGTGGTGGTGAATCAATTGCAGTGTGTTTTGTTGTCTTTGAAGTTTGAAGTGTGAGTGAGTGGGAGCTACTGTTTGTGTGGTTTAGTTTAATTCTTTATTTGGAAAATGCTACTTGCATTATTACTCAAATCCAGAGTCATAAGTGCTTTCATTAGTCAAACAATAAAAGAGGTACTACTTATAAGTGCTTGTTTGGACCCAAACTCCATTTTGGACATTAAAGTTAAGTCGGTTATCACAAAAATTATAGGAGTATTAATTTGTTTTGAATATACAATGTATGTCCATATTTAGAGTTGTTAAAAATGGATCTAATTCATCATATCAACCAAATGCATTTAATTACAGGTTAAATATAAAAATAAAAAAAAACACAAAATGAAAATGAATACGACAATTCGTCTTTGAATTTGTAATCATCACTTGATTTGTAATCAATTTCGTCCTTGAAAGAGATTTGAATCCTCTCATTCTCCTTGTTCTCTTCTTATTCATTCTTCATGAGGTTGTATATATGTCTCTTTAGATTTTAGATAGAGGATCATGAGAGAGAAAAAAAAATTTAAAAAAATAATAAAATCAAGTTTCACTCTTATTAACTCACTCTTCATTGTGTGTCGGTCTCAATTCTTCTTGTTCTTACAAAATAACATGAGAGAGAAAAAGTTGTGACTCTGAGATCAAAAGAACTTCTATATGTGCATAATAAAAGTGCATCAATGACATTCATTAACATTTTCAATATCCTTTTAATAACTGAAAATAATAAGTACATAATTATATCGACTACAGAAGACACCAACAATTAGATGTAGTCAACATATAAGAGTCATGTTATTGATTTTTCATGTTTTAGGAAAACTACTTGATATCATTCATTTTTTATGAGTGTTTTCTTAAAAAATATTATATTCTTGTTTCTTTTAGGGATTACTCTATTATTGTTAGATTGCTTGCTTGCAAATTGTAACACATAACAAGATATAATCATTAAATAATAGTAATGTAGTATGAAGGGGGTGATGACGTAGGTGATGTGGTTGCTATGGATTGTTCGTGATGAAAATACAAAAGTTGGTGATGGGTCATTGTCTAGACTCTAATGTACGAGAAGACATTGGCATTGCCTATAAGTTTCGAGGGGTAACGACGGAGCGGTTGTTGTTGCTATGGATTGCGGTGGTTATGACCTATGGCGGAGTTCATAGTGAAAATACGGAAGTTGATGATGATGAGCCACGGTCTCGTAAAGCGATTTTGTGGTGGTTCAACTTATAGGATTAACTATAGAGTGTACATTTAGCCTTTGTTTGGTATGAGAGAAATAGAGGAGAGAGAGATAGAGAAGAGAGAAGAATAAATGGTAGGACTCATACCTTTTTTGTTTCTCTTCAAAAGTGAGAAGAAAGAGGGAAGAAGACAAAAAAGTCTATTATGTCATTGGTTTTTTAATTAATCATAAATTATAATGTTGTCTTATCAAGGATATTTTTGTCTTTTTAAAAATAATAACATTTCTTTCTCTTCTATTTCTCTCTTCTTTCTTTTATACCAAACAATACATCAAATCTTCTTTATTTCTCATCCTTTTCTATCTTCACAAACTCTCTCTTATCTATTTCTCTCTTTCCAACTTTTCTTCCAAACCAAACACACCCTTAAAGAGGGGTAAATTTGTAAAAAATGATAATGGTTTTTTAGAAAACAGGGAAAGAATATAGGTAGCACTTATGTGACATAGAATTGGTATATTATTGACATTGATCAATCACAATGTCACAAATAACTTTTTTTTCTCTTTTCCATAAGAATTGTCCAAATATTTCAAACATGAAGTCGTATCCATACTCTGGAAATACTCGTGATCACCTAAAAAATGTAAAAATAATTTTCTAGATACTTATGTGTCACCTTGCATATATGTATTTTTGAAACGATGAGACAGTGTTTTTTTTAATAAGGATGAGACAATGTGGTGAGTTGTCTTTTAATAAATCATAATTAAATGTTATATTCTTTTATGAATGACGGTAATGAGGGAAAAGATATTTAAATAGACAAATTTTAACTCAACCGATAAAATTTTGAAATTGTTAAGCCGAACGTTGTGATCAAAGTTCAAACTCCAACTCCTGTACTTATGTATGTGAGTTATGTAACCGATAAAATATCATAACTTTTAAGGTGTAATTATTGCTTAAAAGACTTTATATTTTCTTATAAATATGGCAAAAAAAAATTGAAAATTTTCTTATATATAGAACCGAAGGGAGTAATATTTTATGTCAGCTTTCAATATCATGCCATAATTTTTAAGGAAATCAAAAACATGTAACCAACTATGCCAAATTGTGTCGCGATTGCACGAAATAGTGCCACAATTTGACATAATCAGCAACATCGGTTTTGAGTCATTTTTCAACATAAGTAAAATACATGAAAGAAATACGTAACGATAACTGTTATTTAATGTTTGTCTTTTTAATTTTTTTTGAGGGAATGTTTGTCTTTTTAATATTAGTGGGTGTATTTAATGATTCAAAGTTTTTTATGAGCGTATATTTGTAAAAATATTCAAAAAGTTACATTAATTAATGAGTGTATTGGTTTTGATGTTTTTTTGTTCTTCTTCTTATTATAAGGACCGGAAGGAGTATGTAAGAATTAGAATAGTGGCTCGATCTAGATCAATCATGGTTGAATTTGCATTGAATTTGGGTGCAATATAAGCATTATTTAACTCATTTGTTTCTCACAAAAAAAAAAAATTCATTTGTTGACGAATCTTATCAAACCAAATGAGAAAACTTTTAGGGATTTTAGAGACCAAGAGTTGAGTGTCTTTAAAGAATGGATCAAGAAGCTTCCTCATTTCTCAAACACCTTGGGTAGTGAGCCGTGAGCCCTCGTTAAAGAAATGATAAAAAAGCTTGTCTCTTGTTTTCTATTTAGGATTCATTGTTGATTTGAGTGACTTGAAAAATGAGTAGAAATTAGGATTTATTCTTTG
>Ga0315915_1000732_pt1 | contig 35937 bp, 15 predicted proteins | sample MpolbnodulesMG_FD_207738 | JGI IMG/M metagenome (GOLD analysis project Ga0315915, IMG submission 207738) | Medicago polymorpha root nodule microbial communities from Los Angeles, California, United States - branched nodules | ecosystem: Host-associated > Plants > Roots > Nodule | place: USA...
ATAAATTGCAACTTTATTAGTCTTTTAATTCATGGTGGAAGATAAAAATTTAATGTGTATTTTTTTTTTTTTTGTGTCATCAATTCTATTACTTAATTTGGTAAACTAATACAGTTGCAGAAATTTTGCAGTGAAAGTTTTTTGAAGATGAATATATTTATGGATTCAAGAGATAATAATAATACTAACAACTCATCAGAAGAAGTTGAAAAGTGTTTAGATCCTCAGCTATGGCATGCTTGTGCAGGTGGAATGGTTCAGATGCCAACAGTGAACAGTAAAGTTTATTACTTTCCTCAAGGTCATGCTGAACATGCATGTGGACCTGTTAACTTCATGAATTGTCCAAAGGTTCCACCTTTGATTCCATGCAAAGTTTTATCAATCAAGTACATGGCTGATCCTGAAACAGATGAGGTTTATGCAAAGTTAAAGCTTGTTCCTCTGAGTGGAAATGGAAATGGAAATGGAAATGATGCTGCAGATTATGACACTGTTGGAGGAAATGAAAATCAAGATAAGCCTGTTTCATTTGCAAAGACATTGACTCAATCTGATGCTAACAATGGTGGAGGTTTTTCTGTTCCTAGGTATTGTGCCGAGACGATTTTCCCTCGTTTGGATTACGCGGCCGACCCTCCTCTTCAGAACATTTTGGCTAAAGATGTTCACGGCGAGACGTGGAAGTTTAGGCATATTTATAGAGGGACGCCGAGGCGGCATCTTTTGACTACTGGTTGGAGTACTTTTGTTAATCACAAGAAGCTTCTTGCCGGGGATTCAATTGTGTTTTTGAGGGCCGAAAATGGTGATCTTTGTGTTGGGATTCGACGAGCGAAGAAGGGTATTGGTGGTGGACATGAGGATCCATTACCATTAGGGTGGAATCCTGTTGGAGAAAATTTTCCTCTTCCTTGGTTTACACAGAATGAGAATCAAATGGGGAGAAACATTAACAACAACAGTAACAATGGTTTAAACTCAGGCGCGAATATGACTGGGAGGGAAAAAGTTAGGCCAGAAGCGGTCCTTCAAGCGGTAACTTTAGCGGCTAATAAGCAACCGTTTGAGGTTATTTACTACCCTCGTGCAAGTACACCAGAGTTTTGTGTGAAGGCGCCTTTAGTAGAGGCGGCAATGCAGATTCGATGGTGTTCTGGAATAAGATTCAAGATGGCCTTTGAAACCGAGGATTCGTCTCGAATAAGTTGGTTTATGGGAATTGTATCTGGAGTTCAGTTTGTTGATCCCCTTCTCTGGCCTAATTCACCTTGGAGGCTTCTTCAGGTAACACCATATTTTATTAAATTTGATGTCAATTAACAGAACAGAAAATTGCATAATACTTAAATATGGTAATCTTCACTCTTGCTAATCTTTAATTTATGTTATCCTTCGTACTATGCATTATGCATACACGTTGAGTTACCACTTGATTACTAATTAATGAACTCTATGATGTTGTTTGTTAATCCATTTAAGAATGTGCTTCTGTTTTTCTGTTACCATTTGAGTTTTGTATGATTTCATTTGATAGGATCATAGGAATATTTGCATTGTGTCTACTCGTAATAATCAGTATTATGATATTTGTAGGTTAAATGGGATGAACCAGATTTACTGCAAAATGTGAGAAGGGTGAGTCCGTGGTTGGTTGAATTAGTAGCAAACATTCCATCCATAAACCTTTCACCTTTCTCACAACCAAGGAAGAAATTGAGATTGTCTCCACACCACGATTTCCCCCTCGACGGCCAAATTTCAGTGCCATCGTTTCCTAGTAACCTTCTAGGTCAGAGCAACCTATTCCGTTGTCTACCCGAAAGTACTCCTGCTGGCATGCAGGGAGCCAGGCATGCTCACTATGGTCTTCCGATATCGGATCTCCACCTCAGTAAAGTTCAGGCAGGTCTATTTCCGGCTGGTTTCGTGCCTTTTGATCATGCTGCTAAACTACCTAGTGTCTCTAATAACCTAATGATGCAAAAATCTAGCATGAGTGAGAATGTCTCTTGCTTACTATCCATGGCAAGTTCTACTCAGTCTTCGAAGAAATTCGACGATGAGAAGAAACCTCAGCTTGTTCTTTTTGGCCAAAAAATTCTCACCGAGCAACAGATCTCTAATGACCGTTCATCATATGGAAATGCCAATAAAATGGATAATTTTTCTGATGGTTCGGGAACTCCTCGTCATCAACAAGGCTTACAAAAACGCTCCTCTTGCGAGAGTATCCAATGGTATAAGGATAACCGCGAAGAAGCAGAAGCAAGTTTGGAGAGTACGGATCACTGTAAAGTTTTTCTCGAATCAGAAGATGTCGGTCGGACAATTGACCTTTCTTTACTTGGATCTTATGATGAACTGTACAGAAAGCTGGCTGACATGTTTGGCATAGAAAAATATGAGAAGGTAAGTCGCGTGCTCTACCGCGATATATCTGGAGCAGTCAAACACATTGGAGAGGAACCATTCAGGTAAGAATCACAATACATTTCATCATATCTTTAGACCCTTTTTGGGTTGTTTTCGTAAGATCTTTCAAACAGTCTCATAAGTGTTTATGCTAGTAGATAACCTCAAATAAGTCAATGCTTGACAAGTTTGCTTGTTATCTCTTTAATGTTGTTGCAGTAACTTCACAAGAACAGCAAGGAGGTTGACAATTCTAATGGATTCAAGCAAATAAACCATTCTTTCAATTTTGTACAGCTGGTTAATGAAATCCTCCATTGAGCAATAGAAGGAGGCAGAGTGATCTAATTTTTGAATGTTTGGATTTTGAAATGTAGTGAAATCCTTTATTTTTAACTTTGCTTACTTGATTTCTCTTTTTAATTGAGTTTATTTTTTTCTTTGTGGAAGAGGATAAATATGATTGCTCTTTTATGTAGTGAAAAAATAAAACACAAGTATTCAACTTGAATACTTAATTGAAGCATTCACCTTTGTAGAGATTGTAATCTGTCTCATTGATTTTCTTGTTGCTACCTTATGCATATAATTTACTAACAATTATATTTAATCAATTTTGAATCATATGCAATTCTAAGGCCAAAAATGTATGCAACATGATCACCTATAAAATTAATTAGACCATGTCAACAAAATAATGGAAGTTCTATTTTGGTTGGTAAGAAATTGGTGCATGATTGTATATTTCTTATATATAGTGTGAGAATAGCAACAAGCTAGAAATTAAAAAAATGTGAACAAGTTTCCGTTCAAGAGACACATCATGTTTTAATTTTTGGAAGGATGCACCCCTAATCTTCCCATTTGATATTTTATTGCGTGATAAAGGAGAAAAAGAAACAATTAAAACCAATTAAAAAAAGAAAGAAAAAAAGACAAAGTTTGTTTGAAAGTTTAATCAGAAACCAATTGAGTCTCTTTCAACTTAATCATACGTCTTTAATTCGAATACAATTTTAAAAATACATAATCGCTAGATCTTTTGAAGAAGAGTTTTATAGCCTTTTGTAAACCTATCAGACTTGAGAGGTTAATCTTTGTTGTCGTGCGCAGAGGATACTTGATTGAGAACAACCCTAACACAACAATAAAAAGTCTAGTCACAAGGAAGAAACATAGGGGGAAGTTGACATCATACATAGTCAAGCATCAGATGTTTCACACGGCAACATATATTTACACACATCACGAGCCATGACTTCAATCCAAGCCAGCTAGTAATAATGTGCCACATGGAAGACATTGGCATGAAACAACAACAAAGGAAGAAGTCATGAAACATGGTTCTTAAAGGGTTCCAAAGCATGGAATTTTCCTTACCTAAAAATCAAAACCGGAAAATTCAACCAAACATAAGTCTCATGCTGATGGCGCAAAGTGTGGGAGAGTTTAATTTAATATAGTTATGTTAATTAATGTGATGGCATTTATTTTAGGGGTTATCGGGATTGCAAAACAAGAGTTGTCAAACACAAAGTCAAATAATGTTAGATTTGGAGCGTGACATCCATAAAATATTAGTACTTACATTAAACAAACAACTTTATAGTAACAAGAAAGGAAGAGCCGGAAAGCAAGGACACATTCCTATTTGACTATAAAAACAATCAATAAAAACAATATTGTTTGAGATACTAATTTTCGACCAAGTCTATAATGTATAAATGAGACAAGTCTTGCTTCATGCACAAATTTATCTTCACCATTATATCAACATTCTTTTCAGTCTTATATATACGATAAAAGTTGAGTCCACAAAAATAATGTATTTAATTCAAATTTTAAATGAGATATTATATATCGGAGGAGAGTAGGTTTTACTATTGAATAAAATGAAATGTAATTTGACTTATTTGATCCAACAGTAAAAAAACAAACTTGAATGTAGTATAAAATTAATTTATTTATTCACATTAGACAAAATCACTAATATACTATCTCAAATTTATTATAAATGTCTTATTTGTACTATCTTTATGTTTTAAATTAATTCTCATTTTAAAATACCATGTCAATATTTGTTAACTTTTTTCACAATGTTTATGCTTACATTTAGTTAAATATTTCATCTAACTATTCAATGTGAAAATTTTAGGCTATAAAATAATATATGTTTTTCTAACCTTATGATCATATTTATTCTAGAATGGGACATCAATTTTTCACCTTAAATTTAACTCTAATGTTTTGTTTTTAAGATTATCTTGAAAAGACACAAAATGTGAATGAAAGTGATAGAGTTGGTAGTAAATAAACTTGGCACACGTGAGAACGTGGGGCCATGCATGGAATGGTAAAGTAAAGGTAAAGAAAAAGAGAGAAAAAATACAATAATAGTTTCACGTGTGGGTGACGTCATCAACGGTGGGCTTACGCATGTGTTACGGCGTGTTGGCGACCGAGACTGTTTTCTTGTTGTCTTGCCACTGTTTCACCTTCATCGGTTGTTTCAGCTTTCAATAGTTTATGTAAACTTGCAATTATATATCTTAATGCACGGATAGTGAGAGAGAAATATATTGATCATGAATTATAAAATGAGAGAGCCAGAGAGAAGTATTAATGGTGACAAAATGTAGAAACTATTTTTTTAAATAAGTGACAAAATGTTTTTGTAAAAGAAATTCGCCGAACCATGCATGTTTGAAGCTTCCATGTTCAAGCATTTGTAGTATCCGTGGACAACTTTTTTTTCACAAGTATTCATAGATAACTCCATGCTACTCAGACAGAATCCGAAACATGAGGATCCCCATAATTGATCGGATCTTGAATTGGATCATGTGACTTGAAATCGTATTATCAACGATATCTCTTTGTTTGGCTTAATCATACATCTATAGATACTTATTATAAACACAGAATCTATATCTATGTTTCATTAAAAAAAAAAAAAAATCTACAATTGTGTATATTAATTGCAATTCATTTGACTACTCTACCATCTTCTTTTTTTTGGGAAACCATCTTCTTCTTTTCATAGGAAAATTGGGTTCCAATTATTCAGAGTTCGACTAGAGATAAGTAACGTCTGGTTAAGAATCGTTTTATCCACACACACACACACCATTGGAGGAAGAAAAAATGAGTCCCCGTTAAAGAAGAGATATAAGGACTCTCTCTCCTAAGCAACTAATGGGTCCCGCACTTAAAAGAAGTAATAAAATATGTACTATTTAATCTCACTTACAAAAGAAGTAATATTTTAATAAAATGTAATAGTTGTTTTAAATATTATTTTATCTATTTTTCATCATTTTAAATAAAATGTAATTCATGCAAATTATTATTATTATTATTTAACGAAGGAATGTAAAATTTGTAATATTAATTTTTCCATTTTCAAACCATTAGCAAATGTGGCAGAAATTTAAGTTCATATGAATAAATAAATATTTTATAATTTAATTTTTTTTAAGGATTATAATTAAATATTACGAGGTAAATATTATAATTTAATAAATAAATTATTTCTATTTAATAATGTAAAGTTAGTGGAACCTATTTAAGTATTTTTCATTGGAGTACTTATTAGTGTACTCCCATTGAAGTCATTGAGTCCTTAATAGGTACTTTTATTAAAATATTATAAATAAGTGATGTGTAATGTAGGGTTCTTTTGAGGAGTCCCAAGGAACTACCGATGTGGATGCTCTTAGATAAAAAGAAAGGGAAATGAAAGGAAAGATAGTAACTCAACTTGAATGGGATGAATATTGTCAACAAAAAAAAAGTTGAATAAAATGAGTTTATTTTTCTTCACATTACAAAACCTCTTAACATAGATGAACTAAAAAATGTATTTGAGGAGGATTTTGGAAGGTCAACATAAATTCTAAAAAAAAATATACGTATATGATTGAGTGAAATTGAACTCGGATCACTTAAACATGGTATCATTCTCCAATGGATATTAGTTGTCATTAGAAAAATCTGTTGATATTTCACATAAATAACATTATTTACCAAAAAAAAGTTTGCACTCCAAGATTAATCGGGAGAAAAACAATTATAATGAGTAGTCAAAGACAGCAAAGAATGAAGAGGAGAGGTGACACAAACCGTTTCCGAAGCACGATTGCTTTCAATTTCGATAACTTTGTTTTCAGGACCCAGTTTCCACCAAATATGGCATGGTTTCTATCAAGAAAATTAAACAAGAAGACACTTAAATAAATGAGACATCATGGGGTGTCTTTGCCTGTTACGATTTGGTCAAGGAAACGTCGATTTCGAAATGCATGATTAAAAAATGGTTTTATTAACATTAATAGAGTAAACAATTAAGTACATACTACTACTATATCCCACACAATATGAGTTACTAGTGTTTTGGCAAATGAAGCAGAAATCGACAAATATAGTTTCCCTAACAAAACAAAAAAAATACAGTTGCTTCTTCATCTTATAAAACTTACGACATACTCTACTTTTCAAATCACTCTTCATTATTCCATTTATAAATAGTATGGGAGAGTTATAAGAATTAGAAAACAATAGAGTGATAAATAGTTAAGATTATAAGAGAAAACAAACAGAATTAATATTTCATTGATATTATAGAGTTGTTATTTGATATTGTTCCGAACAAACAAATAATGATATTCACAATGGTAGTTGATTGACGGAAGTAGGTGCTCCGAGGATGAAAGATGTGATGCTTCCCTGAATACAAGAAGGAGAAGGGAGATTGCACTTGTAGGCGCTTCGACGCTTAAGTCAGTAAATGAGCAAGAGTGAGAGTCAGTGGTGGAGCTTTGTATGGGCCAAGGTGGGCCGCGACCCACCCTACCCAAAAGCAAAATATTTTTTTATAAGGAAATTACTAAAACACCACTTGTTATTAAAGAAAAATTACAAAATGGTCCACCCTCTCCACTACTCAAGCGCGACCCTTCCTTCCCTCAGGTTCTTCTAACGCATGCAATTTTCAACTTCAACTTCTCTCTTCAGCTCTTTTACTGTCGTTGCCCATTCTGCTTTCAATCTACCCAATCAGTGTTGTCATGGCCGAGGTGAAAGCCCTCTTTGTAGTCTCTATCTCATCTTTGTCCCAGTTTTTTCACTTCAAATTTGAAAGTCAATTTCTTGTCTTTTGTTGATTTTTTTGAATTGATAGGTGGTTTGTTGTTGTATGTCCATGTCTTTGTTGATTTTCTTTTTCGTCGTCATCACTGTTGCTTCGAACATCCTTCATTAGCATTTCTAATTTGATTAATCTATTGCCGCTTGCCTTAATTGCAAAGTGCAAACTAATTTTTTAACCTTTGGCAACAAAACAAAATGAGAATATAATTAAGGATACAATAGAAGATAAATGTTTTAACTAGCTCTTGATGTTTTCCCCTTTCCTTTTTGTTTTCCACTTATTTGAACAGGATGAATTTTATAAGAAAGTAAAAGCAAAGTGGCCAAATAATTTGGTATTTATAAAGTTTAAAAATCGACATTTCATACATATATGTCAATTACTTATATTAAGGATAAAGTATGTTTTTGAATTGTTAGGACTATATGAATTAACTATATTACATTTCTTGTTGAAGACAACTAAAATAAAACTATAAAAGATTAACCAAAAAAATTTATATTATACTTTATTGTTTATTTTAGCGGACCACCCAAGACTTTTTTCTGGCTCCGCCACTGGTGAGAGTGGAGCATAGAAAAATACATATCAAGTGAGTCTGTCAAGAGCTCCATATATAGGGTCGAGGAGACTGTTATGTAGAAATGATGGGAAGTTCTTATGAATGGCACCCATAAATGTTCTCAATGATGGATGTTAAGTCATTATGTGGCTTCATTGAGTTAGAGGGGATCCGAGGTGAGAAGGAGATTCTACTCACTTGTGATTATGTAGAAGTGGTCCCTAATTTATGACAGGGTAGGCTTTTGACTGGTCCAGACATATGCCCCAAAGTCATCAGTTCGAGGTGTTGAAGTGTTGATTTCAAATGATGACAAGCAAAAAAGGGGATGTGGATCTGATTGTGTTAGAAACGGTCTAGAGAAGATTGTTGCTATACTTTGTGTTCGAAAATATTCTGAGGCGGATTTGTATTGTGCTCTGAGGAGAAGAGCGAATACTTTTATTGAAAGTGTGGCGGAAAGATAATATTTTTCTTCTCAAGGGGTGGCGTAGTTTTGCCAAATCATTAGGTGTTGTTCTCACTGCAAGGTGAGAACACATAGATTTGTAGGGTTGTATCATTGTAGAAGTGATACCCTTCATGTCGAATAGACTTGTCGAGGAAAAGAACTGAGATTTTCTCCTAGTTGCCCGAAAGAGCTTGAAAAGAGGACCAAGTCGAACCTAGTTTATCTTCATTGAAAGTTGTTTTTCCAACTAATATCAACGGTGGAAAAGCTCCCATTGGTTTTTGCCCTGAGGTGTAGGTCATTTCTATTGTAGGATTGTTGAATCTTGGATCTATCTAGAATAGAGTTGCTTCCAAATCGTCATTATGTAGTTTGAAGTGATGATTTGTATGATGAGAGCACAAAGTGGATGTGTCAAGCTCAACGGATAATTTGTTCTAAACCATGTGTTGAAAATTCATTAGGATTGTTTATGTTCGATGGTGTGCCGAAAATAGATTATATCCATAAGGATTTTTCATTGAAGAGATGTATGTCGAAGAACATATCTTTGGACAACCTTGCGAGGAGACAAAATGTTGTTGAGGTTGTTTTTTATAGTTTTACGTTCGGAGTAGTTTATCCCAACATTTGTTCGGAGTTATTTTTTCGAGTAGTTTGATATATCACGTTTAAAAGTAGGTTGATCTAAACGTGTTCAAAAATCCAAAAAAATTGTGCATGATTTCGGATTGTAAAATCCAAAAACATCCAAACTATGGACGGTAGCTTGGCTAGCAAGGTTGGACGGATACATGCATTTTTTAGTTAATTTGACAGGTTGGCCACATGTTCAAATATCATTTTACCGTTGTTACAATCAATGTTTGCTTTGAGTCTATAAAAAAAACCACTCATTCTTCACCATTTTTCATTCCAATTTACGTTCTCTCCATATGGTTTCACTGGTTACCATTCGTATTATCCCTAAAATTGTTTTGCGGTATTTGTGGGGATAATACGATGTCAACAAAGACTTTTGTATCATCCAATAGGTTATTTTGAGTTTTTACAATATCCGGATTATATAATCTGAAATAGAGTAAAAAGACTTTGGATTATATAATTCGAACAGAGGTAAAATAAAGATTCCGAAGAGCAAACGAAAAGCGGATAGCGTGGCAAAATACATTCTCTTTTTTAAAATGGTATTTCTGTCCTTGTATTGGTTATACTAGTAAAATAAACTTAAAATGTTTGCCGGGTCCATGGCCACTACCAACCCCAACTATGCTCCACCACCATTGATTATCGATGTAAAAAATTAATGAATTAATTATTCAAATTGATCGTATAATATATGCGAAGTTTGAAAAATAACATTGTAAAAAATAAACAGAGATTTTAACCTTGCACAATTTGAGATTCTTCTTATTTTATGACATTAATTTTTTTTCTTGTAGACATAAAGTCCAGAAAAATGATCTTGAGGTAGAATTTTTTGCAACTATGTCTATAACGTTGAAATATGACTCTCCATGTAAAATTTGAATTTTCAGACAAGAGACAGATTAATTCTGAATTTTTAAAGCGTCGAAAACTCCAAAAACAAAACAACCGAAATCTCGACATATAAATCGAATTTTAAGTTGGTTTTTTACAAACATTTCTATATAAACACATAGAGAGGATCAACAAAGTTTCTTAGTATTTCGACTACGCCTCAATTTATTTTAATTTTTCAACCAAAAAATATAAAATTGCTATTTTTTTCCGAATAAGCATATACTTATGGGTAAAAAGATTTACCTACCTTTTCTAACATAGTTAGAATGTCATAAGAAACTCCACCACTAAATTTTTAAACAAAAAACTCAGTAATTATGAATTATTGTTTTTCATAATTGTAATTTTTTTTTAACAAAGGGAATAAATATTGTAACATTTTATACATGCCAAGAAAGATAAAAAAATCGTACAACCTTAGAATTTTTTTTTGTAGAACCCACTATATATATGTACGAAATATAACTTCACTACTTGAACAAAGATAAGATAAGACAATTTTATTTATACGTTGTTTGATTTATAAAACTGTTTTAGAGACAAGACAAATTGGAGGTAAGAGATAGAATAAAAACTGAAATTTTTGTCATTCACTAGACCACATTATAATTTTTTGTTTCACGTACAAGTTGTTTAAAATACTAAAATAGTGTTTTGTCTATAAAAAATTATATAAAGATTGAAATTCATTCGATATCAAAAAAAAATATTATCATGTATTATTTTGCCTTGTATAATAATGTTCTGTCTATTATTTACTGTTTAACTGATCAAATACACCCAAAAACAAGGACGATGGGGAGACACCGGATCTATTGGTAATTTGGTATTAATATCTCGAATAGACTATAGATAAAAACAAAGACAATGAGGAGTTTTTTCTTCAATAAATTATAATATTTATTCAAATTACAACTAACTAGGATTTAAGAGCCCCTTGTACTCTTCTTTATATTTAATGTTTTTCCAAAATACATATAAATGATATAATAATGAAATATTTAAATAGTTTTTTTTTGAGGTAAAATATTTAAATAGTTAAAATGGTAAATTTTGAAGAAAAAAACCTTTAATAAGTACTCCCTCCGTTCCTTTTTAAGTGTCTTTTTAAAAAATTAACACAAAAATAGCGATGCGTATTTTTGCACATTTTCTTCCTATTATACCATAATTTTAATCCACCAATAAGTTCCTATTTTTTTGTATACACTTTATCTTTCCAATAAATTTAATGTGTTATATTTCTCGCGTAACAAACAATTGTCAGTTATTATCTTTTTCTCCAACAAATTCTTTTTCTTTTGCGCGCTCTCTCTCATAACAAGCAATTGTCAATTTTCTAAATATTGTGCACGTCTTTTTAATTATTTTAAGTCAATATAAAAATTATTCCAACTTCACATTAATCAAAAGTTAAGAAAAAAATAACTTTCTTCCAACTCCTTTAATTAAAGTTAAGGCTTCAACTATGATTTCAACCAATGCTAGAGTCACACTTGAAATTTTTAACAATTGCAACTCATCTTATTTATAGAATTTTAACTCTTCTTGGAACCATTGTTTGGAACAAAAAATTTTTTAAATTTGAAGATAACAAGAAACAAACTTTGTTTAAAAGTAAAAAAAAAGAAAAACTTTGTTTTAAAAAAAAACAAACTTTAATTTTTCAAATAGATAGCATTAATTAGTTTTATTGTAAAAAATAAAAGTAATTGACAAAAGGTATAATTGATGAATTGTACCCTTAAAATACCAAAAAGACAGTTAAATAGGAACAAAAAATTCACCTTAGAAAGACATTTAAAAAGGAACGGAGGGAGTATATCACAAGCTACAGAGATTTAATCAGCAAGCGACGTCAATATAAGAAAATTACTGTGCTCACAATTATTTTTTTTGTAATTTTAGTTTAATAATCAAAATTATTTTTAAAATCAGATTTATTGTGATTGTTTGAGAAATAAAAGTTGAACTCATATAAATTTTCTATGGAGATAGTGTTTCAAGCTTCAAATATTTTCTATAACAAAGTAAGTGAGAAATACAATCTTCAAATGTGATAAATATACATATATAATATTCTTGATGGAGCAAGAACTTAGCAAAGGGTTTGCCTGATGTCTTCAACTTTGATTTCCTTTTCTTCAAGTGATTAACGTTGAAGGAAAAACGTTGTCCCTCATATATGAGTTCATTAACTGCTCTAGTAGAGTGTTAAGTAGGGTTGTTTTGGTTTTTGAGCTACTAGACTATGAAATGTATTAAAGAAAAATGTATAAAGACAAATTCATAAAGAGATATAAACATGAAAAATAGTTTTGTGTTTGATTTGATATGTTTGTTACAATTTACAAAATGAGTATTTATAGGTAAAAATTATCCCTATTAGTCAAACGACGTGGTCTACAATGCCGAACATCTACTCGGCTAATTTTGCGGATAGTGCGTTAGTTTCCCTTATTAATGGGATTGTGGTACCCCACGTTCGGCTCTTACTTTTCTCCTTTATGACATGATCCACTGATAAGGTCTTTGGTGCGTACCTACCCCACATATGTGCTTCCTCTCTCATTTCCCTTTGCAGGTAGTGGTGCTATAAATAATGAGTGTGGGTTTTAAGCATAATGTACTTTGTCCAATCCAATTAAGCTTTGACATAGCTTGATATCTCAAAAACCATGTACTTTTTCTTCATATAACCTTCCATCACTAAGAGATTACCTCGCTTAAACCTTAATCGCCTAATAGGATAATCATTCTTAGATGTATTGAAATATATAATGTGATTCCAAAAGTAACTATCACTTTTGATCAAACATTTTTCAGTACAAGTTTGCCCTCTTAAACTATTTTTTTTTACCATCGTTGTCATCTAAAGCGATGGTATTTTTAAGGCTTAAATATGTAAAAGGTCCCTGTAAGTTGACACGTTTTGGGTTTTAGTCTCTGTATCTTTTTTTGTTGTGAATCAGCCCTTGTATCTTCTTAACTTTTTAGAATTGGTCCCTAACGCCAGGTTCCGTTAAAAAAAAGATGTGATGGCAAACGAAGACACACGTGTCACTTGTTGAGTAGGCAAAACACGCTTATGTGACATGCGAGATGATAAGACTAGATTTGAGGGACCAAAACCAAAAACGTAAAATTACAGAGGGATGAAATTGAAAAAATGTAAACATCAAAATTTAAAATTTAAAAATTAGACCTTCTTCATCCCTTTATTTTTTCTTCTTCATCTCCAACCCTAATTTCATCATCTGCAATTTCAGCCTCACCAAAACAAATCATGTCTTCTTCCTTCAAATTCATATGTTACCATTTAATTATCATCATATTACATATCTTTGCTGCAACACAAATTTTTCCAACAACACACAGTAGCAGTCATCACGATCTACACAGATCAGTCATCGACTCATCACCCATGGCTCCGTTTTCCATTTTCTCTGAACGGGTCTTCTATTCAAAACATAGATACAGAGCCATATCCTCTTTTTTCTCTGATCTATTGAAGTTAGAAACCCCTTCCCTATTTTTTTGTGTGTTTCTATTGTTTGTTCTCTATTAAAAAAAATTTAAGCCATTTTTTTATTGATTACAACTCGATTGTTTGATCTTTGGTATTTCGTTTGTACCACAACCGTAACAACAATAATTATTAATAACAGCAATTGAATCAATTTTTTTTAAATTTGAGTTGAAGCATTTGTGTCATATTAACGAGAGAATTGGTGAAAGTAAGGGTAGGGGAGAAGGAATTGAAAAATAAATGAAACAAGAGAAAAGTGTAAACAAAAATCTCAAATATGAAGACTTGTAATGAATCTTCATCATTTAAATATGAATCTATGCCAAGCCCACTGTGGGTATGGTGGTTGACATGCAGACCTTTAAAGAAGTTGATATTGGTGTTGTTGCAAAGTTGGTGGATGGATTAATTTGCAGTTACCAATAATCATGTTCTATCCTATCTACAATTTGGGAGAAAGAGAGATATGTAAAATGATGATAAATAAATGGTAACATATCAATTTGAAGGAAGAAGATATGGTTTGTTTTGGTGAGGCTGAAATTGTATAGGAAGAAATTGGGGTTGGAGAGAAGAAGAAAAAATAGAGGGATGAACAAGATTTAGTTTTTAAATTTTAAATTTTGATGTTTACATTTTTCAATTTCATCTTCAGCAATTTTGCATTTTTGGTTTTGATCCCTCAAATCTAGTCACTTATCATCTCTTATGTTGCATAAACGTATTTTGTCTACTGAACAAGTGACACATGTGCCTCCGTTAACCAACGCAACTTTTTTTTTTTAACGGAACCTGACGTTAGGGACCAATTCCAAAAAATTAAGAAGATACAAGAGTTGTTTCATAACAAAAATGATACATGAACTAAAAAAAAATGATACATGAACTAAAACCCAAAATCGCGCCAACTTATAGGGACATTTTAATGATCAAGAGTTAATGCGAATTGTGACTCGAAGGTAAATATAGTTTGTTGAATAATTATTTCGGTCAAAGATTGATTTTTTTTTTATAACTGAAATTCAGAACCACTTAAACTAAACTAGCACTTGGTTAACTTCATTATAATATTTTTTAATTGACGTGAAATTCATGATAATATTGAAACAAGTTTAATAAGGAACTTTTTTTTTTAGGGGAAGAAACTTGTATCTTTTAATTAATTAATTATTTTAATTTTAATATATCGGTTTCCATTTCTATTGTGCATACGAGTGACGGCATGCAAAAAAAGTTCATGTGAAATTCACGAGAGCACTGCATGAAAAAAGGAAGGTCGGTCACAACAAAGATATAGATTCACAATTTTCGTTGATATATGTATCATCATTTATTAAGGTAACAGGCATGCTCCAAGTTCCAACTTTCCATAATTTGAGTCTTTTTTTTTCTTTTCTTTCAAATAGCATAAGTGTTAGAAATCACTCTTAAAATGAATAAGTAATGTGTTTGAAATTTGAATTCTGACCTTTACATATATTATACAATGTTCATATTAACTAAGTTAAACTCACGTGAATAGAGTCTTCAATCATTTCAAATATCATTTATAACATTTTATTTTGCAAATTTTTAGCAAAGTTTGCAATATGAGTTTCGCTTGTATATTCAATTTTTAAAGTAAGTGTATAAACGTGTCCATTTCTAATATTTTGTATCTCAAGATTAAAATAGAAGATTGAACCTCAAACCTCCATTTAAATAGTATCAAACCTCCTTCAATTATTTTTTATAATTCATTTCCAATTTTTTAAAAAATAACTTTCAATTAATAAAATTTCATAACAAGTAAATATGTTTTAACGCCTAACGAACATTCTCGTATTTGACACAAATTGCCACACAAATGTGAATGCGCTTCGGATTCAATTATAAATATAAAAAAATGACTAAAGTTGTTGAGCTCAAGTACAAGCAAAATTAAGTTAATTATTTTACACATTTAAACTTATTATTTCAAAAACATCCGTACATTAATTATTAATGTTGTGAGAAGATGTTCATTATAATTAGTGATATGCTAGTAAAAGTGATTTCTTATTTACATGAAATCAAGAAAATAAAATACATTTAATTAACATCTTACTACGTGTGAAGTAAGTATTTTTGCTTATAATTGAGTGGAGGAGGAGAGTAATATATATGTGTATATATAATACCAAACTCTTTTGCAATTTTGTATATAATAACCTCCTCTCATCTCAAACACTATGGCTCACCAAAAGCACCAAGTTACAGAGATGATATCACAAGATGAAGATGATGATATAAGATTATATGAGTGTGCTAGGAAGTATGAAATCATTGTGAAACAGGTACCAACCTATTGTTTGATGTTCAAGTGAGATGTCGATCAACAATTAAATTTTAATCATTGTAGGCTAAAAAAAATTAAAATTTCGTTCCCTACTACTATATAACTTGAATATTAGTGTACAAATAAAATTAATCACTCTTGTGATTCCACTGTTTCAGTTTGATGAACTAATAGGAATGACGGACAATTTCACCTCAATTCCCAATTGGCAAAAGGTAACTTTTTTTTATCATATTCAATCTAATGGCAATCTATAGTGTATGATCATATTCCACTCTTACTATACAAAAAAATCATAGACAAAAGAAAATGAAATTAAAAGTGAAGACTCATTTTAATCTGTATAAAAAAAAATGTGAGATCCAATTTAATCATCTCAAAAAAAAAACTTTTGATTTTTAAGAAAAATAATTCGGGACAAGGAACAACTTAGTCATGGTCATAATTTTTTAAGATAAGAGCTAAGTTGTCTTAATTTAACTTTCTTAAAGTTGCTTTTATTATTTTTCTGAACGATCAAATTAGGTCTAACTGCATTTTAGATTTTTGTCACAGACTAAAATAAGTCTAAAATTACTCTTCAAATTTTGTATTTTAAGTATTTATCTTAATGTTTTTTTTCTGTCAAACAATAAATCTTATTTTTCAATTAATTAGTATATTATACGTATATCTTCATTCTGATATCTCACACTGTAAATAGAGTCCAAGAGATAATGCTTCTAATGCAAAAGCAGTTGGTTCCTCAAGCCAGCCAAAGAGCAATGAAGAAATTGTGAAGACACTAACAAGATTTTTACATGAATTGGGAGCTAACCCTGCAGATTCTGTGTGCTCAAAAGGCACATAAGGTGTATGCATATGTGGTGTAAAGAATAAGAATAAGGAAAATGTTAGCTAGAATCTATAAGGCATTGTCTAAATAATTAAAAGAAGTATTTGTTGTATATATAATGTGCGATTATGACTATGACAAGTGTTTGATTTGAATTTTCATGACAAATTTTATTTTTAATGTATTTCTTAAATAATGTCTGAGAGTACTTGTTAGCATGACTATAGAACCGTTCAAAAAAAATAAATATTGAGGGTAAAAATGTGACACTTATTGACTGAATCCATCGTGTGATAATTGGGACCATAATACATAACAACATTTAACCTTTCATCATTATATTAATTAATAATAAAATTTAAAACAATATTTAAAAAATTGAGTTAAAACAATCAAATAAAACCAGATACGAAAAGTTTTAAAGTAGTCTTCATAAAACTGATTCAAACAAGGAGAAAAAAGAGATTTAAAAAAATTGAGTTAAAACAATCAAATAAAACCAGATACGAAGAATTTTACAGTAGCCTTCATAAAACTGATTCAAACAAGGAGAAAAAAGAGAGTTCGAAACGGTATAAATAAAATCAAATAAAACCAAATACAATTAAATTGGAGACCAAATTATAGTTTTCCATCCACTTTTATCCTACAAGGTTCAAGAGATTAATCTATATAGTTGTGTTAGGATGACAACAAAAAGAAAATAATTTTTGATTAAAAAAACCATTCAAAACACCTTTACATCAGATTTAGTTTTTTAAAATCATATTTTTCTAAAAATATTTATCTAAAACATAAAAACTCCTAAAAAAAACAATGGGCCTATTGTTTTTGGAACAAACAATGGGTCTATTTTAGTTGAGTTTAAGTAATTTCTAGAATTCTGCTCTTTACCCAACGCATTTTGCTCATTTTCAAAATACCCTTGCGTGAGTTAACCCACGTCAGTGTTAAATCTGCGTGACTTAACTCATGCAAAGATTTACATTAGCATGAGTTAACTCACGCAAGGGCATTATAGTCATTTCATTTGGGAATGAGCATTTTTGGTTGTAAAGAGCAAAATTCTAATTTCTATGTGCAATGGATATTATTTTCAATCAGCACTGGAACATTAGTGCCTCCAATACAAAGATTTTAAACCAAACAAAAACTTGAAACTTGGATTGGTGGGTACGCCAACCAATGCAATAGTGCAACGTAGAATCGACGCACGAAAGACCTAGTAACAAGCTATTATTGTGGCCTCTCCCCCTTAAAAAAGTAATTTAATATCGTAATTTAATATCATATAACCCATTGAGTCACATATCAGATATTAAACTGATAAGAACAAATACTACACTTGATCTTAACCAAAAGGCCGAGAAAGATATGAGTTGGAAGAGGCATTCACATCTGGTTTTATATCTAACATCCACCCACTTGTTCTCTAGACTTCTCGATGTGGGACTGTTGTGCAACAACTTGGGATTCGCTGGTTATGTTATAGTACCTTAACTGGATTCATCATACTACTTCTCTTAAGCCAGCCACAAATATTGCTAGAATTTTGTTTTTGTTTAATGATGCTCGAAAAATCATAGTCAATACCGGCAATAGCGTTAGCTATCATGAAACTACAATTTACTTTTGTACTTTCTTAGAGGTGAAACATGTGATCTTTTTCATTCATTCGTGTTGCTGTATCGGTTTAGTACTATCAATCCGTGCCAAACAATCAGAGTGTTAATTAGAGGGATTTTATTAAAAGAAAAATTTGTAATCCACCATTTAGGACGCAATAGAACAACATGATAATGCAGATCCTATTAAGAATTCAAATTGAAGATGGAATAAGACCAGTAAAGATAGAGCTGTAAAGATTTATAGCCTGTAGAACCTTGAAGCTTCATTGCGCACTAGGGGCCTATGTTAAATGCATGATATCAAGCTACACTATATATGTAGATTGATTACAATGTAGCTTGATTACATTAATCCATATAAGATATATACTAAGAAGAATAATACACAAGCTTCACAAATAAATGATATCAAGCATGCTTTAATAAAATAAACCAATAAAAAACACTGATATATATGAATCGCCAGCTGTTATACAAAAATTACTTCCACTGTGATACTTGACAAAAAACTGATACATATCTACAACAAAGTAATACCTGAATGAGAAGCCAAGATGTATGGTGACCACCTTGATGGCCATAAAGTTTTTCTTTCTTGACCATCCATGTCCACATCAAAGTAGTGAAATTTTCCATTTCATTCTTAAGTCCATATTAAGCCGACCCCACTTAGTGGGATAAGACTTGGTTGTTGTTGTTCTCAAGTCCATGTTAAAATAAGCAACCCAGAGAACCAAATCAAAAGGAAAAAGAGAAACAGTACAGCCAACAAAAAAAAAAACACAAACCAGGAAAGAGACAGCATACAAAAGCAGAAGCTCCCACATATATCTACTAAAGCTCTGGTTTATCTCCTCCGTGTGCTTGGACGGCCACACTGATTAGCATGCCCAGTAAAAAAAAATAAGGGGTTGAATACAAGAGAAATGCAAATAGGAGAGAAGGAAGCCTCTCGCCGGTGCCTCCATGAGCACCACAGTGCACAAAGACCAATGCAATCTCTGAGCACATCAGCCATTGAGTGCATGGAGCTCTTATTCTATTTGGCAGGAAAGGAACCACTGTTCAAAATGAGAATGCAGAGAAGGAGCTCGCGCTTCAAGGCACTTCATGGTTCAAATCAGGCGAGGGTTGTCATCTTGAGTCCTTCATACCAGTCGCAGACAATTATGCACACGTGAGGAAGCAGATGAGTTGCTTAGGAGCCCTAGCAGAAGATTGACATGAGTGGCGGAGAGAGGTTATCTTCTTGAGTTCGTCATAACAGTTGCAAACAATCACGCACGCACGAGGAAGCAGATGAGATGGTTAGGAGTCCTAACAGAAGATGGGCATGAGCAGCGGAGAGAGGGTTGTCTTCTTAAGTTTGTCTTCATATTAGTCATGGATAATCATGTGCATACCAGGAAGCATATGAGCTCGTTAGGAGCCGTGGTAGAGGATGGACATGAGCGGTAGAGAGAGGAAGGTTCAGGGAAGAGTGGAAGATATGAGAGCTAGAGAAGATGCATTACAGAAAGGAGAATGAAATCAGAGAGAGAGCAAAAGTTAAGAGAAGTGAGTATCGAAAGAACAGAGTCTCTTTGAATTTGGAAATTTGAATTAAAGAGAACAAAAAGTGAGTAAGTGGTGTGCTGAAGAAGCCATTTGTTGAGAGGTTGAAACATATAGAAAATTCCTGCAACACTACCTTAAAACTTATTTAGTGTAGAAGATGGATTGACATTTGCCAACCTAGCCTCATAATGTGGAGCTTCGCATGGTTCACAAGTTTGAAAGAACACAAGTCCTTTCCTTTGATCGACCACATAAAATATAGAATTATTAAACATGCTGCATGCTCCATGTTTTATTATATGGCATCATAACAGTGACAGAAAAAACTTGGATATCAATTACCATAGAATCAGAGATATACTGCATTAATAGGATACAAGCCTACAATACAATCAAGGCAAACAGAGGACACTTGTTCTTCTTTAAAGAAGGTAAACAATGTAACCTAATAGGTATCACCCTCTTCAAAAAAACCTAATAGGTATCGCTTGAGAAAAAGAAACAGCATATTTGTCTACACTAAAATGTACCTTAAAATATAATGGGGGAGAGGGGATGATAAGTCTGACTTATGTATTTCCCTGGATACCAGTGCCTCTAAGGTGAAAATTTGAGATCATGAACCATCCAATCGAAAAATTTCCATGGTTAAAAACTGATATACCACAAATATCTGAGCTTAGACATGGAACAGTTGAGGACAAAGTGACAAATAATTCCCTCCGCGTCAATGCTTTCATGATTAGTTCATTTATTGTGAATTGCACTTCAGCTTTTCCTCTTCAAGCTGTCGTTTTAACGTTTCCACCCTTTCCAGTAAGATTGCATTCTCCTGGAATGGAAAGTTGAAGGTCATTAGAACACACATAATGTTACGAAAACAAATTATCCATGCCAAAAGAAAGCCAAAAATAATTTCCACCAAAATCAGAATTACAGATAAAGTAAAATCAGCAGGTTCGGCAATAAATTTAATTTTTAAAATTTGGGATTGATTATAAGTTGGATCAGCATTGTGTCTTTGACAAAATTAGCAGTTCATAGCGTGATTATCCTTTAACAATTTTATCCTTGTTTCCCTAAGATGGCTAGCGAATAGAAACACTATGATAGGGAAGCAGAATGAAGTTTGATTGATAATTTATCAAAATTAAGAAGACATACCTTTTGTAGTATTGCAAATTTATGGTTAATACCAGGAGCATCCTTGGCTATCTGAGAGGAGTTCTGAAACTGCCACACAAGATTTTACAGGAAAGACAGGGGACAATTTGTTCTTTTATTCTTTGAAAATGTAAATTTTGATTTCTATAAGACAGTTTCATGATTTCATCATGTACCAATTATATCTTGGTACAAATATATGAATCCACATTCACATAGATTGTGAATTTGTGAATAAGGCAGCTAGGTGTGAAGTACTACGAACCACAATGGTATAATACTTGAACCTGAACCTTTCTGGTCATTCACTTTGGAAAGTAGAAAGTGAAAATCGTAAGAGAATACATACCACTTGAAGTTCCTTTAAGCACCTATTCACCCTATCGAGCTCCTTATCATACTTTAGCCTCCACTCAGCAGATTCATCCATTGTCTCCCTATAAGCAATATCAAAATGTCTCCTACAGATAGTTGAGTGGACCAAGCATCATTATATTATAATTTATGGTAAACGATGGAAAAAGCTAACACTATACTCTATGAATCACAGACACGGACACCAAACAGGACACTAACATGTATCCAGTGAATAATTTTAGAAAATAGAAGTTATTCCATGCTATGTTGTTATAGTGGAGCGTAGCGCCGACCACCCAAGATGCTATAGTGGATAGCGGGATGGCTGCTATTGTGAAGACTAAAAAACAATGTACAAAGTAAACATAAATTCAGACAAGATACATAAATACTCATAAACAGAAAAATACATAATATTAAAGGGACAGTCATACTTAATAAATATAATCAACTTTGTCATTCCCCTCTAAAAAAAAATTGTCATTTCCCATCAAAATAAGTTCTAAATGTAATCAAAATGACATCCTAACAAAATCAAGTTCGAAATGTTATCAAGATCTACTAAAATGTAATCAAGATGAACGAGGGCATGATGAAAGAGAGCGGCCACAATCGAACGTTCAAGCATGTGGCTTACAATATTAGGTCACTTAAACAGTTAAACCGGTACAGCACCACCGCAATTGCGCTGCTTTTCAACCGCTATTTGCGACCACTAACGGAATAGCAGCACTATAGTGCACTATTGACAACTTCAATTTGAATGTAACTAGATTTGTCGGCATCGTGTGTGCCATTATCAAACAAAGGCAGTGGTGGACACCAGACAATCCTTCAATCTGAAATGTCAGTGTTACAATCATAGACTAAGCCAGTCATTATAATTGATAATTGAAATACAAACTGAAGCATCCCATCAATCCCAAAACAAAACTTTCTCTAATCAGTAGAATTCTACAGCATTATGATTTCAGCATAAAAGATCACAATCAATTTGTGTTTGAAATCAAATGATGGGTAGATATAATATTACAGCACAGAAAAAAATGAAGAGAAGAGGAACGTACCTTACGAGCTCAGAATCATCGATTGAAATGTTATAGTCAATAGCCCAAAGTCTGAAATAAACAGCAATACCCATGAACATTAGAAAAGCCAAACCCGCTAAAGTTGATTTTCTTTTCATTCCAAACATTCCCTTTCAATTTGATTCTTCTGTTTGTTTTGCTAATAACGTTGTTGTTGGGGGTTCTTTCTCCCGAAAGTCACATATATTAAGTTTCAACTATGCTTCTTGGTGAATTTCGTTGATCTAACCTCTTTTTTCGTTCATAATAAATATCACTTGTGCTTCTTTAACTTACGTGTTTCGTTGGGTTAACCATTCATTTACTATGATCATGACTTTATTCATTATATCATGCGGCTTTTTGGACTGAAAATTGCTATTTTGCCCCTTTCATTACTCGTGTAAGCCCTTGATTTTCCATTTTTACCTCTAAGGTTTGGTCCGGGGTTTAGAGGGGAGATTTTTTTTTGTTACAATGCTAAAGAAACAAAGAGAAAAAATAACATAAGAAAAAAATAATAATTACAAATTACTCTAGAAAAACAAGTCTTAGTTGCATCCATCTGCAGGGGATATAAGAGACCATCTGAAAAGGAGACATGGTCAACCAAATAATATTACTTTGTTCCATCAAGCCCTTCACGTCTTGAATCAAAAAGGCATAAACATGAAACCTGGGGAGTTGGGTCTTTGATGAGGTTAACGCAAAGTAAAGAGTCAACGTAACAAACAAACTCTTCAATCCCCAATTTTTTTGCCAATAAGAGACCCTGATAAATAAGGAATCATTTGAGGGTTTTATTTTCTTCAAAAAACAAAGTCTCACTCATTTAAGGAACTAGAAAAATTATATTAGAGGGTGGTTTCGAGGGTATGGATAAATTTTTCAAATTCAACATATGTTTGTTAATTTGTTATAATGGTTTGGAAGTTGTGAAACTTGAACTTTGGGCCAAAAAACTCACTTCATTCAATTATTGATCTTCAACAAATCAACGTTAAAAAATCGTATTCGTTGATATATTTGTTCTACAACCCAACAGGTAAGTGTGAACATCTTTTTTTTTTTTATTTTATATTTTTCTTTTGAATTATAGGGTTATTTATGTTGTCGATGAAAAATAAATTGTCTAGGTTTTTTTTTATTAGAGTATTAGTATTACCAACGATTTACGTATTGTGTAAAGTATAGTCAACAATTGTTTCATCAAAAAATAAAATTCAAGTTCTCTTGAATGATTCGTTTTAAAGTAAATCTCATCAACCATGCGAGTCAAATCATTTGGTTCATTATAAAGTGGCAATCCATTGAAATTAAACCCACACACAACTGTGAAGTCCGGGGTTCGAACCCAGGTCATGACGTCCGACCATGCAATTTCGGCATTTGTTAGTTGAGCTCGGACTTCTAGACTATATTTTCATTTTTTTGCCACACCATATTCTGAACATTATAGTCGAGTAATTATAAAGTTGGGCTTCAATGTAAAAGCCCATTTAGATGACCCAAGCCCACAAACCGAAGCTCTACCAAAACCCTAGTTTATATTCCTCCTTCATCTTCGTTCCATTTCTTCCACCACCGCAAAACCCTAATTTCATTTCCACAACCAAAAACCATTCCCTCTTCCATCACCTCACAATGCCTCCAAAGCTCGACCCATCACAGATCGTCGAAGTTTACGTCCGCGTCACCGGAGGCGAAGTCGGCGCCGCCAGTTCCCTCGCTCCCAAGATCGGTCCCCTCGGTCTCTCACCAAAGAAGATCGGAGAAGACATCGCCAAAGAAACCGCAAAAGACTGGAAGGGTCTCCGTGTCACAGTCAAGCTCACCGTCCAGAATCGTCAAGCGAAGGTTGCGGTTGTTCCCTCCGCTGCGGCACTGGTTATCAAGGCGTTGAAGGAACCAGAGAGAGATAGGAAGAAGACAAAGAATATTAAGCATAATGGGAATATCTCACTTGATGATGTTATTGAGATTGCGAAGATTATGAAGCCGAGATCTATGGCGAAGGAGCTTGCGGGTACTGTGAAGGAGATTTTGGGAACTTGTGTTTCTGTTGGGTGTACTGTTGATGGGAAAGATCCGAAGGATTTGCAACAAGAGATTAATGATGGTGATGTTGAGATTCCTCTAGAATAATGATTTTAATGTTTTGTTTCATGAACTTTGGTTTTGGTTTGTTTTGTATCTGTTTTTATGGCAATTTTGTTGAATGAAGTTAGTTTGGAATTCATAGAATGGAATTGATAATTTTCTGCTTTTGTCATATGAATATGAATGATTGTTTTTATTACCAGGAGATAGTTTTGTGATTTCCTAATTTTTTTGTAGTTTTCGATTAAGTTTGTGATTTTTTATTTGGTAAATTAGATATGAATCTGAGCTTGCTGCAACGTGAGTTTAGAAAAGCTAGGGACACTGACAATAATTTGAATAACGGCATAATAGTCACATTTATCAGTGGCGTAGGAAGGTGTTGAATACTGACACCGTTCGCACTGTCAATCAGAACTTTCAATTGGAAGTGTATTTTCTTTCAATGTTAGTGTGCATTCAGGAAATTGAAAATTGTTTAATGCTCTAGAAGTTAGGGTCACTGACAATAAGTTGGATATTGGCATCTGTCACACCTTCAATTAGATGTGTCTGTGCTTCTTAGTTCATGAAATTGAAACTTGCATTTATGAAATTGAAAATTGTTTACTGCCCTAGAAGTTTAAGGTCTTCTTCCACCTTGTGATACAATCACTGGCTTTGCAAATACAAACTTGTGCTTAGGATGTACTTGTTTCAGACCTGCAATGAAGAAGAACTTGAAACTTCTACTTATCGTTTTTGAAGTAATAACTTGAAACTGCTCTTTGATTTTTTTGTCAAGGATTGTGACATTGCATGAAGTAATATTGCTATCTGACGTTTCATCAATATTTGTAGATGTGAGGTTAGATGAGTAACCTGATGTTTCATCAATATTGCATGATATAATCTTGGCTAGGGTTGATTATGTGTTGGTTTAGATTGGATGTACCCACCTACCTCAGTGAGCAGGGCTCGGGATTGAATCTGCCATGTTCTGGTTTATTTTTGGCAGGATGTTTTTGTCAAGATGCAGTCTTTGATTTTTTTTCCTCCCCTCTGTTTTTCCAAGCATCAGAAACCTCCCCTCCCATTAATTGCTTGAAGAACAAACATTCTATTTTGATCCTTTGAAACATTTTTTGTTTACCTTTTTTATAACACATCCCAAACACAATCCTTTCCATTCTTGCTATACATTATCTTTCGGATCATTGTTATGCTATACATTCTCTTCCTGATCACTTGTGGGTATCCATGCTGTTGTAACTTGTTGTCTTTGTCTCTTGTCACTTGTCATTGCTTGTTGATTTTGCTGTCGCTTTGTCAGTTTTTGCACCATCATTCTCCTTGTTTGTGTTGTCACTCGTAGGTGTCCATCGTTATTGTTGCTCGTGTGCTGTTTGTTCATTGCAGTCACTGTTCTCACTGATCTGGAAATAATTACTGCTATACATAGTTATTGTCATTGATATATAGCTACAGTTTTGTTTATAAAGATTTTAGATATACATATACTGGTTTGTTATTAGCTATGGCTTTATGATTACCCAGTGAGGACTAACTTATGATTTGTAATACATATATGTTTACTGTTTTAAAAAAATACATATATGTTCACTAGTCAATATATTTTGCCCAAATTTCATTGGGTTATTTGTTCCAAAATTAATTGGTTTATGCAGTTAGTTGTTCAAATTCCATTAGTTTATACAAGTTGCTGTTATTAATTCCAAAATGGCTATTGGTTGATTTCGCTTGCATGTGAATTTGAAGAGATATTTTAGGTGACAAATTGAGTTTTGATCATATGCCAAACTAGATAAGAATGCGATAACGGCTGGAAAAGCATGCTTGGTAATAAAGCTTGTAGTAACAATATTTGGAGTAATGTGTATTTGAGACGTGATTGAGAATTTTAGGAGAACCTATGAAAGGATAGTGTGTGCTTCAAAACTGTAGGGAACATTGTTTTAATTTAAAATGATTTTAAAGGTGAGTGTAATTTCCTAAAGCACAAGAAAATGGTACCTTTGGATCTCACTGCATGCCACCTAACAAACAACCAAAGAAAATGGGTTGCAATAAAACATCTTCTATTAATCTGAAATACAACGAAGGAACTTCTTTTACACGGTCAATTTTCAAGAACTAAACACTTCATCAAACTAGATTATAATTGACAACACCAAACTGCTCCTCTGAGATAAATTAAACTAGCAGTGAAAACATGAGCCTCGTCACGAGACCTAGAACAACTAAAACTAACAATCTTTTATGCCCGTAGCAGCTCACTCACCATAGCAAACCCTCTGGAGTGGAACGTCTACAAGAGAAGGGAATATTTTCTCACCAACAAAATGGTAAGCACATAGATAAAAACCTCATCCATGGATAATAGTAAACTATCTACTAATATAAACAATTTTTTTCATACATGACTCAAATTCTCCTTCAATTTGAAGTACATCTTTAATCTTCGTTATTCTTATCCTGATTCTTGTGTTCGTGTTCCTACTTGAACAACATGCATATTGCGTTGTGTTTGATTTCCCAACTTGTTTTTTTGCTCACTGTTCTCCTTATATATACATATCGGGTCACATACTTCTAAGTAAATCTCTTAAAAAATGAATAACATAATCATTTTATTAATGAACAAAACATATACGGGGTTCGAAATTGTTAGGCCATGACCGGGGTTCGAACCCCAGTACCTCAATTTGTGTGTGTGAGTTTATAATGACTTTGTCATTTCGTCTATCTATCAAAAAAAATATATATATGAGATTCTTTAAAAAAAAAATATGCGAGATAGTAAAATGTATGCTAATCACTAATCAGCTTTATGTTTTAATTTCATGAAAATAATTTAAGTCTTGACCTTGGGAAATGTTAAAATTAACAAAAAAACTAACTTATAAAACTAACAAAAATATTTAACTTCGGAACGCCGACTGTGGGGATCGAACCCACGACCACGTGGTTAAAAGCCACGCGCTCTACCACTGAGCTAAGTCGGCTTGCTTTTGTTAATTATTTGAGCTTAAAGTACTTAAAATAGTTCTTAATATTGGAAAAGAAAGTTAGGCCATACCAATTATACTATTATTTCCTTCCTAAAAAAATAAAATAAAATAAACTATACTATTATTATTATTATTTATTTTCCCCTAAAAAAATATTATCATTTATTTTTAAATTTTCATTAAAAAAGGCTTGATTGCAATTTTAGTCCCCCTCTTTTCACATTTGCATATTTGGTCCCTATTATAAAATATGTCGGTTTTAGTCCATCCATATTTTTTACTAAAAATTGGTGATATGAAATATTTTAAAAGACATGTTGTATGATGTGAAAAAAATCAACATCAATGAAAATGTAACATAAATCCCTTAAAAACTTAATTAAAAATATATCATATCATCATATTTTAGACCAAATATTTGATGAAGGAACCAAAATTGTCAAATTTAAAACCGATGGACCAATTCTACAATGAGTAATGTTGGTTGTTACGAACACTCAAAAGCCGAAACACACAAAGTGATGCAGTCCGTTGATTTTCGCAATCGCACAACTATGATTTCCATTTTCCGTAAATGAAGGACTTGTTAGTTTTTTAAAATAATTTTTTTAAGAAGTTAAATAGCTCACTCAAATTGTCACCGGAAAAAATTGAATCTGAGACCTATTAAAACAACACAAGACATATTCTTGCGCGTTTCTTTAGTAAAGAATAACAATACTCTTATACAAAATGGTGAAAATAAAGGGACTAATATTGTAATTATGTATAAAAAAAACTCTTTTGAATTGTAAAATTAAATAAGTCAAGTATCCTCCTTCAAAAAAAAAAAAGCTAAGTATCCCAAATAAACAATGCAGATATTTATTGGTGAAGAGAAAAAGTAGGATTTTTTTTTTTGGTCAAGGTAGGATTTGTTTTCTACAATGAAAAATGAGTTGCTGTAATGACCTTTCTTTTAGGTAATGTAAGTCCTTTTGAATGGCAGACCGTGAATTTAGCATTGCACATTCAAGAATGTGTTTAATTATTCGCCCCACAAGTTAGGAAACTCTAAATTTTCATGGAAGCTTCTCAAGAATATGTCAAGAATCATTTTTGATCTTATTCACACGTGTAACATTTGCATCCATATAATCTTAGTCCTCAGATATTTTCTCCTTCTAATTCGTGATTTCATCTCCTTATTCTTAGCATCTCCAAAAAATTTACACATATAAATATAATAAAGGCCTAAGTAGCACACATCTATCACAAATTTCCAAAACCATCATAATTCTTGGTTCAACATTCTTTCTATAGCAAAAACTCTTTGAAAGAACTCTCTTCTTTCTAGACAAAGGAGGAGGAGAGAAATTAACTAAGTTGTTTTTTTCCATTACAAAGTTTTGGTATTCAGCAAGGAAACAGTTAATACTCTCATCATCATCATCAATGGCAAAAGGAATGAGGAATCTAAGTTGTTGGATGGAGGTTGCTCCTGCACCCATAATTTTCCCAACAAGGCGTTCTAATTCTCCTACTTTGGAGACAATCAAAGAAGCTGCTGAGGAATATGATGATATTCAAATTAAGCATAAATAATTAATCTCATGAAGTAACAGATGTTGCTAGAGATTTTGTTGATGATTAAGTGACGCCCGTTTTGAAGGTTCTATCATATGAAGAGGGTCCGTCCAATTGTGAAAGCAATTTCAAGCACTTTGGAACAACAATGTAAATGTTTGGATTTAGGGTGACTCAATGTAATTTTGTCAATTCCACTATGATACTAAACATCATACATTGAATTGACTTTGTAAATATTATTATTATTATTATTATTATTGTTATTATTATTATTATTATTATTTTTTTTTTAGGATGTATAAGTTTCTAAACAAAAAGAATGTATAGGTAATAACCTATGCACTGCTGCTTTAAGCGGCAGTTTCTTTAAGAAATGATATAAGTTGAGTTTCTTCAGTCATGATTAGTTCTTTACAAACATGGCTAATTTGGGTCTTGTTAATCAGTATCTAAGTGGCAATGGTTAAGAAGTTCATAAATAAAAGTTTTAGCGGTTGCCGATAAGGCATTGGTTAGAAATTAGAATTAACTTTGATAGAGTTAATTTGCTTTGGTCTTGAATGTTTTCAGGGGGATGACTCCTCTGATAATTAGAAGTTTAGTGAGAGGTAAATAAAGTCCGGCCAAAATTGTTCTACCCAAGATTGATTTGATAAAATTACATAAATTCACAAAGTGCATAAATTAACGAGATTAGGGTTAGAGAAGATAAATCGTTCAGTCATGTCGTCCTTGGTTGTGGCCTAATTCGGCCCCCTCACTATATGTGTTTGAATATATTATTACAACGAGATGATTTCTTCAAGCTATGATCCTAACTCTTTATGAAGCAATGCCATTGCCTTCAATAGTTGTTGTAATGAAGAAAACCCTCAAATTTTGAAACCCTTAAAATTTGGTCTTGTTCTTCAATTTGAATGGATTTGCAACTGATCCCCCTATCACAGTTGAAGAACAGCACGACCTAAAACCTATAAATCCCAATCTAGGTGATGAGAAATGAATTATTTTCTTTCACACTACGTGCAATTGAACCCCTTCAATTTACACAAACCACGAACACTCACTGTACATAAAAAAACTTATTCTAAGTCTCTCATAAACTTCACTCACATGAAAAAGAGTTTTAAATGGAACTTTGTGATGAATGAAGTTTAGAGAGAAAAACGATTTTTAAACCTCAATGAATGAGTGAACTTTATATAGGAAGATGAATGAAAAAAAATCAATAATGATATGTTAAAACCTGCAAATCTGCGTGAATGTGTTGAATCTCATTTTTAACCAAGTTATTTGGAATCACCTTGTATGATGATTCGAATCACAACTCTTTAATTACATTTAAAAACCAATTACAACGGGATGATTTGAATCACGAACATAATTTGGATCAACACTTCCACCTAGTTGATTTGAATCACTGGATTTAAATCACCCTTCAACATATGATTCTAATCACCCTTTAGCGTAATTCAAATCACGAAATCTTAATTGATTTAAAAAGTTATTTTAATACATGTTTAAAAAACAATTTGCACAAAGGTCAAAATGACTTGAAATTTCACAAATGTAAAAACTAAAAATCACAATTCCATTAAAATTTGAAACTATGTATTGCTTTGTGATTTCTTGTATTCCGATTTGGAGTTTTTGAAATTTGTAACTTAAAATCAAAATTTCAAGAAAATTACAATCCAAAATTCCCATTCATATGATATGATTTTTGTTGTTAGTAGTGTAAGTGTTGTTTACTTGTTGTTTTTATGGGCTTCTATTTTTGGTCAAGATCATTTTTTTTAATTTAATTTGCTAATTTTAATTGCTAATCAGTAATCACCTCTTAATTTTATATATCGGTTTAACTTTAATATTGTCTATCTAGTTCAACTTCCATTGATTGATCAAGAAGAATTAGAAATTTCAAGTTATAAATTTTTAGATTGAAAAATGCTATTTAACGATAAAAAGCATCCAGCGAAAATTTCAGAACACACGTGGCATGTATTCCACCCAACCACTATTTTATTTTGACGTTGTACAACTTGAAGTTATTTTGATGTCAGAAATGATGTTTATACCACTATTTATGACAACTTTTGTGACAATATTATCTTTAATACTCACATTATGTTTGTACGCTCTCTGATTTCTGTATTAATACCTATTTTTCTTTATAAATTTATGGTTGTCCCAAAAGTTGTCGCACAAATGATTGTTCAAACGACACCTTTTTTTTATGTTATTATGATTTTTTTTCAAGGTTTATGTTATTATGATGTTATAAATTAAAATATAACTTTTCTTTCATGTTTGTCAAAAAACAATTAACTTTTTTCATGTTGGTTACAAGGATGATTATTTTTTTCAAGTTATTGATATTATTTACAATTTAAATAAAGAACCTCTTTTTTTTTAAATTGTATTTTTTTATAAGAGATCCATTTTTAATATTTGAATTGGACCACCAATTTAACTGATTTACGACTCAATATGTATCATGTTGATTGATATTTTTTTTTTTAAGGAAAGTTAATTGATATATTTGATATCATTTTGTTTGGGACTAAAAATATATTTGATGTCAATTTAACAATTGACAAAGACTCTTTTTGGTCAGGTACAGTATACTTCCTGCTTAACTATAATAATGCTCACATCTTTATGATTATTATTTTGAGCAGCCCTTGGTTAGTAATAGTATGTTACTCTACTTGCCCTCTTGCATCACTTCCATAGTGGGTTTCCTTCTCATTTCCTCCACCCACGTTCCACCTACCACTTAAAACACGTTTGCATTAGTAATTAAGAGTTATGCTACGTGACAACCACTTTAATTAATTTTATATAGTTGCAAAAAATTTTGATTAGCATATTCCTTCTGGTGTCGGTGCGACTATGTCTTAATGATATTCATGTTTTCTTGAGTGGCCATGTCCCCAAAAAGCACCCGTGGCACAAAGGACACAACACAAAAATATTTTAATTATTTATTTATTTATATGTGGTTTTAACTTACTCACGTGAATTTAATACTTTATTTAAATTTATTTTATTCATATATATTTTTGGTTCCACTCCCTTGGACACTTACCACTAGTAGTGGAAATTTCCTCGAAATCCAACCACAATCTAGTACACTCCAAAATTGACAAATATTTTCCTCGTGTGGTGCTATCATTTGGTACTTATAAAAGGACAACCCGCACGCACATCATTCAACAAACCACACACACTTTTCTTAAATTCATTCATCTATTTGCAATTAGAGAATTAATCAACACTCTTATAAATTATTTGAGTTGGTTTCTCTAGTTAATTAGCTCAAATCCATGGCAAAGGAAATCAAGTTCTCTGCATCGTTTGTTGAGTTTGCACCCAAACCAGTGGTTCCACTTAAAAAAGTTTCAAGTGTTCCAATGTTAGCAACTATTGCGGAAGAAAAAGAGGGTGAAGATCAATATAATTAACTAGAAGCTATATTGTTTTGTTAAAGTAATGTTGTTCACTTTCATTTCTTGTACAAATTTAGTGCAGTTCCACAATCGACCAAGTGTTTTTTTTTGTCAATTTTGTGGTATCTTTCTTATTAAAGGTTTTGTTTGTTGATTGATTAATCTATTTGTATGATGATTATTAGTTTTGCAATACAATTTTGGTTACATAATCTATCATCATTCCATATGTCAAAACCAACTTTTATAATTTTTTGTTCTATATGAACTAGCCTTTAGACAATTTTAAAATGATTGGTTTTGAGTTTTAACTTCTGGACCGAGGCAACAATTTTAAGAGGCAAGGGACGATTTAAATAAGTAATAATACTTCTGTCATAAAACCATCTTAAGCCAGAAAAGAGGTGGAGAGATGTATTGTACCATGCTATACGAGAGTGCTTGACAATCCAAGGTTGGAATCATATCTCATATGAGATATCATGTACCAACACATGATGAGTTTTGAGGATTGCCTTCTAAACAGTGAATATGTCGTTTCTTTATCTAAAAACATACTACCTTCCTTCAAGTATTTTTTATTTTTTATTTACCTTTCTTCAAGTATTTATCGGCAAAACCAGAAACACATATATAATGTTTAATAAGATGTCTTGATAAGTTAAAAAGGAGAGTAAATACTCAATTACTCTCCCGAAATTGTAAGTTTCGTCAATTACCCCATGAAATTAACAAAACTTCAATTACCCCTGAAATTTCATAACGTTGATCAATTTACCTCATCTGTCAAATTCTTCTGTTAGTCAACATGGCGTTTTACAAATACCCCCTTAAAGTTTTGCACTTATGTGCAAAATGCCTCCTGAAACTTGAAAATTTATATTTTTTTTTCTTATACTTAAAAGCGACTGCATTATCACTTAATTGTGGAGCATATTAGCTAAGTTTTGACGGTATACAACCATATATGTTCTCTAAAACGAGATGTTGAAGAGATCATTTTGTACTTTCAAGTGGCAAGACAAAGCTGACAAAGCCAACACATAAAAATAATTTACCGAACAAAAGTAGATTTCCAGTATATTTCCTAACCAGAAAAACCTTTACGAGTCATTCAAGCCAATTCTGCCACGATGGATTCCCATTCTTCTACCACCTTTCATTCCAATGTACCAAAGCACAATTGTACCCTACAATTTAATACTAGAATAACCTTAGGAATTTGTGATTGTTCTACTTTCTATAATATATTCAGTGATAATGCATTCACTTTTAAGGATAGGAAAAAAAATTAAATTTTCAAGTTCAGGGGGCATTTTGCACGTAAGTGCAAAACTTCAGGGGAGTATTTGCAAAATGTCATGTTGACTAACATAAGAATTTGACGAAGGGGGTAAATTGATTATCGTTGTGCAATTTCAAAAGGGTAATTAAAGTTTTGTTAATTTCAAAAAAGTAATTGACAAAACTTACAATTTCGAAGGATAATTGTCTATCTATTTACTCTAAAAAGTAAGATAATGCCGTGTTCAGTCGTGAACAAGTTATTTTATGTGCTGTCATGTTTCTCGCATATATCATTGAAATTAACTGCCATTTAAAAAAAAAAGTCTTTGAATACCTTATTAAAAAAAAATAAAATTCTTTGAATACCTAAATAGGGGTCTCTTAAGGGCAGAAAGTGTACTTTTTTTATGAAAAAAGTTTTTGCACCACAACCAACTTGAAGTTCAAGGTTTTAAAAAAAATAGTAACTTGCAAAGAAATGTAAAATGTAGAAAGTAAAATGCATAACAAGTAAATGATAGGCTAGACACTGTGATCGGGGTTTGAATTTGGAATCTCGGTCCCTCCACTTGCACGTGTGTGAGTTTCAATGATTATTTTCTATTCCGTCTATCTAAAAAAATGATTTAAAAAGTAAATCTACAGAAAAGTAAACGTGCAAGAAATTTTAAATGTAACTTGAAAGTAAACCAAGAAAAGAAAATTGGTATACTTAACCATGTAAATATATTCAACGATCGTTTTATGTGTTAGATGTGATTTCTAAAATGCATTAAGGAGCCCTTATTACAGTGCCCCTAAACCCCTTATGTATTGAAAAATATGGTATCCGCTACTTGCATGCATGTTTGCCACACGTCTTATGCTGATAACGATCTTCGACACTACATTACTACGAAGGGCTGATCTTTTTATTTAGATGTTTATAACAAGTTAGTCATTTAAGTTTTTTGTTACAAATTGGTCCTTTAAGTCATAAAATATTTGCACCATTATCATATTTTCATCAAACTTAATTAAAAATTGTTTATGTGGATGTTTAAAGTTAAATTGATAGGTCAAATTTTGCCATTCAAAAAAATAGTGTTCCTAAGTGTGTTATTCACTCTTGATTTGAAACAAGGTTGACCATTTACTTGATTTATAATACTCTTGATGAAATATTTATCTGTTAAATTAGGTTTGAATTCAGAATCAAGAAGAAAATGTGCGTAAGTAATCATGATTGATGTCATAATTTTTTTTGGACCTACCACATCAATGTTAAATGGTCCATAATAATAGGGGATTTTGGGATATTGGTATTTATACTACGCCCTCCGTTCATTTTTAAGTGTCGTTTAATGGTGAATTCTTCGTTCCTATTTAACTGTCGTTTTGGTATTTCAAATGTACGATCTGTCAATTATACCATTTGTCATTTACTCCTATCTTTTTTTTTTGTTTGCACTCTTATCTTTTTCAATAAAACTAATTAATGTTATATATTTGAAAAACTAAAGTTTGGTTTTTTAAACAAAGTTTGTTTGTTTATTTTAAAACAAAATTTGTTTCTTGTTATCTTTAGATTTAAACAATTTTTTTTTTAGAGAATTTAAACAAAATTTTGTTACTTATAATAGTGGTTCTATGAAGAGTTAAAGTTATATAAATAAGTTGAATAATTGTTAAAAATTTCAAGTGTAAAGTAAAAGAATAGATTTGTGAGAGAAAAAAAATAAAGAATTAGTTGGAAAAAAGATAGTAACGAACAAATGTTTTTTACGATCTTAAAAAAAACAAATGTTTGTTATGAGAGAATTAACATATTAAATTTAGGACAAAACTTACTTACAATTCCTTAGGTGCTTTTCGTATGGTTCTTAACTAAATTCAACATGATTTCCTTAAATCCATAATTCTCTCAAAGTTTATTATCTCCAAAAAAGTTGTATTTTTAGTT
>Ga0315915_1000735_pt1 | contig 35924 bp, 24 predicted proteins | sample MpolbnodulesMG_FD_207738 | JGI IMG/M metagenome (GOLD analysis project Ga0315915, IMG submission 207738) | Medicago polymorpha root nodule microbial communities from Los Angeles, California, United States - branched nodules | ecosystem: Host-associated > Plants > Roots > Nodule | place: USA...
CACATAAACAAAATCACCACAAAACCCATCAAAATTTCAAACTCAATAGCAAATCCATCAATTTATTCAAGTTATCATGAAACCCTTTCAACACTTCAAAATCACTCATATAAGTAATCGCTCCAATAAGGATCATATGAAAATTTAAAACACTAATTCACAACCAACAAATAAGAATACAAAAGATACAACCTTCGGATAAATCAACAAATATCCATTACAAAATCACCCACAAAAATCAACTACAATGATATCAAAATAAATTACCCTGCAAGCAAATAACAGTTCCCAGCACACAAGATGGTATAAAATTCCAACAAAATCTCATATTAAAAACAGTAAAATTGCAGATCTATATTCATAAATTTCAGATCCAGTTAAAAATCATGCAAAAGATACTACCTATGGCAAAATTAACACATAAACATAACAAATTAACACTCTAAAAACACTAAATTTCAACAAAACCCTAAATTTCAAAAAAGTTCAAAAAATCATACCTTGCAAGCAATCACTGTTTTCAGCTTCTTTCCTAACAACATCAAGAACAGAATCAATAAGCTCAGCGCCTTCAGTATAATGCCCTTTCGCCCAGTTATTCCCAGCACCACTCTGACCAAACACAAAATTATCCGGTCTAAAGATCTGACCGTACGGTCCAGACCGGACACTGTCCATAGTCCCCGGTTCCAGATCCATCAGAACCGCTCTAGGAACGAACCTTCCACCACTTGCTTCATTGTAATACACATTGATCCGTTCCAATTGCAGATCTGAATCACCGACGTAACGACCGGTTGGATCGATACCGTGTTCGGCACAAACCACTTCCCAGAATTTGGCTCCGATCTGGTTACCGCATTGACCACCTTGGATGTGAAGAATTTCTCTCATTTTGATTTTGGGATGAAAATCGAAACCCTAGAAATTGGGAATTTGAAGAGAGAGAAGAGAGAGAAGGAAAGAGTTTTTGTTTTGTGGGGTTAGAAAATGAAGGTTAGTTTTTTATATAGGAAAAAATGTATTGAAATTTGGGTTATTTTTGTTTTTTTGTTACAACGGTTAGATTTTTTAATGGAACGTTGTGATGTGAAAAAAGTGAGGTGCAATGAGTTTTTTTATTTTTTATTAATTCTTTATTTGGAGATTTTTTTGAAATTTGAAAGTTGATTTGAGAAAACAGCTGGATGCTTTGCTGTTTTTGTGGGGCCTGTTGAGTTTTTATGGGAGTAAAAGGACAGACAGAGTGTAGTGATAAGTTTGGCATTTTTGTTGAGATTTGAAAATATTGCTTCTTTCTACTACAATAAAAAATGAAAAAGTTAATGAATTAATTTAAGTGGCTTTTTGAAAGAAAACAAAAAAAAGGAGAAAATGTTGCAAAGGCTCGTCTTTTTGCTCTGATTTTGTTTTTATTAATCATCCAATTTTAGGAAAATAGACTTTAGTAATAAGTTCGATTGTGTCGTAAATATAAATTGATCAAAAATTAAACTTGGATTCCTTTAAATGATTCGTCATCAAATAAAGTTCATTAATCAAACTTAATCGCTTGATTTGCCATAGTTTTTTTTCCGAAATTATGTGAACTTCATTCAAACTAATCTAACCATTAAATTTACTATTGGTTATTTAAAAAAAAAACTTAACTCAAACTAATGAAGCTTTTTCTTGAAAGAAATGATAGAGGGGGATTTTTGGTTGGGTCAAGGTTTTATGTGTTGTCAAGAAATATGGTGAATTTCTTTATCCATCCTATACTTCTAAAAGATCTGTCATTTGTTCGAATTTTAAAAATCAAATATTTAAAACTCAAACAAACAAAGAGCCTCTAAGAAGCGAGAGATGGAAAAAGTAACGATCAGATTTGCGGTCCAATCCATTAGCGACACACTTTCAACAATTCGGATAATGATTGAGCTAGAAAAATATTTGAGAAGGGCAAAAAAAATTATGATACCTAAACAAAATGATTATGTTGTCAGTACAAAAAATGGTTACAACATTAAGTACAATTTTTTTTGACGAAAAATATTAAGTACAAAGTTGATCAAAAAAAAATTAAAGTACATATTTTAAAAATTTAAAATAATTTACTATGCTTGATGATTTGAAATTATCAATAATAGACTCATAGAAGTGGAAGAAGTGTTAGTCATAATGTAATTAATTTTCAAATTCAATGGTATTTTAGTAATTTTTTCTTAATCAACCACAAAACTAATCCTCGTAAACACAACATTTATGGACTTAAGAGACATACTCTTGATATGCATGACCATTTAAATTTTATGTAGAAGGTCAACAATATTTGCTGCTAGGAAGCCAAAAGTGTCAAACATAAATGGTATAAAAACATGTCGATTGTCGTAACTCTTTCTTCTTTTTAAACATTCATGGAGTTTTTTATTTTTCCGTAAGAATTGTTCTTTAATATTGCACTTGAAATTTTGAACATGCCACTCATCTTGTGGAGCCATTATTATAGGTAACAAAATTTTATTTTAAGAAAGTTTAGATCGCAAATGACAAAAAAAAACTGTTTTGAAAAAATTTGAACTTTTCAAATAAACAATATTAATTAGTTTTATTGAAAAAAAAAGATAGAGTAACAGAGAAATGATATAAGCATCAAATTATATACTTAAGCTATCAAAACGATATCTAAATAAAAGTAAAAAATTCATACCCAAACGACACTTAAAATAAACAAATAAATGATGCAATATGTTAAATAAACTGAGCGATTTCATAAACTGAATGTCTTTAAAGTCCCATAGCCTTTCAATCCATACTATTAAGCACATTCTCATTATATATTGATTTGAACAACTATGATGAAAAATAACTTTATCAAGGTTAAGCAAACTTTGAGACCGAAAAATATTTCAACATATAATATGTCTTCTCACTTTTTACACTTTTAACTAAGTAATGTCTTATTAAGTTGTTGGTTACATTTGATATAGATAAGAGTTTAATATTGTAATTTTAAAGTCTAGTGTTTAAATCCTCATATTTTTTATAAGAAGTTAAATTAATCCACCTAAATTGGTATCAGAGATAATCGAATCTGAGACCTTGAAGAGGAGCACGCTCTAAATTCCAAATCAACTCCACTAATCCAACACAAATGAGTTTAAAATCCTCGTCATTTTTTTTTTTGGAAACAAATCCTCATCATTTTAAAATGTTCATTGATGTCACTTTGATTAATAAAATCTTAATATTCCTCAATTTGTTTTTATTATTAAAAGAGGTCGTTGGTGTCAACCACGACTTACCCTAACCCGTAGTGATAGATAGACACCCGCATGTGATAAACCCTCCATCCCACATCTTCATGTGACATTATTTTTCTTAATCATATTGGGACAGTTTTTTTTCTAACTTTCCCACCCTTTCTTATCTCTCTTCCTTCACCCTTTCTCTTTTGTCGGCCATGTAACACCCTAACCCCAACGGATATTTTTTTAATTTAAAATACAAATAAAATTTAATTACACAAGGATGTCACACATTCTCATCATTCAAAAGTACTCTAATTTTAATAAAAATAGTGCAACATAATTAAGTTCAAAAACATCGTCACATCATGATAACAATTAAACCGAATTCAAACATGAATTCCAAGACAAAGTCTGAAAAATAAAAGAAAAACCCTAATTCTATAGTGTTACAAAATCATAGCATTGGCCCAAAATAAACTCGTAGCATGATGAAAATTTATGATAAAGACTTCTCGTTGTCCTCCAAAGCTCACATCATCTAAAGTTCTTCGTCTTGAGTATTTGTACCAAACAAGGGTAGATGATCCAATCCGCAACCGGGGTGAGTATAAATAGACTCAAAGAGATTAAATACATAAAACATCATTAAACATATACATATTCACATCATTTAGTAATCACCTTTCACATCGTTAATCAATCAACTTTCACATCATTTAATAATCACAAAAGAAAAATTATCACTTCAACAAAATCAATTATCAATTAAGAAATTCAGAACTTATCAATGAAACACACTTATGCATGCAATGCGCCTAGACTCGACTGAATATGCATCTGGTACAAAATCTACTCATCGTCATATATTTTGGATATTAGATGTATGTTACTGATTTATCCCCATCGTTAAATCACATGTTAAATAGACTCGACCAGAAATGCATGAATGCCAAGTAGTTACTCGTTAATACACATCATTTGATGACTTGACATTACACATCTTTAAATAACTCATCATTAGATAACACATTGTTAAATATTTTATCATTTACACATCGTTAAATAACACATCAATTACACATCGTTAAATAACATATAAATACACATCATCAAATAATTCATCACTACACATCGTCAAATAAATCATCTTTGCTCATTAATTAAAATCTAATCAATTCAATTCATCATCTAAAACTTATTATTTTTTCAAACACGTCAAGTTTTGATACTCATTCTTACTTTACTATAAAAGTTATCTCCTTAAGGCCATCATTATATTGTTGGAAATATTAAGAGTAAATTAGGATTTGGATAGTTAGGAAAGAAAGAAGAGACTTTTGTTGTGCCGTGGCCGAAACCACTGCCTTGAAAGAAAATTTTCGGTGGACCTCCGGTGCAACCCAATATCTTGTTTTGCTCCTCAAGGTTTACACAGCTGCGTGTCTGAACCCGTGCACTCGAGACCAAACACGATGGAGCTTCGCAAACAATACCCAGAATAATATAGAGTATAATAGAGAGCTATGAGCATGATTTTCAATCACTTCCACACTGCCATAGTTTCCATGCGTCCTTTATATATCTTGCAAGTGGCTAAATGCTTAATCAATTTCTTCTTTACCGTTGCCACATTTTCATAGAAAATCAATGATATTAATGGCCATGAAAGTCTAAGAACAACGGTTTGGATAAACTCTATAACGGTAAGCATTTAAACCAATTGAGTAAAGGACACTTGATTGTCATTATATTCTACAATCCCCCACTAATGGCAATCAAAGAAAGACAATGAAAATGAATAGAAATTTGGACATGGAAAATAATACAACTCTGGGCAAGGAAAGTTTTTTTCATGCTTAAATGTTAATGTCGCAAAGATTGAATTAACACATAGTGAAATGAGGCGACACCTTAAGTCTATAAAGTGAAATTACTCTTGAACTTAATAGATTTTAGATAAGACCCCCACATCACACACTTTTACCTTTAAAATTGTGATAGCTCTGCGATAATTATAATTCTGTTATAATCAAGACCTTTATCACCTTGGGTCACTCATGAGTGCTTTAGAAAGATTGCACAAGTCTTTCATAGAAGGTGGTCTAAGCCTTCACACTCAAGTAGGTAAATTCATAAAGTGCGTCTCAAAAGTACCACCATAAAAGGCTATGAATTTATTAAGAACATAAAAAAAATGTTCAACCTCAAATTTACAAACGGTGAGTCCATCAAGTCCGTCTCATAAGGACCACCCAAAAAATTAGGGCTATAAACTCATTTAAGAGCTAAAAGCTCAATCTCACATTAAGCACTACCACACGCCATAAGGATGAAAATGTAATGCATACATGAGTATTCATATGACTTCGTTTGACCACAAATTAGGTATCCACCATATTTTCCTCCACTCAAGGCTCTAAATTCATTCCCCTCGACGTATCCAGGATAACATTCCTGGGTAATCCTTTCACATAAGGATCTTAATTTTTTTTCTTTCTTTTCTCACTTCTCATACAGTGAGATAACATTATTTTTAATTCTTTTCACAAAAGGATTTGTATCGTCTCTTATAGACACTATTATTAGTCACATAACTTATAGCTTGTGAATACAAAATATTTAGAAGGTGTGGATCTCCTCAACAAAGGTATCTCATTAACACCAAGTCTTTCATCTACTATATATGCTTCTTGACCTGCAAATTCAAGAGCTCAGAATTTTGATTCCATTAGTAAATTTGACCATGCATAGTTTGCTTATTTATTTCCAAGAATTATCACATCATCATGAAATAAATAAGTTTTTCGCAATGGAACTCACCTCATCCTTATTGGAGATCCAATTTACAATATAAAATCCTTCTAAGATAAACAATCGTCAAAATGTAATATCCAAATTACTTTTTAGATATTTTGTCCATTCAAATAATCACCATTGAAATCATGAGTCTATCTATATACTCAATCTAATCATTATACCACATGAAATGTCACATCTAATATAATTTACAAAATACACAACACAATCAATTATCTCACACTCAAATTGAAAGGTTATCTTTTGAAATTCCACTTACTATCTATGAGATTATATTATCTTAAGGCAAATGCATCCATTTCAAACCATATTTATCTTGAAATGTAGTTCTCTGCAATTTCCTTCTTCTTCTTTTTTTTAAAAAATAAAATAGAATTTCTTAATTCCATTACATCCTCATAGATCGTAAAATTTCTTAAGCATATACTTTCATTCATAGTTTATCAACATCTTCTACTCCTACCAAAAGAAGAAAATTATATAACCTATATGCACACAAGATTTTTTTTTCCTTCTTCTTCTAATCCTTCTACTTTCCCTTGTTTCAAAAATTTCAATACCTTACACACATTTAAAAATAACAAGAATAAAAGTAGAATAAATATTATTCACAAAATTATTTTTGTTATACTTCTCATAACCCCCACATTCAAGCAGTATAGGTTAAGAGAATGAATTTTTCTACTCTTATAATTTTATTTTATTTTTGATAGATCCTTCACCCAACATGCATGTAACATAAAGTTAAACATGAATTATATGATCTTATAAATTCATCAACAATTCTACTCAAAAGTTTTCTAATTTGTTATATAGAAAAATCCTACTGCTTAGCTTTTATCTTACATGCAAACACACTCCAAAGGTTGCTAGATATTTATGGGTAGACAACAACACATCCATAATCATATCCATTATTTTATTTTAATCTTAACCATCACCATATAGGATAGAATAATTAAATTAGTCGTAACATTCTTAAACTTTCAGAAATGAAACAACTTGCAAATATTGATATATTTAGGCATAGAAATACCAATAGAAAATTATGAAGCATCAACGTAATTTTCTTAACGGATAAAACATCAATTTCGTGACTCTATTCTATATATATGCCACAAAAGTTGTTCTGTAAATTTTTAAACCATCACACAACTTTTCACAGTTTATATATCTCAAATACTGGAATCACCATCATCATTTCAAGCTTTTATATGAAGATATTAATTTATAATTTATACTATCTTTGTAGAATTTTCATATAAAATTTTCCCCAATAGAAAATATTAATTTCTCGCAACTATGGACATAGAAAATATCACACCTTTAGATTTAACATTTATATGCATAAACATCTTTGAGTTTAAGGCTTACTTGAACTCGAAACTCATTGTTTTACCTCAAATCATACGACGATCATTTGAACTCTCATCCTCAACGTTCTTTACCATCCACTTGATGAAGGTATCAAGTGATCCTTTCCATGCAATTTGAACCAACATGATACATAGAAAAATCACAAAGTTAATATTTCCAAATATAATTAAATAAAAAAAAGTTTGCTTTCAGATTGTTGGAAATATTAAGAGTAAATTAGGATTTGTATAGTTAGGAAAGAAAGAAGAGACTTTTGTTGCGCAGTGGCCGAAACCACTGGTCTGAAAGCAAATTTTCGGTGGACTTCCGGTGCAACCCAATATCCGGTTTTGCTCCCCAAGGTTTACACAACTGCATGTCTGAACCCGTGCACTCGAGGCCAAACACGATGGAGCTTCACAAACAAAGCCCATAATAATATAGAGTAGAATAGAGAGCTATGAGCAACAGTTTCATAGAAAATCAATGATATTAATGGCCATGAAAGTCTAAGAACAACAGTTTGGATAAACTCTATAACGGTAAGCATTTAAACCAATTGAGTAAGGGACACTTGATTGTCATTATATTACCTTTAACCCTAATATTATTCAAACACACTTCACAAATAATCCAAAACATAACTAGAGCAAAATAGGGACATAAGCGGGACATTAATTGATCCTGCAATTGCTGACAAACTTTATAAGGTCTTGAGAGGGTGACATTATCACTTCCTATTTAACCTCACGGCTAATTTTAGTGATATGATAGTGATACGTCTTACATATGAAAAAGTTACAAAATTGCAGTGAAACCACAGGAGTTCTATTTGAACTTAAGGCTAGAAAGGTCTAAATAAATGCAAGTACAACCTATTTCGTCACAACTTTGTAGCAATATACGTAATTAATACTTCAGTCTCGTTTGAAAACATATTTAACAAATTATCTAATAAATTATCAATTGTTACTCCAATTAATATATAAAAAAACATTATCAGCAAAACATTATATTTGACAGACCAATTAAGCCATCACGTAATTTAATTTTTAACACAGGGCGCCAAAATAAATTTTTTGGAAGATTTGCGGTTTCTCTCTTTTTTCTTTTATGTTCTAAAACACAACATGACCATATGGTTACTCATTTTTTGCTTATATGTTCTAAAACGCAACATAACCATATTTTAATCACAAATTCAACATGAAGTCATCATAATCTAGAAATGAAAATCAAACATATGCATGAATTTAACAAAGAATCATTAAAAGAAATAAGAAAAACATCAGAGGTTAAAGACTCTCCGCTACCCATATGAATATACAACATTTATATTGAATAAAGTTTTCCTCGTTTTCCTAAACCTCAAAGTTAAAAGACTCTTCCCCCTTACCTCAAAGCTTTCCTTTTGCCTTTGCTATCCATTTCTCGTTTTCCTTCGTAAAACTAATTATATACTGTTATCCTCCATTTATAATTACCAATTGGGTTAGTTTCTCACTTAATCTTTGACAAACTTACTATCTGCACCTCTAATTTGATTAATATATATTTTTGTAACTACACAGTCAACTGTTTACACCTCCCTCTGCTTAAATCATTAAAACACTGCACAAATTACTGTTTACACCTCATTTTCTACCAATTTTACAAATGCACCACTGTTTGTGCCAAACTTCATTATTCTCGCTAAAAATATTATTTTACTTCTAAAACTTATTTCCCCCCACTCATTGACCAACCAATTAACCCATCTAATTCCTCGTTACCTATTCTCCCAATAAATACGAATAATTAATTTAATAATATCAAACAAATCAAGTACTAAAAATAATAATACTACTATTTACTACTAATAATAATACTAATAAATTAATATTAAAAATTCGGGGTGTTACATGCCACACCCACCTACCACCGTTGCCCGCCGTCCTCACCCTTAAATCTCACCACCACCACCATCACCGTCAAATTTAACGCCACCATCCTCCTGCCCACCGTATCCCACTGTTCTCCCACCACCATCAACATTGTCCTCCTCACCAGTCACCACCCTCATCTCTGACAACCTCCTCTTCTCCCTCATACTGTCGGATCTGCCCAGATCACCACCACATCATCATTCAGATTCGTCTGTTCTTACCACCATCACATTGCATCACAATTGAAATATGTCCGTCCTCGCTACCACTGCACCATCATTGAGCCCATATTCGTTCTCACAACATATCTTAACAAACGCGAACGAGAAAGGCAGGAGAACCAACTAGTCACTGAACATGATCGACGAATCCAACGTCGATGTCAGTGGTCGTGAACTCAGGTGAGAGAGATTGAGTTGCATAGAAGGATTGGAGAGAGAGAGAGAGAGAGAGAGAGAGAGAGAGAGAGAGAGAGAGATTTGATCGGATGAGTCACAAAAAATTAAAATAAAATACCACATGGAGGTGTATATTGGGGCTATGAGAAAAAAGTGTTAAGAATAATTACTCTTGACATAATTAGGTGTTGTCCATTACATATTTTTTTCTTTTTAGAAATGATTTTAACTTGAAGCTAGTTGATTTTAATCTATATATTCCAATGTTTTCAAGTAGAATTAATTATCCTTACCTTCAAAAGCGATCCTAACTTAAAACTAAAATTTATAATTTTTTCCTTTAGACTTGATTTTTAGTCTCAGTTTTATTTTTATATGAATGTGTCTAATCATATATTACTTATTACTTTACATTCAATTTATTTATAATTAGAATCAATTAATTTAAAGTGGATTTTTATAATCATATAGAACTCTTAAAACAATAAAAAGGAATAAGCTCCACTATTTTCCTTTGGAAGTATTTTGAATTGGTGGCATTTAACCTACACAAGCTTATGTTTTTGTGTATCATACAAAAAGTTATTTTTACTCACAATAGCAAGTAATCCGGGAATACAATTAATACACACTTGACCCCAAAATTTCAAATATTATGTAATGACCCAATTAATAACTTTTCAGTTTCTCTCTCCTCCACCCACCTCTCTCTCTCTCTTTATCTCCACCTCTTCACTGATTCCCCAGATATATCTCTCCAACTCACCATTCTTTTTTTGCATTTGTCATTTCTTTCTGTAAGAAATTTTTTTAACACTAATCGTTGGCTATGATCACAGTACATGTTAAGAGTGCTTCTGAGAAATATTGATGAAGCAATGGACTTTGCGTACCTATTGTTCTTCATATTTTTTTTCTTCTTTGTGAATTTTACCTACAGATCTATGTATTGCATGTTGTTAGTTGAAGATGATAAGTGTACCAAGCAAGTTTTACAAGATGGTTTTGGGCTAGTCAAATGAGGTGTGGTTTGTAGGTGTTGTTGATCTCTGTCTTCAGAGGCAACACCAAATATGATTCTTAGCAAAAAAAGATTATGTTTTTTCGGTATTTTTTGAAGGGTAGTGTTAACTTGTGTCTTTAGAGCATATGTTAATAAACCTAAAAGAAAAAATTTTCTCTAAAATTTTATGCATTTAAATGATTAAAAAGTAAAATATTAAATGCAATGCACATATTCCAATAACTTGTGCCTTCAGGGCACAAGTTAACATTTCTCTTTTTTTAATTATGGTTTTTTTGCTTGATTTTCTGGGTTTGACTATGTTCTTGGAAACTCAAGAACAATGAATTTGAATAAACTTTAAACTTTTGGTGGTTTTCTTTTGAAAAAATTCCGAAAAGTGTAAAATGGAAAAGGATTGGAGAATGAAAACTTCAAACTCTTGAAAATGTATGTAAAGAACCTCAAACATCAAATTTTGGATCTGGGATTAATAGTCCTCATTCTTGTGAAAATCAAACCCACGTTAATAGCCTTTTTTGGTATTAAAATAAAATTAAGGAATTAATAACATTTATTGTCCAAAAAAAAAGGACTTAAAAACCTTTCCAACATTTTTCGTAAGAAAAAATTACGCCTCCAATATTTTAATAACGAATCAATTCTGATATTGACGATCACATAACGCTTCCAACATTTTTTTTTCAATAAAAAAAAATTGTATTTTTTTTATATGCGTAATGATTTTTTTTATACTAATTGCATAAATCAAACTCCATTATTGTAGGACATCCTTCTTGCAAATACCGAATATTTAACACCAAACCCACTATGTAAGTAACCTTTCTTCAATCCTGGCCATTGAATTTTTTAATAATATATCAATGATGAAATACTCATTTTTGCATGATGCCCAAAAACATGGACTTGTGTATGCTAAATGCCACCAAATAACAATGAGAAAGTACTAAACATCATCATTTCTCAAAGCTGGCAACAACAATTAAATAAAATTAAAATCCACAAGACTCATATGTGCATCCTTGGTCCAGTTGGTTGTATTCAAATTGTGTAGTGAATTACAGGTCTTTCACACAGTAATTTCGAGAAATAATTATTCAGACGAGAGAAGTTTTACTCGAATTGTTAAACAAAAACTGGAGCATGCGAAAAACTATTTCTCAGATCGGTGGAGGTATCTTTGACGGCGGACGGCGGACGGCGGCGACGAACTGAAAGGAGTGGATTGAAGGGAGTGTGATTATAAAAAGTGTGAGTGTTTTTGAAATGGTGGACACATGTTTGACGGCGGAAACCTGCTGGATTGTGGTGGCGCGGCGAGATAAAGACGGTGGAGTTTAGTGATTTCTGTTGTCCATATTGTCATGGTGGTGAAAAAATTCATGATGTTCAGTTATGGAGCAAACTGGGAAATTTCATAGAAGCAATATTCAAGGTAACGAGGTTTTGAATCAGCATTTGGGCTGTGAAATGGGAAAACAATATATCGGCTCTACAAGAAGTTTCAGATCTATAATGAACAACAGGGTCATGAAAGGAGAATAGAGAGTGGATTTGGTTTCTGGGTTTGATAATAATAATTATTTTTTCTTATAATTTATGATTTTAAAATAATATATATATACAGTTTTAACTTTTATCTATTGGGCAAATGAAAATGATGTTTACGGTTGATTCAGAAAATGGATTTGCATTATATGTTTCTAATTTTTTCATTTATAGTTTACCCATGAACCATTGAGAAAAAAGAGAGAGAAGAATAGAAGAAACCCATAGGATGTATGAATCCGAAATGGGATTATTGCAAAATTCAATCATGCTAATTTGATTATTGATTCTTTCTTAATTTATAGACTACCTGAAAATGCACAAATGTTTTATGGGCTACCTGGAAATGCACACATGTTATTGATGAAGATGATGGAGTAAGAACAATATTTTTAAATATTAATCAAAGTTAATACAATTGCAATTGCATTATTTCCAAAGACTCTTTTTGAAAATACCAAAACTATAACACTAAACTCACTATCCAAGTAGCCCTTCTTCAATCTTAGCCATTGATTATTTTAATAATATATCAATGGTAAAAAACCTATTTTTGTACCATACCAAAGAAGATGCACTTTTGCATGCTAAATGCCACCCTATAGAAAATGTGTGGCACCAGCTAGTTGCACTAGATCACCAGGAACAACAGTTCTTGGATTCCGACCTCATAGTCGATACAATCAAGATATATTTTGTGAAACTCATGGATGGGCGTATGTATTATAAGACATATCCTAAATGAGTGGACAACTTAGTGTCTCTGTGTAGAGGATACAAATCTCAAAGTTATGCTATCTTTTTCGGGGAGGACAATAGATTGACTATCGAGCACACAAGAAGATTCATGTGTAATGTAATGAAAGGAATCAAAATTAATTCCACAAGCTATAGTTGTATCTGATTGCATCTAGTCAAATCCAGAAGCATTTCATCTAGTCAATATGGTTAAAGCGTTTATCTGGTCGAAATATCGCCTCATCTGGAATCATTTGTCTAGTCCAAGCAACAACTATGGAAAGCTTAGTGAGAAAGAACATTATCCAAGTTCTCATTCTTATTATTATTGGGAGTGAAGCATATGAAGAATTGCCAATGAGCGTCTGCTCCTGATATGTCTTGATCACATAAAAGAGTGTTTGTGGAATCAAGTGTCTGGTAGATCTGTCTACAAGACAATTATTCAAGTCCATCCTCTGGTATCTTGAAGACAAGATTTCATGGTCCATGTATGAAGTTTTTGAAGCTAAACTAGAGAGTATGTGAGTTTAAAGAACATCTTGTATATTATAACGTGATTAACACAAATTGTGTTGACCACCACTACTCAAGGTCAAGAGCAAAAAAACCTTTTAAGTAATATAGCTACTTGATAAGGGAGAATGAAAAGGTGTGAATAAAAGTTTGTAGAATATATTCCCAATCTTGAGAGATTAGGAAACTAATGTCAAATAAAGAATATTTTTATGTCATTCAATTTATAGAAAAGACATTGCAAAAGTCTGTCCATAAAAGATAAATGCTGAAAAAGCCACAAACATAGATCTAGGGATAAAATGCATATCTTCTCTTGTGAAAGCTATTAGATCATGTTGTACATTAATCAAGTTGTCTTTAACACACTTGCATTGATAAAAGATTTATTGTAATTTCCTCTCAAATGAGAGTAGACAAAGTAATCTCCCTCTCTAACTTTGTATCACATAAATACAAACTCAAATTTGTTGTAATCAGCCTAATAGTGACAAGAACCTTTTGTGTTGAAAGGGGTCTAAAGAGACATCAAACACTAGGTTCCTCAAAGGATCCCATGGCAACCACGCTGTTTGAAAACACTAGGCCCTTCGTTTCTCCATATTTCATAAAGAAAACGTGTTCATAATTTATAAATGTTAGTGCAATAAAAAGAACAGAAAGACAGACCCGTCTTTCCGCTAGTAGTATAACTAATATTGTTCTTATTGTAGTGAAATATTCATATTTTAATGGAATTTAATTTTTTTAATTAAACTTTTAAATAATATCGTTTAAGGGTAAAATAGTAAATAAAATAATTTAAATGAAGGATAAAACAGGTAAGAAAAAACCAATGTATTCTCTTTATACATACGTCTAAGAAATGAATAGATATGATTTGTGAAAACAAACATTTTCATTTATGAGTTCTTTCATCTTGAAGTGTGCCATTTTCATATGTACTCGTGGTACTTCTTTCAATGTGGAACTTGACAAGGATAGAAGTTCAACTATGCAACATGTTGTCTCCAGAAGGACCACAACTTTGTCTCGCTACCTTTAATTGGTGTCTTGTAAGTATTATTTTCTGGCTTGTTTTTTATTTGTCTAGGTTTTAGTAATGTTTATCCTATGTCATCTTGTACATTTCTTCAATGGTATTGACATTTGAATCTTTCTGAGTAAATCTTTATCACATTGTATACCTATGACAGTGTAGGTAATAATGGTGACTCAAGGTGAAGAATGTAGTGCTTTATGATTCCACATATCCTAAATATTCATAAAATAATTAACGTTTAAATAAGTTTTTAGTCTCACAAATATAGGGTTTTCCACTTTTAGTCTCACAAATTAAGGTTTAAACATTTTTAAAAACGACAACTTTTAGCTCCTGTAACTTTTTGAAGTTTTTTTTTTTTTTTTTAAATCCAAACTAGCTCACCGAAATTCGCAAACAGAAAATCGAATCTAAAACTTTGAGAAGAGCATACTCAAAAGTCACAAACCAATAACATCAGACCAACCCAAGTGAGCCTGTGACTTTTTTAAGTTATCCGACAATGATGTTGCTATTGCTAAGAGAAATACATGTCACTATATAAACGTAGAATTAATAATGCCATGTGTACAGAAGGACATCTACTCACCACCTATGAAGCACGAACACTTCTCGGATTAGACATGTCCCGGTGTCGGACACTGTGTCTGAAACTGACACTTATAATTACACTGAATTATGTGATTTTCTCAAATTATTAGCGATATTGACGTGTCAGTATTCGTATCATGTCCAATGTTCGTATCCGTATCCGTGTTTCACACGACCAAAACTACTTCGAGTCTCCCCTCCCCTTTTACCAACCCAAGTGAGCCCGTGACTTTTTTAAGTTATCCGACAATGATGTTGCTATTGCTAAGAGAAATACACATCACTATATAAACGTAGAATTAATAATGTCATGTGTACATAAGGACATCTACTCACCACCTATAAAGCACGGATACTTCTCGGATTAGACATGTCCCGGTGTCGGACACGTATTGTGTCTGAAACCGACACTTATAATTACACTGAATTATGTGATTTTCTCAAATTATTAGCGATATTGACATGTCAGTATTTGTGTCGTGTCTAGTGTTCGTATCTGTATTCGTGCTTCACACGACCAAAACTAGTTCGAGTCTCCCCTCCCCTTTTACCTAATTCTCATTACCCATACCTTTAACCCCCCTTTTATGGAGTTGGGTCAGAGAGAAAGAAGATGACAGTGAGTTGGAGTCCACATGACATTATTACCCTATGTGGCAACAGTGATGTTATCTCAAGAATCAGCCATATAAACGTAAAATAAACAAAGATTGACGGTAGAGACTAAGACAGGCGATTTTGTAAATGTTGGGACCAATAAAGTACAAAATTATGCAGGGATTGAAAGTGGAAATTCCAATATTTGCAAGGACAGAAAGCGTATTTAAGACAGAAATTAAATTGAACCAAACTTGGCATGTATGAAGTGATACAGGCTGTACACAAGATACTTACCACAACAAGGGTTGACATAGACATATTGAACTCCTAGCATAAGTGTAAATAATGCATGGACTTGTGTGTAAATATGTATTGGAAAAAAATGTTCATAAAAAAATGTATTGAAAAAACATATATGGAGATATAAATAAAAATGTTATACCACCAGCCAGGGACTTGAAATTTGAAATGTACTTGACTTCTAGTTGATTGTTTTGAGCAGGTGTTCATTGCATTGCTGGTGAATAATCTTCTATACCCTCTGCTGCGATTAAGTCTCATTTTTCTCAATCTATCAATTGGTCTGGTATTACGTACTACTTAAAACATGGAAAAGTTATCAAGGTAAAGTTGGTCATGGCTTTATGTCGTTATCTCTGACTTGATTTCTTTATAGTTGTTTTCTCAACCAAAAAGTATTTGAATGTATACTTTGCAGATAGAAAGAACTGAAAGAAGCAAAGATATGAGTCCAATTTTCACAGATTTGGGAGGGAAACATTTATACGGAAATAAAGGGATGCCTGCCAGAGGTTCATTCCTCAGTTCTTTGTCCAGAAGTCTGGCAAAATGGCAACAACCCAAGAAATTTGATAACTAGGAGAAAGCTTCAAGCAGCTTTCAAATTCAACCTATTTGTTGGATTACAAACTTGATTTGGTCCATTGGCTAATCAACTGTTTGACCCATTTCGGATTAAGAAATGTAGTCCAAAGAAAGTTCTAAAGAAGTGTAGAGCTAGATTGGTAGTATAAAAAATTAGTAGTATTACATGTATGCTGTACACAGAAGTGTGTAAACTCTCTCTTAAAAGTGTGTAGAATATTATGCAATGATACTTTTAGAACTCTCTTAGAGCCTATAAAAAAGGAAGAGTTTGTTATTTGTAAATCAAACATGCAGATTGAAAAAAATAAGAATCAAATATTCTCTCAAGTTGAAAAAAATAAGAGTCTCAACCAATAGAAATTGTACATCTCTCATATATTCCATCTCCTCCTCAATTTCTCACAAAATATCACTATACCTTCTCTTTATCTAACACTATTCCCCTCACTCTGGAAGCATGTTGTTGGTAGATCAAATTTATCAAATTTATTATTCTTTGGTGTATTTTTGATCGAGTGTTTTAAATGGTGGGAGAAATCCTAGTTCCATTTTTTCATTGCCCATTCAATCCATTGCTAGCCTTCCTATGGATTCACTGTAACAGTTATGTGATATAATTTGGGTTAAATATTCTAACTTTCATTTTAGTCATGCTTAAAAACATAAAATTTTCAATCATCAATTTTAGCTTATGCTTTTAAGTTAACACTTAGACATTGAGCCATTAACACTCAAAATACAAGACAATTAATAGAGTGACCAATATGAGAAACATTTGACAAAGACGGAGACCATTTTGAGTTATTAAAAGAGTCATGACCAAATTGAGAATTTTGGTACGAAGATAGAGACTAATTTAATGGTTTACTGGTTAATCGTCAGAACAAGTTCTTTCAACTACATGGCAGCCATTCATTTCCTTTCAAGCTGCACAGCAATCATCCCTTTTCAACCCTCTATCTATGTTTCATGTTTCTTTAATTTAAGATGTTTATTATTTATGTGCTGTCGACCTTTGGTTGGATGTGCCCATATGTTACTCCTTTTTGGGTTATTATTACGAATAAGCACGTGACACCTTGCATGCATGCTGCCATTCTTCTCTCCTACTAAGCAACCACCAATCCAATAGCTGACTTAATCATAAAGAAACAGTAAAATTCTAATTCAAAATTTCATTATAATCATAGAAAGTGACATAAACATATAGTATAAAACAGAAAGAAAAAAAAGAAAAGAAAACATTAATTTTGGATGGAAAGAATACTTTATTATGCCTCTAAAAAAAGTACTTTATTATGAAAGGGAAAGGAAACGACTTAATCGTTAACATGTACATATATATTGTGGAGAATATTCCTATTAAATTCTTCAATAAAAGATATATGTGAGTATCTAGATCTTTTTCTTGCTAAACAAGAGTTGGATGACAGGATAAGACTCAGTCTCTACTTGTATCTATTTGTCTTCAAATAGTCTCAACATTTTTTCTCTCTAAACGTAGTCTCAATCTAATCTCACGTATAAATAGTCTCAACATTAAAAAAGACTTGTTTGAACACAAATACAAATAAAAATGGTTTGGGCACACTCACAAAAGTAGAGAAAAATAAATGAAAAAGAATTTAGTCATATCATTCAATTATTTTTTTCTTTAATTTTGTTCAATTATGTCTGTGTCTAAACACTTTTTATTTGTGATTGTGACCAAAAAAGAATTTCTCCTCAACATTTATAGTTTCAATCTAGACGGTTGAAGGAAAAAAAAGTACCGTGAAAGAAATCAAATAGGTGGGAGGAAACTTTGCTTATTCATCGAGTTCTTGTGTATCCATAACAATACGTTATACTCCATCCAATCTCACGTAAAAATAAAAAAAATCAAACAACATTAACCTATCTGACTCAAAATTTATCCAAAAACATTGATTTTATTTGACTTTTTTTCCTTATATATGATATCATATAGAGTATTTAGCTAACACGAATGGACGTGCTCGTGAACTTATCTCAGTTGGTAGGATAATCCATAATATATGTAAGGTTTGGGGTTCAACTCCGACCATAAAAAAAAAAAACTAACACGAATGGACACAAACTCCTCTCACATTAAATTTAATTGAGTTTGAAGTTAAGATTTTGTTGTTGATCGATTGTATCTTTGTATCGTAAATTCTATGATAAGTTGATCTAACTATGAGGACATTTTATGCGAGTATGTATGGCCACAATGCCAATAACAGCATAAACAAAATATAAACTTATTGAAACAAAAAAGTTAACATATTTTATAAAAAATTAAAATGGCACAAAACAACTTTTGTTAGATGTTTTAGATTTTCTTTTCAAAAACTCGTTGGTTGAAATCAATTTTACGTTATTAATATGAAATCGAACCTACCCACCTATATAAATTTTAACATTTCTTTATTCTATTATTAGTTATATTATTTTTTGTTGATTTTTTATTATACGTATTAATTCAAATTTATTTTTTGTACTATTTCTTATATTTTTTTTCAACAATTTTTTTCTTATATGTTTTAAATCTAACTGATTTATTTTTGAGGAAAATAACTGATATTTATTTATTTATTTTGCAAATAACTTTGTGTTATACTTTTTTATTTTTTGCAAGAATGTTATACTTTGCTGTATAATTTAGTTTGTAATATATATTTTATTTGACATGATATAAATATGTGATTGTACGTCAGTAAAAGCTGATTTTTTAAGAAAACTAAACAAATTGAACGAGACCACATGTTACAATATTTTTTAGTTATAAAAAAGAATATCATATTTTGTTTATTTATTGATGATTTTCTTCAATTTATCAATTAATAAAATGATAATTTATTTTATAACTTACAAATAATAAAGGTATTTTTGAATTGTACTACTATTTTGCATAATTTTTTTTAAAAAAAAAGTAATAAAATAACCTTTGACCAATAATTAAGATTAAATTTAACTTTGATGTCTAATGTAAAAATGCATGTCTTGCAAGCTGACGGCTGATGTTTCAAATTCAAGTCACACTAATCATTTTAGAAGAAAATAAATGTAAATCTTTTTTTTATTGTTCGTTGAACCTTAAAATCTTCTCTATCTTAGCTTTTTTTTGTCAAGTTCTCGATTTTTGTTTTAAAGGAGTATATAACACAAAAATTCCTACTTTCTTTTATAGAACACAAAAATTCCTTCTTGTATTTCTTGCTTTACAAAGCCACAATTTTATTTTATTTTTAAAGAGCAAAGCCACAAATTATATACACCAATATCCCCTAAAATTGGGCTATACAAAAAATTGGTTCAAGTTGTTTAATTGTTAAAAATTTACTTTAAAATAAATAATTAAAAATTTACTTTAAAATAAATAAGTGATGTGTCTGGAATTCAAACTTCAATCCCTGTATATATATATTATACATTTTTACAAATGGGTTAAACAGTTAAACTCACGGTTACATTCAAAGTTTTTTTTTTTGTGAGAACGGTTACATTCAAAGTTATTCTCCGTTATTATGCATAAACTATATACTTGATTTTATATGATTTTTTTTTTTTGACGAATTGATTTTGCATGATTGTTTGCTTAAACTGTGTGACATCGATTACGCCCAAATCCTCCAATGATCTGATCCTCATTAGTTTTTTTTAGCAATAGTTATAATAAAGTCAAAACAAAAATAAAGAATTTATAGAAAAACGAAAGACCTGCTATATTATTTATTAAAAAAAAAAAAAACTAAATTGGAGAATATTATTAGCATAAACGGTAAGTAAATAAATTGAATTGAAAAAATAAAGGTTTCGTGAAGCGTTACAATACACTCTGTTGTGTTCGGTTTCTCTCTCTTGTGTTGCCAGCTTCTTCTGTCTCTCTCTCTCTCTCTCTCTCCCTGAATGCCGCTCTTGCCTATCTGAATTCATTTTCAACTTTTTAGAGAGAGAGAGAAACAAACGTTTCATATACGCACAGAACAGAGAGAGGTTACTGAGTCGCACAATACAATACAATACAAAAATGACTTCATTGGACATCTTCCTCTTCTCTCTCAGCAGAACTTTTTGTACTCCCTTCGCCGTTTACGTTCAGATCCAGGTTTTTTTATTTCTCTCTTCTTCATTTTATGCTCTCAATTCTTCAACATAATAATACTACTAATTCCCTTTTTATTATATTCAATTACTGTAAAGTTTTGTTTTGAGTTAAATTCATTAGTACATTGTAAACTTCGTTGCTTTTCACCATCTTTATTGCCAACTCTACTTGGCTGGGTTGGAGCTGGCTATTATACCTTTTTTTTTTTAATTTTTTATAAGAATACTTTTTTTGATTAGTAGTCAAAGTGGTGACTTCATTGGGATCTGATGTCTGAACCAAGTACTAAAAGGGGTTACTTGAGGGTGCTGGAAAGATGGGACCGGTGGAGTTGCGAATTCACGCACTTCCACACGGCTGTTGATTTGATATTGGACGGTCGGTATTACACGTTTGGTTGGTTTTTTGCAGTTAAATGATCTTGGCCGTTGATTTAATGCGGATGATTGACAAATTTAACTGTGTCATTTAGTTACAACACCGAATCCAAATCCGAAAATATGCTAGTCTGAGTTAAGTTTTGCAAGGGCCAAGTCTAATCTGATCAAGAAAGTCAAGGGCCAAGCCTTGTTTACTTGTCATAGGCTTATTTTTTGGACATGGGTCCGGTATTTTTGAAATCCTATCATTGCATGTTAGTTTACTTAAAGACCTATTTCATATTAACGATTTTAAATAAGTTAGATTTAACATGACATTTTAGATAGTATGACTTTATATGACATTCTATTTCAATTATATTTTATAATAGTACATTTAAATGTGCTAAAAATTATTGAAAGCTAATATGCTAAATTTAGTGAAAATGGTTTAACACAAATCAAATTCTAATATAATAATAACGATAACAGTAATAAAAAATATTACTCACGGCTGAAATTGTTTTTTTGTGGCCTAGAGCTTGGCCCCTTTAGCTAAATAGGCTTCTAAAAAAACCTTAACCTTGTCTATTTAATAATAAAAAGTCCGGACTTGGTTGGATGTTGGCGAGGCTGTAGGTTCCTATCAGTCGGCGTGGCCTATTTCCATCCCTTACCACACAAGTGAAGCTCTTGGGTGGACAATTTGCAATTGTGATTTTGGTTTAAAACCTTAGGCTTATTGGAGTACATTAATTATAGTTTCTTTCTGAATTCCTATTGATATGGTTGCCACTTCCATGAATTTTTTTGAATGAATGATTTGGCTTTGTAGGATATGGATATTTTAACTATCCTTGAATGCATGAGATTTAGCTGTTCAATCTCTACTTTCTCCCAGGGACCTTTTTGACTGATTTTATTCCCTAGTTTTATAGTTGAGGAGGTATCAGCTTGGGGTTGCTTTGCTTCCCATCTGTCATGTTCACAGATTTGACATCCATAATCATTGTAGTAAGAAATTTTGTAGGCTTTAATTCCACATATAGAATATACTTGCAACACAAGAAACACTGTAGGGATAGGGAGTTCGACAGTGTTGAAGGGGTTTTACTGATGAGTTGCATATCAAATTGAAATTGCATGATTATTGAATGAAATGGAATTCATGAAGAAGGTAATAAAATCTCAAGTATCGGAATACAGGCTTTGTATATTAGCATGATAGTTATTAACACGTTCCCTTGAAATCTTGTTTTGTATTCCTACACCTTTGTTGCTTAAGAGAAATATCATGATAAATAACAATAAATCTGAATGTTATGTTTACTCTGCAGGGATGTTTCATTTGCTTAACGCTTGCTCTTGGATGGGCTCTTGCTTCTTATGTTAGGTACTCATTACTCAATAGTGTCAGAGTCTAGAAACACTTTCATTGTCACCTCTACGAGAAATACTGAATTTTTCCCTTACAGAAACAGAGAGATAAACCAAATGAAGGATGCTATGCAGCATGGCAATAGCCTTTCTTTCCTTTGTCACGACATAAATGAGCTTGAGCACTCCTATCAGGCCAATCTTCCAAGAGTTACAGTAGTTATGCCCCTGAAAGGGTTTGGAGAACACAATCTCCACAACTGGAGGAGTCAGGTAAGAACTCACAGGATAAATTCCTCTGGATATTATTTGATGTTTTTTTTCCTTTTGGTTTACCTGTCGTGCATGTCTTATTGGTTCTTCCACGAATGATGCATTAGACTTGGAATTTTTAAATTTAATTCAATCGTATGCGTGTGTATGTATTTCACATACTTTCTCTTTTATTTTCCTAAATTTCAAATTCTAATTTGAATTGTATGATTTCTTGGTGTTTTGGGTGTATTGTTGATTATTATTCATTTTTGCTGCACAGTAACAATAATTGCTTGTAATTTTGAACATCTACTTAAGCTAATACTTGAAGATTATTTTGTTATCTATTGTTCTACCATTTTTTCTTATTGGTTCTTTTAATAGAAATTTTTTGTTACAATTCTGCTTACTTTTATTAATTTTTAAGTGCAGATAACATCTCTTTATGGCGGCCCTCTAGAATTTCTTTTTGTGGTAGAAAGCACAGAGGATCCTGCTTACCATGCTATATCACGACTAATATCAGAATTTGAGGTATAAATAAGTCCACATTTCCCCCCATCTCTAAATTCACTTTTTTAATCATTTGCTATTAAATTTTGCAAGCTTTAACTCATTTCAGTTTTGCAACCAGCGAACTTTCTTTGTCAAAGCTTGATTTTGTTCCTTCAGAGCCCTTGCATGAATTTATTCCTTTCTTAGGTTGTATATTCTAATCTTGTTGGCATTTCACTAAATTGGATGCATGCTTTCATATATGCAGGATGATGTTGATGTTAAGGTCGTTGTAGCTGGTTTATCAACAACTTGTAGTCAAAAAATTCACAATCAATTGGTATGTTATTTTACCGACATATATTTTGACAGTCCTTTCAAATACAAAGTGCAACTTTATTCACAATTCCAGACATTTATTTAAGGGTCATGCTAACAAGTGCCCTGCCCTAAGGACACTTGTTAAGGATTCAAAATTAGAAATGATTGATGAAATTTAGGTAGAAAAAGTTACTTTTTGTTGTTTCAATGTGTTGAATGCACAACTTTCAAGATAAAGTTTCCATTTTGAACTTCTTAACAAGTGCCCGGATTTCCCTTTATTTTAAGTCTATCTAACTCAATGTTGAATATGTGGATGATCTTAGTTGTTTCATTGATTGGTGGTCACTGGTCAGGACATAATTTCATTTCCTAGCATAACACTTGCTAGTTAAATAGAAGTGTGAAAGTACCTATATTGACTTTTTGATAATTTGACATCAAAATTGAGTCATTTATATTTTTGTTTATTTGTTAGGCTGGTAGACTGTCCTTGCTAGATGTGTTTAAACTACACTAGTATTTATTACATAGTATTGGCATCTTGGCAGGTTGGGGTGGAGAAAATGCACAAAGACACAAAGTATGTCTTGTTTTTGGATGACGATGTTAGGATACATCCTGGATCAATTGGAGCACTCACGCGTGAGATGGAGAAGAACCCTGAGGTATTACTTTCATTTTGTTTCTTCTTGTTCTATTTTTAGGCATTTAATGAGAATAATTGTAATTCTTCTAACCTGAATTATTTTGTGGTTTTAACTGTTTTGATGTTTCACAGATATTTATTCAAACTGGATACCCTCTTGATTTGCCATCTGGAAGTTTAGGGAGTTACTGCATCTATGAATATCATATGGTACACAACTACCTCTATCTCCAATCTCTGCAGCACAAATATGTGTATGAGATGGTTTCCATTTTATTTTCTAGTTGTTTTGAAACAAAGTGTAAGAATGAAGCTTAGTTAGCTAATTGAACTTGAATTAAGTCGCAATATTAATTAGATAACTTTTTATTTAGACTTTTGATAGTGTATTATTATTTAAAAGGTTTGGACTCATCATGGTTCTGTTACATGCCTTTCCTTGCATTTGCAAGAGCTGATTCCACATCAATGTTATCCTGTGTCCTCTAGTCCCACAATATGTCAATATTTAATTTAATTATTCAGCTTTTTTTCCCTAATCCTTTTCCTTTTGTTTTATTATACAGCCTTGTTCGATGGGCTTTGCCACTGGTGGAAGAACATTCTTTCTCTGGGGAGGCTGTATGATGGCAAGTAGCTTTTGCCTTTTCTTAGTCGTCGCTTAAAAGAAAAGCTTAATTTTAACTTGTTAGTTTTTCTCCAGATGCATGCTGATGACTTTAGGCAAGATCGTTATGGTGTAGTCTCGGGACTTAAAGACGGTGGATATTCTGATGATATGACTCTTGCAGCCATAGCTGGTACATCTTCGGTTCTCTTATCAAATTTATTGATGTAATTAACATTTTGATCCTATAAAGTTTAACCACATTGGTCGTCGTATATAACTGCTGTAACTGTATCAATCACTGGAAAAATGATTACTTGATGATTGATCCATATAAAGGTGATTCTTCATAGATATCCGACAATCGTAATTAGTTCGAGTGCTTTCATCTAGTTTTATTTTAATACTTATTCATGTGCAATTTGCAGAACACTTGTGTTTTGTGGAAGTAATTTTCGTTTCAGTAATAAAAAATTGCGTCTTTGATATTTGTGATCTTTTTACCTAAAGGTAATACAATGAGTTTCCATAATTTAACTAGAATAGACCAAATGTTTTTCTTGCTATATACTTAATGCCCACTTTTTGTAGTCTTTTGTTCCTATTTTGCATGTTGTTAATTATTACTGAAATAATAAAGAGAACATGGAATCCACTAATGGCCATATTTAGTAATAATAATAATCTAGGTAAGCCACTATTGTAGTGAATTTATTATATTCTCAGCCTTATTAGACTACAAAAACAATAAATCTCTTAAAAGAATGATAATCCTAATATTCTAACAATTACTATAATGCTATCTTTGGCAGGGGCTCATAAAAGACTTATTACTTCTCCCCCAGTTGCTGTCTTTCCTCACCCCCTTGCTACTGATCTTAATTTTGGAAGGTTTGTGACTATTAATCATCTGAAAAATAAAGTTTCCTTTCATATTTGATGATTTAGTTTTTAAAACGTGCAGATATTGGAATTACTTGAGGAAACAAACATTTGTTTTGGAGTCATATACAACAAACATTAACTGGGTGATGAACCGTGCATTGTTTGGTGTTCACTGCTATTTGTCATGGGGATTCGTAGCACCATTTTTTATTGCAACGATTCATCTTGCAGCAGCATTTAGATTTTATAGTAAGGGATACTCACTTGAAGAAACGACCTATACTTCTGCTGGTGAGCACACTACTTTTTCTTTTTAGGTAGGTTGTTAGTGTTGATTCATGTGAACATATTGAAAGGATTCTAATGCTGAATAAAGGGTTATTTTTCAACTTAGTTGCAATGTTAGAAGCTCTAATGCTCTATTCATGATTATGCTCTCAAGCTACATATACAAATTGAAAATTGTTGTGGGTTTCTTTCATTCATGAATATCACTAGTTTGGAATTTGTGTTGTATGAAATTTGTAAATAAGCAATTTGTATAATTTTAATTATGTTACTATCTTATTACCTTCTGTGGGTTGTTAAAATAAAACAGACAAATCGGGTCTGTCTGTAATATATGGCATGGTTTGTTTGTTTCAATGATGGGATGATCACAGCTATCTTTCCCATTGTTACAAGTTGCATATCCACTACTGTTATTTATGCATCTACGATGAATAGGTTTGTGAAAATGAAAGGGAAAATAAAAATGGGGTAAAATACTGAGATGAACTTTTCCATTAAACTTACATTTTCAGTTCTTTCTTCCTGACGTGTGCCTTTTTTCAGGGTTATCACTGGTGACCTTCCTAACCATATGCACTCTTGTGGAACTTCTTTCAATGTGGAACTTGACAAGGATAGAAGTTCAACTATGCAACATGCTGTCTCCAGAGGCACCACCACTTTCTCTCGCTACCTATAATTGGTGCCTTGTAAGTACTCTTTTCTTGCTTGTTTTTTATGTGACTAGATTTTAATAATATTTATTCTATATATGTCTTGTACATTTATTCTATGGTATTAACAATTGAATCCTTCTTAGTAAATCTTTATCACCCAGTATACCTATGTCATGTCGGTAATAATGGCGAGTCAAGGTGAAGAATGTATTGCTTTATGATTCCATATATTCTAAATATTCATAAAATGATTAAGGCTTAAATATGGTTTTAATCCCTGCAAAATTTTCTGACATTTTCAAAAACGACAACTTTCCGCCCCCTATAACTTTTTTAGGTTATCTGGAATGACTTTGCTAATAGAAATACGTGCGATTGTATAAATGTTGAATTAATAATGCCATGTGTACAGAAACAACAGCAAATCACCACCAGAACTCCTTCAAGTCTCCCATCTCCTTAGCCTCCAACTCTCCATACGGTTGACTCCCTATTATGGTGGTTGTTCAGTGTAAAAGTGAGTTGGAGTCCATGTGACATTATTAATTCCGCGTGGTAACAATGTTGTGTATTTCCGTTAGCCATATAAGCATTAAATAAAAGAAGATTGACGGTAGAGACTAAAACAAATTATTTTGTAAATGTTTGGGACCAATGAAGGGCAAAATTTTGCAGGGACTATAAGTGGAAATACCAGGATTTGCAGGGATACAAAAATATATTTATGGCAAAAACTAAATTGAACAAAACTTGGCAAGCATGAACCGACACAGGTTGTACATGGGATACCTACCACAACAAGGGTTGACATAAACATGTTGAACTCCTAGGTTAAGTGTAAATAATGCGCAGACTTGTGTAAATATTTAATGGAAAACCAATATGGAAATATAAATTAAAATGTATGCGAACAGGGAGGTGCAATGTGCTTGATTACTAGTTGCTAAAGTTAGAAAGTAATTTTATTTTTTTTAACAGGTATTCATTGCATTGCTGGTGGATAACTTTCTATACCCTCTGTCCGCGATTAAGTCTCATTTTTCTCAATCTATCAATTGGTCTGGTATTCGGTACTATTTAAAACATGGAAAAATTATCAAGGTAAGCTGGTCAGGGCTTTATGTCGTCATCTGTGACTTGATTTCTTTTAAAGTTATTTTCTCAGCCAAAAAGTATTTGAATGTATACTGTGCAGATTGAAAGAACTGAAAGAAGCAAAGATATGAGTCCAGTTTTCACAGATTTGGGAGGGAAACATTTATACGGAAAGAAAGGGATGCCTGCCAGAGGTTCATTCCTCGGTTCTTTGTCCAGAAGTCTGGCTCAATGGCATCAACCCAAAAAATTTGATAACTAGGAGAAAGCTTCAAGCAGCCGTCAAACTCCGTCTCTTTCCCTCACTTTGGAAGCATGGGTGTTGGTAGATCAAATTGATCTAATTTATTCTTTGGTGCATTCTTGATTGATTGATTGATTGTTTTAGATGGTGGGAGTAATCGTAGTTCCATTTTTTCAGTGCAAGCCTTCCCGTGGCTTCATTTTGTAATTGTAACAGTTATGTGATATAATTTATGCAACATTGTACACAAAATTTGCAAAGTTTATAAACAGATAGTGATTCACATTATAACGCTTACTCATGGACCAAACGAATCACTCAAGTCAGAACAGTTAAGAAAAAAAACGTGAAATTTGGACATGAATTATTTCTGCTCCCAAGCATGCATTAGTACCATGCAAACAAGAAATTCAAATGTGAAATTTTCAAAATAAAAGTCTTTGTTTTCACACTGAGCTCAGTGCAAGCTGTAATGCTATTAGCCTGTATGACAATTATTACACACTTTTCAATAAGCTCTCGGTTTTGTTTTACTTTTCTTTATAATACATTCCACCGAAAGTGATAAAATATCAACTTAACGCCATTCACTAGGAACAGAATAAAGCAAAGGACAAAGGAATCCATAGCAGCAAAAGCTTCCTTCTGGCCTTCACCTTTTTCTCCAGTTCTTCATTAACATTTCCACATCCACTCCGAAGAAAAACAAAGCAACAGCACCAAAGCAGGGATATGAGTTGCTGTTTTCATGGTTCCACAGTTATGCCACCAATGGAAACCTCCATACCCAGAAGTAGTACTATTGAAGACTTTGCAGGACCCAAGAACCTCAGACAAGAAGTTCTGATACAAATACCAGGATGCAAAGTTCATCTAATGGATGAAGGAGAAGCTTTTGAACTAGCTCATGGCCATTTCATGGTAATCAAAACCTTGGAGGAAAATGTTTCTCTTGCTACAGTTATAAAAGTAGGAGATGATCTTCACTGGCCTTTAACTAAAGATGAGCCTGTGGTGAAGCTAGATGCTCTCCATTACCTGTTTTCGTTGCCCGTAAAAGATGGCGAGCCTCTTAGCTACGGCTTGACCTTTTCAGAAGATAGTTATGGAAGTTTGAGTTTGCTGGATTCGTTTTTGAAAGAGCACTCTTGCTTTTCTGGCTTGAAGTTGAGTAACAAGAATGATCTTGACTGGAAGGAGTTTGCTCCGAGGGTTGAAGATTACAATCATTTTCTATCAAAGCTTATTGCAGGAGGGACTGGTCAGATTGTGAAGGGTATCTTCATCTGCAGCAATGCTTACACCAACAAGGTTTTGTTTTACTGTCAAAGTATTAATGGAGCAATTAGTTTTTTTTTTATTTGTTTAGCTTTTCACATCTTGTTTTAAGAAGCATGAATAACATTATAATTTCCTGAGGCTACGAAATGCATACAGTGTGTGTGTGGCACTGATAAGAAAGATTGATAATGTTGAACATAAGTGAAAACAGAAAGACTATGAAAAAAGTATCATTTAGTGACACAGTAAACTAAGAACTTTTTGGGATGGAAAAATCACCACCAGGTTCAAAAAGGAGGAGAAATGATCCTAAATAGTCATGCAGATGAGAAAAATGATGCTGTGGCCAGGGAAAGTAAGAGCAACAAGAGTGTCGGTTCCTCGAAGAAGAACAAGATCAATAAAAACCTCAAACGGTATACAAAAATGACACCGAAATGCACAAATATATAACGCAATACTTCGTGTAGTGTACAAATGGATGATGGTTATATGTTAGTGATAATTGTCTTTTGTATTTGCAATGTAGTGTGAGGAAGTTGTCCAAGATGACAGAAAAGTTAAGCAAATCATTGCTTAGCGGTGTTGGCATAGTTAGCGGAACAGTGATAGGCCCTTTGGTTAAATCCCAACCAGGAAAGGCATTCCTAAGGATGTTGCCTGGAGAGGTGTTGTTGGCTTCCCTTGATGCAGTCAGTAAGTAAAATAAAACCAAGTAAAAAGACTATGACAGTACCCTTTATGCTCAATGTTGTTGTTCTCATTTCTTTCTTTCAAATAAGCAGTAACAACATCATCTTGACTTTGCAATTTCTCTTCTGATGCTGCAGACAAAGTTCTTGATGCAGCTGAAGCTGCTGAAAAACAAACTCTTTCTGCCACCTCCAAAGCTGCATCTAGAATGGTCTCTAACAGGTAAAGGCTGGACTTAATCCAAACAGCTGATTCTACTTTTCCCTTTGTACCCCCTTTGAAGACAATAATTTAAGACACATAAATACGACAACATTTTACATGGTTAACGGAGTTCAGACACATGGCTAACACAATTCGTTGGGTGGTTAAACTGGTATCAATATTGGATAACTCATTAATCATCAACTAAATGTTATTGTACACAAATTTAAAGGTTATTAACCATTACTCAGGTACTCCAATTCCAACTACATACAAATAAGTTTGAACACCTGAAAATTGTAGTTCTTGACGTTTAAATTCGTGCAGGTTTGGGAATAATGCTGGGGAAGCTACAGAGCATGTGTTTGCAACTGCGGGACATGCAGCTAACACTGCTTGGAATGTTTTTAAGATAAGAAAGGCCATCAATCCAGCTTCTTCAGCATCCAAGGGCGTGCTGAAAAATGCTGTTAAAAATACTAAGTTTTAAATATTTAATTTCAATCAAGTTTCTTTGTACTTGGTTGTCAAAAAATGAAGTGGTGGAATTAATTAGTACTTGTTATATTCATTTCAGTTTCAAGCTTTCATCTTTTAAGAATCGGTAAGAACTATGCTTTGAATTTAACAGAAGGTGACTTCAAATTAAAAAACATCAAATGGAAATGATTTCATTTCATGTGGGCACATGAAAATGGATCAATTTACCTTTGGCAGAAAAGTCACAACCTATAGTGCATTTCACGAGAGAGAGAGAAAACTAAATGAAATATGACCATTGCAGTATACTCCATGTGATGCACGGGTATACACACTAGTTCATATTTGATACGGATAACAACAGAAACTAGTGGATCCTTAAGAAATAGCGTATTAGCATTGCTTTCAATATTGACACATTGCAACATAGAATAAATCCTTTGTTTAGGATCAACACTCATGCTTTAAATAAATAAATAAAAATTGTATACTAAGAAATATAAGTCCTTAAAGAGAATGGAAAAGAAATAAAAGGGTTAGTAAGGGATGGAGCAGTGCAGTATAGTTCAATGGTTTGCTACCTACCTTTGTACAGCAACGTATTGAACAGCCAGCTTCACTATCCAATGTTCAATAGTTCATTAAAATACTTATACGACGGCAATTTATTGAACAAGTCCTTGAATTACCAACACAAGTTGAAGTAACTTTTGCGTTGGAGTAACTTTTGCTAATCTAACAATGGCCTTCATATCAAAAGGAATCATCAGCTTAGGATCCAAAACATCACTAAATCTCACTGCACCAAAAACACTACATCACATCTTTCACTTCCAACATAATCACCCCTAACCAATAAACACCACTTTCCTTAGAACCACCACACCGCCCCGACCTTCTTTCTAATATACATCATCCATCTAACCAACTAACCCTCTCTTACTAACCCCAAAAAATTCAAGTCCACAATCAGAAATCCTAGCACAACAAATTAGAGAACTTAACACAACCATATACAATATTTGATGAGTCTAAATGAAGCTGAGGTGTTAGTAACTAAACAGATGGAGGAAACACCCGCTTTTGCTCAAGAAACTGTGAAGAATCCTTTGAATGTTCCTTATAGTGAGGTGTGAAGAAGATATGGAAAAAGTCCTATATACACCTCACCTTTCATCTCAGGTCCCAATCATTTATTGATCCTCATTGTGTAAGCAACATAAGTTACATAACAAAGCCAAAAAAGAACACGACAAGCATTCAAACATCTTGCACAATTTCAACAAAGCAACCATAAAGAAAGCATTATCCATTCAAGCAAAATCAAACAACATTCAAATCAAATTAAAATCAAATGTTCAAGAAAACATAAATCAACAAAACATAGAGTGGAAGAGATTAAACAAACAACTGGAAATGAGTAAACGAAATTCATCTTCACTAAGGAGCTGCAAGGAAGAAACGGCAGAGCTATGCGATTCGTGAACTAGCATTTGAGCTGCTGATAAAGATGAACTCTACTCTCAATTATGTTATGTCTTCTTGCAATTTCACTATTTTGCCTATCACTTCACATGCTTTATGATTCCAACCAAGAGTTCATGATACAAGATAGATATCACTAAAAAGGTAAATACGAATATTTCACAATCAAATTCTTCTAGTTTGTTATCACTAGTCATCTTAAGCTTGCTCAGTGCCATCGGGGAGTGAAAGCAGAGATTCTGTATACACCGCCATCTGCGATCTTACAAAGTGACAATCACCATAGGAGTGATACTCTAGCAGGCCTCCTTTGTCATCAAGCTTCGCTAATCCACCATCAGCAACTGGTCCAACAATATCACCACCATTTGTAAAGCATACTAGGGAAAAATCCGGAGCGAGGTCAAAAGAAAAATCAAAAGTCTTAGTCCAAGATGAATGGACGGCGTATTCTTGCATTACCCATATCTTAAGTGTAGACATCTCCATATTCCATACGCTGAGAAGTCGCGAAATACCAACAAATCATAAACGTTAGGAGAAAAATCACTATAAAAATCATCTGGAAGAGCAATCTACATTGTCTTTTCCTTTAAATCATAGGCAATAATAACATCCATTTCAGTCTCATAATTATAAACCAGCCAATGAATAGAACCATTCAAGAACGACCCGACTCTGGGAGCACCTTCAGGTCTTTCAGTATTCCATAAATACTTCATAAATTATTTTAAAAATTCTTTAAATTATCATCCAAACAACGAAATTCACCTCAAAGTATTTAAATTCCTTTAAAACATTCTCCCATCCAAAACACTCTAAGGATTTTGTACCAAAAAAAATGTAATGTTCCGTTTCAAAATGAATGTTGTATAAGGTTTTTACACACATATTAAAAAATGTATTAATTAAAAGAAAGAGAGGTGTTATTTTACCAAATTATCATAATCAACTATTTGTTTGTTTTTTATTAAAGAAAAATAATACTTTAGAAGTAGTGTATATAGTATTAATTAAAAGGTAAAGTTGAAAAGAAAAAATTATTATTACATTGAAAACTGAAAGTAACATTCATTTTAAAACAAATTTATTGGGCTAAAACGACACTTATTTTAAAACAGACGAATGGAGTATACCGATTAACCATGTCCAAGTAAATAGAGTAAATAATAGAGTAATTGAGATAAAGATTTATCCTTTTTAACGTATAATCATATAACGCGCACTCTCTTCTAGTCTTCTTTGCTAGTTTTAACACATATACACCGACGTACCATCCCGTAACCCTAGATATTCTTCTGCGCCGTCTCCGTTCAGCCACCGTCTTTCCTCCCTCTAAGGTGTGTTCCCGTTCTCACTTTCTATTGCTATTATTCGTTTGTCCCTTGTTTTAATTTCGGACAATCCCTTTCTATCCATAAGCTGTTTTTAGCTTATTTGCATAAGCTCTTCTTCATCATAGCTGATAAAAACAGCTTATACCTTATCTGGAAATAATTTGATTTGAATTGAACATGACCTGGTAGTTTGACCTTAATAGAATGAATTGTTATGACAGTGAATAACAATGAGGAAGCTAAAGCATCATGAGCAGAGGCTTTTGAGAAAGGTGAATTTTTTGGAATGGAAGAGAGAAGGGGGTCACAGAGAGAACATGGTTATGCAGCGCTACCATGTTACCGGGCGGGACGATTACAAAAAGTATTTTCATAATTCACATTGTTTATGTTGTTCTTACATTTGGTAATTTTCTTTGTTTTAGTTTGGTTTTTAGCTGATTCATTTTCTTTGTGGAACTGGGATTCTGGTGGAAATATGAATAGGTATTCGAGTATATGCCGGATGGTTCAAAAGTTGGTAAACACGGTGAAACAGATGGATCCCAAGGATCCTTTTCGGGTTGATATGACTGATAAGCTTTTGGAAAAACTGTAAGTTCACTTTTTGAAGTTCAAAGTTTAATCATATTTGACTTCAGTAATTAATATTGGTTTCATAATTATTTAGTGTTGTTCCATGACTCCCCAAATCTATTTGTGCTTCTGTTTTTTTCATTTGAACTGAATTGAAGTAGATACAAACACTATGAGTTTTGGTTAACTTAATTCAATTACAAATATAGTTGTAAATTAGATACAAGTTGCAGGGTGGTTTTTGTAACCATTCATGACATAAATAGTTAATACAGGTGACCAAATGAAATGTAATGAAAATAGGTGAACTCACTGCAATGATTCTTTGGTTCTCTCATCATGATGCAAGTTTGTCTAGGATTTTTGAGAATGATAAATTAGACCTGCCATTTCAAAAAGGATGATTGTTCTAGTTTAGTCTGTTTTCTTTTTGCTTCTTATTGGCAGCTGATATTAGTTTGAAACAGAAGATAAAAGTAAATTTTGTGAGCTACTTGCACGTATCTGTTTCATTCATTCTTTTATTTTTATGACAGTTACAATATGGGTGTGATTTCAACCAGGCAAAGCATCACACTATGTGAACGCTTAACCGTGTCAGCCTTCTGCAGGTAAAAGGAACACATTGCTACTTTTAGTGCTTTAAATAAAAATTTAGTTATCCACTTTATCTGTTTGCTCATTAGAATGTATTTTCATGTGAAGAAAAAAAAAAGGAATAACTTCAGATTTTACCAACATGTTACATGTGGTTGGTATGTCTGAGTGCTAAGAGGCTTGGTCATCTTAAACAAATAGTCCTGGAGTTCCAAATGGGTTGGAAATAAAAAAACTTAACTGATTGAATTACTGCATAAATGGATCTATCTAGCAAAATATTTAGTGGTCAAACCAGTGAAGCCAGGGCCAGGCTAGTTAAATAGGACAAGCAATAAACAAAATCTAGAAATCAAGATAGTGTCTATAGTTATGGATTTGGGTGAGGTATTAATGAACATTTTAGGCCTTCAAAGTCTAGGAATTTTGGGAGTATTTTATTCAACGTGTCTATGCTAATGTTAGATGTTTACTTCAATTGTTTTAATACAGTTGAGGTAATGTAATGGTTTTGCACAATTGATAGTGTAGTAACTGGCTAATTGGAAATTAACTATTCAATCAAAGATAAAAGTGATAGATTAGAACCCAATTAAAATTGTGTTCTTAGTACATAAAAGGGAATAAAAGAGATAGGAAAAGACTAAGTCTAAGACTTAAGCCATTACTCTCAAAGAGAGTACCAAAGGGAGAGAGGAGAGACTTTCATCATTTTTCTTCATACCCCTAAGTGATCATTCTTTCCCTATTTATGCACAATCACTAACCACATGTCCATTTACCCCAACCAGTTACATTTCGCCAAGTGTATTTTCTCATTTGCTATTTAGAATCATAACAGGTAGCTTGAACATTTTGCTAAGTTATCTAGTTTTAAGGGCAAATTTTGTCACATGAAGGTCAACATATGGTTTATCATCGCTTTGTAGCTAGGCAAGTTCACTATTCCGAGTTGTATGAAAAATGGTATATATATCGCAGTAAGGACAAGGTGCCATTTTATGTGATTGTAATAAACTAAATTTAATACATGAAAAATAGGTTGACCACTGAAAAGTGAAATTCTTCAGCAGTTTTTTTCTTCTTCTTTTGCAGCATTAGTTGATTATAATTAAGTAATTACCTTTCTTCTAATGTGACGGCCAACTAAGTTTTAGGCTAAAAATGGACTGTTGTCAACTGTCAAGTTAATCAAGTTGAAACGTTGGTTATGGATTCTGACCCCTAATCTCGACTTGTTAGTTTTATGCAGCAAT
>Ga0315915_1000736_pt1 | contig 35922 bp, 25 predicted proteins | sample MpolbnodulesMG_FD_207738 | JGI IMG/M metagenome (GOLD analysis project Ga0315915, IMG submission 207738) | Medicago polymorpha root nodule microbial communities from Los Angeles, California, United States - branched nodules | ecosystem: Host-associated > Plants > Roots > Nodule | place: USA...
CCCTAGGTTCCTAATGAGTTTGAATGATTGAAATTGTTTTTTTTTTTGGAAAGAGAATGATTGAAATTGTTGAAACTCAGTTTTTTTTTATGAGAATATTGTCTTGTTATATACAATACACTAACATGTTTCATGTTTTTGTGTTACAGAATATTGTCTGATCATTATTACATGATGAAAATTTGTATTGATCGAGTACTAGTCATGAACATGTGGATCGATGGAGGAATCAACATCTCTTTTCCCCCAATCTCATCTCACAGAGGGAGGAGAAGATACAAAGGCATGCCGCAACGCCATCAACCCTATCTTTTTGTAGTTTTCTGTAATAATAATACTTAATTATTTAATATTAGTTTAATTAAGAAGAAGTACTTTTATTTTTTTGTTGAGACTTGAGAGATTAACAAGGAGTACTATGAATATGTATTAGTATTTTTGTTTGAAAGAATTATTATTATTATACTAAAGACAAAGAGAAAGGAAGGTTCATATATACATGTTCAAACAAAGCCCTCGTGTTGATTTTTCGTGTATACATAAGAAATAAGGTGAAAGCATGTACAGTGAAAACCTATAAGATGTGAAATTCTTTCGTTCTTTGTCTGCAGGATGAAAATTTGTCCTTTCACACCCGTTTTTGTTTTTATTTTTGAATTAACCGTTTTTAGCTTGGAAGTGAAATATTTTATAGGGAAATGTAACCACCCTCAATTCACTCGGATAATAAGACCACATCATTTTCAGCAATCTGTCTGCCGAAATAAAAATGGAAAATGCCAACAAGTACTCTCAAGACATTGTTTAAGAATCCAAAAGTAAGTAAATTTCATATTCGAAATTGTAAAGTTATAATTTTTATATGTGTTTGACTTATATTTTTAAGACAAAATTTCTTTTGTGCGTTTCTTAAACAATGCCCTTGAATACTTGTTAGCAAGACCCAATAAAAATACATGATGAATTAACAATTACTACCAAGTAAATCTAGCAATACAATCAACTTAAGAGCTAATTTTTCAGTGTCCTTCTTTTGGGAGACTATGGAGTCTGTTTCTTTATAATTTTGTAGTTTCTTTTGAGTCTTTTCCTCCTCTATTTCACAAGAAAAATTAGTCTTGTTTTTTGTTACAAGATACTTGTGTCACACACACACACACACTCTATGTAGGAAATAAACTACACTTTGACAATATTACATTGTTCAATACATTTTTTATCTAATAAATTATATACTTTAAAAAGTTGACCATTTATATTATATTTATCATCTCTCAAAATTTTTATATCCATTTGAAATCATTTTATGTTATATATATATATGGGGGATTTGAAGGAGATGAATGAAATAGATAAATTTAATGAAAATTAACGGTAGAAGCTAGCTATGGAATATGGATTCTCTATGTATGCATGCATGTGTCACTCTATCTTGAGAATAGATATGATTTTTCAATGTCTCCATATATGATGTGAAGAAGCTATCCAACCAGATATATGTGTATACTCAAGTTGATGCAAATTAAACATGGAAAAAAGACCCCTAAAAAATATGGAAAAGAGCGAAAGAGAAAATAAACACAAGTACCACCTTCTTCTCTCTTCTATTATAGTTACCAGTACGTGTGTGTGTCTGAGATATGTGTGTTTTAGTGCAACGTATTTATGTAGCTTATAAAGTTGTTGAAAATTCAGAAACAATCTTTAGAAAGAAAAAGCTTGGATCAACTTCTTTTCAAGCATTTGAAAATGAAAAAAGAGAGGGTGAAAGAGAAAACAGAAAAGAGATCGAGAAAGAGAGTAGTAATATTAAATCACGACAATTTGACAAATCTTGGAAAATGAAATGAAAATGATGGAGAGAAAGAAATGAGGGAAAGGAAATGGAGGGTTTTGGAGGGATGAGATTAGAGGAAAAATACAAAAATCTTTAAGTTTTTTGAGAGAATAATTTTGTAGAAAATGATAAATTAATACTTATGATTAAAGTATTTTAAACTTTGAAAATATTGTAACAATATAATTTAGATTTGAAAAATTTACCGGAACCCCCCAAAACCCTCTAAACTCTTCCTAGCCTCAATACAATTTTTTAGTTTTTTTAAATTAAGAGAATTTTGTATTACAATGAAAACTAAACCCTCCAATATACTCTACTCTCATAGCTCTCCATTTTTTCCAATTTTTTTTTTTTTTTTACAAACCCTCCTCTTGATAGTCCCAAAAAGAGTATTATGGAAACAACATATACTTTATGGTTTGCAGTATCATTTCATCATCAATTAATTATTATTACTTCAACTATTTCTTTCTCCGCTTTCTTCTGTTTCCTAGAGCAAAGAAATTTTCATCCCTATTGTATACTTAACTATTTTTTACTCGTTACATTGAGGAGTTATGCAGTTTATACCCGTAATAGAAGAGGAGCTACTCTTACTTGAACACAAATATAAATGAAATATGTTTGGACACACTTACATAAATAGAGCAAAATAAATGAGAAAGAATTTAGTTAAAATTATTTTTTCTTTTAATTTTTTTGATTCATCTCTGTGTCTAACCATTTTTTATTTGTGTTTGTGACTATGTAATCATTTCTCATAGAAGAGTGTCTAATCAACCTTATGTCATAGATTTCACTTTACGAGTATCATTTTAGTATCATTAATTAATATTAATATTTGAGTATTTAAAGCCAACGATATTAAGATTATACAATCTAACCAAACTGCAAAAATATATTACGTCTTTTTTGTGGCCGAGTCAATAAAGGTCACGATAAATGACAAAATTGTCGTCCAAGAGTTTTTAAGGCTCCTGCATTCGGAAAGCTAAATTCAAATCCATGGATTCTAGTTTAGCCGAAAGTGATTCAAGTCATTTCATTTAAATCAATGTGTGAGTGGCTCATTTGGTTAAGTAAATATTGAGTTTTAAGGAAAGAACCATGATTCGAAATCACCCAACCTTGTTAAATTTTTTGTTACTCTCATTTAGAATCAATGTCACAAGTCTACTAACACTGTTAGAACTGATAATGGTAATGAGTTTCTTCAAAAATACTTGTATAAAACTAATAACATAATTCACTAGAATTCATGTGTAAAACACCTCAAGAAAAGAGAATTGTTGAGAGAAAACACCAACGCCTTTTTGAGTGTGGGCTAGAGTCTTGCTTTATTCCAATTTATTTTTGAAGTATTTATGCTAGAATCATGCTGTTCATTTAAATAGGTTTTCTTTCTTGGTTAAAAAAAATAGGTTTTTTTTTTTGAATGAAAGGTTTTCTACTAAATTTCTGAATTTTAGTACACCTTATATGTTCAATACTGATTCTTATTTGCAAATTTTGCGAGTTTTCGGTTTGATTAAGTTTTGCTTCTACTTTATTTACTCGTAGAAAAAAAAAAGGTGATTCTCGTTCTACAAAATCTATTTATCTCAGTCAACAAACTGGGATTAAGGGTTACATTCTTTTTTACTTCAAATCAAGAGAAATTTTCATTTCAAGAAAGACAAAATTTTTAGCATATTTTTCCTTTTGCAACTCTTAACAAATTCGATGCTATTGTTCCTAATGTTAACCCAACAAGTATGACTCTTATTTGATTTAACACATTCAAGTGAGTCATTAAACCATCCTAAGCATCATAACCATCCTGAACCAAGCAACATCATCACTATCCCTACTCATAAGAAAGCTATAAGATAAGATGCAAATTATTGATTTTCAAACTTAAATACAAGGTAGATGGTTCAATTAATAGTTAAGGCACTTTTAGTTGTAAAAGGTTTTACTCTAACTGTTGGTCTTAATTATTTTGAAACCTTCAACCCTATTTTAAAAATGACTACCATTCATATTCTTTTATCTTTACATCCTCGTCTAATTAACATCTTTACCGTGTCAATATATGAAACTTTTTCCTAGTCTTACTTCACCATGTAAGAATATTTTTTTGTAAATTAAATAGGTCTATCTATTGATCTTAAACAAGTAGACAGTCTAACTCCAAGCTAACAAATACTATTTTGAATGTAGTAGTGTTTTACGTTTAATATTAGGCCAAATACTTCTAATTGTCATTTAAGTTTAGCTATTTCAAACAAATTTGCCTTTTAATTTTATTTTGCAACAAATTAGTCTCTTAATTTGTTTTTTGTAACAAATAAAATTTGATTCTTTTGGTAGAATTTGATCCTTCATTGTGGATTGGCATGGGTTTATTAAGGTCATTCTGCGCATATTATCACATCATTTCAAGCACTTCGTCCGTTTTGGTGCTTTTTCTCAAAGATATATTGTTTGACATTGAATACTATTTGTCTATCTTTTGTTTGAGTTATCAGGATGGAAAGGAACAAGTGTCTTTTTCAACACAAGGAGGAAAAATTATCAACATTATGTGACAAAATAATGTACCAGTCTTACAGGTGGTTGGAGGCGAACTATGTGACTTTCTCTTTTGACTATCATTATTGGTGGTTTAACGATCTCTTTAGTGTTTGTGTACAATTTCTTAGCTTGTTTCATTTTATCTCGCTTTGGTTGTTTCCAGTTATATTTGTATCCGTATAATCTCTTTTTAAGTTTGTTTCTGGTACATCTTGTGCCTGAAGTACTTATTCGGCTTTTTAATATATTCAAATTTGGCTTCTTCAAAACTAAAAAAGATCTTAAAATATTTACTATGTTACTATTTTTTTCATCAAACTCAGTTAAAAATGTTAATTTTACAATTTAACATTGATATGACAAGTACAAAAAGTGTTTATGATTACTTACACACATTTTCTCCTTTTTGTTTCCAACTTCAAACCTAGTTTTATTGAGAAATGTTTATAAATGAAGCAAGGGTCTTGTTATCTTGTGCCCTTGTGGCACAAGTTAAGGAATCCAAAATAGAAGTTTTTCATAGAAACGAACAAAACATTGACTTTAAAAAGTTGAATAAAGTTGAATGCACAACTTTTAAACAATTATTTCTATTTTAAATTCCTTAACATATGCCCAACATATGTTAGCATTTGCCATGAAGTAATCGAATGATTTTGTTTCAAACCAAATCTGAATGACTATGAATCTTACTTTGAGAAAAATGAATATGGATCAATCAACTTAATATTAAATGTTTGTATAAACATTTTTTAAACGAGTTTGATGAAAAGATGATAATGGTGAAACATAGGACGTAAAAGACCAATTTGTTACCAACGTTTAACTTAGTTAGGTATTTGACTTTGTTTCCGTCAAATAGTCAAATGGTTGCATGAGAATAAATAGAGTTTTCGGAGTTCGAACTTCAACCCCTATATCAAATAGTTTAATGATTTTGTGGGACCAGTGTGAGTTTTAACCGGTATAAAAAAGTGTTTGTATTAAAAACTCTTTGTCGATGTTGTTACCAACCGAAAAAAGATTATACTCATTCATAAAAAATAAAAAACGTACAAGTTCAAAACGATGCGTTTAAAACTGGCATAAGGCAGAAGCATAGACGACAGTGTACAGAGTCTGCGAAGCATCGTCTTCCTGAATTCAATTCCATTCCACAGGGTTTTCAGAGTTCAATTCTTCAGTGACAACAACGCGTCTTAGATTAGATCTACCCATTCTTATTTCAATTTATTAACTAAATTCTACTCAAGATCGCAATTCCGTTCGGTAATTTACGAAATCAAACAATTTTATCGTTCGGTAATTTTATCATTTTTTTTTCCTCATTTCTATACGCATTTCTGTTTCACAGGTACAGTTGGCAAGGTCTTTGAAAAATGGCTACCACCGCCTGTTTCATCATTGTTAGCAGAAATGATATTCCCATTTATGAAGCTGAAGTTGGAGTAGCTGCTAAAGTATGCATCATCCTTTTTTTGTTTTTTGTTTTTTGTTTTTTTTAATGTTAAGTTATAGCTCAATCTTTTATTGGTTTATGAATTATTTCTTTTATTGGATTCATCCCTCATCGATCAATTTAATTTATGGGATGTTAGAGGCCAATTATTGTCTGAAAATGTTATGGGGAATTTGATTTTACATTATAATTTGTTCACTTGATTCATTATAAATGTTATATCTAGAAATGACAATATTTAAAAACGTTGGAGTAGCACCTATTGTAGAAAAGATGGTGGAAACTCGGCTTAGGTGGTTTGCACATGTAGAGAGAAGACTTGTGGATTATGTAGTAAAGAGGGTAGCTCAGATGGAGGTTAGTTGAACTTAAATCATTACAGACAGGTGAAGACCTAGAAAAACTATAAGATAAACTATTAAGAATGATCTAGAGTTTGATGAGTTGGATAGGGATATGATATAGAACATTATGACGTGGCTTGATCCATGTAGCTGATCCCACTCAGTGGGATAAGGCTTGGTTGTTGTTATTGTTGTATTCATTCATGTAAATGCTTATATTTTTCTTGCATAACCTTACTTTTGCATGGCATAAAAAACAAGGGATCTTGTTTTCTTCACCAATTTAAAATTATTTTGCAATCTAATGTCACTGTATGACAGAGGGAGGATGCTGCTCAGCTGCATCAGTTCATCCTGCACGCAGCTCTTGATGTTGTACAGGACCTTGCATGGACTACTAGTGCTATGTGAGTTACATATTGTTGATATGTAATTCAAGTTCAATTATAAAACTTTGGTTTCATGATTATCTCTTTTTGCCTCTTGTTTTTGTTTCCACAGCATTTTAATCCTTAGCATTCTCTTTGCAGGTACTTGAAATCAGTGGATCGGTTTAATGAACTCGTGGTGTCCGTGTATGTCACAGCTGGTCATATCCTTTATCATAGAGAATTATTTTATATCTTAGATAAAAGTTATATTGATTTTCCATATTTTAGGATTATTTTTGTTTTTCTTATAATAAATAAAGTTCTGAAAACCCAACTATAAGAACCATTTAATTTAATTTGCTTCTTTAATGGGACGATCATGCCACTGTGTTCCCCTACCCTCTACTCCCCTGCCCTTCATAGGAAGTGGAACAAAATAAAAAAGCCAAGAGTGGTCAATGATCAAATCAAACCTTACATCCACATACATCTTTATGCATTTTGTTATTTTGTGATAATTTCCTTGACCTGTGGTATACATACCCGATTTATGTTGCTTCATGATTCTCGTAATGATGATGGCATTAAGAGCTTCTTCCAAGAGGTGCATGAGCTTTACATAAAGGTAATCTTGCCTTTAGTGCTATAATGTGGTTAATATGCTGCCTTTCTTTAATTATTTGTTAACTTCCATTCTATCTGTTAGGATATAGAATAATAGCTGATTAGAATAGTTAATGTAGTTAAGGGTTGTAAAGTTAGTTAGTTAGTTACTTACTATTAGTTGGTTATTTGGATTAGTTAGAAAGTATAAATGAGAGACCACGGGTAGATATCATCTTTTGAATATTGTTCAGTTTGTGAATACAATAGCATAAATGAATTGATAGAGTTCATGATTCATGATAAAGTCCATGCTTACCAATTCTTGAAGTATGCTTTGATAGCTAGACAAAATGACAAATACAACCATAGCTGCTGTAATATTATTTTCTGGTTTCATCAATGTTAAATGAACCATTTTGTACATGTTCCCTCCTTATTAGTAATTAGCATTTACATGTTTCACATAGCAGGCATATGCCTATTTGCCCAGCATATATCTGGTACATATTTTGAGTAAAATGACAAAGTTGTGTTTTCAATTTTTTTATAAAAGTTTGCTGAATTTCATTTTAAGTGTGTTATGATGTTGACTTGGCCATTTTAGATATATACACCCCTTCTTACTATCAATATTTCACCGTAGGAGACATGATTAGTTGCCTAGTATATGACTACCCCCCTTCTTACTATCAATATTACACCGTAGGAGACATGATTAGTTGCCTTGTATATGACTAGTATATCATTTTGAACTAGAAAATCGAAAACCACATTTTAATTTTTTAACAAGTTCCCAGAATTCCATTCTGTTTTGCATTATAGGATTTGTATTAACTTTATTTGTATGTTTGGAAAATTGCAGACTCTTCTTAATCCTCTATACTTGCCTGGCTCCCGAATCACATCGTCACATTTTGATACAAAAGTACGTGCCCTTGCACGAAAGTATTTGTAGAACCTACCAGTCTGCTCTTGATGATCTGTGGTTGACAAGTTGCTTGTTCACAAAGCATTGAGGCCCTTACTTCTCCTACCTTAGTTCTTGATTAGCTTTGAAAAGCTTTTTTATTTTACGGCAATGGTAGATTTCCTGTTGCCTATAGAATTGTGTACTCCAGTCATTAGCAGAAGGCCGTGTTTGGAAGGTCGTACGTTGACAAAAGTTGTTACATTGCTAGTGTTACAATTTGCGATGCTTACTGATCTTGTTGTTGATGATCAACTATTTGATTTTAAGTGGCAAAGAAAAATATTGTTGCCCCCTTTGTGCTTCAAGTTTGACAGTAAACTATCTCTTTATTCATTTTGAAAGATTACTCTGTCGCTTTTGTTTTCTAAACACCTTTTTCAGCACGTTTCTTTTTATAAGTTGTTTTCCTTGTATTTTGTGAAAGACAGATGTTAATGTAAAAAATTAGTTTAATTAAAAATTAAAGACTCCTATAGTGACATAATTTCTGCAGTACCACATATTATAGTTTTTTTTTTTTACAAACACAATAAGGACATTTTACCATGTTATATACTCCCTCCGGTCTCAAATGTAAGCAATTTTTCACTTTTTAAATTCACTCAATAAATGATGTATGTGGTCCATGATGTAGACTACATACATTATTTATTGAGTGAACCTAAAAAGTGAAAAGTTGCTTACATTTGAGACCGGAGGGAGTATATACGTATATGTGTGCGCGCGCATGTTTGTTTGAATTTAAAAATGATAACTTAAAAATTAAAACTATAAGAATTTCATTAAGAGCCTCCTATACCGGTGTCGCATATGTTTTGTAAAAATTGTAATTTGAAGGACTCACATACATGGTGACATCATTCCTGGAGTATTACTTTATAGCTTAAATTATTCTCTTGGTGATCGTCTCGAACTGTGTACCTCAAATTGAAGTGTGACCTTGCAACCATCGGCTTCACATGCCACCGTCGGCTTCACAGGAAACTTGGCAGATTAAATTATTCCACCAACACAATAAAGACATTTTACCGGGTAAAGATCTTCTCCATTTAATATATTAAATGGAGTATGCAATTTGGAGAGAGATAGACACATAAAATAGATAGTGGGTCCTCCAATTAAGTGAGTTCCACCATCTTTTATTACTTTTTAGTTTTTCGAAAAAATTTTATGTCTATATCTCTCCAAATGGATGAGAGGATCTTAACTCCATTTTACCATGTTTTTAATTTAACAAATAGATTGCCAGTCAGCGCTTTAACCCTTCCCAATATTACCTTTCAATAAATCATTATAGGTTAATATCATCCCTCTGTTATGTTAGGATTTTAAATTTCTAAATGTTAGGTCCAAAGCAATCTAAATCAAAATGGAAATCAACACAATCCAATAATATTGGATATTTTTTTTGGGACAAATATTGGATAAATTTTAATCTCTTTATGTGAAATATTTCAGATTCTTTTCTCAAACCACAAAATCAATTCATGTTATTTTTTTTATTAATATGAGATATTGTATTAATCTATTATTTGTTGTAAATTTGATCAAATAAAAACCAATCCAATCTAGTCGGATTTTTTTTGAAAGGAATCGTCCATATTGGTCTGTATGTGATGTATGTGATTTTAATCTTTAAATTAAATTAAACTTCTTTTTTACTTTAAAACCGATCTTAAACCGTGTACTCCAAACCAATATAATGATCTCAAATTACTTTAGACCTAGCATTATGTCGGCACTTCCGATATGGATTGACCATAAAAGGAATGGTTAAAGAAGTATACAAGGAAAGAGATGACACGATACGAACCCCATTAACATAAGTATCCATATTTTTGTAAGAGAGGCACATAAGATTACTAAATAAATGAATTTTACTAAATAAATGATTTTTTAATGACAAATATTAAATAAATAAATTTGAATGGCTATAAAAAAGTTTTGATACAAATAAAAATTTCAAAAAACGTAACAGAAAAATGTTTGATATTTAGATCAAAATCCCTCTGTTTCAGTTTTTTTAGGTGTTTAAATTTATAACATTGACTATACTCATGAGCTTAACTCCTTTGGTAAGGGATAGTGCACAATATGTGTAGGGGCTGGGGTTCGAACCCCAGACACCCCACTTATTCATCTTTAAGGAGAATTTACAAGTCACTAGGCTGCTTGACCAAAAAATAATAATTTATAACATTGACTAAAAATATTTACGATAACATTAACCAATGTTCGATATTTTTTAGATCAAAATCACATTAAAACACCTGAACTTAATTTTCATTCAAAAATTAAACAAACCACAAACACGTTCACAGTGTTAACAATCCCTCAGCAACCCACAATATGAACTAAACAATCAGATAGTCGATGATCTAGCCAAAATAATATATTAAGCTGAATAATCTTTCAAAAATATTTTTTTACATGTTCTCAATTTTCACCTAATACGAAATTTTTTTTATCAAAATTAAAACTGATTACAGAACATCACCGTGTACCACAGCCGGAAAAGTTGCAGATATCCCAATATGAACTGAACAATATGAAATTCAATAAATATAAATAGAAGAATACTGTGCCATTTTATAATTTTATGCCACGACTTTATCTCAACATATACTCATTTGTAGAGAGAAGAGGTTACTCGGTAAACTTACATCAGACTGAAAAAAATGGCTAGTAGAAGAGCTTCACATCATTTGCCTATTCAGTTTGAGCAAATATTTGATTTACGACAGAACTCATAATTATGCAGTGATGACTGCATGTTCTGTTTCCAAACTGGCAAACATATCACTGATTGGCGCGCTTTAAGTAGACCAATATACTGATGCTTGTTAGAACAACAGCACCTGCAAAAATTCCAGAGCGGAGAGACACTATACTGGTTTTCTGCTTAGTGGCTATATCAGTGTTTGGTTTTAGTTTGGTAGAATCAGCAAACTCCAAATTCAACTTTAGAGCCTGAAATACAAAGATGCTTGCTACAATCAGTTTGATGCATCATAGACAAACCCACGGAAGCCAAAATAATCAAATGAAAAGACTAGTAAAACAGACATCTTTACCTTCAGTCCTGCAGATCTAGCATAGCTGACAGCAGCAGCAAGATCGTTATTAGTAGCAATAATAATTTTATCACCCTCATCATCTTCATACTAGAATGGAAGAAAAACCGGTATCATATTATATTAAATACATATAGCAAAACCAAAATGCAGACAAAACTGAATTAGAATAAAACACACCAGCAGCCTAGGGCGTTCTCCATCATAAACAGGACCAATTCTTTGCATAACAGTTGATACAAGCTCGTCTTGATTTTCAGAACCTACAAAAATTGCAGAGGAAAATTAAGTTCCTATAAGTATAAAACATGGTATGGAAAAGGGAAAAATTACGAGGCCTAGGATTTATATGCAAGATGTCAGTAGCAATAGAAACTATTTAGATAGTTATAGCAAATCTTTCCCCAAAATGTCTACTCACCAGAGGTAAAGCGATGCACTTGGCCATTGAGATCCTCAAATTTAAAAGTAAATGAATTTCCAAAACCTGCAGATTGATATGTGGACTTTGTGGTATCTGCCCCATCCAAAGTCAGTTGTCCAGAGACTTCACTGCAACGAAACAAATATAACTATTTGCAGAACAAAACAAAACACAAACAATTCCACCGAAAAAATTATATAAACAACATAGGTATTATCGAAGTACCTGTTAGTGTCGTAATCTTCAGGAGGCTCAAGAGCAAAAGCTGAGTCCCAAAACTTTTGCATAATTGTGCTTGCCACATCATTAACATTTCCGGAAGAGCTACTTTCGACCTACAGAGTACATAGGACCAAAGGTTAATACAAAAAGGAAAATGCTAACTAGTGCCCCTAAGGCATTAGTTAAGGAAACAAGTATAGTAAGAATTTCTTGGAACTTGTGTCAAATACTTAAAACTGTAGAAAATGTTGTTTACAATGCAAAACTTACCTTTTTAGTTTCCTTACTTAGTGCCCCAGGGGCACTAGTTAGCATGACCCATACAAAAATGCATTTAGTTTTTATCATACAAGATCTTACTTCATTGTTATATAAGGTGAGAAGACGCCCCATAATTATAAAGGGCTAATTATAAAGTAGGAATGGGAATGAAGTGATTGGTGGTTCGGCAGACCTACAAGACTAACAAAATAAAGACATTTGGGAAAATGGCCAAATTATTACCAATACGTCAATCGTTCAAATATAGTAGGAAACTATCAATAGACCAATAATCACAAGTCTAAAAGGAAGAAATAGTTTACAACAGCTTGATTCCTATGACATAATTATAGCAAAACATTTGAATAATGGTTGAAGAATATGCATATGCCATTGATGAAACTAAAGAAATAAGAGCTGACTTAAAATGTCAGTAGCCCTCTTTTTCCATGTCTAGTTATCACCTAAAAACAGACATACATCATAACCAGAATCCTGAATATATCCTTCAGCATATGCAATAAATTCTGAATAGACTTTATAAATACATCGCAAACATGAATTTACCAGAGAAATTGCAGCATGAGTTATCTGCAAAACATCCACACAAGCAACAACATTTCCATCTGCGAAACAAATAATATTCAGCACAAAAATCTAAGAAATTATAGAAGCGCTTTTTCAAAAAAAAAAGAAATTATAGAAGCGGTTGAGTAGGCATAGTTTACCTTTGTCCACCACAGGAAGATGTAGGAACTTCCCATCATGCATCATATGCAGAGCATCAATAATTGTTGTCTCTAATGTTGCACATTGTGGGTTTGGAGTCATTACCTAATAAAGAAGAAAATCAAATCAATTCTAAATACTTAGCAATGGCATCTCAGAAGAACAAACAACTTTCCAGTAATGTTACTTCAGAAAACAAAACCACAACAACCTTTTCCACTAGGGTCGACTCTGGTGAAAGATTTGGAGCCATAACACGCATAAGAATGTCTTTCGAACTGCATAGCAGATCCACAGAACAATATATAAGGCAAAGGAAAATATTGTCCAAAGTGCATTTCATATGTATCAATCAAGGAGATTTCTGATCTAAAAAACATGAAGTCGTATATATGTCATTCCGTAACAGAAAGAGAAAAAAGCCTCAGAAAGGGATTTTACGTCAATATCCCCTGAATCTTGCTTTCTGTTACAATCACAGATGAACTGACACGCAACTCTTGCATTCTTTTTGCAGCTACATGGACAGGATCTGATGCTGATGTAATAGCAACCCTGGAAATACATAAAGCTACATAATTTTAAAACACTGTTATAAACAGAATCCTTAGGCAATGCATAAATACACAAGAAAATATGATGTAAAAATTACTTTGTATTTTCACCGAGTATAGTTGACAAGGAAGGCTTGAACATGCGCTCCCTCAATGTATCAATGAAAGCATTTGGAGCTGACAAAAGTAGTGACAGTTAAAAAAAATATTCAGCATCATTACAATATGAAGGGAAAATATGGCAATTTTCAATACTTTCAAAAATTTCTATGAGAAGCCACAAGTTTTTGGCTGCAAAACTTTAAAGTTTTAATGCACTTGACTTGACAGTATCCAGTCCTTTACCTTCTTTTCTAAAACTTAGCAGAGAAAGTCTTACAAATTAACCTCAAAATTATGTCACTGAAATATAGATATGCAAAGAAAAAACACCAGCACTTAGACCATCAAATTTTTTAAATTTTTTAAATTACAGCAGAGCAATTTCTGCAAAAATTCATTATATTTTTTGTTTAGTAATATTAACAATTAAGTACCCAGGTTATTGACCGCTCATGCATGATTCACATTTAACACTCTTTCAACAGTAACTTAAGAGTCATAAATGAGAATGATTTGAGGGGTGAAAGGGAATAATATGATCTCATTAAAATAAAAATGAAACAGTGAGCCAAAGCACTCATTTGGTAATTCTCCAAAATTATATTTTACTGTCAGTTCCTTTGTGCATTATTTCCTTTCATAAAGATAAAAAAAAATGCTTTAAATTTTGTTTGTAAAATCAGTGAAGTCATCTCATGAATTAGCCAGAAATATAGATCCCAATAATAAATAACAACCGAAATTTTTTCCCACTTGGTGGGATCGACTACAAAGATCAAATAACACCAATATGTCCTATCCTAATATCATTAATCATGTTTAATGCAAGTTAAAACTGTACCTTTCTCTAAATGATTTGGCTTATTGTTTTCCTTGATTTCCCTCTACAAATAAGTGATAACTACTATACCATCTACGACCCTTACTAGAGCTTCAAATGGTCATCTCTAACAAGCCCTGATCATCTGAGATAGGGCTCTACAATGATTTCACAGTAGGTGCTACTCCAACTTTCTCTTTAATGTTTTCATTTATAATCCTGTAGTGTACTTATGTGTCCACTCATCCACTTCAATGCGTTTATCTCTAGTTCTCTACAATAATGAGCTTAATTTCTTGTTGACTCTTTATCACCTAACCCAACATTCGGTCTCATACAACATTCCAAATCTTAAAAGAATGAAATAAAATTTTCCTTAGTGATAAATGGCAGTTTTTCAGTTGCAAATTACACCCAAAGATGAAGTATTATTTTGCTTCATCCACCTTTATACCGTTTGCATTTACCTTTATTTTCTCATTATTTTGTATGATGATGGATCCAAGATAATTAAACCATAAAACTTATTGATACAACTAATAAATTCAACCGTGGCTGTTATAAGCATATACAGTCGTACCACATGCAAGTAGAAGCAATTCATAAGTTCATGTACAGGCAGTACCAAATTTGTATTGTATGCATAGAGGTAACTGTTAAGCAATCTATATTACTACCTCGCTGATTTTCCACCCCCTCAACTGCAGCAGCAGCAATGGCACTCCCTTGCTGAGAAGCCTTCTCCACCCTAGCTATGGCATCATAAAGACATTTGGTGATATCCAATATGGCAATGACTTCACCGTTTTCCACAACTGGGAGGTGCCTGAATTTACCTATCATCAGTTAAGGAAAAAAAAATCTAGTCATATCTCTCATTCAATGAATTAATTTCCAGACTATGACTCCATTAAGCAATATGTAAACATAAAGAGAATCTAATAAAATCATTTATTCAATTCAAGCATCATCAACTGGTTAAAGAAGCAGAAAAGGTAAAGAGAAAATAAAACACAGGCAGAAGCAAAGTTAAGATAGGACCCTACAACAGACAAGAAATAACCATGGCCCTGCTTGCTGGAAATAAATTCCAAAAAAATTGTGCCAGCAAACACTAGATTAGGTGACAGATAAAGGTTTTGTTGCCAAACAGTAACCACACATCTATTTCTTTCAGTTCTGAGCTGGAGAAGCGTGACAAATAACATGAAACTAAGGAGAAATCAAATCTTAAAAATTAAGTAACGAATTTAGCACAAGAAAATTTGAGGAATCGAAGGGTGAAAGGAAGAAAACAGAAGAATTGGTTGCTTTTGAAATTCATGTAGGTAAATAGTGTGAGCTGTAAACTTGTAGATAGTTATTAGTTCAAGGCGACAAAGTTGTCTCCCAACTCTAAGGCCCGAAATTATTCGTTTGAGCTAAATAATATCCATTCCAAGATCTAAACTGTGAAGAAAAGATAAACACGCTAAAATCTTGGTCATCTAAAATATCAAACAACTCATCCCCATGACAAAAAAAAAATCAGTGTAACGAATTGTCAGTCAAGTCAGAACCCTTTTTCATGCAGGATTCAAGTTATGAGGTTGAATAGTAACAAAAATATAGATGCAAACAAGTGTTGAAAACTGCATATAGTATGATTGATTAAGAAATAAGATGAAAGAAAGAAAACATTAATAACAAGTAAGTAAGTAAGTAACTAACCCTGAATCATCTTCTGAAGAGCATCAATGGCGAGTGTATCAGATGTAACAAAGATAGGATTGCGTGTCATAACTTTGGAGACATGTGTCTCATCCGGTGACAATCCCTCAGCCACAACTCTAGTAGCAACATCCTGAATCAGAAACGTACATAAACAACATTGAACATTGAAATATATAAAATAATATAGAAAGAGAGAGACCTTGTCAGTGAGAATTCCGGAGAGAAGAGCACTGGAATCAGTTAAAAGAACAGCATCGACGCGGCGAGCAGCCATTCGTCTACATGCATCGGTAACGGTTGTCCCATCGGGGATGGTGAGAGCCTTGGACAATTTAACCTTCTTCACCGTTCTTTCTCCTCCATCTCCCCTGTAACAAATTAATAATAACAGCCACAATTATAAATAAATAAATCTACAAAAAAAAAAAAAACTTGAATTAATTCCATAAATAATTAGAATATAGATAGATTTGAATGTGTGGTAGGAACAGGAATAGAGATTATACGGTTGGAAAGAAGGGGAAGGAGGTTTTCCGTTTCCATTTTCGGCGGCGTGGGATTTCTTGGAAGGGCGTTTTGTTGTTGTCTTCTTCATTTTCTAATCTCTTTCGCGCGCTCTTAATTTGTCTTTTCTTACTCTACCAAATGCATGTAATGCATCAATGAACCTGTACCACTAATACTATACAATTGATTTGAATATACTATACTACGCCCTACCCCGAACAGGTTTGTTAGTTAGTTACGGTTCTACTTTCATTCCATTCTGTCACCTCATAAATTATTAATTCTATTTTTTTCCCATTCATGAAAGATTAATGTATGATACAATATGTAGTATGTATGGCTAATATTAATCAGCCATTGAGTGGGTATCAATGGACATAATAATAAATATTTTTTTAAATAAATAAGGTTTAAACACTTCGGATTTCGAAATGGCAATTAGTGGAGTGACACGGGAAGAGTGAATACCCAAATTCGTCCCTGGATTTTCACGAATCGGACAAAAACGTCCCCCAATTCATCGAAATGCACGCTTTGTCCCTGAATTTAACAAACGTCCATCAAAATAGTCCCTACATCCATTTGGGGCGTTAACGGTGATGACGTGGCTGTTAACATCTCAGATGGGTTGCCATGTCAGATGCCACATAAGCAGGGACTAAATTGATGTATAATGACAAAAAAATTCAAGGACGAAATTGATTGATTTCAGAAAATATTTTCTAATACAGTCCCTATTAATTTTTACTTACTATCAAATCGATCCCTGAATTATTTCAAAAAACCATCAAATAAGTCCTTGAATTATATAAACATATTTCCAAGTTGATCCTTGATGCATATATTTGCAGAAAACGAATTAAAAATGACAAAACACACAACTTCATCCTTGAAAATATCATTAAATAAGTCATATATCTTAAGTTTGAAATATTACATAAGCAAAAGCAACCCAACTATGGGGCATTAACAAGTCATGAGTCATAGAGGATGTTCTTAAATATTACATAGCCAAAAAGAACCCGACTAGGGGGCATAACGTAAACAAAGCAAAATATTCCAAAAAGCATAATCTAAGCATGCATCAAGCTTCACTTCTTTGGAAAGCCGGGGGTTGGGATAAACTCCATGAAATTAGGTTGACTTGAACCGGATGGACCATAATTTGGATATGGCACTCGAATAACGCCAGGAGCAGTTGGATGTGATGGTGCAGGACCCCTCACTGGTGTTTGCTTAGGCCTCTCATTTGAAATAACTGGCCCTCTAATGCCATACCTCCTTGCTGGAACACCCTGCAACAACAGTTTCAATCATACCAGTCCCTATTTAATAAAACATTCAATCAAATTAGTCCCTGAATTTCTACACTTAGAATTTAACATTCATACCTGTCTAAGCACTGCTTCATTTGCAACACCATTGACAACATTTTGTCCCTGAATTGCAACATTTCCACATTGACATTTTGTGCAACTTGTCCATCATTTTCCAGCTACAACCTTTACAGGATTAACATTTCCAGCATTTTCTGCAACACCTCCACCATTTTCAACAACATGATTTTCTGCATTTCCTAGTACATTTCCAACATTTTCTGCATTTCCTCCAACATTTTCTTCTTCTGGCTCAATATCAATCCAGTCTTTTGGTCTCCTAGCAACACCTTGCTTATTACATCCTCTTATGTTATGACCAATCAATCCACACCTTCCACATTGAGTGTCATTGTAAGTCCTTTTCATTTGACTTCCACCAACAAGTTCCTCATTGCCATCTTTTCTCCTGTTCTTCTTTGGTCTTCCTGCAGCCCTTCTCACCTTTGGTGGCACAGGTTTTTCATAAGGAGTTGGTTCCCAATATATTTGAGAATTCACTGGTTGGATAAAGTAGTTATAAGTTGCCCTATATGATCCAAGGGTCAACCAAGCATGGCAATGTTCTTCTGGCTTTAAGCCTCTCAGAGCAAGTGCTGAACATGCATGCATACATGGCATTCCTGTGAATACAATCAACAATACAACCAATGTAAAATACAACATTCCAACATTTACAACATTTACAACACTCTAAGTATATCAAATATAAACCAACAAAATAAGTCTAAAAATGCAACATTTACCTGTTAACTGCCAAAATCTGCAAGTGCAAGTTTGCTTAAACAGATCAACATCCACCTTCACCTTGTAGCTATTTTCTATCTGACACCTTTGCATTGGAGTATCACCACTCCACAGTGGTGTCCAATTGTGACTAGCATTCTTATCTTTCTCTAGCCTGCTTTGCTGCCAAGGACACAGTGGTCCAGCTCTCCCATCAAGTTTCATCTTGTTTTGACTCATTTTTCTCATTACATAACACCTAACTTCCTCAGCCAAAGTGAGTAATGGTTTCCTTCTATAGTTCAAGATCTTTGCATTGAAAACTTCACAAGCATTGTTCACTATGTTATCTGCCTTGCAATTTTCACTAAAATATGCTTTAGCCCATGCTTCCTTTGGCCATTTATTAAGATACTCTCATGCCTTCTCATTAAGCCTCTTCACCCTCTCCATAATGCGGTTGAATTAAGTGGGAGTTGTTGCCCTTGCACACTCCCATACCACTCCTCTCAATTCCTTATCCTTCCATTATTTTGTGAAGTTCCTCCACAGATGCATCACACAATATCTATGTGGCACCCCTTGCATCACTTCCTGCATGGCTGGAATCAAACCCTACCAATGTTCACAATTACAGAAACAATATTCCTTGAATTATATAACTATCCATCAAAATAGTCCCTACATTATATTACTTACTATCAAAATAGTCCCTACATTATATTACGTTCTATCAAAATAGTCCCTGAATTATATTACTAACTATCAAAATAGTTCCTAAGATTACTCTAAACCTATAACATTTCCAGCTATTACTATACATCGGTATGCATGCAAAAAAATGACATAACTTGAATGAGAAAAATACTAAGATGGTTATTCATACCTTTTGCATGTCTGAGATGAAGTTCCATCCATTTTGCTCATCATTTCCAAGATCTTTATGTAGTAATTCCAAAAACCATTTCCAGTTATCTTTATTCTCCACATCCACAATGACATAAATCTGATTATTTCCATCTTGTCCCACAACAGACAAAAGTTGCCCTCCATAATACCCCTTAAGAAAGCATCCATCTAACCCAATCAATGGTCTACACCCTGCCTTAAACCCTAGTTTACATGCCTCCAGACAAACATAGAATCTTTCGAATTGAGGTGGGGACTCTGGCATTGGTGTAGTATTCATCCTCATAGTTGATCTGGGGTTACTTCTCATCAATTCATTTGCATAATCCCACAAAAGACCATACTTCTCCCTTTCACTGTCTTCAACCAAATCCCTTGCTTCCTTTGTTGCCCTAAAAATCAAGTTTTTATCCATAATCACCTTATAATCCTTCTTGAACAAATCAAATATTTGACCATGCTTTATTTCAGGATCAAACCTTAAGACTTTCTCAAGCATCCTAACCACCCATTTCCTATTAGCTTGTTTATTCCTGAAATCTGTAGGGCAATCATGTTTACTCACAAATGTTTTGATCTGAAAACATTTCCTCTTTTCATTCCTTGCACCATATATTAACCAATCACAAGTATCATGCTTGCAAACAGCCCTTGCCCTTGTTTTATCATTCTTCACCCAGTCAATTCCCTTTCCCTTGTGAATGGTATAATCCTTGACAGCATCCTTAAACTTTTCAAGGGTAGTAAACTCCATTCCAAGTTCCAAACTTACCTGACCAAATTCAGCATTTTCATTAAATTGAGGATAAGCAATGTTCCCATTTTCATCATCAGTGCTTATTGGACTCCTTAGCTCTTCAGAAACATAATTGTCATTATCACTGCATATTTCATTAGGCTCTGGCATTTGAATGTTGACATGGCTAGCATCACCTTCCTCGTAGAAAGAGTCCCTGTGCCCAGTCACATACTCTGCCTCTTAAAAATCACTGTCATCACTAGAAGAATCAAACATCATTGGGGGATCATCATTAATTGTGATCCCAGTCCCTCTTGATTGTCTTACTGGTCTTTTCCTTTTTGGTACTACAGTTTGCTTTTCTTTCCCTTTTTGTGCTCCGTGTTTGGTGACATTTGGTTCAGTCTGAGTTTCTTGTTGTGTCACTGTTTCTTGAGGCTGAGTTTCTTGAGTAGCACCAACAGTATCTACATTACCAACATTGTCCTCTTCATCACCAACCTTGTTTTGCACATTAGCAACCAAACTTTCTACAACACTTCTTTCTTCAGCAGTAAGTATGTCAACATCCATAACATTGCATGGTTCAGCTTCTGTTTGCATACTTCTCAGAGATTCTTCATTGCTCTCTCAAGCTCTTCCCTTTCTTCACTTGATAATGGTACAATTTCAACCTCACTTGTATCCACCACATGGTGTGCATATATTTGCACTTCATTCCCATTAGCCCTTGCAACTTTCACCATATCCAAAAAATGCTTATCCGTTGTCAATGGATTCAAGCATATATTAAGATCATCTTCAGCACCTTTGAACGGATTCAAGTACCACATCTTAGATACTTTTAAGTAGCCTCTGCAATGCTTCACCATCTTCTCAATGTCCCACAAACAAAGCACATCAACCCCCATTTTTTCCCACACACAGAATTCACCACGAACATAATTTAGCCTCTGATACTCATCTCGCTCTAAACAACCACCATGATGCAGGATTAACGTGATATTGTCTTCCATCCTAGAGATTTTGCAATGCATCTGTCATAATCACAATCAAACGAACATAAAAATGCAAATCATCAGTACAAAATAAACCCTTTTTATTAACCGTTTTAATCAACCACTAATCTTGTTCACAACTACTATAATGTTCATAATTTTTAGTAACCAAACATTAAAACATGAAATTTTTATATTTTACGTCTTCAACACAAAACCCTAATATCAATAATCTAAAACACGCAATCAAAGAAAACAACTAATCTTGTTCACAACTACTATAATGTTCATAATTTTTAGCAACCAAACATAAAAACATGAAATTTTTATGTTTTACGTCTTCAACACAAAACCCTAATATCAATAATCTAAAACACGCAATCAAAGAAAACAAAAACGAACATCAAAGCAAGCATCTACTGAAGTTTAAGGTTGAAAACGAATGCCTAAAAACTCAAAACGAAAAATCACAAAAAACGGACACAAAAGGGAGAAAACGAACGAAAACAAACATGACTGAATGGAAAACGAACAAGAACGGCGTTACCTTATGAAACGATTAAATCTTCTATCAAAACTGAATCTTTTGCAACGTTCCTCGCCGAAGATGATCCTGATGAAGATGATGAAGGTTTTAGCGGGAAGGAGAACAGACAGAGACATGTTTGATGTTCTGACTGAAATGAGAGAATGGAAAGGTATATGTATTACAAGGGTAAATCTGGAAAAAGTAAAAAATTGAATTTCAAAAGTACAACCGAAATTTTGTGTGTTTCAATCAAATTGGTCCCTGTAGACACGTGTACAAGACAACAAGCCATGCAGGACGACAACTCAGCAGCACTAACGGAGCATTTGGACGGAAGGACTATTTTGGTAGACGTTTGTCAAATTCAGGGACAAACCGTGCATTTCGATGAATTGGGGGACGTTTTTGTCCAATTCGTGAATATCCAGGGACGAATTTGGGTATTCACTCGACACGGGAAATTTGCAATGTTATTTCGTCCTTATTTTATTTCGAGTAAACAACCATTTTTTTTCCTCTGATAACAAAAAACCATTGTCCACAAATTTTAATTCAATTGATAAAAATATCGAAATTATTAGGTCAGACGTCTTGATAACTTTGAACATCACCTCCTCATTGGTGTATGAGTTTTCAATGGCTCGTTTATTTTTGTCTATCAACCGAATAAAACCTGTTTCTCTTTCTCTAAAAAACAAATTTTTTTTAGGTAAACAACCATTTCAATCCATGAATGATTTCAGAACTGCAAATAAATTATAAAATGTTTAATTTGTTTGTAATTGTAAATACTAAATTTATTTGAGGATCATTGTATATTTAGAGACAGTGGGATATGTCATATATGTATCAATTCCTTTTTTTTTTTTACTAAGTTTTGAATGGTCTTTGTGATACTAATTTATATTTTGACTTTAGCAATTTTTTTTAAAAAGGGCATTGTTCTTTCTAAAGTTCGACATATTTTGGCAGTGCCTTTTTCGTAAAACTGTTCAGGATGTGGAAGTAAAATTTGACATGACCACAAGACAAAAAATTGTTGTTAGGTGTTTGAAAACATCACATGCTCAAGATTTTGTTTTAGCCATCCCTATTGATGCAGTGTATGCCCAGTAAAAATTGTAATATCGTCAAGTATCACATCATGGCTCCATTATTTTCTATTGACGAGGTTTGTCATGTTTGTAGCAAGGTGTACTTGAATACATTTGGGAAACATGCATGTTATTATAAGGAGCTTTCAGGCTTCAAATGCAGGCACCACTTTGTTAAGAAGGTTCTCTTTGATATTTGTAGGCGGGAGAGAGTATTTGTGAAGAAAAAGACGTATGTAAATTTATTGACCGACCCACTGGAAGGAAGATCGACACTTAAGTCGGCAAACGTTTGGTGTACGAGTGGGTAAGAGTGAAACATGCATGTGTGGATTTGACTAGAGTTTTTCCACTTGTGGGATCGGGGACCAGCGATTTTATTATGGGACAACAACCCTCAAAGCCACTTTAAACAAAGTGACTAAACATGTCCCGGCAATCAATCGACATATATGTGTCTCCTAGATCGGTGAATATAATTTTCAAAAGAATTGAGTTTGTTATTAAAAAAAAGTTAGTGGCGTAGTTTGTTGAATACTTATCTTTCATTTATGTTTCGTTTTCTCTATTTGCTACACTAATAGTAAGAGTGTCTCACACATTCTTAGACCAAAATAATTGTTTGTTTAGCATTTATTTTGGCGTGTGGTGTGGGCGTGGCCATGTCATGATGGCATGGGTGACTAGAGGTTGCCCGAATAAGTTTTTGTGCTAATAGAACCGCGTGAATGTTTTGGGAGGTGTTATTAGAAGCAGCAAGCAACTATGAACTAAAACCAGTTGCGTGTTTTTATTTTTTCCTAAATGAATTTGTGCACTTATTTTTTAAAAAATAATTATAAAAAAAGAGCAAAAAAATCATAAAAAAACAAGAACAAATGCGAAGGAATATGGATAATAATGGACAATCACTGTGGATTAAGAAACTTCATCACGTTCGCTTTTGACTACACTTTTTGGAGACAAAACCTCTTAAGTTTGTAATGTCTGTTTTTGCTTTATTGGTTGTTTCTAGCCTTACTGTTTTGTAATTAACATTTTTCATTTCTGTTCGGCACATCTTGTGCCTGAGAGACTGATGTTTTGTTTAATATAATATATTTTGCTTGGTTTCTTAAAAAGAAACTGACGCAGTGAATGAATGTAATGATAGTAATATTGTATCCACAGTTTACATATACACAAAAGAACACAGCCAGCAAGAAACAATGCAAATAAGTACTTAAATACAAAAACAGCAACAAGAAAAGGAATAATTAAACAAATTTAATTGTAGTAGTGAAATTAGAGAGCCAATGAGCGGGAACTAAGCGCATTTGTTTGAACAAAGTTACTACTACCCACCCACCCGCACCTTGAATCAACTAGTAGCAGGAGACTTTTCTTATGTTTGTTTGTTTTAAGACCCAAATCCACAAATGGTCCCTACCTCCTATGATGTTTTTGTTTTTCTGACATTCCTTCAATTATTTCCCTATCTTCTTCATCCTTTTCTTTACACTCCAATTCAGGGTGGAGGCGTGAAATTGGGGAGACTTGCAATTTTGAGTGTAAAGAAATAGACACCCTCATCCCTTTCACTCCACATAACCGTTAAAAAGTAAATTCTAAGCAAATTTTCAACTCACTTTTTTTCTTTCTTAAATACCGAGTCAGCTCTAATCTTTCTTTTTATATATTAGCACCTGGTCAAGTTATTATGAACTTGGATGTTTTGACTGAATTATTATAGATGGAACGAAGGAGTTGGATGTGGCATAGTAAGTCATTTGAGAAAAGTTCCAGTCAAACTCACAGTTTTTCTGACTCAATGTCATCTCATTCTGAAAGATTATCTCCTCATGACCAGGTACCTCCTTTTTTTTCCTACATTATTGTTAACTTCTATTTTGCATGTTTGTTTCCATTCTCTATTTTCAATACAGGAAGGAGGATCCTTGGTAGCTGTTCTGTGAGTTTGGGGTTATGTGAATTTCCTGGGTAGTAGTAACTAGTAACTAGAATGAAGAAGAATAGGGATGGAGGGAAAGCTAAAATGTTTTGGCTAGAACACTCTCATTAAAACAAAATTGAGGAATTTTTAGCAATGATAAGCATCCTAACTAAGTTTACTAAAATTAATCTACTTGAAACCTCTGTAGCACCAATACTTTTGATTGAAGGCATGTCTGGTGTCTGGCATGTGTCAGTATCCTACAATGACACAACACCGGCACATGTGATTACATTAAATTGTGTCATTTTCTCAACTTATTATCAGTGGCCTGGTGTCCGTATTTGTGCTTTATAGCTTTCAACAAATCATAACTAACTAGCTATCAAGGAGGAAGAATCATGCCACTTAAATACTCCACCGGACACCTCATAGTCATATCATACTACTCGACATGGGACTTAGTCACCTCATAATATACCCCAAGTCCTTATTAAAAACCTTGTTGAATCAAGAATACAAGAGATTGGAATGATGATTCATGGTTTTCCTGTTGCTTACCATGAATCCTGTTCTGTCCGCTTTTAAGTTTGAGATCTCTGATTGTTCAAACCGTTGCTTGTTTGGGATGGAAAATTACAAATTTGATGTTTTCCCCGTGCTGTACAGGTATATGCCACTCAAATTGTTCCATCTCCAGAAGTCATTTCCGAGGCTGCGTCAAATGAAGAGGTTGTTACTGATGTGCATACTCTAACAGGAAAATTATCCGCCGCTCTCTTAAACATTAGTGCCAAAGAAGATTTGGTGAAGCAGAATGCGAAAGTTGCTGAAGAAGCTGTCTCAGGTATTTGTTGTTTTGTCCATTTTGAATTTCTCCTTGATTTGGCTGTCAAGTTTATCCGGTGAGAAAGCTGAGGCATTGGTATCGACCTTTTTGTTTTTTAGTCTGATTGTTGTATTTGTTCAAGTTCTGTCTCCGTTATGGTTTATCAAAAAAAGAATACCTAATATCATCTAAACATAGGTTATTGAAGGAAATAAAGACTGCTATATTGATATTTGATTATATTTAGGCTGGGAGAAGGCTGAAAATGAAGTGTTGACTTTAAAACAGCAACTTGATGCTGCAAAACAGCAGAATGCGGTTCTTGAAGATCAAGTTAGTCATCTTAATGGGGAACTAAAGGATTGTATCAGGCAGCTTCGACAAGCTAGAGAAGAGCAAGAGCAAAAGATCCTTGAAGCTGTTGCAAACAACTCTTGTAATTGGGAATCCAAAAGAGACGAGCTTGAGTGGAAAGTTACCGAGCTTGAGGTTCAACTTCAAACAGCTAAAGAAGATGCTGCTACATCAGTTAACTCTGATCTTCTCCAGAGGCTTGAGGATGTGGAGAGGGAGAATTCAAGTCTTAAAATTGAACTACAATCTCGACTCGAGGAACTAAAATTCAAAACCATTGAATGGGATTTGAGCACCCAAACTGCAGAAAGAGAAAGCAAGCAATATTTGGAGAGTATAGCAAAGGTGGCTAAGCTTGAAGCCGAGTGCCAGAGATTGAATGTCGTGGCTCGAAAAACATTCTCTGTCAACGATCGCAGGTCTTTGACTTACTCTTCCGTTTATGCAGAGTCATTCACAGATAGCATGTCAGATAATGGAGAGAGGCTATTGGTGGTTGAAAGTGATATGCGCAAATTTGGAGGCAGGGAGATAAATGAAGGTGAACCAAAGCATTATGACTCATGGCCATCTGCTTCAATTACAGAATTCGATCAATTTAAGAATGAAAACACCACTGCACAAAACCGTATAGGCCTTTCAACACAGATCGATCTGATGGATGATTTCCTCGAAATGGAAAGGCTTGCTGCATTGCCAGATACTGCATCAGACCAACCTAATGTTGGCCAGGGAACAGACACAGTGTATGCTGAAGTGGAAGCATTGGTTCAAAAGAATGATGCATTGGAGAAGAAGCTAGCGAAAATGGAGGCAGATAAAATCGAGCTAGAGATGGATTTAAACGAGTGCCAAAAGCAGCTCGAGGTATTACAAAGCCGGGTAGAGGAAGCAGAGTTGGAGGTAATTGAGCTTCAAACACAGTTAGCTTTTGCAAATAAATCGAACGAAGAAGAATATGAAGAACTTAAAGCATCCCGAGCAAAAAATGAGAAAGCTGAGTCAAAACTGAGAGCTGCTCAAACTGAGGCGGAAGAATTGATCTTAAAAATCTGTTCACTGGAGGAAGAGATAGACAAAGAGCGGGCTTTGTCTGCAGATAAACTCGAGATAGAGGTGGATTTAAACGAGTGCCAAAAACAGCTCAAGGTATCACAAAGTCGGGTAAAGGAAGCGGAGTTGGAGGTGATTGAGCTTCAAAAACAGTTAGTTATTGCAAATAAATCAAACGAAGAAGAATATGAAGAACTAAAAGTATCCCGAGCAAAAAATGAGAATGCTGAGTCAAAACTGAGAGCTGCTCAAACTGAGGCAGAAGAATTTATCTCAAAAATCTGTTCACTGGAGGAAGAGATTGAGAAAGAGCGGGCTTTGTCTGCTGATAATTTGGCCAAGTGTGAAAAGTTGGAAGAAGAGCTTCTGAGAGTGAAGCAAGAAACTCAACTCCATCATGAAACTGAAATACTGCATAGGGAAGGCGTTGATAGCGAATTAATGTTCAAGCAGGTACGTTTGGTAATACACAATGAGAAATCTCTAATCTTAGCATATATTAAATGTACTGCTATGTATTGCTTAAAAGAATAGCTAACAATCTCACTCTTTTTGGAGGATGGAAATTGATAATTGTGAATTGCATGATGCTTAGAGCTAAGTTTTAGTTACAAATTTAACATGTGAAAATCTTTTGGAATTTCGGTTGATGACTAAATAGCTAAATTTTGCATTAACCATTTTATATTTTGGCATCATTTAATGTAGGAGAAGGAACTAGCATTGGCTGCTAGTAGATTTTCCGAGTGCCGGAAAACCATCGAATCTCTAGGACAGCAGTTGAAGTCCCTTGCAACATTTGAAGACTTCATACTTGATTCAGAGGACTCCATGGAGTCAACTAGTGAAGTTACAACCCCAGCTCCCCAAGATGGCGGTGAGCAGTTGAAATTACATAATAGTGATTTGAGTTTGCCAAAAAGAGATTCTGAATCATCAGCTTCGCTAAATCCATCTATTAGCTTTGGAAAAAGCCACTTTAGTTTTGGTAGGTTCTATCCTACAAGGGCTTAAGCAGAACAGGAAGACTTGTAAAAGAGGTAAGAGAAAAAATAAAGTAAATTGTAAATGTGCTTTATAATAAGCATTTAACGTGTATAAATCTAAACTTAGGTGTACATATATCCAGATAGCACTAGTTGCAGAATTGACACTGTTCATAATTTTTTGCTTTTTACCGGGAAGGAGTTTCAATCATGCAGCAGACTGTGCCCCGTCCATGACATAACATTAGTGTTTCAAGTTCTTTAAGATTAAGTGTTTTACAAGTCTGATTAATTAGTCTCATAGACGGTTTAAATGGCCTAGACCTCATAATTTTGAAAAATAATAGGTTGAAACAATGACTAATATGTTACACCTAAATTCCCATTTCAGGAAAGAAAAACGGTTTTCATATTGCATATCTGGGTAGGGGAAAGATTTAAGAAAGACATGCATTCGTTAGTAATATTGAGTACCAAAATATAATTTCAACGCTCATGGAATTGAATAAAAAAGGCAAAAATCTGAAATATCCATCAAAGGCATCAAGTTTTGTAATAATAATGGATGAAACCAATCCACCTAGAGGGGAAAAAAAAATTCTACTATCTCAAACACACTACAATGAAAGCTTTCCTTTAGCTGGAAACAATGTGCTACTGCTGCTACTCATCCTTTTATCTTAGCAGATCATAGTAAAGCTCTGGCTTTCTGTAATCTGACATGCAAATAGCCTGATATCACAACAACACCAGATCTTTCAATTTACAGGCATAGAAAATTTATGAAGCATGCAACTCAAACAATTATATCTCCATAAAATTCTTCATTTGTTTCTGTTGTAAACTTACAAATATAATGACTGTTTAATGTGCATATGCTGTAATTATTACATATATAATGATTCTTTGATATGCATGTTCTTCATTTGAATTTGAATGATAGTATAAAATAAATGACCAATACTGTACAAGTGAATATTCTACAATGAAAGAAATGTGTACCTGCATTGCAAATGCCAAGTGAATTAGTGTTGCTTCAGACCAAGGCCTTCCAATAAATTGAAGACCAATAGGCAAACCAAATTTATCATACCCAACCTGTGAAGTATGAAGCACACATATAGATCTATAGCATGTAAAAAACATCTAAAGCCTTGTATAAATAACTAAGGGAGAGTATAACCCTACCGGGACAGTGACAGCAGGAAGTCCTAGGAAGTTTCCTGCTATGGAATAACGAACAAGTGCAGCTGAAATAATGGCAAACAGTTACTAAAAATGAAAAATAATACCAATTAATAACAAACATGTAAAGTTCAATAAACATATAAAATCCTTGTATACCTCCATTGACATAGTCAAGTTCACCTGTCTTCAAGGCATCATCTTGAATCGGATATGCTGTCACACTGGTAAATACATCATAAATATGTGATTACATAATTAAGAGAAAATTGATATGGTTAAAATGTATCATTTTGGGAAATTCAATAGAACATGACCAACCCCGTTGTTGGTGAAACAATGACATCCGCTTCGGAAAATATTTTCTTGTGAAACTGCAATTGGCGATTCCTGTTCACGTTTAAAGAACAAGTTGCCATAAATACAAAAATTTCAATGATCTGTAAACAGTGAAACACCGACATTGAAACACCTTGTTTCACTCACCTGATTCTTTGAGCTTTAACATACTCTATGCCGCTGAAAGCACCATAGATACTTTGTGCTACCCTTACATCCCATCCTAATTCTGCAAAATTCCTTTGGTAGTAATGTAGTGATGTCAGAAACTATGCTCTTTCAATCTAGAGGGCAGTATGGAGTAAAAGAAAGAGTTTGTAAAGATGGCATACTTTTCTTTATAAGAATCAAGCGCAGTGGAACACTCCGATCCGATTGTTATATAATGTGCCAGCCGCATCACTTCTATTTCTGGTACGGTGACATCTATTATCTTGTATGTTTGAAAAAATATATATTAGCGGGTAAGCAAGTAATCGCTCTGCTGTGTCTCAGTATAGATTAAGTAATTGTTTAAGGACTGCTCTGTGACTGTTCTATCTTTTAGTCTCTAAAATTGAGGTTGAGCAATTCAATCCTAGAATTCATTAAATTCAAAAATAATGTTTCGAAATTGAAAATATTAGATCATGTTAGTGCTTCTGGGGTTATTTTCAAGACTAAATTTACCTACCTAAAATGACCAATATGATTGATGATTTTCAATTTCTGAGATCATGTTTCAATTTTGTTAATTTGTGGACCAAATTGCCAAATTCCTGGCAACTCACACTTAATATTAAGATCCCTTTTTTTCTCTCTCTCTAATTCACACCAAATAGTCAATCAATTTAGATTTGTTGAAACGGGAAAGAAGAAACCATTATCTAATAGAGTTTTTCTATTGTTCAATACCTTCCAGTTGTAATGATCTTGAAGCTTATGCAAAGCTAGAGAGCAGCATACTTTGACATCATTGCTGCAATCATCAAACCACTAATTGATGGAAGTAGTGGTCAAAGAGCATAAACAATGTTAGAACAATCTAGTTTTTTAATAATGACAATGCATGTTTATATCTTGCAAATAGGTGTCTAACCTTTCCGTATTTCGCCAACCTGATCTGAGATATGGACTTTGTCAAGCTTAGCCGTGGAATATTTATCTTGGTCTGAAGTATTACACAAAGGTTTTAAAGGTTCAAAGAGATTATAAAAAGTGTATATCTAATCAGAATCATATGTAATATTTGAAACATTGGAAGACTAATAAATGAAAACAAATCCTTACCAATACACTTGAGGGATGATGAGATGGAATTTCGCCACTGAGAGCTGCATAACTGTAAACAGTGGAACAATAGATGCTGTAAAACCAATCTTGAGTCTTCTTTGAAGATAAAGTATCAAAGAAAAGGCTACTAACACGATCATTGAATCCTCAACGGTGCCTGCTAGTATTCCAACCATTCCAACTGTCCAGTTTATAGGAAGAACTCTGAATGTAGCAGAAGGCCATTCTTTTAAATCATTATTGAAACCCTCCTAATATTTAATATGATACAGCCTAAATGAATACTCACCCGTCGTGTGGTATACGTGCGAAAGTTGGCTTAAAACCAACAACACCACAAAGAGCAGCTGGCATCCTTACGGATCCTGAACAGGTGTAAATATCATAGCAATTCACATGTTTTTCTCTTACGAGTAATATTAAATATTTGTGCAATAATGTAATAGATTTACTTAGCTATTCCACACAAATAAAATTGAAATGCTACTATACAATAAAGAATGACAATTTATCTGGTCTTTCATGTTTAAACATAGTTGAATACTTTAGAATGACTAACTTGCATTACACAATGGAGATGATATACAGATAAATATACAAAAGAGAATCTCTCAAAATAAGGAAACTGTATCAACCCATATAAATCAAATACCTCCCCCGTCAACACCGAGGGCTACAGGGCACAATCCTGCTGAAACCAAAGAAGCAGATCCACCAGAAGAACCTCCTGCAATTTTTTTGCAATCATATGGATTTCTAGTAGGCCTGTAAAGTAAATAAACAGACATGTCTGAGTAAATCCCATATTATTTAGTTCAGAAGACATCAAATATGTAACAAAACATGAATGAGTGTAGAACATTGTACTCTTACCCATAATGTGGATTTATCCCACTAGTTCCAGATCCAAGTTCATGCATATTGGATTTCCCAACAAGTATGGCGCCACATTGCCTTAAACGCTTAACACAGCAAGCATCATCTTTACAAGGCCTTTCTTTATGGAGCCACTTTGTACCTCCTTTAAGACAGCATTTTTAGATGCTTTGGTGAATTATGAAATCAACAGCTTAACTATTTGAATAGATGACACCAGAGAATACAACAGCACATTACACTACCTGTTGTTGGATATGGTAAACAATCTATCTCGTCCTTTATAGCAACAGGTACTCCGTCTAGCACAGAAATTGGTTCCCCTGCAAGATATTGTTGTATCCGATTAAATGGTCTAGGCTGTTGATTTTACCAAATAACAGAATTAATTTTAAACAATCTTGGGCGTTAATTTAGATCATACAGTTGAGATTGACATAGGCGCAACAGAAGCATGCATGGTACTTCTGAATGCAGGAAGCACAAGTATTTGTGCTTACGAGTTTCAATAACACTTATCATGCATCATTTAAAGGTTGAAAAAAGTTTTTTATTTTGAATTGAAACTCGAGTTGTTACAAATTACCTCTTTGATACCGAAGAGTTGATTCAGTTGCTTGTCTTAGTATATCATCAACATTGTAGTGAATAAAAAATCCCATTTGGAGTGGAGGTTTTACAGATTCATCAATAGCAGCAACAAATCTTTCCGCAACCTGTGTAAATGAAAATGAAGAAGAAAAAAACTTATGAGTAGAAAAGTACATCAGGACTCAAGAAGCAAATCAACCACTAGGAATATGAAGGACTCGTGGATTTACTCACTAGAGGTACTAAAATTGAATAACCTACATCTTTATACCATAACTTCATGCATGCATACTGCATGCTAAGTTTTCATGAGTGAAACATCTAAAAAGAACATTGAAAGATGAAATACCAAGCGTGGTGTTATATCGCCGGATCTGTAAGCATTGGAATAATCCATTATTGTCCAGCGACAGAAAGGATTTGTTCCATTTTGTTTTTTTCCAACAGATATAGGCAAGCAATCTATTGCATGCTGAACTTTCTCAGGTGGAGATGAAGAAGGATCTATGCATTTCACTTCTTTTTCTTCGATGTCTGCAAAAAGAAACTCAAATCATTTATCTACTTTCTACTAAAGCAAATATAATTCAATCAAATAATGCTTATTTATGACCATAAATTGATCTCCCTCAAACCTTCAAAATCATGTAATGGAACATACAGAGGTGACTCTTTTAGTTCTGCATTTGTAATAAGCTGCATAAATAAAATAAATAAAAATAAATACACACTTGTTATATGTTGTATAATGTTGTGTATTCATGAACCAAAGTGCATACTACCTCATGAATAAGATTTTTTTTTAGCAAAATGTACAAAAATATGTTTCCAAGTATTGGCAACTCCAATAAATAAGTGAAAATCTTGACCAAAATTCCAGTCATACGAGGAGCTGCATGCAATTGAGAAAATCATTAGCATTTTGTTTGCATGCATAACCATTGAAAGCAACTAAAGTTTTTAGAAGTGACAATGTTAATGTATTTCACATTTAGAATCTTCTGTAAGAAAACCATTACCAAATACCAACAGAATGAGAAAACAATAAGCTATAAATGACAATGCATTTTGGAACCTTTGACATTGGCTTGAAGGTAGAATTCAGTGCTGTAAGGGCTTAAGTCAACATCATTTGCAGGTGTGTAAACCACACACTTACGTTTGAACAAACTCATTATCCAAGGAAAGTTGTTGCTATTTGGAAAGTAAGACAGAAAAACAAGAAGACAACAAGAAGTTATATATATACCAGGATGGTAAAAATAGTACAGTACTAGCTTACTTATAACAAGACTTGGCGGAGATTGCAAGAAGAACTAGATAACAGAGTGGAATTTATACCGAGAGTTAAAACATGGTGCAAGTTTCATGTTTCCTAGAAAATTGGTGTGAAAAAGTTATCAAGAGTTGTTTAAAACAACACACTTCTGACATTTTTGACCTCCGTTTTTCAAGAATTATTAAATTTTTGCTTATTACAAGTCACAAGTCAGAGGCTGACTTCCAATGCTAGAACTACTCCATTTGTTAGGTAACGCTGCTAAGGAAAAAGGTTACAAATAGTCAAATATTTTAAAATAAGCGGCTACTATTATTTAAAAAGTCAAATATTTTGATTTTCAATGCATTGATTACACATATTTTCATAAATACTTACTTATAGTCCTTAAAGAGTGTCATGAGGGCACTCGTTAACATTCTTCAAAACGTAATTAGAATGGTGTGTCTCGCTTTTACTCACTTATTTATTTTTTAGACAAAGTGACAAATATCATAGACACACAAGTGTGAGGTCTCGAGATTATCTAACACTTTTAAGATAAATAAGTGGAGAAACTAAGTTCCAACTCTGAGATCCATATATATTGCAATGTCATTATCAGCTGAGTTATGTATGTGATGAAAACTAATAAAGTGTGTTCAGATAAAGAAAGTACAATTTGAAATTTGAAAATGTTCTATTAAAACATACTATAGAAAATCTTAAGAGTGGCCTATATGAGGGACATGTGGGTAGTGTTCTGATGAAGAAATATTTAGTACAATTTGAAGTTTGAAAATGTTCTATTAAAAGAGACAATAAAAAAACTTGTCATACATTAAGGACGGGAGTAGTTTTTTTTTTTAAGGAATTAAGGACAGGAGCAGTGTAATGCGATTTAGGTTGAGATATTAATAAATGAGAGGATCTCTATATATTTTGACAGGTGTTTTTAAGGTACCTCCTCCGTCCAATATTAAGTGACACAGTTGATCGAATCATATATACTAATGCATATTTTTTATCTTTAAATATCTATTTGAAAAAATTATGAAAAAATAATATTTTGAAAATATTTATCGAGACGAATCAAATAAGATCTTATATGATATTATTTATCTTTATATATTAATAGAAAAATATAGTCAAGGTATGTTAGGTCAATATTGCACAATATCAAATGGGTCATCTAATATAGGACAGAGGGAGTATTGTTTAAATAAGTTTGTATTTTTAAGACAAACTTTCTTTTTATCATCTCCTAACTAATGTTTTTAGGACGTTCGTTAGCATTTTTTTTTAAAAGTTAAATTAGCTCACTGAAATTTGCATTAGAAAGAATCAAACTTGAGACATTTAGAGAAACATGCTTTTAAGGTCTCACGTCAATATCACTGTACCAATTCAAACGGGTTAAAAAATATTAAAAGAGGATATTAACTCGTTTGTTGTCGGCTAGCTTATTTGATATATATATATATATATATATATATATATGTGTGTGTGTGGGTTTGCTACAATAGACCCACCCTTTTTTATGAAGGTCTATTTTAGCAAGGTGCACATTTTCCTTTAGACATAAATACCCATATGTTTGCTTTTTGAGAAAGAGAAAAGGAAGGGACAAATGTGTAATTTTGTTTTAATCATTAATGTTTTTTTCTTTTATTTTTGTTTGTTCTTCTCTCCCTCCTGTCCGTCCTCTCTCTCACGTTCCTTTTTCTGTTCTTCTTCTAATTCAGAATTTTTTTAAATTAATCACCATCTCCACCTTCAACACAATTTTATCCCTAATCACAAAGTTCACAGTAGAAACAGGATTCTTTCAAACCCAATTGAATCAATTACAAAAATTTCAAACCTTTAACAAAAATAAGGGGAACAATCTATATATATACATGTATTCTAACCTACATTTTGCTTATGTGTCACCTCACCAATGCCCCCTTTCTAACTAATTTTCTATAAGCATTCACCATGTGGCTCTCTCTTTCCCTTTTCCCTATTTTCCATCTATTTATTACTAAATGTTTACCTATGTTCATTCCTATAATAATTCTTAAATATGTAACTTATAATTGAGTGAGTTTTGTAACTCCTTCCACTATCCATTAATTAAGGGAATATGATAATAATAATAATAATAATAATAATTTTGTGAATTTTTTTTAAGGTAATAGTAATAACAATAACAAAATTATATTTTATTTCAAAAAAAAAATAACAAAATTATATTTAAAAGTATAATTTTTTTTGAATTTCTTTTGAAGGATTTAAAAGTATAATTGAAAAGGTGTGGTTAGCTTAGAATACATGTATA
>Ga0315915_1000737_pt1 | contig 35921 bp, 16 predicted proteins | sample MpolbnodulesMG_FD_207738 | JGI IMG/M metagenome (GOLD analysis project Ga0315915, IMG submission 207738) | Medicago polymorpha root nodule microbial communities from Los Angeles, California, United States - branched nodules | ecosystem: Host-associated > Plants > Roots > Nodule | place: USA...
TCTCTCGATCTTAATTGTCACATAATTAGGGATGCGGATAGTCAAACTCTTGAGGGAGAGATGTTAATGTGTCAAATATGATTTTAAGTTCTACAATAGAAGAAAGAGTAGATGTGGAATAACATATTAGTGAAATGACCTATATACATTTGCCTAGGAATTTTGGAGAATATGTGGAGTCAATCTCATTTGTTTGATTTCTCTTAATGACGATTTGCTTTGTTAGTTTTTAGGTCTCATTGGTTTATTTATTTATTTTTTTATCTTAAATATAAGATTTTGAATGTCATTCAATTTCATGCTAAATTTTTTGGTCAAGGCAATAATTTTTTATTCAATCTCTATTATTTCAAATTTCTTCACTTTTTTTTCTTTGGTGAGGTATGACAAAAGAAAAATATAGATGTGTTATGTTGAGTTGACAAAATACATGCTTATTAGATATTTTAAATTGAAGTGACATTTTTTAATGAGAATAATGTTTTTGTAGAATAATCACTAAGTAATCCTCAACAAACCCATACAATTATCAGCAACTCACTATTTTCCCTTCACCATTCCTATGAGATTCAAATTGTCTTTTCATCTTCTTTTTTTATATTCTTTTTTAATTTACTTTCTCCCTTCTTATAACAATGTTGGGCCTCTGACCTTACTTGACTATTTCACCATATCTCAGATACAGAGAGTCTCACAATCCAACGAGAGATGTGAAGGTGTCACATGTGAATCAAACATTTACATTGGATGCAAGAATATACATTAAACAGCATATAAGTGAGGTGATCAATATACCTAATGTCTTACTATTTTGGGTGAATATGTAGTGTCAATATCATTTGTTGGTTTCTCTTAGTCAAATGTGATGATTGAACTCATTGTAGGTTCTCTCGTAACTCCAAACATTACGATGAACTGTTTTGTTAGTTGTTGGATGTCATTTGCTTGATATTTTTTTTATATTAAATATAAAAACAATTTAAATTTTTTTATATTATTTCAAATTTCTTCACTTTTGATCTTTGGAAGGATCTAACAGTGTGTTATGAGTTGACAAAATGCATGCCTATCAAACATTTTATGATTGAAAAATTAGGGGAATAATTTGATGGGTCATAAATGAGTTACACATGTATGCAAGAAAAAAAAATGCAGAACTTTTGGAATGCAATAGATGAAATAAGTGGGAATGCAAATAAAGGAAATAATGTTTAAGGTATCAAATTTGAAATTAAAGAAAGTTTGCATCCTTATTCAGATTTATTTTGCAATACATGTTGTCATATATATCTTTGCATTGAAAATATTTGATTGTCATTGTTATTGCTATAAATATAATAATTGGCGGTTAACAAGTATTATAGGTTTCTATAAAATACTAATAATGACAATTGATTGATTACATTCCATAATTATGTTGTGCTTTTATTTGTGTTTGATCTTGTAAATGATAAAAAAAATTATATGATTTTTGTTTCCTTTTATAGTTGTTAGATTTTTTTTAAGGATGTTGTTAGAAGTTTTATAAGACAGGGAAGCAAGAATGAAAACAATTCAAATTGATAAATTGTAATAGAATAAAATTTAAAACAATAATGAAGAAAATTGGGACAGTGACAAAAAAATTATGGACTGAATGTGAAAAATGAAGTTAGTGTTGAGATTTCTTATTTTATTTTTGGTTAGTGTTGAGAGTTGGTCGAGTGTATGATTAGAATATTCTATTTTTTACTTAAAAATATGGTGACATTAAATGATTAAGGAAATGATAAATTATCATGTGTTCTATAATATATTATGTCATGCCTGTCAAAAAAACTTAGGCTAGACAATTGTTTATATTGTATAGTGTACAAAGATTTGATCAAGCCTTTTTTAAGGAAATTTGACCATGCTCTAGAACAAAACCTGCAAGGCATTATTATTTTAAAATTAAAAAGTATTCATGATCCTATAATATTAAAGAATTTATTAATGATTAATTCTATTCCATAGTTATGTTATGCTTTAATTTGTGTTTAATCTTGTAAATGAGAAAAAAAGAGTAAACCATCAAATTGGTCCCTATCTTTATACCAAATTTTCAAATTGGTCCCTGACTCTATTAATAACTCAAAATAGTCTTTGTCTTTGTCAAACGTTTCTCAGATTGGTCCCTGACTCTATTATTTGTTTTGCATTTTAAGCCAATAGCATATCAAATACGATCAAAAGGCATTATTCATTAACCACTAAACAATATCCAAAAGACATTGAGTCATTAACACTCAAAATACAAAACAACTAACAGAGTCAGATACCAATCTGAGTAACATTTGACAAATACATGGATCATTTTAAGTTATTAATAGAGTCAGAGACCAAATTGAGAATTTGGTACAAAGACAGTGATCAATTTGGTGATCTACTCGAGAGAAAAATATTTGATTTTTTTCTTGCCTTTTATCGTTGTTAGAAGTTTTATATAATAGAAAAGCATTATTGAAAACAATTCAAATTGATAAATTCTAATAGAATAAAATTAAGACAAAAATAAACAAAATTGGGATAATCACAAAAATATTATTGAATTGCCTCTACAATAAGCTTTTCATTTGTTGATAATGTGGAGAGATCAAGTTAGTGTTGAGAGTTTTTTTTGGATATTGAGAGTTGGTCGAGTGTATGACAAGAATATTCTATTTTTTATTTTATTTAAGAACATGGGACATTAAATGGTTAAGGAAATGGTAAATTATCATGTATACTATAATATGTTCTGCCAAGTCTGATAAAAAAAACTTATGCTAGGAAATCGTTTATATTGTATAGTGTACGTAGATTTGACCATACCATTTTTAGGTAGATTTGACCATGCTATAAAATAAAAACGGTAAGATTTTAATATATGAAAATTAAAAAGTATTCGTGATCCTATAATAATATTAAAGAAAACTGTCCTCGTGAGCTTAGCACAGTTGGTCTGGGGTCTATAATATGTAAGGTCTGGGGTTCGAATCCCGACCACCAACAAAAAACCATTATTTTTTTTAGTTAATCATGTTCAAATTTTTTAAATATAATTGATATGATAGCCATTATTTATAGAAGAATTGATTAATGATTAATTTCATACCATAGTTATGTTGTGCTTTTATTTGTGTTTGACCTTCTAAATGAGAAAAATTTATTTGATTTTTTTGTTTCCTTTTATAGTTGTTAGAAGTTCTATACAATAGAAATGCATTTGATTTTTCAAATTGATAAAATAAAATGAGTTAACCCTTTGGTTTCCAAGGGAAAAAGGCCTTAGTAATATGTTGTTCCGCGTGATCAAGATTCATGATGAATATTCTACCAAATTTTTTTTAATCCTTCAATGGATTTTCACATGATCAATTTGAGGAAGTCATCTTCTTCAATAACTTTTATTTCATCTAAGGAAAAACAAATTTCTCGAGATGAAGATTACTTTTTTCAACCACCTGATTTACATTTGACATAAGCATAAATATTAGAATAATACAATTAGAATAGAGCTTGAGGAAGATGTGCAAACCAACAATGAGAAATAAACATATTAGAATAGAGCTTAAGGAATATGTGCAAAGCAACAATGAGAAATAAACATCTTAAATAGGCAAAAAAATAGTCATGATTTATTTTTTGACTGGTTGTTGAAAAATAGATGAGTCATAATTCATTTTGATTGGATGATAAAGAAACATTAAATGAATTTGATAGTGTAAATATGACACGTGTACTATCAAAATAAAATAGGGGAAATGTTTATAACTAGTATGGAAACCCGTGCCAAGCACGGGCTAGAATTCAGTTATACTTTAGAGAGAAAATGTTGTGATGTATCAAATGTTAGTTACATTTCAACATTGAATAGAAGAGTGAAGGTTGGACAACATATAAGTTGGAAGATTTGTATACTTAATGCCTTAAATATTCGATGAAAATATGATAGCATTCTCATTTGGATGATTCCTCTAGGTCCAATAGATCGGTCCATTCCATTGTTAGCTCCCCACAAATTCCAATGGTCGTAGCATAACCCAGTTCGAACATTGAATAAAAGAGTGAAGGTTGGACAGCATATAAGTTGGAAGACTCGTATACTTAATGCCTTAAATATTCGATGGAAATATGATAGCATTCTCATTTGGATGATTGCTCTAGGTCCAATAGATCTATCCACACCACTGTTAGCTCCCCACAAATTTCAAGGGTTGTAGCATAACCCGGTTTAACTTTGTGGCGGAAACGCAAATGGGAGAGATGCTAATGTGTGAAATGTGAGTGAAGGTTCGACATTGAAATCGAGAGTATATGATGAGCAACATAATAGAGATCTGGCCCATATACCTAATGCCTTAAGATTTAGAGTGAAGGTGTGATGTCAATATCACTTATTTGGTTTCTTTTAGTCTAAAGTGATGATCAAACTCAATGTAGGAGCACCTAGTAGTAAGAACATTATGATGAACTTTTTTTTTTAGTTTTGTGATGTCATTTGTTTAATTGTTGGATCTTAATATTTAGTTTTTGAATGTCATTATGTTTCATGAGAATTTTTTCATTCAACCTCTGTTATTTTAAATTCTTTCACTTTTGGTCTTTGATTGCAATTGAAAATGAAAAATTATAGATGCATTATGCTGAATTGACAAAATACATGTTTATTAGACAATTTAAAGTATGACAATTTAAAGAATCCATTAAAATCTTTATACTTTTGAATACCAACAGACATTTTATAAGTTAGCCGAAATCTCATTTGAATACTACCGGATTTTGTTGCCCTGAACAAAAAGTCTTGATTGAATACCACAACATTTATTTAGATTCTATAAAAGTCTTGATTGAATATCACAAGACTTTTTTATTTTTAAAAAGTCTTTTAAAATCCCATGAAATCTCAATTCAATACACCCCCTAAATCTCTTGACGCATGATTTAATCTATCCCGCACACAATTTTTACAATAAGAAAGCCTGAGAACAACTTAACAACTTTGATTTGTACCCAACTTAGGAAGTATAATCTGTCATAGCCATGTATTTTCAAGATTTTAAGATTCAAATGAGGTTGACGCATTTCATGTACTTTCCCAGCACTAGCAACAAATGTCTTGATTTTACCATTGTTGTTCCATACAGAGCATATTTCTTGAAGTTCATTTTTAGCTACCTAATTGGCTTCTTAAGCTTCAAATAAATTGTCAACGTTTTTTGACATGTAATGCTTAGTTTCTCTCCTAGATTTAGACGATGTGATTCAGCCAAGTTGTGGCCAATCTCTAAACGGACAATGTTTTTATTTAAGTTGATGTAGAGTGCTAACCTCTTTACCACCAAATTATGTGGTCCCATGTAAATTTTAACCAATTAAAAAAAGTGTGTTGCTGACCTTCCTAACAAAAAGAATATTTTGGGATGTTATAAATTTAATCTAGAGTCGTGTATTAGAAAAGGGATATATAAGCATTTGTGCATGTGAGATGAGCAATTATCTTAGAAAAGGCTGCAATTTGTTTGGGCTCTAATAAAAGACACGACGTCGTGAGTTGAAAGGTTGAAGATGATGAAGAGGAAGAGAGAAGAAAAAGAGTGTATGGATATCGTGTGGCAAACTCCAGCAAACCCTCCTCTACCGCAAGATTACATCGTTCGAAACGGTGATCTCAATTCTCTCACAAATTCCACACATTCCAATAACAACTTCGAAATCGAATTTTTCATCTTTAAATTCTTCTTATATTTTGCAGGAATTCGATTTGTTAGACCATACTACTTCGAATTCATTGCTCATGTTAGTTCATTTTTCCATTTTTTATTTAACTTTCATTTATATTTATACTGTTAAAACCCTTGTTAAACCCCTTCAAACCTTCAATTTGTTATAATCTGTTGATGCTAGGTTAAAAATCGATGGGCGGGGAAAACTATTGTAGATTTATTCGCCGAGGAATTTAAAGGCCGACCTTATGAATATTATGTAAGTTTCATTTCTTACTATATCATCATTATTCATTATTAGTTTTGAGAAATGATATTTTCACATCAAAATTTTGATTTCAAATACGACATTCTTACATCAAATTTTGGAACTTAATGGACATGATGTTGCTCGCTAGCTCGGTTAATTGATTGTTTGTATGGATCTTAGGTTAGTGCGGTGAAATGTGGAAGGATTCAAGTTGACGGTGAAATCGTGCCGGTTTCATACGTGGTTAAATCATCGCAAAAGATAAGCCATTTTTTACACAGGTTTGAAAGAACACTTGATGCTTTACTTCATAGGTTGTGATAGAATTTTTCACTGATGCTATTACGGTTTCAGGCATGAACCACCTGTGATGGCCTGCGATGTTCCTATTCTTCATACAGAACCAGATGTGCTAACTGTTTGTAAGCCTGCATCTGTCCCGGTAAGTAAGTTTAATAAGTGGATTAGAAGAGTGCCCATGTAACTAAAACACCTGTTTGGATTGGCTTATTTTTTAGCTTATGCAAAACAACTTATGGAATTAAATAAGCTTTTATGTATTATTCATAACCTTGTCAAAGGCAGTTTATGAAAAAACAGCTTATGAAGATACAATTTTCGTTAGCAAGAACTTATGAATTAACTTAAAAGCTTATTTATTTGCATAAGCTATTTTTCATAAGCTCAAAAATAAGCCAATCCAAGTAGGCCCATAGTAACAGAGAGAATCAGCTTATCCTCTTCTCACAATTTCTTAACTATTTATATGATATTCTGATAAAAATATTTTCGTACTAAGTTACATTAAATCAAATAGTCGATATAAAAAATAAAAGTATTTTCTTTTTAAACAGTAAAGATAACAACCAATGATTACACTATAATTTCCATCCACAATTTTGACAACTATTTCAAATCGTTACATGTTTTGAATTATGCTTTTAAGCTTCAATTTGAAATGCAATTGGTGAAATAATCTCCGAACTACGTTTTATAATATTATTGTTTTTGTTATAAACTTTTAATTTTTTTTCTTATTCTTGTTGAGGTTATTTTAGGAAGGGGAGCTTTCACACAACAGTTTTAGTTGCTATGTGAGTGTCTTTTTCTTTTGGTGGTGGCCGGGGTTGAACCCCAGACCTTGCATAATATATTATGCATTGTCCATACCAACTGAGCTAAGCTCACGAGGACTGTTATGTGAGTGTCTGATTAGGAGGCCATAGGTTTGAGCTGTTAATTCAGTCTCTTGCAAATGCAAAGTTAAGGATGTTATCAATAAAGAATATATTACATCTGACCCTTCCGGATACCTCACCATGAGGACTTTATATAGCATTTGTTGCATAGTCTTGAGAAGGATATTTGAGCAGCATCATTTGCATGTATTTTAGAATTAAATTTTTTATATAACTACCATGCTTTCGCATTGGCCGTCTACAAGACAAATATTTGGTTCACTGCCAAGTGCCACGAGCAGCCATTCAGCAGCACTTATAACACTGTTTTGTTTTGGGTTTGCAGCTACTTCAAATGTTGGCAAAAGATTGAAATTATAATTTTTTAAATTTTATATTAGAGTTTGCATCAATCATTTTGGCTAATGAAGATTTAATGTCTTTTATATCTTAACACTAATTTTTTTTCCACGTGGTTGCCACTACAAGAAAAAAAATTGAATACCATCCTTACACTTATTTCTTATGATGGGTCATGGTGAAGGGATCATGAAGGATTAAAAATGATGCTTTGCAATACTTTGTAGGCCTTTATTCCCGTAATCGAAGTCCTTAAATTTTGATGGATTTTCTGTTAGTTGCCTAAGGGTCTGGTGCTTTGTAATGATAGTTGGCTTTTCATTTTACACACTGAACTAAAGCTGTGAATTTTAGCTGGTACATAGGTTCATCCATGTGGTCAATATCGTAAGAACACTGTTGTTGGCATCCTTCAAGCAGAACATGGACTGGCGCCTCTGTTTCGTATCCAAAAATTCATTTTCAATTCATTATATAATCATCATAAAGAGGTGTATCTAATAATGATAAGGTTGGCAATTCGAAATTACATTAAAATATAGCTTTTCCCGTGCACATTTTGCATACTTATATTTGAATGTGTCTATCCAATTTTTACTTTGATTTTCCCTTAATCTCAGAGTTTACCATTCTGTACTTGATTTTTCTTTTATATCCCGGACTTTATCCATTTTTGTACTTGCAATGTTCCTTGACATGATTGTCTTAGCTGTCCATCGACTGGATCGCCTTGTCTCTGGACTCCTTATTATAGCCAGAAATGCTACAAAAGCGGACTGTTTTAGACAAGAGGTAAGTTTGGACTTGGACCTGTCTGGTTTTTCACTCTTTTACTTCTCTTACATTATTTAATCTTAAATAAAGTTGAAATTCTTCAATTTTACATGACATTTAGTGAGCAATGTAGTTCATTTTGCTTAAGCATTTGAGTTGTCTGGTTTCTCGACTTTATAAATATGAATATTTTTAATAAGTGTTCTGACTAAATATAGGAGATTTCATTCGTTCTTTAAATAAATTATTTCATCAGAAAAATACAATTATGACTTGTGTTGTATGTTCTTTGGTGTGCTCTGAACAGCGAACTTGCGTATGATAAACATAACTAGCATGTTATGCTTGGAACTGGTATCAGTTGTATGACTATTATATTGCAAGTTCTATATTTTTGTCCTGGGATCTAGTTTTACAAAAGTTTTTTGTCGACATATTCGTATAAATTCCCGACATGAGGACAAAAGGTTCTTGGAATCTAGTTTTTCAAATGGTTCTGGTCGAGGTCTGATATTTTTGTATATAGAGCTTGTTAATTTCATATATCCCTATATATATATATATATATTATATCCAAAAATAGTGATTATCATGTAAACTCAATTGACCATTGTTGGCTGCAATTAACAAATGTATGAATTATTAGCTGCATATACAAAGCTATTGGTAAGATTTGTATTGGAAGAAAAAGAAAACAGAAAAGAAAGTTGTTCAGTTTGCTGTGTGATGTACTCATGTTATAGATATTTTGATGAAGTCATAGCTTTGACTGAATTTCTTATGCTTGATTTACAACAAATATATCAACAATCTAAACTTTTTCCTATACAACCATTATAACTGTAGAATTTTATTGTTACAGATTGAGGCTGGATTAGTCAAGAAACAATATATTGCAAAAGTAGTTGGGGAGTTTCCCGAGGATGAGGTATTTTATTTGGCCTTGGATGAGTTACTAATAGCCATACTAATATTACGTTGAAGAGATGAACCCTGCAAGTATTTATAATTGGTAACAATGTGACATCATTTATTTTCGTTTTTTGTCTGTTAACATACTTCAACAATCCTTTTTCTGTAGTATGATTAAGGATTTTATTGACATTTAAAGAACTCGATTTGTTAACAGTGTCATTTAGGCTATCATTTTGGGTCTATAAGAGATAGCCTTGGTTGGAGATGCATAAATAACTCAATTATGTGGCTTTGGTTGCACTCTTTACGGGGCTTAAGAGAGATTTTGACAGAGGGTGAATAAGATGGATGCAAGATATATGTGCACTTTGAAGTTTTGTGTTTGAAAAATCAATAGGATGGGCATGTGCAGGTGTTTATTGTCACATTGGCCAAATAATGCTGCACTACTGTCCACTGATAACAGTATAATTAATTGAAGTTACTAACTGCAATATTGCCATAATGAGAATGGTTGTTGAAACTTAAAACCTTCAAAAAGTACTTGTTTTGAGTTTTAAGAAGTGTACGCATGTTGTTGGGCATGTTTCTAAAGTATGAAAACAGAAAGTAACAACTAAACATACCCTGGTTAACCATATTTTTTTATCTAAGACGACTAGTTATTTGTTTGTACGTCAAAGAACTTTCATTTCCGGGTTGTGTTGAATTTAGCAATGAATGATTAAGTTCTGTTCTACCAGAGTACCAGTCAAAATTGAGATACTATTCTCCTCATGATTATGTTTTTACTTTTCAGATAATTGTTGACGCCAATATAGACTATAATGCTCGAGAAGGGAGAAGCACAGCAGAGGTGAGGCCTTTGGTTCTATATTGTTTCATGGTGGGCCTGTTTGATTTAAGAAAACATTATTTTTTTCACTAAAAATTTCGAATGTCACTTTATTTCAACATCATTTTTATTTTCACATATTTGTACATGAAATAGTGAACACGAGATTCTGTTGTTTTGTTTTCACCTTTTTCATTACAAATTCCTAAAAATAAAAAGCAAATGAAATCAGTGCAACATTATTAGTGAATTGGAAAGAACTGCTTTTAAGATATAGCTTCTTTTTAGGAGCTAGTTTTCTAGCTTCAGAGAAAAACATTCAAACATATAAATTTTAGTTCCGTGAAAACTTATTTAACTGGAAATTTTTTTGCTTTAAAAAGACTCAAATAAATGATACCCTATAAAACATTTCTTTCAAGTGTGTTTGGTTCTGCGGTGATATAAATTGATTTTGGATAAAAGTGAGTTGAATGTAAAGTGATTTATGTTTGGATGTATTTATGTAAATGTTAATGTGGATTTAAGTCATTTAACTATAAATTTAAGGCTAAAATCAATTGTAGAAGCCGAAAACTACAAATTTTAAATTTTAGCTTTAAGTAGAATTAATTCTACAACCTCTAGAATCAATTTTGACCACTCCAAAATTGAATCCAAACATACACTTAACCTCTATCTAAATGATCACAAACTATATTTAGTAGTGATATAGCACCCTTCCTTCAAAGTTCTTGGTTCTGTTTAAGCTCACCGAGTCACTCAACACTTGCAACTCATTCAACATTCATGTTAAGTGCGACCAGGTTAGAGTGGGCAATTCATTATTAAGTATGAAAGTTCAGCTGAAGTGAATTGTCAGATACCTTTTAAGATTTTGATCACCGGTATATAGAGTTTCACGCTATCATACCTATTAGAAATATAATTTAAAAATCATTCACGTGTTTTAATCTTACATCTTAACCCTTTTGGATAGTTGGTTCATGATATTATATGAAAATCTTTATGACAAATATATGTTCCATTCTTTTTTTAGTAAGATAAAATTTAATTACAAGATAGATGGATTATGCAGATATCAAGCCAAAAGGACTATTGCGAGAGGGACACATTAGAAATAAATATAATATAAGAATTTAAAACAGCTTGCGTGTCCTCACTATCAATTGAGTCTTTAAGGATTAGTTGGCTCATGAGTCGTGACGGGTGGCACCCAATGGTGATTTTGTCACAATTCAAAAACATCTCTGAATCAGAGCAACGTGGCTGTGAAATCATTGTTGAAGGCAATTATATTTTCCAATTCAACAAGAATAGCGTCATGAGAAACACAAATAGAACTTCTGCCTTTGGTTCTTTAGTCTCTGCTAAATGATCAAATTTAAGTGGGCATATAACAACAGAAAACAACATGGGTGTTGGCTATTGTATTGATACATTCTGTTGATAATTGAAAATCAAAGTGGCGGCAAAGCAAGAGGTTATCTTATAAGTGAATATATGTTTGATAATGAAGGTCAGAGACTCTACAAAGGGAAAGGTTGCCTCCACAAAATTTACCCGGATTAGTAGCAATGGTACTCATAGTATTGTTTTATGCGAACCAGTCACTGGCCGCACTCATCAGGTAAGAAAATTGTTGCCGGATTTTATTGATTGTTTCTTCTTCTCTAGACTTAAGCTGCTTGTTTGATTATGCTTTCTGTTTTAGCTCATTATTATTTTTCCTTATTGTCGATCTTTTAACATGTTGATGTAATTCCTTTTATGTATCTTTATATCATCATTCTAAACATTACTTTCCTACAAAAAAACATTGCTGGTACATTCAATGGGTTTTGATGCTGAGCTGTTGCCATTGCATGAATATATTTAGCATGTGAACTTCCTAGTGATGTGTCACAACAGTCACTAACAACACATTCCTGATTAGGTCACATGCTTCAAGCCAGTCATGCTATCCCAGTGTATATACACATATATGCTTGCCATTGTTTCATTGATAAACCTGATAGAGAATATATGTAGTAAAGATAGAATGGAAACTGCCGAAGCAGTTGAAAATGTGAGGTCAACAATCGACTAAATGCATCCTGCACTTCATCTTATTTAAACCTATTACTGATGCAAATATCGGAGCTAACAAGTACCTACCTTTTGTGTAGATACGCGTTCATTTACAGTCTTCTGGACACCCAATAGCCAATGACATGCTGTACATCTCAGAGCATACTGTTGATAGATCTATTAATGGGTCAACTGCTGATAGATCAGCTCGCATATCTGATGCTTCTTTGACATCAAATTTTGGTGAAAAAGTGCCCAAAGATTGTCAAGAAAATTCCAATGAGGATTTTAGCATTGATCCTATGTGTACGAACTGTCCAAATTTGGCACCGAAGGGGTATGCAATTCTTTTAACTTCATAAAAAGCAAAAAATATTTTCTACATGCTTTGTTTTGTACTAACTTTAAAAGAAAGTTAATACAGATTATTTCGGGTTCAAGCCTATGTCTAGCTGTCTATAGTATAATGGCCATCATATGTTGGTTGTGAGGGTAGATTTTTGGTTGTGGTCAAGCCCTCATCGTTATGTCACTAGTCAAAGTCATAATAGTTAGAGAAGAGTAAATTAAACCTCTATGATACAATGCTTAGATTACATGTGTTGACCCAACCCATGTTGGTAATGTAAAACTTTCTTTACAAATATGGAGACGTTGCTCATTCCACTGTTGATCCAAATAAATGTTTAAAGTCTCTATGTTGCAACAATATTGACCATTCCAAGACATTTAGTTAAACCACACATGTTAATGTTTTTTTCTCTGTTTTCCAGTTTTGTTTTCTATTTATATTTTACGGAATGAAAGCTTACAAGTGAATTGTTGGTTTATTTTATGTTAAACTTCCAGTAACTTAATCTTGTAATCCAGTGGATTCTATTCTGCTTCATGACTACCATTGTATTTTTTTAAACCTCAGACAGATCTATTACTAAATTTAGTTTGCCAAATGTTAAATTGTAGATATGATGCTGACGAAGAAGGATTGTGGTTACATTGTATGCGGTACTCTGGACCTGGATGGACATATGAATGCCCATATCCCGATTGGGCGAAACTTTAGCTAGATACAGCTGAAATATACGACAAATACGAAGAAGGGTGCTGCAAAGTGCAAACAAATATACGACAACTCTTTATCCGACAATCAAACCTAATGCACTTGGGTTGATCCCAGGTTATTTATATATCATGGACGTTTTTTATCTGAGCTATGCAGGTTAGTGAGCAGGTTATAAAATCTTGCTATTATTAAGGCTCATTAGAGAGGAAATAGAATAGTCATTATTATTCTTTTTTCCCTGCTATAGCGAGGGAAAGGATGTAAAGATGGGATGTTTTGTATTTAATGACGACCATATACTTCGTTGGTGCAAGTTTACTCAATTTCGGTCAAACAATGTCTTGACTAAACTTGAATGCGTTGCATTTGTCAAGGTAATGGGTGGAAAATAGAAGCCAAGTTTTATAAGGAATATGTTGTAACAGGTGCCTGCACTTACGGACCAATTTCTAAACAAGATGCAGTGTTTGTGATTGTCACGTTTGATTTCTTTTGTATAATTGATCATGTTAACTTTCTTTAATCAGGATTAGTTTTGAAAGTGAAGTGTAGCTACAAACGAATTTTGTTAATAATATTAGGTGTACAAATCTTCTTTTTTTGACAGCTAGGTGTTTGAATCTTAGAATCTACTTTTGGAGAAATTTTAGTTCAAAGACTGAAAAAGAAACTTGAATTTGTTAAAGACAATTAAAATTGACAGTTCTGTCCCAGTGCTTTCCCAAAAAAATAGCATTTCCCAACTCACAAGCTTGAACCAGACGTCCAAAGTTTGGTACATATTGACTTGAGTCACCACCACTACTCGACAAATTGACAGCTTTCTTGCACTTATAGACTATAGTGTACTGTTTGAAGCAAATTTATTAAGGAACGCTAATTAGTAGTTAGTGTGAAGCTAATTTATAAGAAAAATTATATTTGTACAACCATTTTCTTACAACTTTTTGGCAACTTTCTCTCTCATACTCACGTTATATTTTTATTCTCTCTCTTCCTTTTCTCTCTCTCTATTGTTTTGGACCAATGAGAAGAGAGAAAATGAAAGTTGTCATCAAAGTTGTCACAAATGGTTGTACATATATCAATAGGAACACTATTCACAGGAAAAGTCTATAAGGATAATTCTTTTATTATGTGCTGTCAATAAATTCTTAACTCCAAACTTAGTAATTTTTATAAATTATTATAATTTCTTTTTTCCCTTTATTATGTAAAAACGAAATTTGTTTTGTAGAAGGATATAAATAAATTTGCAAGTTAAGGGTGTAATGGTAAAGCCATATATATCCCCAGTCCTTCCCTCCTTCCTTGCTGCAAAATGTATAATCGTTAACTTTATAAAAATAAACTCGTAATTAATAGTGAAATACTTGTTTATAGTTTATGCTCAATCAAATAAAATCTAATCGTGGACATTAGTGCGTTGTGTCCATATCTAAAATTTGCTTGATACGATAGGGGCAACGTGCATGTCGAGGATACAAATTAAACGATAAAGAAATGAACGAGTAGAGGTGCAAATATCATGGGGTCTTGAAGTTTTGGCCCCAGCCCACAAAGTAGGGGACTTGAATATTCACAAGATTAAAAAGCCCATATTCATGCAAGCCCACAAATAAAAAAATCAAAAGGCCCCAAAGCCCCAAAATTTCTATAAATAGTTTTTTTTTACCCAAAAAAAATATTTTTATTTTTTACCGTTTTTTTTTTGGAAATAATTAATATGAGGCTTTTTTAGGCCCAAAAATAAGTAGATTTTATAGTGGGCTTAACCCCAAATAATTTGTTCAATTAGGGGGCTTTAATTTAGTAGGTTTGATGGAGACTTTTTTAAGTGGACTTTGAAATTTGAACTCTATTGGCAAGTAATCCTTATTTATCAGGAACATAAAATCTCTCGGTTGAAGTTGTATTGAAGTTTCATATTACCAAAATATTCGGGTGGACTGTGATGTATACATGTGTTTGAACATTTCATTTCATTCGCATGAACTAATTTTTAAGAGTGAGATATAAATTCATTATGACACAATGGTTATGTTGATTGGAAAATAAAAAGATTAATTTTCTACCAGTAACTTTTTATATCACAACTAGCATATAGCTGCGTACGGATAAAATATTTCTAAAAAATATGTAACCCAAGTAGAAGGAAGGAAGCGTGTAAAACAGGTGGAAAAGGTTGGAGCAAGAATGGTAAGATATGAGCTAAGCAAGGGTCGGTACAAAGTTTATGTATGACACATGGCGTAACCTTAGTCACTGAAAAATAAAATAAAATCAGAACCATATAATATACCAGTAACATATCATACGATCAAGGACAGCATTATGAGGCAATCATTGGCATAGAGTCGAGGTTAGCCACTTAAATGGGAAAAAAAGGCAAAAATATGGAATCATATCTAAGGACTAAGGGCCACATTAGTGGCTGCCCCCTGCCTAGTTTAATGTACCATTTCATATATTGACATATGAATAAAAACACACAAAACGAAGAAGATTGACTTAAATTGATAGATATGACATTAACATATACGGTGTTTCAGGAGATTTAAAATCGACTAAACAAGTGGTTCATTACATCATCCTTATCTTTGCATGCTGGCAAATTAAATTGTACGATTGAGCACTTAACCACACCTAACCAAACAACGCACGTACATGCATGGCATGGTGCTTTCTTTCAAAACAATCATAAGCAACTTTTTGGAATAACATTGGTTCACTCATTTGCGTAAAGCCTTAAAATGCTTATCTTGAGAAGCATGATCATGATGAGTCTCATTTATGTGGCCCATTCTTTTGTTTAACATTAAGTTAGTGCTTATTATTCATGTATTTTTCTCTGCCTAACATAATTAATTTTTGGATTTATCCTCACTCATTAATTAAAACTCCATATTGCTATAGCCATTTGGAACAAACTCATTCATATATATTTTTTTTTGGTATATCTTGATTGGAACGCGACATCTTCATTCATAAAAAATCAAATTCACAAACCCCACGAAGATTTGATGGAGTGGAAGATAGGATGGTAAAAAAAAAAAATCACAATTGCCTTGTTCTGATCTGTTCACATGAAACATCATGTGGTGGTCCAAAATAACTTGTATGATGCTAAAATAACTTGTATATGATGCTACTAATTTGACATTATTGACAAAATATCATATTCCTTTCCCTCTAGGAGAAATAAACATATGAAAAGAGTTCAAAGTGGTTCACTTTATTTTGGCTACAATTGCATGGCATGTCAATCAATTACATGATTGGCTGTCAATTCAGTATTGTGTACGAATTTGTACCTGATTAACCAAACACAGCTGCCAAAATACTCACGAGTCATTGTCGTATTGAAGAAAAAAAAATTCAAATTTGATGCAGCAATTCCGATATTCACGCAATCGAGATATATGTTGGTGGTCGTTGGATCAAAATCGGGTGATCTATATTTTAATGTAGATTTTGATTATTTTTTAAAACTAAAATACATAATTTGAAATTTAGATTGTCTGATCTCGACCTAACAACCGTCTCGACTATGTGAAAGTATGGATTACAAACCGAAGGAAATTAAAGTTCCAATGTACACATCATTTAACACTTCTAGGTAATGGACCAATGCAGAAAATTTAATACAGTATCAGAGCTCAATCGCTTGTATCGATAATACATGGAAAAAAAAACAAAATAAAATGCGTTTCTATGATTCAAGAAGAGGAAGTATGAGGCAAATAGTTGAGACCTGAGACACTAAAGAGATTAATTCAATTGAACTTGACGTGCAGCATAATAAATATAAATCTCATATCAAATAAAATAATAGAAAAATGGCAAGTTCAATGATTTCGATTTTTTTTTTTGGATGATAGACCTCTAAAAAATCAATTAAATTGTTTAAGCATTGATTTTTCAGGTGCTAGCGAATAGCGACAATGTTTTGGACTGTGGTCACAAACAAATAACAATCTTTGATATTGTAAAATTTACAATCATATAATGCAGCTGAAATTCTGTATTTAGGCAAACTTCTCATTAGGTCAACTCTCATTTAGTTTTCTTTTCTACAATTATTGTATTTCTGCAGAATCAAATGACGTATAAACAAAAGCTAACAAACAAAATTGTGCCAAATTAGTGGGGAAGCAGAGTAACTAAAAAATGACCTATAAATACAATATTCGATCGCTATACGCCTATACCTATAAATAACCAAGGCTAAAATATCATGGGACAATGACAATTTAACAACAAAATTCCTACACCACCCACACTCTACTAACTACTAAGTGCAAAAGAAATCAATATTACAAAACTAAAATAATGAAATCAATTCTGCAATAAAAACAACGTGGTTGCTGATCATTGATCTTACGTTTCATACACTTGTCCTCTATTTTGACTGAGTTGAAATATTGAGCACCTTTTTTGTTGATATATAAAAGAAAAAATGGTCTTGTTAACCATTGGCCCCGGTGTACTAGTTAAAGAACTAAAAATAGAAAGAAAATTCAAGTTTTATATTGAAAAAAACACTTTTTTAACTTTCAAAAAGTAGAATACACAATTTCCAATACAATATTTCTTTTATAATTCCTTAACCAGTGCCCCGAGGGCATCGGTTAACATTTCGCATGAAAAAAATATTGATACCTCTATTATTAAGAGTCAATCATAACTTTGCCCTTTTAATCCCGAGGTTTGGTGATTTCAAATCATTGGAATATTATATATTTATTATTCACTTTGTTCCTAATTTTAAAATTCTCTATGAACTATGACAGAAAAATTGCTACTAAATGCAAAACCCTTTGCAAACTACTAGATATATTTGTTATTTTTTTTTTAAAAAATATCTTTTATAAATATATTACAAATTTAATTTGGAATTTGAAAATTTCAATATCAAATACGTTTATACGCAACGAGTAATTTACCTAATAGTTAACACAAATTACTTGTGAAAAATGTTTTTTTTTTAAAAATTAGAAGCATACTTGTGAAAAATGTTAAAGGGTCTTCAAATTAAAGAACGGTGAATAACACTTTTGCTTTTGATGAATGAGAAATTCTAATATAGTCACAAACATAAATTCAAATTATTTAGGCATATACACAACAAGACACATTAACCAATGTTTTTAATAATAATAACAATAAATTGATTTTTTTCCTCTCTTTTTGCTTATTTCCATTGTATGTGTGTCTAAACCAAATATATTTATGGTTGTGACCACACAAGAATTGCTCTTGATTTTTTTTTTTTAAGGAAGAATTGCTCTTGATGAATAATAGGAAAATCCGACCGAGTTGGTACAAAGAGAGTCTGGCTGTTTTCCAATTTGATTATATAGAATTTCACTTTTTGGGATGGCCTTTATATCTCCATTGTCCATGACATCACAAAATAGAAAAAGAAGCCCCCACCTCTATCTATGTATATTATTTTACAGTAGATGAAGAGAGCTTTTTTTTTGTTTGTTGAGAATTATACATGGAAAGAGTCCTCATTCTACAAGTTGAATTCCTACAAGTTAGTTTTATATATGTTGAATTAAGCCCGATCCAAATTATAAGATTTTGCATATCCAATTTTAAAGAGATTGAGAATTGATGAATTAGAACTTAGTGCACTTTGATTCTTCCATGATAAAAAATAATTTTGAATGAATTAATTTTATTTAAAAGTGAGTTTAATGTAAAATAAATTATATTCACATACAATTATGTAAAAGTATAAACAATAATTTCGATTTAAAAATCACTTTTAGACTCAAAAGTTGCAAATTATAGGTTTAAATTGCAATCAATTCTATAAACAAAATTACTTTTACTTGAGAACAATTAAACATGTCAAAATCAATTTCACTCCTCGTAATCAATTGAGAAAACTGTCTTGTTTAGGCTAGTGTTCAATTACTCATTCATGAAAATACATTAATTAAACAAAAATATCCGTAGCACCTGCTTTTGTAGGAGGCTCCACACTATAACCATCATAAAGTAATTAAACTTTAGGTTATCTTTTCTCCAACCTCATTTCTATTTTTTTTCCCTTTTTGAGCTGGCACTGTGTTCTTCTATTTACTCTTTTGTTTCTCATTTTCCGTTATTTGGATCCTCACCGCCGATCACGGCGACAGTCGGAGCACCACTTTTGGCTACTTCATTCGGGTCGGGTCGGATAGCACCATTGGGCACATCTTCACAAATGTTAAGAATATGGTCATTTGATTTATGTGACTTCGTTGACTCTAGTGGAATGACATCTTTATAAATCAAATAAATCACCATCTGAACTATACCGAAAACAAACCCTAGCGTATTTGGTATCTGCATCATCCAAGTGCAAATATTATATAATTTTTTTCTTAATCAAGTTTCTCTTTTTTATAAAACAAAATGGAATCAAATGATATTGTTTTACACGTGCATATGTATAATACAATAATTAATACCTAATACAAATAGATGTGCTTAGAACACAAGACCCATGTTGCTCTCTGATATATTTTACATGAGAATTCATCCAATATGAACATTTCAAAAAGAATGTAGAAATGCACTCTTATCATTTTTAATAGAATAACATATATTACAATAATAAAATGGAGGAAATATATATAATATTTATTAAAATATACAAAAAAATGGTAAGTATTCATTTTATTATCTTTTTAAAGGTCTATATATATTTGAGGCACACGAGAACTCGACAATGTTCGAGGAGCTAGCACAAACATTAAAACATCTTTCTTTTATTATTGTTTTTTTTTTGTTTTAAAAGAATCTTTCTTTTATTATTGTTATTTTCTATTTTTCAGTATAGAAAAAATATAAATACCAAAATTACCACAAGTTAAAAGCAAATCATTGCCTAAATTATAATTAGACAAATTCATACCAAACAATATAAAATGAACTTACAGCGATGTAAAAGTCGTCGATGAGAAGACCATAAAAGAACCACACAATAGCATTTAAGGTCAAAAAGAAAGACAAATTTAGCGGCATGAATGCCACACTCTTCGTCTTCATTACCTGTTTCTACAAGTAGAGAGACGGAACAAGGAATTAAACTTTAGCATCAAATCTAGAAAGCATAATTATAAAATAAAATGATGATGACATAATCTACTTAAGAATATATAAATCTTTACATTTATAATTGTTTTGAAAATTAAGAAATCATTTTCATAAGTAAAAGAAATGTATACTTCTATTGAGAATAAGACTTATTAGTTAGATGCATGAAAAAAAGACTTATTAATTAGTCCCTTAAAAAAATGTAATTATTAACAAGTGTAAAGAAAGGACCGAAGAAACAATTTCGTCTACTCAAATACTACTCTCTATGCCTACGGGTTCTGGTACAAGTAAATAATTTTTTTAATAGTTTTAGTGTACAAGTTAATGAGCCAAATATAGAGACATAGTTTTAGAAATTGAAGTTTAAAAACTTGTTTTTTTTTTCAATACAAAATTTATGTTTTAATTCCTTTTTGTTTACACGACTCTATTAAAATGGCCAAACCATAAAAGTTAAGAAATGATATCAAATTCTCACCAAAATGAAGAGAGGAGAAGCAAATACGCATATGTTAAAAACCATACATATCCATCCAATAATAGAAAGACGTTTGGATCCCTTTGTTAGGTATGTGGTTAAAATAACCATCGTACCATATCCACACACAGTTAAGAAAAGAAGCTTGATGGTCGAAAGCTGCATGCACATTAAACAAAATTAACAATAATTAAAAAAAAATCATTGGATATTTAGAAAAAGCAAGGCTTAAATATTAGATATACCCTTGCTTTATTTGAGGCATAAACTAGGAAGATTATAATGTAAATTGCCTCTATCCCAAATCCATATATGTTAATTGTGAGTAGAAGGAGTGTAGCTTTGTTTTTGACATGTGCATAATAGATCCAAAGCATTGCACTGAGCAATGCAGTAACATAAGGAACTGATTGAAACCCTTCGGTAGATTTCTTCTTGTAGATTCGGTAAAATGTTGGTCTGCATTCAAATATTCCCAAACAAGATAATTTAAGAAATTAAAGTATTTCAATCAAGATAATTACATATACGCAAATCGAATGAATCACTTACAATGGAGCGAGAAAGGTCATACAAGAGATGACATTGCCTATAGTTAAAAATAACACATCCATTAGCAACTTTTATTGATTTATACATTAATTTTAAATGGTTTATGTATATAAGTACAGTTTACATACACATTGATCAATTAAATCATGTGTGGGGGCCTATCCACACTTATATACGTGTGATTTTTTTTTTTTAGTCAGGTAGCCTAGTGGCTAGAATTCACTTTATAAGGTGAATAAGTGAGGTGTCCGGGGTTTGAACCCCGGTCCCTGCATATAATAATGCATTGTCCCATCAACTGAGTTATGCTTACGGGACATATACCTGTGATTTAATTAATAAGAGATGTAATTACTTCTGTAAAAACTTGGATATAATGATATATTACACACTCAATAGTTTTTTTATTGGATACCCATATTACATAACTAATTTTTTAAATGAATTTGAAATTATTTGATATATTATTTGAAATTATTTGATATATTATTAAGATACGTCAAAAAAATATGTAAGATGCTATTTTCAATACACCTCAATAATATTTTAAATTATTTCAAATTTACTCGAAAAAATATATGATTGATGTATATGATATAAATTAACTAGCAATCTATATTGAAAATTGTTGCTCTTGTCATGTAATGAAGGGTATAATAAATTAGGCAAAAAAAAACCCTCTATTTTAGTGGGAGAGGATCCTCTCACGTGGAAAACCCTGGAGATTTATGTCGTGCTTGCATTCAAACGTTTAATTACACTCTACCACCCTTTCCTAACATTAAAAACATATTCTTTCACTTTCATAATGATGAGCTTTCAATGAATAAAAAACTAAGTGAAATATAGATATACGATAATGAAAGAGTAAAGAAAAATGATAAATTAAAGCTATAATATCAGAATTTAATTAACATGCACCGTAAATGTACAATTATTTAATGTTGTGTTTTTTTTTACAAATATTTAATGTTGTGTTGTTACATCAATTAATGAATAACAAAAAGTATAAGTTGTCATATTTATTTATTAACATTTTCAAAAAAAATTATTTATTAATATGACAACACATGATTAAATGCATGAGTAAAATAATTCTAAATATATATATATATTCTTGATAGATAATTATATACACCGTCAGTCTATAATTAAAACCTAGATATAATCAGATGGATAATATACCTATAATGCCGAAAACAAAAGCCCAATACTCGCTGTAAAAAAGGGCCATTTCGTCAAAAGTTGCTAGCAAGAATGGAAATTAATAAGAATATGATTCTTGCTTCAAACAAATTAAGGTAGTCGTCTCAACACTATTTCGTTAGGTCCCATTATATCTCCACACACCAGCTGTCTGTCAATAGCAAAATGATTAAAAGATAGTTAGTACCCTAAAAACAAATCGTAGATATTTTCTTGAGGCAATACAATAGTAGATATATATATATGAGGCATTAGAAATATAATGAAAATTAAATGCATACCCTGTGTTTGAACGATGTAATATGAAAATAGGGTGACTGAGCAAAATTTTACGACCAGCTTTCAATTTTAAAGAAAATTTTATGCATCAATTACAAAATATTGAAAAAATGGCTAATCTTTTGTTTTTTTTTTTGTTTTGGTTACAAATGGCTAATCTTTTGTTTCTTTAAACATACATGAACCAATCTGTATTTGTATAATTTAAAATATTATAAGGATAAAATTGAGATTAACGTTGAATAGAGTAGCCAAGAAATTTCAAAATTTAAATTTTAAGTGGTATTTGAAGTTTTCTGAATTATGTTTGCAAAACATTTCATAAAATCCCTCCAATCTTAGAATTCTTCAAATCTATCATTCAAACAATGAATTTATTGTGAAGAATTTGAAATACTCTATAAAATTACATTATATCAAACAATGCCTATATATTTTTGTTTACTTTTATGAACAATCTAGCAAAACTGAACCCACTTGGGTTGATTTGGTGGTATTGATTTGGGACCTAAGAATATGCTCATCTTCGAGGTTTCATGTTCGACTCACACCGATGTCAATTTGAGTGTGCTAGTTTAACTTCGTAAAAAAAAAAAAACCTAACAAAACAAAAAAAGATGAAAATTAAAATGTTATGCTTATGCTGAATAACTATGAAATGCTTTCCCTAATAAAAACTATGAAAATGCCTAACACCAAAAGAGAAACATACCAGACTCGAGAAGAGAAATCACAAAGGCAAAACAAATGCAATTAGGACTCATCATCCTGTGGTTATAGGAAAAACAAAAAGCTAATTATAATTCCATGTGAAGAACACCTTTCCACATTGTCTATTTATGGTGTGTCACAAAAATACGATTTTAAGCCTTTCAACTCATAATATCAGTCCTAAAACCTACTACAAATAACTTATTCATTGCATTCTCTCCTTGCTGCTAAGAAAAGCCAGGTGGGGTGGATTTGGCTCCTCTGCTTCACCAAACTCAGCTTTAGACTTTTATTTGATATTACAGTCGGCATCACCACCTTTGGTAGATTCAAGTCCACTTGCTGGCCATCCCCTTCAATATTTTCATTGGCACAATTTCTTTACATTTTTTTTTAGGGATAGAAGCAAACATTCTTTACATAACTAGTAGTATTATATAAATATTTGTGAATTAATGTGTATATTTATTGATTTAATTGATATGTATAAATTATATTGTGAATCAGTTATGATAGTTGGATCATTAGAAATGTTTGTCTTGAATTAAAATCATCAAAAAAGTTACATTTACAATTTGTTGTGATTTATTTTGGTAGAAACAATTTGTGGTGATTGTTTTACAATATAAAAGCTTTACATTTTATTTAGTAGATAGATATAAAATGAGGATAGACAATGAAAATTTACGGTTAGATGTCTAACCACGATGACTTTCCCACCGATGAATATTCTAATTCTAATTTTCATTTTTTTTTCTTTTTAATATTATTGCTACATCATTCTAATATTGATCCATTGCATTTTCATGACCATTTAGTAATCACAAAATTTGACTGATTGTCAATAAGCTTAGCTGTTAAAAGGCTTTTATATTTGAGTGAAATAACTTGATTATCAATTACTAGAAATCTAAGACATTTAATCAATGACCATAATAACACTATATTTATTTTAGTATTTTGTTTTTTGAAAGAATATATTTATTTTAGTATTGTTTGTTATACAACTCAAATGTATAATGTGAGATTCGTTTTAGCCCTTATTGCATTGCATAGGCTGAGTCCAATAGATAAATACCGCTCATACTTTCTTCTTCTTTTTTTTTAAGTAAAAGGATTTTAGATGGTGAACCCTTTGCAACGTCGTAAATATATTAAAATAATAATAATAATGAGTGGTTACAAAATACTAAGGGCATATACCTAACTAGGTCAAACCACACCAAAATGTAGTGAACAGTCCATGCGTCGGTAAAACATAGTCCAACTTCGACCAAAGTGTTTTAAAAGCAACCTAAAAAGACTCCAATGGAAACATCTCACACAACTCAAGTACTACCGACGTACCCACTTATGGACGCGAAACCATATAGAAAAAAAAGTTTTGTGAACGTTTGTGATGGTAAGTTTGTAACGGAAAACGAGTCGACTATCAACATAGACAAATTCAAATATCTATAACCTCTTGTGACAAAAAAAAAAACATCAAGCACCAACGCTCTTTCAAGCTAACCAAAACCAGTACGCAACAAACCAGATATGAGAAAACTAGATCCAAACAAAAATGAAACAGCATGGCGATGCCCAGGTCTTCAATCATAAACATAATCGATTATCTGACGAAGTTCATATCGAGGGATGAACAAACGACAGAGCTCCATCACAGTCTGTAGACGATGCAGGAAGCAACCGCGATGTATATCAACAACAACGATCCTTTAGAACGAAGCCAGAAGATTTGAAAACAAATCACCATTACTAAAAATTTGGACACATCACCACAACGCAACACTTAACTTAACGTCGACGATGACAAATTGGACGATTGAATAAAATTAAGCAAATCTAGAGGTCACTGACCCTTACAGGTTTAAGAAACCAAGCAACAACCACAACCACCACTAAAACACCAACGACGACTAAAACATCACCACATAACGACTACCACGATAAATTCAACGGTGGTTAACAACTAACCCTTATGGCCCTGTGACCTCGATATGGGTTAATAATTTAATCAAAATTATAACCATTTAATCATTTATCTTCCATAAAATTAATCTTGCATTAATGATTATGTATTCAATTGCTGTATTATGTGAGATTCGTTTTAGCCTTTACGTGATATGCTGAGTCGAGTAACTATTGATCCTACAATTTGTTGATGGAACTAGAGAGTAGTCGAGGTATAAGTTGATGGGTTATTCTATGTTTTCAAGTGATTGCCTTAGAGGAACCCATGTCCCTAGTTGTAGGTTCCTTAAGTGCTATAATAGAGTGTTAAGTGCAATAGATTTTAGATTTTTGCTACTAAACTAAGTAATGTATTTAAGTAAAGATAAATGCTGAATGATAAAACAAGCTTGTATTTGATTTCCCTCAACAACAAAAAAAGCTTGTATTTGGTTTTTTTTACAATTTAAATATATATATTTTATTTTATTCAATTAAATAATTTTATATCTATATACACAATAAAATTAATTTTTTTTTTTGAAGAAGTTAAAGTGGAATTTATTAAAATCACAATGAATCCTAATCAGCACAAGGAATGCTAAACTAGGAGTCGTAATGTAGCAACATACAAAGGAAAACAAAATTTGTACCAAAACCTTCACCCAAACATACATAAAAAAAACCTCAACCAATATCACAAGCTACCACAAAAACAACTTCCACCACATACATTCCGATACTCGCACACCACCCCAAACAGGAACGTCAAGAACCAACAAAACATCACAAAACCCCCAACACAACACAATCCACAAGCTCCTCTTCATAATCGTCGCCACACCCTCGAACTCACCACCACACAAGAAAGAGTCAGTAAACTTCGCCTCCCAACTCAACACCAACAACCACCACTTATGATACCCATTACCAACAACCACCAAAATCACCATCAACTCAATAAACCATGACCTTAGATCTGAGATCACCACACGCAGACTGCATCACCACCACTTGGACATCACCCAAGACAGCAGCACCACTCCATGCATCACCTCCATTCGAAACTTCACCAAAAACAGGAACACACTAATAGCACCACCACTCCAACATAACCAACCGAAACATCTCCTTTGGTCGCCAATTCAAAAAATAACGCAGATTCAGATCCGAATATGTCTATGGATTCAGATCCGGATTCGCATCCACCACCACCACCCCCAAAAACCTTCCCGAAATCCACCACGAATAGCAAACCATCACCCAAAAAAAAAATAGCCACCAGGAACAAACTATGAAAACAACCACGATTTATGTTGCTAAAACCTCCCAAAGTCACCGGTGACGACGCCGCTACTCACCACAACAAGCTTGAACCAGAACAGCGCTAACTTGATCTGAGACGACGAACTACCGGATAGGATGAGGGACGCCGGAGGTGAGGTGATGCGGAGGCCGCGCCTCGTCGCACCACCACCATTTGGATCTACATTGTGATGAATGGTGGTTGGATTTGAGGGAAAGGGGAAACGACGATGTGATTTTTGGCTATCAGATTACTGAGTTTTGAAAGGGGAAACTGGTGTGCAAAAATATAGAAACGGTGGTGTTCTTCCCTTTTTCTCTCACAATAAAGTTAATACTGAAATGTAATCATATGGTAAAAGTATTGGTTGGTAGGTATCAAGTTCTTCTGATAAAATGTATTATGGAATTCAAATTTAAAAAAATTGCAGGTTTTCATATTCGTGAAGTTTGCTACATCGATAATCATTGGATTAAGATTAATCAATGATTCAATATAGATTTTTTTTATATTTAAAAATAGTTAAATAATCAAGTTTAAAATTTAGAAAATCTCATCTTAATTCAATGCGTGAAACCTGAAACTCCTAGATATCCTACCAAATTATATATGTCTAGTACTACTTGTGGGTTAATCTTGTCTTGGAATAAACATTTTAAACCGTAATCTTTAGAGTACATGAATATCACCATAAGATAATAATTTCCATAAACTTCTCTAGAATTGAGGGCATATATTATTATAATTAGGTTGAAGTAAACAAAAGAGAAATTACATAAAAAGTAATAAAGTAAAAACAAGTTAAAATCCACAAGTAGAGGTAAACAGAGATGAAGATACAGACGTCAATATCTACACAGTCTCTTCTCCTTTATATGCGTCTCAAAATCTTACACGTAATTTGAACTTCACACAAACAAATTAAAGAGAGATGGAGATTGTGCCCGCCAACAATTTCTCTTCCATTAAACTTTGCAACCACTATCCTTCACCTCTGTTTTGTTGATATTAATGTTGTCATTTTCATTCTTAACCTTTGTTTTGTCCTGTGTTACTTGCTCCTGTTTCTTCTCTTTCTCTTCATGTTCTTCATCTTGTTTCTCTTCCTTTTTCTCCACAATCACCATATCAACATTCTCATCATTTGTTGTCTTGCTTGGAACAACTACGCTTTCAATTTCTTTGTCGACAATGTCTCCTTTGTGTTCTGGTAGCTTCTCATCAATTACGGGTTTGCTGTTTCTGTACATTGCATAGAGTGTGATCTGAACTATTCCAAATGTTAACCCCACAACGTTCGGGAGCTGTCCATAAAAAAACATAAGTTCTATTATGTATTATTCCATAAAGACAAAATAGCAGTTACCAGAAATTAATTAATACAAGTGCAAACATAAAACAAATGTGTGAAATTCTGTTACGTCACGCGTCATTAGAGAAAGACATTTTCATAGTAGATACACTATACTAAAAAAGTTTAAACAACATAGAAGTGTGAAATTCGTCTCTAGCCAAATTTAGTATTGATTTTTTTTGTGTTGGTGACATATAGATAGATGAATGATGAAAACTTACAGTAACATAGATATCTCGGAGAGAAAGACCATACAACAGCCACATAACCGCGCTTATGAGGAGGAGAACTGAAAGAGGAAAAGGAAGGAACTCTACACTTTTGGTACGAATAACAACTCTCTACAAGATGATTAAAACCATGCATGGATGATTAGTTTATATATGAGAAATTAATTAAGCATAAATTATAATTAAAAAACTAATTCTAGCATGTCAATAAGAATATTAAGATGCACTCACAATGATACTTAAAGGGGCTGCAAAAACACTAGTAGCAAAAACTACACAAATCCATCCAAGAAGCTTAATGCGTCCTTCTTCTTGTTTTGCTAGGAAGTGAGTTAACACGACAATCGTGCCAAATCCCACAAAGTTCATCAACACAATCATCCTCAATGTTGACATCTACATAAGAACAATTTTAAAAATAATTAAATTTGATCATGGAAACTAGAGTATTCACAAATTTTAAAAAATTAGTATGCAGAGATGTTATTGTGACAACTAATAACATCCTACCAACTTTGTCAAAAAAAAAAAGAACATTCCAACAATGTTGGGACTTTAGCTATGCAAGTAAAATTTAATATGCACATCACTCTTAAACACGTACCCTAACTTTCTTGGGGCAGTAAATGACAAAAACTGCGAGGTAAATTGTCTCTATCACACAACCGAATGCATTGATGGTGATAAGAAGAGTTTCACCCTTCTTGGTATAGGCATAAAACATCCAAAGCATTGCACTAAATAGTGCAGCCACATATGGAATTGATTGGAAACCTTCTGTTGATTTCTTCTTACAAATTCGATAAAATGTTGGTCTGAAAAAATATAGTTTTATTTTCAAATTAGATCATCATCATATATTAAAATTTACAATTAATTAAGTGAAGTGGATTGAAAATATTATTGTTTCTACTTACAGTGGTGCTAGAAAGCACACAAAGGATGAAATGTTGCCTAGAACTCCAAAGGCAAAAGATAGATGACTGTGGTGGGACGACATGGTTGATTATAATTTTATGGAAACTCTTTCTCTCTCTCTCTCTCTCTCTCTCTCTGAATTGTCCCTTGTGAGAAGGGAGAGAAGGAAGGTTTAATTTAAAAGGAAGACCAAGCTCTAGCTTAATTCTTGTGTCACAACACTGATATGAATATGAGTATTGGTAAATCTCCTTATATATAGGGTAGATGGTTCATGCATGGGGTACTGTGGGGGATGTTTAGCTGTGCTATTTTGCGTGGACATTATGGAAGTATGAATTAATCATTGCTTTCCACCACATTATTGCTTTGAAAGCCACACAAAACAAAAACAAAAGCCAAAAATATAATTCTTTTTTTGCTTTTTGGGGATAAAATATCTTAATTTTATACAAATTAATGTATTTTGCTTTAAGTATAACATTAAAATGTTGTTAAAATTATTATTATTATTATTATTATTATTATTATTATTATTATTATTATTATAACATAAAGTGAAGTGGTAGACAATTAAGTTAAGTAAGGCAAAATCTTTTTCTTAGTATACTAACAATAACAATTTATCAATTTTCTCACGCCAAACCCACCATGATTGCCAACTCAATACTTCCTTTCGATTTAAATTTAAACAACAACAAAAGCATTTCAAGTTAATTAAAAATAGTTAGTTTTTTTCCTCCTTAAGTACAACTCTGGTGCTAAAAAGTTGCAGTCACATTTTGTATGTTGGCTGAGCATCAAATAATTTCTCACTTTTTTTGGATACCGTATGTGTGAATTTTGTTGTTAGACTCTTTGAAACAAAATAAAAATAGTTAATTTTATCGACATTTTTGGTCGGATAAATTATAATTCTATTCTCCAAAATCAGCTTCATTATCATTTGAGTTTTTTTTATAGAAAACATTTATGTTAGTTCGGTTCAAAGAATTCACCAAGACAAGGTTGGATAAAACACCGAAAGGCACTGAATCCTCTCCCAAAGACACCGAAAGGCACCGAATTCTCCTCCGAAAGTCTCAAGGTGTCGAGTGCGCAAACAAAGATGAATACACACAATGAGACTTTATCACAATTTTTTACAAATTGAACCAAGCTAAATTGGCCGTTAATGTTTAAGTTTATATTAATTAAAATTAAAAAGGAGTTTTTAGAAAACAAAAAAGTAAATATGTTTTAAATCCTATAAAATTATGACTTGTAATCCTCGCAATTTTTTTTTCAACTTTAGTCTATAGTTTTGATAAAAAAATAAATACAACTAAGACTTTTAGTCCCAATAAATAAAATAAGGTGAAACTTCTACACCTTGTATTTTTTGGTGTTGACTTTAGTAATCCGGAGTTCAATGAAAAGATAAATAAGATCTAACAAAAAATTGTTTCATCTAAAAATCAAATTCGAGTTCTTTAAAACAAATTATCTTTGATGGCTCTACAACTTATTGATTCATAAAAAATTACTATTCTATGAATATAATTACATAAATTAATTAAATTTTGAATATAATCTATCAAAATAAATTCAAAATGGAATAGAGTAAGTTTTGTGTCCTTTCAAAGAAGAAAGTTTGAAATTAATGCTTGGCTGGCCCCCAAGGTAACCACGCGTACACACCCTCCAGGCCTCCACTTCTTCACGTGACACTTCTCCATTACGTGCATTCAATCCCTACTCTCATACATACATTTATTCTAAACTCCGATGATTTAGTCTATCGTTAAAAAGACAGATTTTAGGTTTGGAGACGTTGATTTGAGTTTCGCTAGTGTTTTTTGAGGAAAAATGTAAATATATTTATAAATGCTTTTGGATTATGACACTATCCTTTCACTCTTTTTGTTCGTACTAGATACACTCTAATATTACTAAAAATTTCAAGGTTTCATTTGTAAAACTCACTTTTGAGAGGTCTATATTATTATTGTTGTTAACAAAATGATTTTGTACTTTAGTTATGGGCTGTTCGAAGGTCTGAAATTTCCTATATTTTAAGTTGGAACAATAGAGTTATCACATACTCAATCACATTAAAGCTTCACCTTCATTTGTATACTACCGGCCGAACATATCCAACGGTCAAGAGACTTAAGATCCTTGCAGGGTTTTGAAATTGATACTCGTCTCTAAAGCTCCTCCACAAATATTCAATCTTTGTTACAAAGCCATCATACCGATAAAATAAAACGATCTTTCCCAACACACATATGCTCGACCAAAATCTTACTAAGAATACATTCTTTTCTCGACACTTATGGTCGACCACAAACATCTTAAAAGAATATTCAATTACGATCTTCGTCACAAACGAGCACGAAAAACTTGTTCGGTATAATCCTCGTCGGGTTACCAATTGATAATTGTCCATTTAGCCCAACACGTCCCCTTGTAAACATACAATACAAAGACATCGCTTCGAACTACAAACTAACAACTTTGGAGGCAACTATTCTCCACTGCCCAAGATCGAAAACTCTCGTTATATATGGCCCGAATACACAAACCCAAGCACATTGAGATCCGACCCAACAAGCTTGGATCCTAGTCATGCATATCCTGCCTCAATGACTAGCTTAGAATTTTGCCAAACTATAACGCTTTAATTGCCAGTAGAACCATCGCCAAAGCCAGCAGTGATGTGTGTCGTATGTAACACCTCCTCGTCAACTTTCCGACAACTTCATCTAAATGCCTATAAAAGACACCTTTCACCATCAATGTAAGGTACGCATTATCTATCATCTCAATATCTCTCACTCGTTGTTATCATACAAACTTGATCGGTCATCCTTTCAATCTCTCTCATTCATTATTCTCATTCTAACTTAAGCGACAAAATGCTTGGAAGTACATCATAACTCACATTTAGGTGAATTGTTGCTGGACACAAACACTGTTTCTAATCACATCAAATCATCCTTAATATGAAATCTTTTTATATGATATCATTTTTTTTTTAGTTTGTTAATTAGTTTGTCTTTAATTTGTTTAGTGATGCTTTATTTGATTTGAGTACCAAGTCGCCAAACTCACCTGAATGAACCATCCATCCATCCACTACTATTAAAAGCAACCTATTAATTAATTAAATCCCTAAAAAAGCAATGATTTATAGATGTAAACGGACACGTGTAAAATGGGTTTACAGTCATGCACTATTGCTTTACATTTTAGAAGAAGGTAACATTGTTTATGTTGATTTGTTTGTTAAATGGCGACTGATTCATATTTAAAATATGTTTTATATTGATGAAACTGCTATTGCGCTCTATTTTCTCATATCTTTTGACCATCACGCCTGAACAGTGGAATTCAAAGCTCTCCTCACTGGTAAACCAGTTGACAAGTGTAAATGTTCAATCTGTGGAGAATGAAACGTATCTACTTTTACGATATTTAATTATTACCCGTGAAATTCACTTGCTTTTGCAGCTGGTTTGTTCGACCGTACAATTTAATCAATAGAACAGTACAACTTTAAATGTGATTCATTTTTAATACAAGTTTAATTAACGGTGAAAAAAATTAATACTAGCAATATATAAGTAAATTTGCAAATTTATTTATGTGGATAATGCTCATAAATATCTTTTATATCCACAATTCATCAAAAGATAAACTAGAAAAAAATCTTAATTAACGAGATTTATTTGCAACTTTAAAGAAAGGAGTTTAAATCTCATGTTTAATAGGAGTGGTCATTAAAGCCACAGTTATTAGTAAATTCTTTTCAAAAGAGGAAAAAAAAAATTTAAATATGTGGCGTGGAACAATTTTTATACAAAAGTTTAGATGAGTTATTATAAAAAAATAAAAAAAAAGTTCAGATGAGTTGCTTAAAAAAAAAAAAAGTTTAAATGAGTTGAGCTGTATTGTTATAATTTTTAAGAAAAGTCTCAATGTTTATATAACACTTACGTTCTTCTTCTATCAGTGGCGGATCCATAATTATTTTAAAGTCCGGGCAAAAAAAAATTGCAACACATTTTAGGGGTTTACATAAGAAATTGCAAGTAAATAATACAAAAATCTAAAGAAATTGTCCAATTTATAGGGGTTTATACAAGAAATTCATAGGAATTTACATAAGAAATTGCAAAAAATTTGGGCCGGAACCGGAACGAGTGTCTGGGGTCGCCGGGCCATAAAACCGTCCATATCTTCTATAATACTCAAACAATGAAATCCTCACTTAGAGAGGCATTTCAATTCTAGTTCTTTTAGTATGACTATGAGTAATGGTCAATTTTTTTGTTAATATAACATTTTTTAAATTTATATAAATAAAAATTATGAATTTAAAAAATATTTTAATTCATTCATATAATCTAACTTTGGATTACCATGTTATATATACGAAATTTAAATCTCTTACCATATAAACTTATTCCTTATTGATATTTATATAGTGTAATGAGCAAGATATTTCACTCAACATCTTTATAAAGTAAAGTTTAAAAGATCCTAAAACTCTTTAGTAGGTATGGTTGGGCTCCAAAGTGGTGGGTGCATGCAGGGTTTTAGATATAGGACATATATAATAATTTAAGCTTATGCTATCCAGTTTAATGCCAATATAATTAAGCTTTACTTTAGCGTCTCTTCCATGATTAACACTCGTTTTTTCTACTATTATAATTCAAATTCAAATAGTAAGCCCTTTAATTAAAAAAAATAGTAAACCACTTAATTTAATTTATACTTTTTATAAAAAAAATCCCTTATTTACATATTAAATTTATAAAATAAATAATTTTTTTTGAAAATAAAATACACATAATTATATTAAAATGACCTATTATAGCATTGATTAAGAAAACAAATATAAAGAAATTGTGTTAGAAAACGTTGTTTTCAACTTTTAGAGATAAAAAATTGTTATTTAAAATCCAAAACATCCATTATTTACTTTTTAAACCATTATCTCAGCGCATTGTTAGCATGATATAGTATCTTTAACAATTCAAACAAACGTGTACTTTTCTTTTCGTTCATGGTAACATATTACGGTTGTATGTGATTTGTTGTCGCGTTTAGAAACTGGATGCAATTATTATGCATCAACAGTCGCTAGTACAGGTCAGGTGGATTCAACAATGTAGTTCTGAACCAAACTTTACATTAATATACATTCTTTTTTTGAGGGATCTACATTAGTATACATAAAGTTATTAGAAAATGCGTTTAAAAAGTTAAAAAATTAAAATGATGTTACAGATGAGATAGACTTAACGAAGTCTCCATTTAATCTCTTGCTTGTCTTTTTGTGTCAAAAAAATGCATGTGCGCTCCACGGGATTTGTTTTGCGGTTTCAATGGAGACACAAAAAAGAAGAACAAATAGGAACCGTTAAAAAATATATATAATTAATGATCATGTTCCTTTGTAGGAAAAGAAACTCATAATGATCATGTTTCATGTGTGCAATATTGCTTAAGCATGGTTCTAACACATTGTGGGAGACTTGTTTATTCAATTATTGTTTGTAAAAATATTGATTATTATTTCTTGATTTTTAATATTAAATGATAATAATTAGTTGTTAGATTAAGATTTACTTATTCATCTGTTTTTGAAGTTTGAACCTTTGACTCTTTCCTTGCCAAAAATATTGATTATTATTAAAACACACGTAAAGCTTAATATTTTCCTTTAAAAGTTAAATTAGAAAGAAAAATGAAATTTGTCTCTTTCCCTTTCACTAAGTTTGATGGTGGAAGTAGGGAAGCAATTCAAATTTTTAGTTTGTATGTGTGTTGCTAGTATTTTTTTTCACATTATTATATTTCAAAATTCATTGTTTGATTTAAAACTATTGCCAGGAATATCATATTCATAAAATATATATAAGATAAACATCGTATCATATATAATTATTGCCACGAGTATATTAAATTGAGCGTAAATTAACTATTCTTTTTTCTTCTCATAGGTTCTCTCTCATACCCATCAGAATAATCATATTCAAGTTATTGCCTCACATATTAAATGTGAAGTATCTCGCAACTAAAATTTGAATATTGGTTCGTCTTGTTGTGTACTTATTCTGCTACATATAGATCCAATCTCATTAGTAACTTATTGATGCTTAAATTAAGATAACCTCCTTCAAAAAAAAAAAATTAAGATAACCATTTTTTTTAATTTGTAATTGAAATATTTTTTTTCATTTTATGTCAAGTAATCTAGTGATTAAAATTCAGAATTAAGGTGAATAAGTAGAGTGTCTGGAGTCGAATCTAGATCCATATGTATTGCTCGCACGACATCATTTATTTGTTTTTTGAGAGTACTGGTACACCTCACTTTGTGAATGTGCCGTAGAAGTTCCCTTAAATTGAGTCAAATGCGCGTCGCCAACCAAATCATGCACTACGTAAAGACGGATGATTTGGCAAAAACAGAAGCAAAACTGCAAAAGTAAAGAGTTTCGTAAGGTTCTAATTATTCTGAGTGGTACATTACCTCCCTGTTCGGAATTAATTATACATGATTGAAAATATGTAATTCATACGTGTATATACTCTTGTGGCTCAAACTTCACAGGTGGTTCTATCATATTTTCATAATCACCATATATATATATATATATATATATATA
>Ga0315915_1000738_pt1 | contig 35918 bp, 26 predicted proteins | sample MpolbnodulesMG_FD_207738 | JGI IMG/M metagenome (GOLD analysis project Ga0315915, IMG submission 207738) | Medicago polymorpha root nodule microbial communities from Los Angeles, California, United States - branched nodules | ecosystem: Host-associated > Plants > Roots > Nodule | place: USA...
CCCTCCCCTCCTAATTCTCGAACCAAACGGACCCTAACTCGTGATCTCCTTCTCAGTCTAATTCGTATGTTTCTCCTCCAAATCAACGCATCAACCTTATAATTCTTTTAGAAAGAGCCATTTGTGGTTGATACGGTGAGAGAAAGCTAAAGGAGTAGGAAATAGGAGAATATAAGAGTTGCTTTCATTTTCCTACATCCACCACCAACTGATTTTTTAATTTCTTCTACGTCTATGTTTGTACAGGCAAATACGAATGCGACATATTTGTAGGGACTAAAACCATATTTTAGCCTTAGATATAAATACGATATAGAGAGATGTAAAGAAATTGTGAGGATCCAAATCCGGTAGAAACACCTTCAAAATTGAGTTCCCGGCCTCATATTTGGCTGAAGTCCTTGGTCAAAGAATCTAATGACCCAACTATGCTTTATATAGTACCTGTAACAAGTTTCTTCCTTGAGCACTTATTCTTTTCTTTGTAGGTACTCTATTACCTTTTACTGAAAATACAGACTAAATTGATTCAACTGTAACCCGTGCAAAGTGATGATAGTAGGTTTGCAAGTTTTCTGCTTGAAATCAGGTAATAATGTTTACATTCACAGTGAAATTCTGAGAAGATATTGGCAACTGCTTGAAATCAGATAATAATGTTTACATTCACTGTGAAATTCTGAGAAAATATTGGCATCTATTCAGTTCAGACTGACCGTCAAGAGCATACACATTTCACGAACATTTACATCGGTAAGGCTAGCAATCTTTAATTAATAGGGTAGATTTCACTACCATGAACAAAGCAAGTTGAATTACAAACTACCAGTATGGCAAATTTTAACAGCTGCAGTAAATTACTGAAAAAAACAAGCGTAAATAAATACGTGCAAAATTGCAAAAATACTTTTTTCCTCCAACTTTACAAGGCTAGTTTGAAGCCCCTGCACAATGGAAGAAACAATGACAGTGGTTAAAAGAAAATATACAAAAGGGCATTAACCGGATATAAAATAATGCAAAGCAATATTCTATCAGTCACGTGATCATCACAATCTCGTTTCAGGAGTTTTATGAAGGTAGCAAAACCTCCAAATTAGTTGCATTCTTGGTCAAAAAAAATCATGAAACACAGTTGAGTTACTAGCGAAGTTTTGAAGACAAGTTGTAAAGAAAATTCCCTGGCCACCGTGGGAGAAAAAAGAAAAAGCAGTGCAGTATGTAAACCACAACATGATTTTTTTTTACCAAACATAAGAAAAAATATCATGCAAGCACTTCAATGATATTTGCTAAGATGTCGCAATTTAGCATGGAAGCAAAATTTATTTCAAAGGTCAAATTTGGTTTAAACTGTAGTATGAATATCTCTATTCAATAAGCATCTAGATCTACGACTGATATCCAAATCTTGATTTGCTAATATGAGATACCTGATGTTCTTGAAGCAGATATATTATCTACAGCTCCCACAGAATTCCCTGTCTTTGTCTGACCTTTGCTTTCTTCCCTAGAAAGTCCCAGCAGCCTTGACTTTGATAAGCGCCTGATTGAGTGTATCAAAGGAACGTCTTCATCCTCCTCCTCTTCTTCGGATGCACTAATTGAATCCTCATCTTCACTTGAGCTATGGTCGTTAAAAAGCTTCTTTCCCAGTATGTTTTGCATTTTCCGTGGACGACCCCGACGCTTAACAGAAACCCCTTCTTTTTCATCTGAAAATGATTATTCTGTTAGTCTTTACACTAAATATACCGAATCCCGACATCAAAAGTAACATAAAATACCAAGAAAAGGAGATATATCTACTATCATTTCGTCATTACTAATATTCTAAAAAATAAAATTATTGCAAGATGCGGCTAAATGGTAACTTTTAGTTCACAAGCACCATAGTGCTCAAATAGAGTCAGCAAAAACCATTTACATCCCACCCAAGCATGATGAATTTATCCCTTCTAAAGTTAGGGGTGACCCCGAGCATGATGGGGTGTGTCGATAATCCCACCTTAATTGCAATCTGCCCCTAGTTGCCTTATGTTGGCTTATCTTTGAGGGGGAAGATTTAGTCCGACATCGGTTAGATAGGAAGCTTGATCAGAGTTTATAAAGAGGAGGCACACCTCACCTTACAAGCCAGTTTTGTAATGATGATTTAGGCCCAAATTTCAACATGGTATCAAAGCCTATCCAAGATCTACCGTTGGGATTCCGCATTGCCACACTTCATGCCCATTGGGTCTGAGCGTGAGGGGGTGTGTTGGAAATCCACCTTAATTGCGATCTGCCCCTAGTTGCCTTATGTTGGCTTGTCTTTGAGGGGATGGATTTAGTCCCCAAATTTCAACATGGTATCAAAGCCTATCCAAGATCTACCGTTGGGATTCCGCATTGCCACGCTTCATGCCCATTGGGTCTGAGCGTGAGGGGGTGTGTTGGAAATCCCACCTTAATTGCAGTCTGCCCCTAGTTGCCTTATGTTGGCTTGTCTTTGAGGGGATGGATTTAGTCCCACATCGGTTAGATAGGAAGCTTGATCAGAGTTTATAAAGAGGAGGCACTCCACACCTTACAAGCCAGTTTTGTAAGGATGAGTTGGGCCCCAAATTTCAACAAAAACATAGAGAATTACAACTGCAACAGCCTGATTAAAATAATATAGACAAAAATAATATTTGAACACATTAATAAACTAATATGCCCGCCACCTGCACTGCACATGATATTCACTTTCACAGTCAGTATACCACACATTAAGCTTGACTATCAACACTAACTGCTTCCCTATTTGCTACAGTTAAAGAGTAACTACTACATCAAGTCATGTACTGCTCATAAACAATTTAGTATTCAGTATCCTTGAATGAGTATTGTTTACGTTTACGCTTGACTTTAAAGGAACTTTTAAAACTCTATATGTATTTGTTGCATAAACTAAATATTTTGGTTTCAGTAGAGACCTAACAGGTTGTTGCTTTATAATGATAAGAGGTTGCCGGTCAGTGTAATAATTAATATAGAGAAGAAACTGCATAAACTACCTTGAAAGACTTCATTCTTCACACATTTTTCCCGCAAGACCTCAACAAATGTGCAATAGGGACGCCAGCCGCTGGGGTTTTCATCTTTATTTACATTTTCTGTTCGCTTTTCAAGATCCTTCTTACTATTTTTATAAAGAAGTTGGTTAAAGTGTGCACAGAAGCAAATGTTTCTGAATGACACGAGCAATGAGAAGCAAACTCACATTTCCAACACATCTGATGCAGGGAGTTTTGACACAAAATGGACCACAGCTGCTTCCAGAAAAGACAATTGTTTTGGAGCATCTACAAAAGCATATTCAACACCATCCTTGACAAGTTTTAAAATGTCAGACTTGTACTTGTTCCGAGCAGCACCAATAAAAGTTCCAGAAAGCTGAACAGCCAGATTTTTACATTCTGAGAAAGAGTTTTCTGATGAAATATTGTCATCTCCCGAGTTATCGACATTATGCCAATGGTATGCCTATCAAAATAAACATGGGCACAATTAGAAAAGAAGAGTGGGGGATATAAAACAGCTAGATCCCTGTTAGAGCTGGTCCGTCATCTCTATATGATTACTGGATAATACTTGAGAAATTAGGGGGTGTTTGTTTCAAGTTTAAAAATGACATTCCTGTGAATACATGGCTAGGGAACGATTATACTCATGTTTGTTATAAGGTTGAGAAAAAATATTCCCGGGTATAAAAGTTCCTGGGAATGAAGTAACTTCTCATAACTTCCCTTTTTCCAATGAATTTATTGCCATGTGAGAAGGTGGGAATGTGCATTTCCATGAAATCCTACATAGATTTTTTTTTTTTTAAATTTGTAACTTCCAATTTTCCCAGGAATGTCAACTTATTCACCAAACACCTTTTTTAAAAAATACCCAGGAATCAAATTTCATATTTTTATTTCCGGGTAAGTTATTCCTAGGTATAATTTGTGTGTCACCGAAACAAGGGAAATAAAGACGCACAACAATGAGATTGGAAAAGAAAAGAAACCGATGGTAACTTTCCAACCACCAAATACTAGTTACCTGAATGTTTATCCTTCCCTTCTCTTATTCTATTAATTCAAATACCACAAACAACTAACTAGGCAGGGCCATTTGTAATGGGCCTGCACCTTACATAAGTATGCCTAATAGGAGACCTACTAACAATCCCTCTGACGAAGAGGGATGGTGGGAAGACAGACACCGCATTTCCTATCAGCTCAAATTTTTATTTAAAAAAAATCCATAAATCTTGTAAAGAAAGATGCACAGCAAATTATTCTTTCAAGAAAGACAAAAAAGTGATCCTACGTTGAAATGTCTCAACACTAAAACTAATTATAGAATTATAAGATTTGGAAGGTAATCAGGACATATAAAATCATTACAAATCAAAATAAGATGAGGAAGACGCCAATATTTCCATAACAATAAAATTTTATTCATTTTCCTGTGCCTTTTCTTGTTGTTAGGGTACCGGTAGCTAGTAACAATTAGAGGCCAATATTAGCCATGTGTCCCCCTTCAAATACAAAATACAGAAATATTTTGGTATTTATATTAAAATTTAAGTTAGACACGTGGCTAAATATCAACTGTTTATCGCTAGTAGAGGTACCCTCATACCCTCATAATTCATAAGGCAACCTTACTTTATCTATTGTGTATATATATCAGCCAACATCCAGAAAAACAATTACCTTTTTAAGTGCTTCAAGAAAAATGGCAGCCAAATCATCCTCTCCTTTTTTCAAAAATGTGATCAGATATTTTACAATCTCAGCCACACGTGCTCCATGCATTACAAAATGAGAAATAATCTCAGGAGCAAGATAATCCTGCATTATTAATAGCCAAAATTTTGGCATCAAAATAAATTTCACTGGTAAGAAAAATTATTTTGCCAAGAATTTGACATTTTCATAACTAAAAACAAATAATAATTTACCTTTGGGACAACATCACTAGAAATCAGCTTGCAAGCAGCAATTAAAACAGCACATCTATCTGTCTCCTCTGAGTATTCTGTGGTTACATCTTTGTTGACATCGTCATCTTCTGCCTCATCTAAAAATGGATAGGCAAGTGAACAGAATTCTAGCATTATAAACAAGACGAGCACACAATAGAAATAAATGTGAAGGATCAAAGATGCATCAATGAAAGTGTTTAGTGGTATTAAATCCAACTAGCAAACGGAACTTGAAATGCCAAGTTCAACCTAGAGACAGTAGCCAATGAGAATTTAGCTATCAAGCATGGACACCTCTTAGCATTAGACGTGTCGCAGTGTCCGACACTCGCATGACACCCGTACAGCACGTGTCGGAAATCCCATACCGGTGTCCTAAAATAATTTGTTTTATTAATGCTTTGACGCTCCTTGGATCGGTTTCCGACACCCGTATGACAGTCGCATGACACGTGTCGAACAAACTAAGACAAGTATCCCAAAAAAATTGTCTTTTTTCTATGCTTCAACTTCAACACACCTTATACTCTCCTTGGACACATCTCAAACACATCTTACAAGAGTTTAAGATGTGTTGAAGCTATGTTGATCAATGAGAGGTTAAATGTGATTACAGCATTATCACTTTTTTCGATAATAGATGGATAAATAAATGTTAAAGATTATCGCTTTTTTTAATGAAATAAATTGCTCAATTTATTTGCACTTGTATATATTTTGATTCTCAATTTAGATCTTTTATAAATAATATTAATATTTTATTTAATTATAATAAATTAATTAATATGTGTAGTGGTATCAGTGTCCTAAGTTTTTTACATTAGCAGTGGCGATGTTCGTGTTCGTGTCGGAGTCCGCGCTTCATAGAAATTTAGTCATTTCGTAATGGTTGAAATATTGTAAAATATAGAGAAATGAGAATATTATTGCTAACCTTGAGACGAGATATTATCTCGCAATTGTATTTTACGAGATTTTTTCCTTTCTTATTGATTCTTTACTCTTATCTTGAGGGATTGTTTAGGTCAGATTAATGTTTATATATTGTTCTTTACCCTCATTCTATACACAATGAATATACAATATTTTCAGTCTCAAATATAATAATTAGTTTCAAGTAAAAATCGAGAAACATAAGATGAATAGTCCACCATCATAAGCATATTTGCTGGAGTTACCTGGAACATTAAGCTGTTGTTGACAAAGTTCCCAGAACTTCTGAAGCACATGTGCATTAGGCCAATATCCCAATCCCTCCAGCCCTGTCTTACTAAAATTTGTCATCCTAAATAAGCACCATACTTCTGCAAGCACAGCGCATACCTTTGCCAAATAACACACTTTTTCAGACCTCAAGACATAATATATTTACGCTAGAGAAAGAAAAAGGAAAACGAGTCAGAGTTCTCTTACTCTGCCAGCAAGTTCACTTCCAATTTTATCCCCTTCGTTGCTGTCAGTTGTGAAGTTTACATAGTATTCAAGTTCTTGTAACAAAGTATCCCGCTTAGACCGGAGAGACGTTAATGATGCATCAGAAACACTTTCTCCGTCTATTACGGACTGCAAACTCCAAGCCAGATGAATATGCATGTTCTGAAGCAGCAAACCAACAACCTGAAAGGGGAACAGGCAGAAAATTAACCAAACCCAAATAAGAATATCACAGGAAACATAACACCATCTGTGAGCAGCCATTTACTTACCTCATCCTCCATATTCCTAACATCACGTAGCACCATTACAATGTCTTCATATAGGTTATCGATAGGCACATATCTAGACAATTGAAGTTCATACAACCTTTTCAAATTTACAAGAAGAGAATATTCATCACCCCCAGCCTGCAGTGTCATCTCTATATGTTAAGTTTCTCCAACAAGATCCGAAAGTAACAGAAAACATGACATTTGAGTTCTGATGAGCATACCTTTACGTCACTAATTGCAGATTTCAAATTTTTAATAATTTTAACCTCGAGTTTCTTTAACTTGATTCGAGCAAAATCCTGCAATTCCCCTCGACTTTCTACACAACAGAAATTAATCGCCTTCACACAAGCTCTCAGAGGGTCCTTGTCACCAATCTTCAAAAATGCATCTTCCATAAGCTGGAGGAGATTTTTGAAATTCTGAAAAAGCAAGCATTAATTAATTTTTCAGAAACATCATACATAGACTAAAAGCACCTGCAAGAAAGATACACAAACCTGTTCCTGCCTCTTCAAAGAATAAAATTCAAGATTCATATACAAAACAATCTCGACCAGCAATGACACTTTAGCTTGATCTGAAATAAATTTCCGCAAGAGTTCGGGGTATTTCTCCATCATGGCAACAGTTATATCCTGTTTATTATTTTCAAATACTTCCTGTCATTTATTGGAGAAGGGATTAGAGTCTGCCACCAAAAACAATAAAACAAACCTAGTAGCACAAAGAACATTAAACAATCACCAGTACAGGAACAACGCAAACAAAACAACAAAGAGTACTCTTAGAATCATTACTAGTCAAGCATTCAGTTAGCATATTTTCTGTTATCCCAAACAATTTAACAATGAATGCCTGAAATAATCAGAGATTTTCACTTTGAAGGTAGAAAAATTGACAAGTCTTATACAGAATTAATGAAACATATTCCTATTCCTATAGAAATACAGCAAGAACAAAATTAGCCATAGTATACAAAACCATGGATTGTGAAAATTTTTATTTCCCAAAATAAACATTAAGCGTCAAATGCACTACACATCAAAGCCCGGGATAAAATTAAAAGTAAGAAGTCAGGATTTGGATTGAAAAAGTGAAAATCAAAGTGAGACAAACTTTTTGGGCTTTGCTGTGGTACTGCTTTCTGTTATCAACAGCAGGAACAATCTTCTCTCCAACAGCCTTTTTCACTGAAGCACACAGGAGACGAACCAAGTTTGTTTTACTTTTGTCAGTGATTGACGAATTTTCATCAAGGAGCATGGATATGATGCACTTCCAGTCCTGCAAACAAAATATTTAGTACTGTCAAGAAACCATATAATATTACTCAGTCAAGCACATCAATAAATCTGATTTAAAAAGTTTTAGGTGTTATTCTTTGGTACAATATCAGGAGGGCAGCAATGACAAAGCAAACAGGTTCAACAAATACATTGTGCAGACACCAGAATAGAGACAAAATAATAACATTGTTTTTTATAGTTTATACATATATTTCAGTAGAAAACCATTGGTGTGTGAAAAATATATAGAAATCGCTGGGGATATTACTGAATCACTGAGGTAAGTGAGCTGCTACCGAGGTCCGAGGCCACCAAATTGTTAAAAGAATTCAAATTATAGGATTTTAGTTTTGGCAGTGAAGGAAGAAAACAGAGACTGAAAAATAAGAATGACATAAATTTGATGAACTAGAAATTATAAAGAAGTTATATTTATACCGATAATGCCAATAAATCTAGTAGGAAAAATATCCTCATTAATGTTACACGTTCCTACACTTCTTTAATGTTCCGCTTCCCATGTAGTTTAGATACATTGTTTGACACAAATAATAGGCAATGTGCCTTAGAGAATAGAAACAGCTTAACTACACATCCTGTATATATGAATAAATTAAGCATTATGTTGGGAGCTAATTCACTTAAAGTTAGCCTTTCATTTTCTCACATGGCATCTTGGCTCTTGATCCAAGAGACTTTGCTTCCACAAATAGCTTTATCAATCACCTGATTGGGTCACTTGTGTTGTCAGACTTTATTTGAACATGAATTGTTATGTATTAGACCAATGAATCAGACCTATATTTTGTGTTGGCGTATCAAATTGTTTAATTATCAAAGGAACCTGTTTATGTCGGTTTAAATTACTTAAGGGACCTATTTACTATAAATTAGCTTACGGGCCTACAAAGCTTATATTATATGTCACACCATACATTATAACAACATTATAACAGAAGGACCTGATTACGAAAAAATATTAGTACAAGGACTTGATTACAATTTCTTTAGTTCATGGACCTATTTAAAAATTCTCAAATAGTTCAAAGACCTGACCTACAAAGTAATTAATCCTTTCTTTAACCCCAAAAGGATAGCTGATAGTCAACAAATGGTTTATAACAGATAAATAAGCATGCACTTTGAGGGAAAAAATAGGAGAAATTTAGATGAAGAGTGAAATTAATTTATGTATCTAAGCAGGCATCGGGTCTCTAAAGGTTGCTTACTTACTTCCCTCTATTTGTATGTCTCATATTTTTCTCATATCAATTACCATATCCTATGACTGTAAAATTCAGTCCACGGATACATAAGCAAATGGCCAAACAAAACAACAGATGAGTTGGTTGAAATTAGAAGCTACCAGTTTCTTCCACAACACATCCTCCCTAATATTCACATAAGTTACATAGGCATACCTTTATAGCTTTCATGTAATCCCACACATCATCAATCACATAAATAGTCAAAATTGGATTGGGTGGGAACTCATCCAGAATCCGCAACATTCTTGTAAGATGAACCTCAGAAGCATTGACATTTCCACCTGTAAAGAAATCGGTTTTATCGCATGTGTTACGAAATAGAATTGGGATAATTAGTTCGTTAAATGTTTACTTATTTTGTTTTTCTCTTATAAGTTAGTTGCTTGTGATCCTGTCCCTTTTCTCTTATATAGGCGATCTATAAATAAAGATTTTCATTACCTTAGAAATCATCTTTGGCATATCTTAGTTTTGATTGGTTCTACAACCAGCGTAGGAGGGCTAGCTCTCTTGTTATTTCCTCCTCCCTTTGATCTTAATTATAAGCAAAAGTCAAAATGAATTAGGTTCAAATTTGAGCCAAATACAATTTGACTTCTATATTTAAGATCAGGATAGTACCCTTTCTCCTCCCTCCGGTCTTAATAAAAAGTGTTCTTTTTTTTTTTAAAATCCAATTCTGGTTCCTAACAATATTCTTGTCTTTGGTCAAAACTAAAAGCATCTGTTCTAAATAGAAAATTTATGAATAGACTTTAGACCTCTTGATTCTGATTGGGAGCTATTAAATTTTTGAGCAATCAGGTGGTCATATACTAATGCTCCAATCGCATGCCTGATTTCTGGAGGATCGTCAATCAGCAAATCATACAAATTACCTAAGTCATCTTCAGGGATAAGTTGATGTCTGCATAAACCAAGAAACCAACTCTCAATTTAAAATCATGTGCATGCAAACTCACCAGCAGAAAAGTAATATATCATCAAAGAAGGTTTGGAATTAAGACCTGAACAGTTGTTTAACAAGGCCTATGGCCTGTACAGCCACAGCAACATCAATGTCATCAGCAAGCTCAATCATCCGGCCAGAAAATCTCTCAGTAAACAATCCAAGGGTCTGTATGTTATCATCCATCTCATACAGATTTTGCAGTGCTCTTATTGAAGTTTTTCTTACACCGGCATTCTACAAATTGGAGGGTAGGGCAAAATGTAAACGAAAAAAGTAGAAACAAGTTGTATGGGACAAGAGCAATTAAAAGAGATATAAAAAATTACTTTATCATTCAGTGTCCACCCAAGATATTTCAAGTATAAATCCTGCAAAAAAAGTGATGGGTATGACAGGATCCATGCACCGAGTGACTCAATGCATGACATTCTAATATTTGGGTCAATGTCCCTGTAGCGATGCACAAATAACCTTCAAAAAAGCATTACATGGACATGTTAGATATACAGCCACAAGAACAAAAGAACTACATGATAGACCGCTACTTTATTTTTCTTTTAAAGAAAAAAGAAATTTAGTTTCGCAAACTCTTACCCAGTAAATATCTTGCGCATCATCTCTTCCAACAGTGTTATTTTCTCGTGCATATCCGAAAACCTTTTATTTAGTGACTCCATCCGAGGCCCCTCGGTTTTTTTCTTCTTTTCAGCATCCAATTGTCTACGAGTAGTCTCTCTTTGTACACCAAGCATATTAGCAACAGTTATATATGATGTGACCAACGAAAGACCCATCAATGAAGCAACTTGACGATAAACTCTTGGAGGGGTGCTACATAGGTACAGTGGCACATAAGTCATCATATATATGTATATATATGAGTATATTACTAAAATCAGAATCTTGGGGTAGTCATACTAACCATGAAAGTGCAATGATGTAGTCCATGCACTTGTCAAATAAAACCTGGTCAAACAATGGTCCATGCTGACATTCACGGACCAAATTATCCCAGAATGATTCTAGATTCTCTCTGAAGTTTTTAAACTCCTTCTTTTTGGAATTTTGATAATCTTCAACTTCACCCTAAAATGTCAAAGGTAAACGAAGAAAGGATAAATGTCTTGATCATTGCATCAAAAGAGGAGGCTGAAGACCGGAAATGGCATAAAATTAAAGACAAATATATAAACACAAAAATTAAAGACAACTGTGAACAAATAATACGAGTGTGTTTGGTTATGCGGTGACAAAATTTGATTTTGATTGAATTGATTTTGGTTGAAAATGAGTTGAGCATAAAGTGATCTATGTCTGGATAAATCCACGAAAAAAGTGATTTTTATCAAATTATGTTTGGATAATTTGGATCAGAATTGCTTTCATTTGTGTTTGTGTGTGTAATATATTAATATATTTGAGAATTATTTCATGTCATCGTCGAAGCTAGAAATATTAGCTTTTATATAGAATTGATTTTGGGACTGAAGTTGATTATAAAACTAGAAACAAAACGTGATAATTTATGACCAAATGACAAACGTAAATCTGAAAGGTGCAAATGCAAAACCAGACATAGGCTAAATGAGAGCAAGTTCTATACCCTTTTAGCACAGTTGACAAGAGCAACAACAACATCATCAACGTCAATCTCATGCATGAGATCCCTTTTGTCGTGAAATTTGGCTCCACATGCCTACACCATTTAAAATTTCATTTTGCTGCTATCAGAAAGTGTTCCAAGATTGATAACGATAATTTACTTCCCCTGAAAATCTTTAAGCAATGATGAAATAATAAAGTTCCCAAGTTTTTACAATACCTACTCTAGGCCCTACATTTTTCACATAAAACTAAAATATGTCACACCCTAACACTCCATTAACTTTTGTACCTCAAACAGCATTGTCAAAAGTTCAACCATAGCAGATCTTGGATCCTTTTCATAGCTTTCAACCCAAAGTTTGACCACATGAGGAATAAGTTTTCCGTTACCTTTGATCGCCTCTACAGAAAGAAAAAAAGATACAGTAAATCAGAAGCGGGTCAGTTAATGCATAACAAAATCTACAACCACAGTCAATACAATGCTCTAAAAATGGAAAAACAAATATCATAGGCTAAAAACTTATTTAAAAAGGTCCCAGATAGGTTGTTTGGTTGGTGAACTATTTACCCAGGTATTTTAAGCCTAAAGTTCAGGGTTGAAACCTTGTCTGTGATCCTTGAATTACTAACTATCATTTGCCAATCAAGAAAAAACTTCAAAAGTTACTATTGCACAATTTAACCAACCAGAGTAGCAACAATTATAGTAAAAATAAATACCAGATAATGACTATGATTTAATTCATTTACACTAAACATGGATTTTTACAGTAAATCACAACTGTCTGGTCATTATAGACATGAATTTTATCTAACTGCTTCAAAAGTAACACATGATTGGTTGTGATTGACTAACACTGTAAAACTTTTTACACTAACAGTGCATGAAAGTTAAATTCTAGTAACGGACTAACATTTGAAGTAGTTAACTACAGTGTCAACAAGCATAAGTAAAATAAACAATAGATCGTAATTTCAGTTCAATAAAGTGTTGCAACTAAAATTTTCAATCAATCAGGTAATTCAAAACCCTAAACAACAATTGAAGTAGTTAGAGAGTACTAAAGAGTGTTTAATTTACCAATCAAAGTCTCATCAGTAGGTTTAAGCGTAGTGCTAGTAGTTCCTTCTTTAACACGATTTCGCTTCGATTTCTGAACCGGACGAGCTTCGTCGGAATCTTCCGGCGAAGTCTCACGCTCAGCCATATCTACATCGGCGTCGATTTCCATCGGCGGTTGCTTGGGAGGTCTACCTCTCTTCTGCTTGAATCGAAAACAAAAAAAACAAGAAAACGAAATTAGGTTAAATAAAAGCAAGATTGGGGAAAATGAAGTAGTAAAGAGTGATAAATGAAACTTACGGAACGACGAGTTGATACTTCGGAAGGTGGAGGTTGCTCTTCCATGACCTAAAGCTTCTGCAACACGACGATGGAACTAGAGAGCGATGAGATTAGAGTAGAAAGTAGAGAGAGAATTATGATATCTCCCGCCAAATATTAAGTACTAATTTTCAACCTCAAGTCACCGAGAATTTCTGAATACGCCTCCAATTGACCAGAATATCTCTTTGTTCTTTTTCTACCGTCATTCCTATTTTTTCCGGAAATTCTATTTTATCTGGCAAAGAAAAAAAACTAATTCATTTTTACCTTTTTCCATTTTTATAAGATAATCATATTCATATTAACCTGTACAAAAAAAAAAAATCATATTAACTACTACTAACTAGTTCTCTATAAAATATTTTGTCAAAAAGCCAAAAAGAGAAAGACACTATACTATAATGTAATATACGATAAAAGACATTTTTTTCACTAAAGAAAAAAAAAATTACCAGAGAAAAAATAATATTTTGGAAGTACTATATATAGTATTAATTGAGAGGAACAATTGAAAAGAAAAAGTTATTATTGTATTAAAAACTAAAAGTGACATTCATTTTGAAACAAATTTTGTTAGCTAAAACGACACTCATTTTAAAACGGAAGAGTATAATTTTGTTTTTTACGGTATACAATTTTTTAAGAATTTCTTAATAAAACCGGTTTGAAAGTTTTACAATTCCATTTTTTTTTTCAAAACAGACCAGAAAGGACCTGAGTTAAACAAATTTTGAAGAAAAAACATTAAAAATCTCACTTCTCTTGTGTCATCATTCTCAATTTAAAAACGAACTCTCACTCTATTCGACGACGAATTAATCCACGCTCACCTTCATCGTCGACGAAGAACTCACATCACACTCACCTTCATCGACGATGTTTTCTTCTCCCTTCATTGATAATGTTCTCTTGTTGTGAGTCGTATGCGTCTCTTTTTATTCCTCATATTTGTGTTTTGTAAATCAATTTTTCAGCTGGCGTTGCTCTGCTCATTGTGAATCTTATAATTGTTGCTCTATTCATTACGATTCATGAGAATCTTAGTCGATTGTTTAGTTTTGATCTCTTTCTATCCGGCGATTTATTGCTACATTTTTTTTCCTATTGATTAAGAAGTGTTATGCTTCACTATTTTCTTTTATTTTGTAGTTAGTTGTTATTTTTTGGCTCATGACTATGTGAAAACGTGTTTAATGTTGCTATGTTTTTTGTTTTTGCTATATTTTTTATGATCTTTTTGGCTCTTTTGTTCACCGGTATTTCATCCTTATGTTAATCGGTATTCCATTATATAGTTTATGTGATGAACCATGCTTTAATTTGGATTACCTTTACGGCTTTTAATTTTTTGTCTTCATTTTTTACAAAAGTTATAAATAGATACTTTTCCTTTTCATAAATTTAAACCTCAATCATAGTGTGGCAACATAACCCATGTCATATTGCTGGCAATTGGCATAGTCAACGGTGTTCTAGATGTCGTCCTTCTTCATTTTTGCTATATTTCTTATGATTATTTTGGCTCTTCTTTTTTTTTAAGGAATTTTGGCTCTTTTTTTTTTTTTGAAGGAGGGAATTTTGGCTCTTTTGTTCACCGGTCTTTCATTATTATGCTAATTGGTACCCTTTAATGAATAATGATGGCATGGCACCCTTTCAAAAAAGAAATAATGATGGCATAGTAAAAATTACAATTATATAATATAATATAATGACGACAACGAGACATCACTCATTTTAGTGATATTTTAATCCTAGTAGTTTCTTTTTAATATGATGGCTCTTATTTATTTTGACTATTCTCAGTTATAGATATCATTCACATATGACATGTTCTCTCTCTATGCACACATGTATATAAAATGTGATCCAAACTAAATGTTTATGGATCTCCTTTGTGAAATCACTTAGGAGATGTTCTCCAACACTGAACCAAACTGGATATATATAATACTTGTATTTTTTTTAATAATGAGTTGTTGTATTACAATACTATTAGTTGGTTTTGGTTTTTCTTAATGATACCAATAGTTTGATTAACTTTTTTTCACTATTTCAAATATAAGTAATTTAATAAATTGGTATATGAGTTCCTTCCTTCAAAAAATCAATACATAAAGTGTTTTTTATGTTTTTTTGTTAAATAAGTAAATATGAGTAATATTTTGATATAACTTTTGTTCGTCTCTTTATGAACAATTGATTAATTGCATTGATTTATGATTGAAGTAGTGTTTGAAATAATGTCTTATTTCTTGGAGTTTTTATCTTGACGATTGTTTCTAAAGTATGAGATTAATTTTTCTACTAGTTCACTTTTATCAGAAATATGGCCATGGCTCTTCTTGATATACATGGTTTTTTTAAGCACGGATTCTTTTAACGAAACAATATTCATTACTCATCATGCACCATATATGTCTTTCCATATTTTTCTTAGAGAACTTTTCCATCTTTATTGATCATATGAGAAAGTCCAGCGTTGAAAACCATCCACTCGAAAACGACGTTCAGCGTCTCACGCAATAAATAAACGTTAGATTTAGAAGAACTTCACTCACCCTCTCTCGTCTCATATTAAGGGTGAGAGAGAGAAGAGCATGTGCACGCTCACTCGCACATATGTGTGTATTGGGGTTTTAAAGTTATTTATGATTGTTCAAGCACTCACGAGTTTACGAGTCAATTTTACAAATCGATTGTACATACCATTTTTTAGTCCATGTAGAGTCTGATAACCCTGGTTACTATTCCTTTTTATGCTTTGCAAATAATTTACCGAGAACACTTGTTATACAACTAATAGTAGACATGTCAATTGAATGTAAAGGAGGTTCAAAACTTGTTAATAAATGCATAATTTTATACTTGATTAATTATTTGTTTGTTTTGTTAGAAGAGAGAGATTAAGGGTCCGTTTGTTTCGGATAAAAATAAAAGTGATTTTGACATAAAATAATTTAGAGATTCTTTAAAAAAATCAGAATCTATTTTATGTTTGTTTGTCATGTCAAAAACTATCTAAAAGTGATTTTCTTTATAAAATTACCATAAAGGTCACAAAAAATATTTTCAAATATAACATGTTTGACCAAAAAAATCACTTTTTTATGTATGAAAACATGTATGTTAATTAAAAAATGTACATACGTTGTATAAAAACATATTATATACCTATTTGTTACGTTCAAAAAATTGACACAAGATATTACACAAATTTATCAACATGAATTCAAATAAAATGAGTAGAAGAATAGTAAACCTGATTACGTCAAGAGGAGTAATAGTCTTGCGGGTAAGGTCTAGGTTAGGTTTTACAATCAACATCAACAATAAAAAAAATATATATAAAGAGACATGGGGGGTTTTGTCAACAAAATACACACACACACACACAAAGAGTGGTGTTGAACCGCAAAAACTTTATTTTATTTATTACATATTTGGGACATGATAGTCAATCATGAAAAATGTAGACCACAATGGTAATATAAACGGAAAATACGATGGGGGCATGAACTAACAATGAGACAAGAGAAATAATCATGTGAGGGTCCCCGCATTCAATTAAACCTAGTTTTATCTGTGCTAAATTATTCATTGCAAAAAAACATAAATGTGTAGTCGGATACAGAAAGAACGGCACACAACACCATGAAAACTCTTAGAGTTTTGCTATGAGTTACGGTAGACGTGCATGACTCAAGGACGATCTTAATTCCAATTGCCACGACATTTGACATGACAAATGAAGCAGATGATATGATATGAAACACAACAAGCTCCTTTATCGTGTTTGTGCTCGGAATGCACTCTGGCTTTGAGATAATGTTGTTGGAGGGACTCATTTGAGTCCATCCCATCCCAAAATAAGTAAACCCGGCAAACAATGCATTTAGAGCAAACATGGCGTCATTGACTGAAATACTTGAGGTCAATGCCATAATGAATTCTACATAAAAAGGCGAACAAAAGTTATATTAATCCAAATAATAATAATAATAACAACAACAACAACAATAATAACCTATATGAACAATATGTGAAGATATAACTAAAAAAAAATATTTTAACTCTAAAATGAAAATCTATTAGGATTAACTTTTAAAAACAATATATTGTTTTCAAAAACAAGGAGGTGACATAAATGCATCAAATGACTCATTGAGTTTTTCTATCCAACAATGTTAATATTTGAATTAATATAACTTTTGTCCGTCTCTTTATGTAGAATTCATTATAGCCATGACCTCGCGCATTTTAGCCAGCGAGGCCATGTTTGCTCTAAATGGGTTATTTGCGGGGGGTACCTATTCTCGAATGAGATGGACTCAAATCCATCCAACAATATTGTCTAAACACCAAAGTGTATTCCGGGCAAAGACACAGCAAAAGGTCTTGTTTGATGTCATAGCTTTTGTTTCCTTTGTCATGTCAAACGTCGTGCCAATTGGAATCACTCGCTTTAGTTATATTTTAATCTCAACCATTTCATTTTTACATGATAGCTCTTACCTATTCTCATTATTTTCGTATATAGATATCATTATCATATACGTTCTCTCTCCCTCTCTCTCTCTCTCTCGCCCCACACACACGCACAGAGAGACGAGACAGGCACGTGCACGCTCACTCACACATGCACGCACGCTCACACACATGTTTGTATTGCGGGTTTTAAGTTATTTATGATTTTTCAAACACTCATAAGAGTTTACGAGTCAATTTTACAAATCGAGTGTACATACCATCTTTGAGTCCATGTAAAGTATGATAACCTTGGTTATTATTCCTTTTTATGCTTTGCGAATAATTTACCGAGAACACTTATCATACAACTAACCGTAGACATGTCAATTGAATATAAAGGAGGTTCAAAACTTGTTAATAAATGCATAATTTTCTCCTCGATTAGTTATTTGTTTGTTTTTTCAGAAGAGAGAGATTAAGGGTCTGTTTGTTTCAGATTAAAATTAAAGTGATTTTGACATAAAATAATTTAGAGATTTTTAAAAAAAATCATAATCTATTTGATGTTTGTTCACCGTGTCAAAAACCATTTTTTTTAAAAAAAGAAAGTGACTTTTAGTTTGTTTGGATACAACTATCTTTATTTTGAAGAGGCAAATACAACTATCTAAAAGTGAATTTTTTTTATTATAAAATTACCATAAATGTCACAAAAAAATATTTTCAAATATACCATGTTTGTCCAAAAAAATCATTTTTTTTATGTATGAAAACATGTATGTTAATTCAAAAATGTATATACGTTGTATAAAAAACATACTATATACCTATTTGTTACGTTCAAAAAATTGACACAAGATATTACATAAATTTATTAACATGAATTCAAATAAACTAATAGAAGAATAATTAACCTGATTAGGTCAAGAGGAGTAACAGTCTTGCAAGTAAGGTCTAGGTTAGGTTTCACAATCAACATCAACAATAAAAAAATATAAAGAGACTTGGGAAGCTTTATCAAAATCAAAGTAAAATAAATAAACAAAAAATTATATACAAAGAGTGGTGTTGAACCGCATAAATTTTATTTTATCATTCATTTTATTGTATTTATTACATATTTGTGTCATGATAATCAATCATGAAAAATGTAGACCACAATGGTAGTATAGACGGAAAATACGACAGGGGCATGAACTAACAATGAGATAAAAGAAATACTCATGTGAGGGTCCCCGCATTCAATTAATCCTAGTTTTATTTGTGCTACATTATTCATTGCAAAAAACATAAATGTGTAGCCGGATACAGAAAGAACGGCACACAACACCATGAAAACTCTTAGAGTTTTGCTATGGGTTACGGTAGGCGTGCATGACTCAAGGACGATTTTAATTCCAATTGCTACGACATTTGACATGACAAATGAAACAAATGATGTGATATGAAACACAACAAGCTCCTTTATTGTGTTTGTGCCTGGAATGCACTCTGGCTTTGAGATGATGTTGTTGGAAGGACTCATTTGAGTCCATCCCATCCCAAAATAAGTTACCCCGACAAACAATGCATTTAGAGCAAACATAGTGTCACTGGCTGAAATACTTGGGGTCAATGCTCTAATGAATTCTACATAAAAAGGCGAACAAAAGTTATATAAATCCAAATAATAATAACAACAACAACAATAATCTATATGAACAATACGGGAAGATATAACTAAAAAATATATTTTAACTTTAAAATGAAAATCTATTAGGATTAACTTTTAAAAACAATCTATTCTTTTCAAAAACAAGGAGGTGACATAAATGCATCGAATGACTCATTAAGTTTTTCTATCCAACGATATTTAATATTTGGATTAATATAACCTTTGTTCGTCTCTTTATGTATAATTCATTATAGCCATGACCTTGCGTATTTCAGTCAGTGAGGCCATGTTTGCTCTAAATGCGTTATTTGCGGGGGTTACTTATTCTGGAATATCCAACAACATTGTCTCAACGCCGAAGTGCATTCCGGACACAGACACAACAAAAAATCTTGTTTGATGTCATAGCTTTTGTTTCCTTTGTCACGTCAAACGTCGTGCCAATTGGGATCACTCACGTTAGTTATATTTTAATCTCAACCATTTCATTTTTACATGATAGCTCTTACTTATTCTCATTATTTTCGTATATAGATATCATTATCGTATATGTTCTCTCTCTCTCACCACACACACACACACACACACAGAGATAGAGAGAGAGAGAGAGAGAGAGAGGGAGATGAGACGAGCAAGTGCACGTTCACTCACACATGCATGCATGCTCACACACACGTGTGTATTGGGGTTTTTAAGTTATTTATGATTTCTTTGTCAAAAAAAGTTATTTATGATTTTTCAAACACTCATAAGAGTTTACAAGTCAATTTTACAAATCGAGTGTACATGCCATCTTTGAGTCCATGTAGAGTCTGATAACCCTGGTTACTATTCCTATTTATGCTTTGCAAGTAATTTACCGAGAATACTTATCATACATCTAATAGCAGTCATGTCAATTGAATATAAAGGAGGTTCAAAACTTGTTAATAAATGCATAATTTTCTCCTTGATTAATTATTTGTTTGTTTTGTTAAAAAAGAGAGATTATGGGTTTTCGGATTAAAATAAAAGTGATTTTGACATAAAATAATTTAGTGATTATTTTTTAGACATTCTTTAAAAAAATCGGAATCTATTTTATGTTTGTTTATCATGTCAAAAACACTTTTTTTTAAAAAAATATTTTTAGCTGTTTTGATACAACTATCTAAAAGTGATTTTTTAAATTAAAATCACCATAAAGGACACACAAAAATAATTTCAAATATAACATGTTTGTTCAAAAAAATCACTTTTTTTTTGCATGAAAACATGTATGTTAATTAAAAAATGTATATACGTTGTAAAAAAAACATATTATCTACCTAAAAAATTGACGAAAGATATTACATAAAATTATCAACATGAATTCAAATAAAATGTTAAATGAGTAACACAGCATATTCCTTAAAGAAAAATTAACATATCATATTTTAAAAAATGTTCCAGCATAATTGTATCTATACCCTGTTTCAATCATTGTCCACCTTAGAAAAGGCCACACATCTCTTCTTCCATTGCAGCTTTGCTGATAAATTGTGGAAATGGTTAGCTACTACTTTAAATAGGCAACTTTACTTGAACTCTTTTGATGAAGTGTGGCATATGACAGATGGAGGACGATCTCCTCAATGCAAAATTGTAATTCATGTCTCTCTTGTTAATATCATTCACATCATATAGTTTGTTAGAGACCAACATAGATTCTCTGATAAGAAAATTCATTGGAAAGCTGCCATAAACTTGATCATTGCTAACGTCTCCTTATCTGGAAACAAAACTGGCAAGGCTGCTTGTAATTCTATCTATGAGTTTTCTATTCTTAAGGCATTAAACATTGTGATTCATCCTCCCAAGGCCCCAAAAATTATAGAAGTTTTATGGTAACCCCCTTACTGGATTGGATCAAGTGTAACACTGATGATACAATTGCAGGTACACCTTCTATGGTAGTTTGTTTAGAAACAATGAAGTTGAATGTATAGGTTGTTTTGCTCAAAACTTGGGATTGGGATCCTCTTTATTTGTTGAGTTATCAGGAACCATGCAGGCTATTGAGATTGCTTATTGAAATGGATGACATAACCTTTGGCTAGAAACTGACTCAATGTCAGTTCTTCTTGCTTTTAAGTTATTTTCTCGGGTTCCCTGGACCATCAGAAATAGATGGGATAACTGTCTTGCTTTAACCAGGCAAATGAATTTTTTGGTGACTCATGTCTTCAGATAAGGTGACTGTTGTGTTGATAGGCTAACACATATTGGTATGTCTTATAATTCTATTCTATGGATGAATAAGATCCACACCCAAGTTAGAACTGATTAATTAGAAATAGATCAGGCCTTCCATGCTTTAGATTTGTAAATGGATGAAAGGTTTTGGTTTTATGTCCCCATTCTTTTTTGCTTCTTTTATCTTTTAATACATAGTTGATGCTCTTTGCATCAACAACTTTATATAAAAATAAAAAATAAAAAAATCATTGTCCATAGAAAATAAATATATAAAAATGAATCTAGTGTTTTCCTTTTCTAGGAAATTGATCTCTAATAGCATATTTCATTTCTTCGATGTGTCTAACATCTTGTGTTGGATCTTGCCATTCATTATGTTGAGGTACACTTTTATCATCTTCATCATTGACATTTTTCTCATTGTCCTGGAACTAATATTCTCTAAATTCTCAAGAATCGATGTATCACTCGAGTTTGTTGTTCTAATAAAATTGTGAAGTGCGAAACATGGCCATACAATTGAAATTTGAGTTTGAGGTTTAAAATTGGTCATATTTTGCAATATTCTCCATCTTGCTTTGCAAACACCAACTGTTCTTTCAACAACACTTCTTAAACTAAAATGATAATGATTAAATATTTTGTTTCTTGATCTGAAACATGGAGCGAGTCGAAAATGTGGAAGATGATACCTAGTATTCCTATATGGTCCCATGAAACCTTTGAATGATGGATATCCCGAGTCGACAAGGTAATGTTTACTTATGCATAAGTATGAGATATGTAATACAATATTATAAAAAAATAAGATATAAAAAGTTAGTTGAAGTTACTTGCAACCGGCCTTCAGGCGGATAAGTGAATTTTAATGGATAAGGGAATTTTAACCTCCGGTGTACAAAGAGTTTCCATAAAAATATTTGCATCATGCACAAATCCTTCCCAACCACACAATGCAAATGTAAAACACATATTAAAATCACACACATCCATGACATTGGTGCTAGTATATCCTTTCCTATTGAAATAAGGTATTTGTTTATCAGTTGTGACATGTACAACAATATGGGTGCCATCTATTGCCCCTATGCAATCTTTAAAGTAAGGCCAATATCGATCATCGTCTTTAATGTATTCAGAGGTAGCAGAGTGCATATGATCAGAAGATCTGATAATGTGATTCCCCCCAACCATCTCTTTGAAAAAGACACAAAGGTATTTGGAAAAAAAACATAATTAATTAACGATGGTGGAACTCACTATCTCTTTTTTGTATCTATATCTCCCCAAATCGCAATCTCCATTTATTTTATGCAAACATAGATGATCTTAACTCATATTAGATGATTTTCTAACCTTTGAATTAATGCTAACATTTTTTCCATGAGTATAAGGACAAATTTTAATTTTTGAAAAGATTCCAGACTTATATTTAATACAAGGGTCATGTTAACTAGTGCGTCCGGGGTACCGGTTAAGGAAGCTAAAAAAGGAAATTTTAAATCAAAAATAAAACTTTTTAAGTTTTTAATGCATTGACTACACTACTTTCAATGCAAAATAATACAAAATAATATTATATTTGACCCCATAACCAGTGTTGTGGATGCATTAATTAGCATTTTCCCTAATATAATAATGACTTAAATGCGCTTTTGGTCCCTTAAGTATTTATTTGGTATCACTTTGGTCCCTTAACTAAAAAAAAGACTGTTTGAGTACTTTGTCCTTATCTCTGTTACATGTTTTGGTCCCTTCTGTTAAAAAAATTCAAAAAACGTCAAGTGAGGGCATAGGTGGCAACTGAGGGCTGATTTGGCCAATTAGTGCTGGATGACATGGCAAAGGCTGGGTAGATAGATAGATAGATAGATAGATAGATAGATAGATAGAGAGAGAGAGAGAGAGATAAACCACTTTTCATCTCTTTGGTTATGCAAACCGACGAAGAAGAGAAGAAGGAATCACGCTGGTTGGAAGCCAAGGAAACCAAATCACACCACTCGTTGAATCCAGGCATGATCAACATCCTTTATCACCATCTTCCATCCTGATAACGGTAAGCCTCTTTGGGAGAGAACTGCATACACTGACTTGCAGCCACCCCTTATTAGAAGACAACCAGGTAGGCCTAAGAAAAAAAGAAACAAAGATCCATCTGAATTGATAAGAGAGGAAGGACAAATGAAGAGAGCTTCCTATGGAACAAAGTGTAGCAGATGTAAACAGCCTGGCCACAACAAGGCTACCTGTAAGCTGCCACGACCCCCACTGCCTGCTGAAAACCCAACTGCTACTAACCCAACAGATGCAACTAACCCAACTGCTACTAACCAATCTACTGGAAACCCACTTCCAACAACTTCAAACCCACCAACAACTACTAACCCACCAACTGCTACTAACCCTCATGTCATTAATCAACCTCTCAGTCAAGGACAACCTGCATCACTAGCTTCATCAAATTCTCAACCAGCTGTTGCAACACAAGGGTCATCCATTACTGCACCTCCAAAGGCACAAAATGCAAAGGGAAAGGCCAAGAAACAAGCTGCCAAATCACAATCTACAAAGGCAAAAGATGCAAAGGGGAAGGCAAAAGCTAGTTCCAACTCTCAGGGAAGCAAAAAAAGAGTTCCAACCAACACTGCAAAGACTTTCCAATCAGTTCCCAACACCAAAAGGCAAAAGTTGCCTTTCACTAGGGGTCCACAAGATGCAGTACGACCACCATCCAAATGAAGTCATTATATTATTAGCCTATTATTAGCCTGTTATTATCCTATTTTGAACTGATGTAATGATAAGGGTTTTGATACCATTTCTGCGTATGTTTATGTAATGAGAACCTATGGTATTGTATAATACCTTTTTGAGTATGGTCTCATTGTTTATGATGACAGAGAGTGTAATTTAGAACCTCTGGTGTTACACCTTTTGAATTGGTCTCACCTTTATCATTCACGATTATGTATTTGAGAACATGTTGAATTTGTCTCAATCCTTTTTATTATAGCTAATATCAGGTATATGCAAAAAAATATTGTTCAAGATTTGAGTATGTCTTTTGAATTTGTCTACAAGTTATGTGACTTATTTCCAACAAAGTATTGTTCAAAATTTAAGCATATGCAACAAAGTATTGTTTACTTACAAGCTTATTATATCAATTGTGAGCAAATTCTTAACATTTCATTAACATAAATAGAGTAACATAATTTTGTTCACAAACTAACCATTACATTCAATAAGTTCAACATTACATCTTTTGTTTCCCATGTTACAGACTACATCAACAACTACCTTAATTGCACTCACACACTACCTTCAACACTAGAGACACACTACATTCTCACTTAATAAACATTGACAACATCAGTGACATAAACACCAAGTTCATCCCAAAACTAACAGTGGCAAAGCCTATAGCAATCTTGCAACATTTCCTACTGCTAAACAATTCATCCTTTAGACAACAAATTTCATGCTTCAGCTTTCCATTTTTCTTCTTCTGCTTTGCAATCTTCACATCACGGTCATCAACAACATCATCTTCATTGTCTACCCATTGGAAATGGTTGCAGCCATTATCAATTCGGTTCCTCCAATTCCTACAGCCCCAGAACTTTTCACCATAGTTAGGGTTACTTTCATCAGTGATAGTTCTCAAAACCAAAAACTCACCACATGAACATTTTTGAATTCGTCATCTAACCCCAGAACCCACAGATCCGGATAATCCCCTTTCACTTTTCAACCCGAATTCGTTGCTGCTACTGCGATTAAAACGAGATGTTGCACTTGACACGATGATTGTATGAACTGAATACAATGAAGAGAAGAAGAAATTCGATTGGAACCCACATATTCAATAAGAGGGATGAAGATGAGGAACAAACCCTAATTTTTTGGGGGAAAAGATGAACACAAATGAAAAACCTGGAAAAATACAAGTCTTATATAGAGCTGACTCACTAATTGTCCAAATCAGCCCTCAATTGCCACCTATGCCCTCATATTCATAAAATAATTGTCTCATGAATGATATAATTTTGAAAGATCGTGACATATACATTTTTTTTTTTAGGAAATCGTGACATATACATGTCAAACGAACATATATTGTGATAAATCGAATCTTCCAAAAATTAGGCCGCAAATCTAATTACACATGTTAAATATTTTTTTAAAGAAATACACAAAAAAACTATAATTTTATGTTAACCATGCACATTCGTTAATTTTGATGTTTATTTTTAATTACTATGTAGTGAAGTATGTTTCGTACCGTATATAGTTGATTAAAAAAATGTCACAATAGTGGAACCATGATAAGGAGAAAGAGAGATAATTTGCCCTACTCATTTGTACAAATAGGAATTTGATAGGATCCATGTTTGAAAATAATAATTTTAAAATAGGTCTCACCCAACTCCTCTTCATCTCTCTCTATCACAAATAGAGTTATTACTTATTTATTATGCATGAAGCACGGACACGATACATATCTGATACGGCAATACACTAGTCATTGAAAAAATAGAATATGGTACGTGTATAAAAATTAAAATAAAGTTGTAAATATCAGTTAAAAAAAGTTTAAACTAAAATCAAAACACATATTACTTTAAACTTCCTAACATGTGCAAATTTACACATGATAGAAAAACCCTTATAATAAAATGGAAATTGTGAATCGTTGTCTTTACATAAACCAAACTCCGAAGTCAAAGGACAACAATACTGTCAAGAACCAGGACATATAGTACATGATTAATTTGTTATGGTCCTGCATGAGCCCCGAGCACCTAGACACAACATCAAGCAGCGCTAGCCATGGACTCAATAAGGATCTGGTAACCTTCAGGTACAGCACTCTGTGTCTGCACACATTCGGTCAACGCAGGAACATCAGCAGACACATCCAAAACCCTCGCTAATACAAGAAGAAGATGAAAATCTGAAATTCGTTTCACAAATGGAAGATTTTTAGTCCGCTCAAGATGATTCTTCAGTGCCATCGCGGTCACTTGAGTATTCCGGTTCTCAACGGGAAATGTTGACGAAAGAGGACCCTGCAATTTGGTAACAACACACTCGTAAGTTTCACAATATTTTATAATTTACAAAGACTAACAGATAGAATTTGTAGCCCAGGCATGGATGACATTGACACGACAAGCGGAAGAGGCTTCAAATAATATCTTATATCATATCAGTATTGACCAATCACATCATGACATCCAACCAACAAATAAATCATCACCATAACTCATCAAACCAACAAATAAATCATCACAATAACTTTTGTCATGTTAGCAGACCTTAAGGGTATGCTTGCGATTGGGTTTTGGAGAGCTTAGTCTATATCTTGATGTGTATTTGAAAATTTTAAAAATTAAGGAATGACATGATAAATAATCATATAATATTTAAATCCCTCTTTTAATCCGATTTAAAAACATTTTACAACTTGCTTTATTTAAAAATGCAGAAATAAGTCTTGCCCTCACAAACATAGCCTAACTGTTCTATTTCAGTTTTTTGGGTGTGAGGGAGGGGGTCCAAATTTTCATTCTTAGTTTCACTATAACAGCATCTTTCTACAGAAGACATTTGTGTTCTATTTGACTCCAGACAGTCCTCCAAATAAAAGATTTTTATGGTATTGGAATATGCTAGAAACTAATGATTTTTATGACACTGCTAAGGTTACACAAAACATATAGTTGGTTCATGTCACAAAGCTATACAGAAAAAACAATTGGATCATAAAACTCCAGACATTTATACACTTCTTTTGACATTTGTTACATTAAAAAAAGAAGAGATATACAGTCTAATTTACAAATCATATTGTAAATAAATTTGGCTAATCCAATTCAAAGAGAGGGACTTTTTAGCCTAAACTCAGAATACCAAGTAGGGCAACTATTTTCTAACGAGAGCCTTCTCAATAGCGATTAGCAGGCTCAGTTCAAATAATTACAGTCACCTTGGAAGATTAAAAAATCTAAAAGAAATTAATGTTGGTGTTGATATCCCACTAAGCTTAGACAAAATAACAAAACAGTATTTTTCAACAATAACTAAAATAGAGAAAATCTGAGGGGGAGCCTTGGCGCAATGGTAAAGTAGTTGTCATGCGACTGAAAATCTAGAAGTGTCCAGAAAACATACACACACAAACGTGGCAAAACAAAACCAATATCATAGTACGAAATTTCCACATATTGCACCCTTTTCATACAACAGACATTCACGAACAGATTCTGAATTAACTGTAGCTTCTGTAAAGGGATAGAATGAATAGCATTCCAAGTATATTAGTAATCAATTACATCCTTTTATGAGAAGCATCAATTCCCAAGTTTGAGATAATTTAATTCTTTTTACATTCATAGGAAGATATATTAAATAACAATAGGCAGCAAATTCCTTGGTCCAACTATCTACCTCAACACAAATCCTATTCGGGAAATAAACCAGGTTGCAGGAAAAATGATATATTTGAAAACATTTCATGATTTCCCAAAATGTAGGTTTGAAAGATTCAATCACACTCTTTAGCATGAATGAAGAATGAACAGTTTCTTATGTTGAACTAATATGGATTAAGAAAACTATCATCCACTAAAACCAAATATCATTTGATGAGCAACATGGGTACCATCTTCCTTTACTACCTGGCATCAACAACTTACGTGCAATCCATTTATTCTTCTTTTCGAATCCTTCTATGCACCCACCATAAAGTTTTTTAGACAAAATCATGAAGTTTATACTCGTCAATTAAAAGTCAAAAGAAGGTATATATGCACCTCACAACTAGGCATGATAAGGGCCTAAATGTAAACCTAACTGCCTCATCATTTGTGAGTTAATGAATTGGACATGTGTGTTTGAGTTGAGCCAATATAAAAGACAAATGATGTCTGAACCATTTTACATATAAAAAACCTAGTGATGATCACTGTGGTTATTGAATGCATACATTTTTCAATTTCAAAACATATAAGTTTGCGTCATTCAGTCATGCTCAGACCTTGTTTAACTCCTTGCAGTCAAACCTATCGAGTGATTTCATAAAACACAGTCGATTGAGCTGTTTCTGGAAGATTTAGAGAGAAAGGTGTGAAAAGGACGGGACGGGATGGGATGAAATGCAAAAGACTGTCCTACCCATGTTTAGATGGTTTATGAGGGGGAAAACGGGAAGCAAGAAGTATGAAATAAAACAAAAGCAAGTCACTCACTACTCAATTTGGAGTGGTTCAAAAACAGGGGATTGAAGCAATAATCGTGGTTTTAAATTCTAGTTCGCAAAAAGGTTCTTGAGGTCTCCAGTACGGGTATGGTACCCAGTACGTGCTACAGTATTTTTGAAACCAAGGTACAACTGCATCAATATATTTTTGAAACTACGGTATTTCTTTTAATAAATTTGGTTGGTTTATGACATTTATATAAATTTGGTTGGTTTATGACATTTATATAATCTTTGATACTTGAGTTCAAATTCCATTATCCTTGCAATTTTATTATTACATTCAAATTTATGGGGCAAACCTATAAATAATTAAAGTTCTTTTTGGGCCAAACTTGTTACATTTAAATTTACGGGCCAAACCAATAATTAAAGTTCTTTTTGGGCCAAACCAACTATGAGTCATTAATAGCTTTTTTGCGAAGACAATACTCGAGCTGCAGCTCCAACAAACTCTTATTCCCATATTAAGTATTTATGGGCCGTTAACAGCGCGCTATAGCGGTGTAGCATAGCGTAGCAGCAAGAAACCGCTACAGTGAGCATCGTAGCAGCCGCTATAGCGGTTTGCGGATTCTGAACCACTATTGGATTTTATCAGGACCCAAATTGACCCTAATTTTAAAACGATTTTGAGGGCATTTTGGGGATTTTGTATAAACCCTAACATTTTCTCAACTCTCTCTTATCACGCTGCAAAACACACGAGCTTATGTGAAAACACGATATGGGTTTCACTTCCTACTCACACGATCTGCTACCATCCATCTATCTTCTTCCGTCCTTTGTTCTTTTTTTAGTTCCTCTGTTCCTTGTTTCTTTTTTATTTTTGATTTTTCATTTCCTATTCTCTATTTTTTCTTTGTTCCTGTCTTTTCATTTATGGTTCTGGTTCCTCTGTTCTGTTTTTTTGTTTCACTGCATCTGCTTCTCTCTCTGTCCTTACATTTGTTTTTGTTTGTATTTGGATTTGGATTTGAGTGTTATATTTAATATGTGTTTGTTTATACTTTATAGTATTATTTGTGTAATTTGTCGAAGAAAAAAAAGATCAAATAGCGGCCATCCCACTATACGCTATCCCACTTTTGGGGTCGGCCGCTACGCGCCGCTAGCTATCCGGGATTGACTACTATGGGGACAAGCCCATTATTAACTAACCTAACTATTTAGTATGTAATTTTGCCTATTGTTTAGAAATTTTACAAGCAGCGGATTCGGTCAACAAGCACTTATTTCCATATTAAGTATTTGTGGGCCAATCCCGTCATTAAATAACCCTAAGTATGTAGTATGTTATTTTGCCTATTGTTTAGAAATTTTACAAGCCACACCCACATTGGCGAGCATGTCATCTTCGTCACGTCTTGAAGCAGTCTCTGTCACATTGTTTTTGCACCATCTAAGCACTGAGCAGTACCAAGGATGAGTACAGAGCGCAAAAAACAAGGTATGTACTCGGTACACATACTCATATCTAATACATACAAAGTACATACTCCTAAATTTAAGTCGTACCCATGCTTCAAAAGCCGTATCGCAACTACTATTGTCACTAGTAGTGTGGCCGTATAATTAGACTACTGTTCATCGTGGTATAATTATTCACAAACATCACAGGACCACAAAAATTTCCCTACAGTTTTCTACATCAACAATCAGATCTGCAATCTGATAAATGGTTCCCTCACATTTTCTCGCTCATCTTTTATGTTTAAAGTTAAACCCACAAACATGGAGATTTATTCCCTAACCTTTCACTCTTCCAATAAATGGTTCCCTTCATATTTTGTCGCTCATCTTATACATTAAAAGTTAAGCCCACAAACATGAATAATGATTCCCTAACCATTCACTCATAATCAAGACAAACTATTCTTCTAGAGTTGATCCAACACAAAAACGTCAAGCTCTAGTGGAATTATGCATTTTGGGTCTGTTTGAATTGGCTTATTTGAACTTATCTACTAACATAAGCATTTGCGACACTATTTGGGAGAGCTTATGAAAACAACTCATGACGTGTCCATACGATATTTTCATCTTATTTTCATACACAAATAGTTTATAACTTATATGGAAATAGTTTAACTAACATTATTTTATCTTTAGTTTAGAAATAGCTTATACATGAGCGTTTTTTATACTATAAGAATTTAATTAAATTGTTTATCCAATTAGGATTTTTGTGCATCTCAGAATACAAGCAAGCCACATAATTTATCTACCATGGCAAAATGACAGTAAAAGAGAATCACAAAGACAATAACAGAAACAATAGCATGAAGTAAACAAATGAGGAAAACAATGGACATAAGAAATACCTGATGATCAGAAATTTTAACAACAACCAAGAAAAAATCATTATCAACCTCTTTAGTATCCTTCACGCCAACAACAACATCCTTCTTCATAATGGACAACTTAGGATCATGATCCTCCTTAACCTCAGTATCAAACCACCCTTCCTTAAACAACCTAATACAAACATCACTCATCTGAAAAGCTTCAAAATGAACATCAGCACCACCCATTTCCTCATTCACCTCGAGCTTGACAACAGCGGTAACCCATTCCTTCAAACCACTCTCAGCATGATACTCAGCAGCTTGCAGCACTTCCCTATAAGATAAAGTATAATCCTTTTTATCCTGACTCACACTTTGAGTAAAAATAAACCCAACCCTCTTCATCCCTAATCCAGCCGCAATGGCTTCAACACATTTCTCTTCCTCAGGATCCCTAAAAAACAATAAATTATCCTCCAAACCTTGTTGCGGCGGTTCATATATAAAATTCACCTCAACCTTTCCTTCTTCAGTAACAATACCATACATAAACCCACCCCTTTTCACAGCAAAAGCAAGATTCTCATTCACATAATGCTGAAAAGCATTTGCACAATCACGATCAAATGAAACCAATTCACAATGTGGATTCTCTTGTCGCGAAACACGCATCTGTTTGGCGATGAGATCATCCATGGTCATCTTCTTACCGAATGAACCGGCGGGTGAGAAAGCGGTTGGACCTTGAACAGTACGTTCGCCTTCGTAAGCTAAGAAGACGATTGAACCGTGAGAGAGGTTTAAAGCTGTTAAAGGAGTGTTAGGGTTTGACATGTCGGTGAATCGGAGAAGATCTTCAAGGGATTTAGCGAGGAGAAGGTTTTGATTGGTGGATAGGGTTTGGTTGTGTGTGGGGATACGTAGTTGTTTTTCGATGATTGTTTTGAGGTCTGAGACAGTTTTGTTGTTTGGATTATCGAGTGTTACTCGTTCAAGACCATCGCGGCTTCGAATTCTGAGCATCATGGTTTCTGTTTTGGGATTTGTTTGGCTGTGATTGAGAAGATGAAGAGGGAATATAGAAGAGTTGAGAATAATCGATTATGGAATACTTGGTGAAGTGGAAAAGCTGCGAAGAACGAAAAGAACTTACTTACTTACTTCACCGCGCGTCGAGGGAGAAAAGAAAAGGGAAAGTTAAATTGATACTGTGTAGAGTTCAATCTGATGTTATCTCACTATATATATATATATATATGGCCCCACGTCTCAATGATCATGGGCTCAATTAAGGCATACAGATCTTTATCATCGGGCCTTATATAGCTCTACAAGTATTTCTTTTCCCACCCTCAAACTTTCTTGAGCGTCCTATTTAAGATTATAAAAACTAGAGGCTTTTTCAAATTATATAATCTGCAATTCATAGCACGCGTGACAGGAAAAAAGACACTTAAAAAATAGTGTTTCCCTTAGTAAAAAAAGGGTTTGGTAATTTCTAAAATTCCCCTTTATCCAAAACATGCTTTTAGCTAAAAGTGAAAACCCATGCTTCTGAAAATATATTTTCGAGGGAGGGAACAAATTTTATAAATTTGGGGTGTCCAGGGTTTGAACTCCGACCTCTGTATATATTATTCGACATTCATACCAATTGAGTTTGGCTCACAGAAATTTATAAAAAAAATCTATCAAAGTAATACTCTCGGTCCTTGTACCAAAGTAATACTCCTCGCTCATAAATGAATGAATATTTTATGTTTTAATTGAAATAGAAACAAGGAAAAAAACCAAACCAATATAAATAACAGTTATTCCAAAGATGTGTCTCATTCAACTAATTTTATATATATATATATATATCAATGATTAATTACACTTGAGTAGAAGACAAGCGGAAAATAAGTCGCGCCGTTAGACATTTTTGGATAGCAAAATCAATTCTTGTAAACACACATTCACGGACCTAGGAGTCATGACATTGTTGTGCATGACCCTTTGAACGCTATGTAGAAGGTCAACAACCTCTAATGCTAGGAAGCCAAAAGTGTCAAAAAAAATTGTATAAACGCTTGTTGATTGTCAAAACACGTTTTCTCATGTCTGACCACTTTGTTTGACACATCTTTTAATGCTGCCTAACCTACCGTAAAAGCCCTGACCCCTAATCCCACAAGTGGTGAAACCCACGTCAAGTCCACACATCCATGTTTTTCTCCTACCCATCCGTACACCATAATATCTGCAGGCCTAAGTGTCGATCTTCTATCTAGTGGATTAGCCAAGAAGTTCACATGGGCCTCCTTCCCTGGTACTCCCGTCTGCTTGAATATATAAAAAATGACAAAAAACTCTTTACAATGAACTGCATGTTCCCCAAAAGTATCTAGACACATCTTACGACAAACAAGAAACACCTCATCAATAGAAAATAGTGGAATCATAAGACATATCAAGCAAATTTTGGCATCGCATGTCTCGAACCCACAACCTTGAAGCAGTAGAGAACCCTTGTTCCAAACAGTATTCAAAGGAAATACAAATCGAATATAATTTCAATTTTTTTCGAATGATTGATAATGATTTTATGGTAACACAAAAACAAACTTACAATTGAACGTGAATAATCATTTGTAAAAGTTGTGTTATTTTGTGTTTCATTATTTTTAGTTAATTTCAATTCAATTTCTAATTATTTTTTCACCTATTTTTAAAATTTAAAAAACATCATACATTATTGGGTCTTGTTAACGAGTGCCTTCGGGGTACTCTTTAAGCATGCTAAATTAAGAAATTATTCTTTAAAAATGTCAAAATTTTCAATTTCCAATGCACTGATTACACAAATTTTCATTAAAAGTTACCATTTAAAGCTCTTAACCAATGCCCGGGGACACTAGTTAACATTTCCCTACATTATTTTAACCAATATTGATAAATATATCTACCTCAATAATTAATTTGTCCTAAATATAAACCTGGAACATATTTTTGTACCATCCCTACTTGAACAAAATTTAGTGGCCATAGAAGGATTTAAATCATGGACTTGTGAAGAGATGAAAGTTAGTTAGGAAACCGCCAACATAGATCAAGTAATACGAGTTTAGTCTGATATAAAAAAACCTCATGCATGCTGAATACTCATAGAGTACACAAGTATACACACAAAATGGTGCTAAACGAATGAGGTAACAGTGGCAATTTGCATCATAAAACAACACCTTTATTTATTACTTGAAATTTGAATACTTATAAGAATCTCACAAAGCGCACATGCAACTTATTGACATACAACTTCACAACTCAAAACAAAAAGAATAGAAATTGAAACTAAATTAAAACCAGAAAAGTGAGATTAACGATTGTTAATTAAACCATCGTTTTATTAATTAACAACAGAGCACTTCCTTCTAATTTGTCCATTCGAACCAGTGAGAACCTCAATAGCTCCCATCCTCTTCATTGACTGAGAAAACTCGGTGAAGAATTTGTTTTGTGAAACCAATTCATTTACAATGTTTCTAGATTGCTTGGTTGTTAGAAGAGCAGCATCTGATGTGAAAAGACCCTTGTTTTGTAGAAGGACAGGATAATAGTCGTTGTCAAATGTTGTTGAGCTATTTGGATCCATCTCTACTGTTGTGGTGGTGTCACTTAGGCCTTGGCATTTGGTCTTCAAGAAATTTGCATAAGTTGGATTCAAAGAAGGATCTTGATCACCTTTTCCAGTGAAGTTGAAAAGCCTGTTGCTGAACAAGTTGCAATGTCCTACTCCAATTGTGTGTGCTCCTATACATACATATAGCCAAAGCCAACATGTTAATTTAACTAGTACAGAATATGTGTCATTGTCCGTCACTTACACATGTGATTATATTTAATAACTTTTATTTTATCAAATTATTACATGTGTCGGTGCGAATATCACGTCCGATGTTTGTGTCTTGAAATGTGATTGGATAGCTTTGTGAACGATTTTTATAATTTTTTAGCATGAATATGTAAAATGAAAAAGATTGAATTACATATACCTGATAATACAACCAAGTCATGAAGAGTAAGGTTTTTACTAGAAAATATTTGCCTGAGTTGTGTGATGTTATGGAAAGGTGCTGGGATATTGATTAGGGCTTCAATGCTTCTGGACACAATACCATCTCTTCTACCCGTAAGCACTTCCCAATTTGGTTTATTCTTAAACTGTAATAATAATTATAAATGAATTAATAAGAATGCTTCATGCATAAGAATATGTATAAATTAATGGCTAGCTAGATTAATTACTAACAGCGTCTCTAGTAGCCAATGTGAGTATATCAGCACATGATACAATTCCTGGACATTTTTCCTCCAAAGCTTCTTTTATGTTTTCTATCACATCAAAGCCTGCTAATGACAAATTAGGAATGGCATCCTTCTCCGCAGTGTTACCAGCAGTAGACTCCAACAAAACCGATGCGTCACACCCCTGAAATGCAACCATATATGCATGTCACTTAGTAGAATTTATAAGCTACAAGAGAATATATCATTAACTTTTATATATATAACATTGACAATGTCGGCTAAAATTGTAAAGATCAATGAGTGTTTACCCTAACAAAACAGTCATGAAAATGCAGTCTTATCAACTTGGCTGGCAACTCAGGCCTTGAAGAGACATGTTGTAGGGTTATGTTCTTAACAATCTCCTCAGCTTCAGGACAGGACTTCTTATAGAAATTCTTCGTGAGGCTGCCTCCTTCACTAATCCCAATGAAACAGAATATCACCATAGAAGCTACAAGGAAGAATTTCATCT